>Ga0172380_10006465_pt1 | contig 13595 bp, 11 predicted proteins | sample Leawe162metaG_FD_119747 | JGI IMG/M metagenome (GOLD analysis project Ga0172380, IMG submission 119747) | Leachate microbial communities from a municipal landfill in Southern Ontario, Canada - Leachate well 162 metaG | ecosystem: Engineered > Solid waste > Landfill > Unclassified | place... | reverse complement strand
GTGTGGTTCAGTGTTTGTTGTTGATTCACCAATCATCCAGTCCGGTTTGTACTGCTGGACGCAGGCATTCAGAGAACAGGGCGGTGTTGGTGAAATGTATCCTTCGATAGAGAAAGATTATCTTGAGAAGTATGACATCGTTCACATCAATTATACAGCAGGGCATCCTAGTTATATCGAAGCAGTGCGTAATGCGCTTGGTAATAGTTCGACAAAGATCGTTGCTAATGTAGATTATGCAATGAGTATGTGGGAAACAATTAATCCATTTAATATGAAACACCAGTTGAATATGGCAGACATGGTGTTCCATGTAGAATCTTCTGGTGCATCAGCACTCGGAAGATTCCTTGGTCGTAAGATACCAGTCATCCCTCATCCTGTGGATGTTCGACATTTGAAACAAGTCAATCGCATAGTCAACAAAGGACGACCACTTGCCACATGCCAGTGGCACAGATACAATGCTACTTGGAGTGCATACTACTATGGTCTGCTTGGTATTGACATCAAGAAATATCTGGTAGCATTCACTCAACCAAACCCACAGAAACTTGTGAACCTTGAAACATTGTTCGAACGTGTGATACCAGTGATGAACTATGTACCTTACATCGAAGCAGTGTTGGCATCAGCAACAATCAACTTAGATCTAGCTCCTGACAACACATTCGGTCGAGGTCTTGTGGATGCCGCTGCGCTTGGTGTTCCAACAATCGGTAGTAGCACAATAGAAGCATCAAGAATAATCTGGCCTGAGTTATCAGTCAAGCCCCATGATCACGGTGCGACATTCGAAGTTGCAAAGAAACTACTGGCAGATAAACAATTCTATGCTGACATGGTAGAACGTGGTCGTGAGATGTGTGAACTCTACAGTTGCAAGTCTGCTTATGACAAGATGATGGAGGCATTGGATGGCAACTACTGAAGATAAAATGCTTAGCAACCTGATCACCGGATCACTTGTCCTGGCCGAACTCAATGGCCGGGTCCGTCCCACCTTCTCAGAGGCAGTGAAGCGAGTTGTCAAAGCAGGATTCTTTGATACGCATAGTCCAACCAGGCCCCTTCGCGTTGACTATGCATTAATGCCAACTGATGTCGTTGATGGAACTATATGCATATGTGATGACACCGAAGAGATTTATCGATTTGATGTGAATGTGTGGGTGAAGATCGTCCCTACTTCAGAACCTTACGGCGTTCGATCCATCGTCGGTATCCCTGTGGAACTTGGAACTCTCACGGAGGGCATGGCCCTTGGCATGTCTGGTGGCGTTATCCGTCTCATTACAGCAGGTGGTGGGGCAACTGGCGCAACTGGCGCTGACGGGGCGATAGGGCCTACTGGCGGGGATGGTCCCACTGGTCCTACTGGGGCCACCGGTGTTGACGGAAGTGCAAGTGCTACAGGAGCTACTGGACCGACAGGAGCTACAGGGGCCACTGGTCCGCAGGGTATTCAGGGCACACAAGGTACACAAGGCACTCAGGGAACGCAGGGTATCCAGGGCACGCAAGGCACTCAGGGCACGCAGGGAACCGCTGGTGCAACTGGACCTACTGGCGCTGATTCTACGGTCGCAGGGCCAACTGGCCCGCAAGGCACACAGGGCACGCAGGGTACTCAGGGCACACAGGGAACAGCAGGGTCCACAGGACCGACTGGTGCTGCTGGAACAGCAGGAGCTACAGGTCCAACTGGTCCCACTGGTCCTACTGGCAGTGGTGGTGGATCTGTTATTGCCATGTATTCTTCTGCTACTGGTCAGTCGTTTACTGCATCCGGTGGTTACATGCGAGCACTCTATCCAACAGAAATCATCGATACTGATGATGCTGTTACAATAGGAGCTACTTGGGTGTTCACTGTCCCAACTGACAAGGGTGGTATCTATGAAGTCACGCATTCATGGGATCTTGGATCATCTGGTTATTTCCAGTATTGGGCACTTTACAAGAATGGTTCATTGTATCAGAAATTTAATGGGTCGATGTACTTTTCAAATTTGTATCATTATATAAGAGGAAGAGAGACAATACCATTACTTCTTTCAGCAGGAGATACAATAGCAGTCTTCATGGACCCTGGATCAGAAACCAAAGTGCTTACAAATGACGCTGCTCAGAACACAATTTGTATTAAGAAGGTTGGGTAGATGGGCGGTTACTATGGAGAAGGGGAGAGAGGGGGTAGTGGTAAGCATGGCGATGAGAGGCATAACCACGTCCATGGCACTGGTCCAACTGGTGCTGATGGGGTTACTGGGCCTACTGGTGGGACTGGTCCCACCGGAGGAACTGGGCCAACCGGCCCCACTGGTACGGCTGATAGTTGTCCTGTCCTTGGCGATTCTCCTATGGATTATCTCACGGAGAAAGGAGAAAGTTATGGCGATGATATGATTGTAGCATGGGGTTATGATCCAACAACTGAAGGTTATGGATATTTCTGGCAATCTGTGGAAGATCTTTATGGAGGCGGTGGAGCTACAGGGCCTACCGGTCCTACAGGTGGCACAGGTCCTACAGGTGGCACAGGTCCGACCGGAGGCACTGGACCTACAGGTCCGCAGGGTACCCAGGGCACACAGGGTACGGCTGGTGCCACTGGCGGCACAGGTCCGACTGGTGAGAGCGGTGCGCTCGTTATGAAGGGAGAGTGGAGTGGATCTGCAACCTACGTCATCAATGACTGTGTTACCCACTCAGGCAGCTCCTATGTGAGCCTGGTTAATCCTAACTTCAATCATACACCAAGTGGTGGAACTGATGCCTACTGGCAGATCATGGGGTCTGTCGGAGGGACTGGTCCTACAGGGCCTACTGGTGCAAGCGTTACTGGACCCACCGGGGCTACAGGAACTGCCGGAACCGCAGGGTCCACAGGCCCTACTGGGGCTACGGGAACTGCTGGCACTGCTGGCACAGCAGGGGCAACCGGGGCGACTGGTCCTACTGGCACTGTTATCACTATGATTGAGGCTGCTGCTTATCATCTGACAGTACCTTCGTTTGGTGGAACCTGCTTCTCAGCTCTCATCAATGGAACTCCATCAGCAACTTCTGTTGTGTTTGATACTAGCAACAGTGGTTACTTCCCATTCGGTAGAGTCATTCTCTACAATACTACCCGCAGCAATTCAAGAATTGTTACAAGTGTATCAGGTTCTACAATAACAACGGTGTCGTCCACTGATAACTGGGCTAACAATGATACAATAAGAATCTTCTCTGCTGCAATTGGTTCAACCGATGATGATTACTACTGTGACGTTGATGTGTCAGATGTAGTTCCTGCCAATGCTACATGGATATTAGTTAATGTAATGTTGTTTGTTGTTGGACCAGACCAGGGATCATTCTTCCTTCATCCATGGACAACGTATTCTGATCTCAAAGTAAACCGGAGAGATGCGTATCAAGGACAGACAATAGATACTGTTGAGTATTGGGTAAAGAATTACAGCAGGAAAATATCATTCCGTGCTAGTGGTGACTACACAGAGTGCTATGTTTCAATCAAAGGATATATGGTGTGACTATGGTAACTCCCTTAATAGCAACTGTTCCGCTCTGCACTGAAGCAGAAGCGGATGTTTACTTCGATCCTACAAACAATCATCTATATGCAGAAGAATGGTGGGCCACAGATCTAGGTGCAAAGGCTACATTAACTACAAACTTCGCAACCCCCGACGCGAACATGATCTTCGAAGCTGTGGACTATGGTGTTGGTGGAAATTTAATATGCATTGAACTTGAAGATGATGTTGGTCCTGCTGTCTTAGTGACTGGTAAATATGTTCATTGTTACATTGAGTCTGGTGTAACAACACTAGCAACATTGCTTGCATCGTTGACTGGTGAAGCAGATTTCAATGCGATTGCAACTGTTACACCAGTCGCTGGTACAACTGGAATGGTTGGTGAATTTGCTCCTCATTTCCTATGGGGTGGTGTTGATCCAGACACATCAACAACTGGACGCAAGTTACCAGCGTTAGCATTTGCTACCCGAAAGATAAACAATCTGCCATTCAGTGGTATGAAGGTGTCACCAACACAGGCCAATGCATTCCCGCGCATGTATACGCAGCGAGATGGATCTACTTATACACAAACAGAAGTCCCACTCGAAGTTCGGTATGCATGTTGTGAAGAAGCATTGTCAATATTGAAGTATGGTAATACAACCAGATACAGACTACAGGCACAAGGAGTGTCTGGTTACGGGTTCGGCAACCAAGGATTGCGTGAATCATTCGTCGGTTCAAAGGAAGGCGACTTGTTATCAGGAGAATGCATGAATCTTCTCCGCAAATTCATGCGCCGTAATTGGGTGATCGGGAGGTAATCATGTCATACCCTGAAGAGTACATGAAAGAGAGTGTTGTTGTCACAAAGGCCGACCTGTATGTAGGCGGCCTGTGGCTTGGTGAAGGATACATAAAGAATGTTAAAGTTCGATGGGATGATTTCATTATTGAAGCACCAGACATAAATGATAACTATACATTATGTGTTGCTAAAGTTGTAACAAATGAACCCATCGAAGCAACATATGCAGTGTATGAACATCACCCACATTACTCAACGATGATGGATCATGAACGCTACTACATCTATCGCAAAGGCGTGAAGTACAGAGTAGTTCAGCACAGAGTTTATGCTGATGTGGAAGGCGTTGAAATGTACAGAGAACTGTTACTTGCCATCACACCCTACACATAAACCATAATATCATTATATCCTTTTTTCATGGTGCCTCCCCGTACCGGAATGCTTAAATAGGTAAATGAATACATGTATACATTATGTCAAGACCGTTCTTGCCAAGGGACGTGCGGAGAAATAATTCAGTCACCGCACGATTCACAGACGAGGAATATACCATGATGAAAAGTATTGCTCGCTGTGATGGTACAACATTGTCGAACACCGTTCGTGAATTATGTGTCATTGGAATAAGAGTTCAAACCAAACGCGCCAGTCCATGTGAAACATGCGAACTGATTCACGACACTAAAGGAAACATCGAAGTTAATATGGACACATTAGATCCTAAATGTTTCAAGTGTCTTGTTATGAAGATGAAGAAGGCTGAAGACAACATACCATTGGTGGTTTGAATATGAGTGAAGCGCCAATAGAAGATATAGAAATCACAGTGGTCGAAGAACCAATCATCACATGTCACCCCGAATTCCCTGCACCACAGTATCTTGTTGACAGAAACGTGTGGGTCATGTGGAAGTTCGAGACTCGTGGTGGTAAAACGACAAAGGTTCCTTATCAATTGAATGGTAAGCGCGCATCAACAACAGATAAGAGTACATGGAATAACTATTGGACAATCGTATTAGCGAAGGAGAAGGATAACAATGCAGACCAACATAGATTCGACGGCATCGGGATATGTTTCGATGGAAGTTTTACAGGCGTGGACATCGATCATTGTATCATTGACGGAAATGCGAATGATGTGTCAGCAGATGTCATTAGAGAACTCGCAACATACTGCGAATATAGCCCGTCGCTCACAGGAATCCACGCACTTGTCATCGGTGAAATAGAATTAACAAAGAACAAGAACAAAGAAGTGGGCATCGAGATCTACAAACAGGGCAGATTCTTCACGTTCACTGGAAAGAAACTAACTGATGTTCCACAGGAGATGAGTGAAAATATCGAAGGTCTTACTCGGATGTACACTAAGTACATCTTCAATGACTGGGAGGCAACCCATACCACCCAGGCCACAGTGGATGTGGCCCCAGTTCCCGCCTCGGTTGTCAGCCTCACCGTTGAAAGTGTCATGTCCAAGATGGAGTTGAGCTCAAAGTGGGATGAGATAAAATCTTTGATGGATGGAAATCTCGCTGCGTATTCTATGGATGATAGCGCGGCGGACCTCGCATTGTGTAATCATCTTGCTTACTACACTCAACGTAATGCAAAGTTGATGGACGAGATTTTCAGAACATCGAAATTATTCCGCGATAAGTGGGATGAAGATCGAGGCATCCAGACCTATGGTCAGATGACTATTGATCGTGCTTGCCGGGATACCAGGGCGGTGGATGGTGACGAGACTAGGCATAGATACACGGAGGGTGGCAATGCAAATAGATTATCTGATCTACATGGTTGCGATCTGCGATTCTGTGGACACATGAATACCTGGTTTGTTTGGGATGGAAACAGATGGGCCGAAGATAACACCAGTGTTGTTTATCAATTGAGTAGAGATGTTGTTCACCAACTATATGCTGAAGCTAAACAGAAACTGGCGGGGATGCAAAGTGGTACAGGAAATGCGAAGAATGTTGCGATGGTATCGAAGTTTGCTCAAACGACAGATACAGCGCGTGGTCTTGGTAACATTGTTAAACTGGCGAGCACCTTACCAGAGATGTCAGTTGCACCGGATGACCTTGATAACAAACCGATGATGTTTAACACCGTTGGTACAACAATTAACTTTGGTAATGTTGATGCAATGCTCAAAGATCCAGAGCGTTCCGATCTGTTGACTAAAGTATGCGGATGTGCATTTGATTTCGATGCAACGTGTGTTCAATGGGAGAAGTTCATATCAGAAATATTCAACAACGATACTGAACTTATGCTGTTCGTACAGAAAGCGATTGGTTATTCACTGATCGGAAGAGTGAATGAGAAATGTTTCTTCTTCTGTTACGGTGATGGATCGAATGGCAAGTCCGTGTTCCTCAATGTGATCCGGGCAATGTTCGGAGATTACGGGCAACAGGCATCGATTCGTACCTTCCTCAAGAAGAAGGGCGAGAGTGAGATCAGGGATGATCTGGTGAACCTCAAGGGTGCGCGCTTCGTGTCCGCTGTGGAACCTGACGAGTCGGCCAGGTTTGATATGGAAGTTATGAAACCACTAACAGGCAATGACCCGATCAGATGCAGGACACTGCACCAGAGACAAATAGAATACCTGCCCGAACTGAAGCTCTGGCTGGCTGGCAATACGCGCCCGCTAATTACTGAAACCAATAGCGGCGCATGGGATAGGGTGCGCTTGATCCCCTTCACCGTGTCATTCATTGGCCGGGAGGACAGGGGCCTCGAAGATAAACTCAGGGCCGAGTTAAGCGGGATACTGAACTGGGCGATCAGAGGATACAGGATGTACGTAGAGCAGGGATTAAAAGCCCCGAAGTGTGTAGATGCTGCGACTGAAGAATACAAAGTGGAGTGCAATTCATTGCTCTCATTCGTAGCACAGCACTGTGTTGTGAATAAGCTCGGTAAGCTGAAGATTCGAACCAAGGATTTGTATATCGCATACTGTGAGTATTGTAATACGGAAGGGCAGTACCCTTACAGTAGTAAGCGAGTTAAGGCATCACTCGCATCACAAGGGATAGTCGCGACTCATACCAGGGACGGAGATTACTATATTAATATCACACTTAATATCTTCGCTCCTGGGCAAGTCCAGCTTCCACAGGATGCTGATGCTGATAAGCCGTTGAGTGGTAAGATTGAAATGCCTACCCCTGTTTCCAGTGGAACTTTTGGGAGGGTTGCCTGAATGCGATGTGATGGGTGTGTGACGTGTGATGGGCTTTGGCCTATAATTTCTACTATAAATAATATTTTTCCTCCTGGGAATAACCTTAAACGAATATCACATGCGTCACTAGCATCACGACGCAACGTATCGCAGCATCATGTCCTGTGGAATATGCAATTTGTTGGAGGTTTGGATGCTAGATAAGTTCACGTCGTTACATCACTTCCTAACAATAGAAGTGACAAGTATATATGCTTCGCTATATGTAAAGATATTCAACGGTATGTTACAGTATGAGGTGGGTTATGTCAGATGTTAAGAAATCTAGGAAGAAGATCAGTGAAGAAGAGGAGCAGCGGATACTAACCTTCCTGTTTGAAGGGCGAGTACCTTATGCAATTGGTAAGCTGGTTGGTAGAGATCGGGGTGTTGTCATGCGAATTGCAAAGAAACACAAGCGAGAACTATCAGCAGCGATACTTGGTAAGTTGAAGATGCCAACGATTGATGATGGTCTAACAGCATACACACGTTATCTCAAATCAGAGAAGAGACAAGAGCTTTTGTCACAAACAATGGACAAAGTATCACGTATGTTAGAGCGAGAGTCACTACCACCAAAGGATGTTCGTGATCTTGCTGTATCGTTGGGAATAATCGTGGATAAGTTTGCAGTTGAAACAGGAAAGACTGATGATAACGCGAAGGCAGCGTTGGTTGCTCTATTCCAAAAGATGGAACAGAATGTGACGGTGAATACTAATGGAACTACAAATACCAGTCGGGAAACAAGCGAAGTTTATACTACAGAAACCAAAGAGGATGAATCTACTATGGGGCAGTTGGAGGAGCAGCAAGTCGATAGCAGTTGATCTCAAGTGGATCAAAGATGTTATCTCATTGCCTGATGGTAACATGTTGATGGTAGGTAATACCATCAACTCTTTGATACGCAATGTTCTTACACCAATGATGAGCATGGTTGGTAAGAATAACATTGACATCAGAGTACAGCGCAAAGAAGTAGATATCTTTGGCAGAACAATATGGTTAGAAGGAGCAGACAAGATGGATGCGTACAAACGCATCGAAGGTGAGAGTTTGCTTCGTGCTTATGTTGATGAGTGGACACAAGTGCCAGCGAAATTCACAAAGACTATGATGAGTAGACTGTCTGATCCAGGTGCATGTGCTTATGGTACATGCAATCCTGGTGGACCAGGGCATTATCTATACAAAGATTACATCAAACGTGCTGATGTCATTGACATAGCACTATGGCATTTCACATTGGATGACAATCCTTGGCTTGATCCTGCATACAAGGCAGCGATCATAGCAGAGAATCCAATTGGTACTGTGTTCTATGATAGAAACATACTTGGTAACTGGGTAGCAGCAAGTGGGATAGTGTTTGCTAACTTTAATAGCAACTATCATGTTAATGTACCACCGATCAATCTAAGACCAAAGGAACTTAGAATAGGAATTGATTATGGTACACACAATCCAACAGCGTTTGTTTCGATTGAGAAGTATTTAGTACCAGGTAAGTTGAAACCAACGTGGTATGTAACGAACGAATACTATTGGGATTCAACAGTGATGTGTCAACAGAAGACAGACGGTGAGTACAGCAAGGATCTTGCTGACTACATGGCTGGTAAATGGATACAACCACCTCGCCTGCAAGCGTTGCTTGGCAACGAGGGGTGGCCAGGGGTAGGCAGTGATAGGAGTAAAAGTAGAATTGATGTAAGTAAAGTAGGGTTGAGTACAAGTAGAAATGAATTAACTAAAGTAGACTTGAGTAATGATTCGATAGACGAACTACAAACACAAATTAAAAATACAATATCCCCCCCCGCCCCGCGTGCGGAAGGCACGTCTGGTTATCGGGAGGGCGAAGGTTCCACGGCGCGCCGCAGCGCGCCTGTGGAACATGAGCCCGACAGTTGTTACAAGGCTGGCTACGCTACTACTATCGAGGTTGATCCCTCTGCTTCTTCATACATTCTTCAATTGAATAAGGATGGCATGAGAAGGGCGAGGGCAGCGGATAACAAAGTCTTGGATGGAATAAGAAGAATAGCAACGATGATAAGCAAGGGAGAGCTGGTGCTCACGCCTCGTGTACCCTGGCTGATCAAGACGATGCAGACGTACAGTTGGAATCCAGAGATGATGCATGATGAGGTGATCAAGGAAGACGACCACCCGATTGATGCACTGCGTTACGTGATTAATTCATTATGAATTAATCACAATAGTTTTGATTGATCGATCCTAAAGTATAAGTATTTTTAATATTGTTATATATATGCAGTGTGATAGTAGTATGTTATATAGTATATTATATCTTGATCCTTATCCTTATATCTCACTCCATCTCCATCTTCATCATCTTATTCTTCTTCTTTCTCTCTCTTACTTACCCCTCACCCCTGCCCATTTTTGGGGCGACCTATACCCTCTCAAATTATTTCGGAAGAAGAAAATGATAACCATGCCTTCCGCACAGGGGGCGCGCATATAAATAGCAGGAGCGTTATTGTATACTTCTATGCTCACCGATCAACGTTGGTTGCAGCCCACCATGATATTCCCGCCTCCGTCCGAGAATGACAGGCTGAAGATCTATGAAGAAAATGATAAACTATACCAGGGAGATTTTCATTTAGTATGGCGTGATTTGTGGGATCTACAGGATTTGCAGTCGGTTGATTCAACATTGTCAACATTCTTCCCAACACCGTATGGTCAGCGCAAGTTAGAATTCAATTGGTTCCTGGTTGTTTGTAATGTGTATGCAGACTTCCTTGTTAGTGAACCACCGAGAATGTTAGGTGGAACACCCAAAGAACAAACCACATTGGATAACATTCGCATGAGATCTAATCTTGATGTTATGTTGTACAAGGCCGCTGTCAACATGATCAAGTATAATCACGCAGTATTGAAAGTAAGATTCAAAGGAGCAGAGTATAAAGAACCAGGCAGTGTGATCGAGAACATCAAGCCCTCTGTCTGGTTCCCTATCTACAATCCAGATAACGAAGATGAGATCACTGCACATGTTCTTGCCTGGACATTCATCGAACAGATAGGAACATCCCAAGCAAAACTGTTGAAGGTAGAGATTCATGAACCGGGTGTCATCTTCCACAGGCTATTCTGGATGAGCGGGAATGTGATTGACCACGAGGTTGCCCTTGGCACATCAAGCAAGTATGCCAATCTCGCAATGCCAATCCCTCTTGATGTTGATCCCGCGACCTTCGTCGCTCCGCTCGGCAGTTCTGTGGACACTGGCGTTTCGTATCCGTTGGTGTTCGCTATGCAGAACCCCACTGATGATTTCAAGAACATCAAGAACCTGGTGCATGAGCTGGTCACTAGGATCATCAAGGTGGCGAGCATCCTCGACATCCATGCGCGCCCACTCCTGGCCGGGCCGGATAATATGCTCACCACTGACATGGAGACGGGCGAGGATGCACTGCTTCTGAACGGGCGCTTCTTCCCAATCAGAGATCCGCAGAACAAGCCCACCTACATCACCTGGGATGGCAAGTTGAATTCGTCCTTCACTGAGATGGATAAGGTGACGGACATGCTCTACAAGGTCACTGACCTAACTCCTGCGGCACTGGGAGATTACAGTCAGGGAATGCAAGTGAGTGGTTCAGCCTGGCGAAGACTTCTGGTCAGGACACTTGCGAAGACTAGCAGGCTTCGCACTGTCTTTGATAACCCGATAAAGCGCATGATGATGGCCGCGTCTGTTCTCGATTCTAATGGCCGCATCAAGGATGCCTCTGTAGTGACGCTACACACGGTCGGCTGGCAGGATGGATTACCACGAGACATGAAGGAAGATACTGCCGTGGAGCAGGCCAGGAAGAACAGCGGTTTGACAAGTAAGCTGTCTGCCATCATGAGACTGGATGATTGCACCAAGGAAGAGGCCGAGGAAGAGTTGACCCGCATGAAGGCCGAGATCCCTGATGCTCCCAGGGAGCAATCACCCATCGGGGCGAGGATGAGAAACGATGGACAGCAACCACGCGCCGATCTAACACCGGAAGGCGGCGAGCACCTGGACGTGATGAAGTGATTGTTCCATGGGATGTTCTATTGAAAGTCATCGAACAACAGGGCATTGTTGCTGCTCTGTTGTTGTACATGATATTTCAACAAAGCAATATGTCGAATCGTTTGTTGACTAAGATATGCACATTAGAAGAATTCATTATGGAATGTTACAAGAACGAAATGATTAAAGACAATCCAACTGGGAAGTGGGTAAAGAGATGAAATCTACTATATGTCTTTGTATGATGGTAAAGAACGAGGCGCATGTTATAGCCAATGCACTTCGTTCTGTCAAACCTTTTATTGATCACTGGGTGATTGTTGATACTGGATCAACTGATAATACTAAAGAGATAATCGCAAAAGAACTCGATGGAATACCAGGCGAGTTGTTAGATATACAATTCAAGAACTATGGTTACAATAGAACGGAAGTGTTCAGGGCTGCTTATGATAAAGCAGACTACATGTTGGTGTTGGATGCTGATGATATATTCCACATGAACAAACCATTGCCGCAACTCACCGCAGATTGCTATGAAGTTGATTTGTCGTTGGGTGTTGGCGGGCTTTGTGTTTACAGACAGCTTAGATTGTTCTCCACTAGATTGAAGTGGGAGTATCGTGGAGCTGTTCATGAAGTTCCGTTCGCACCCGGTGCATGGAAAGCAAAGTATATCAATAACATATTGATAGAATCGTTTGGTACTGGCGCAACATCACAAGATCCAGAGAAGTATTTGAATCATGCACGCATGATCAAAGAAGATATTGACACAAACCCTGATTGTGATATACCAAGATCGACATTCTATCTAGCACAATCATTGTTCTGTGCTGGTAAGAACAAAGAAGCAATTCCTTATTACAGAACACGAACACAGATGACAGGTGGTACAAATCCTTCAGAGATTTATTATTCTTATTATCAGTTAGGAAACATCGCTTACTCTCTGAAAGCTGTGGACCATGCGGTTGCAAACTTCCTCTATGCCCACAACGCAGATCCGAGACGTGCCGAACCTTTGTACAAGCTCTGCCTGATCTACAGGAGCGAGGACAAGTTCAACCTGGGATACTTGTTTGGTTCCATGGCATTGAAGTGCAAGCCAGACAACTCATTCATGTTCTGTGAGCCACACCTTTATGGGGTGGTATTGTGGGATGAGATGGCGCTATGTGCTTTCTACACTGGCCGAAAGAAGTTGGCCGCCACATTCAACAGGAAGATCATGGGCGTGCCTAATCTCGATCCAGCGTACAGGAAACGCATTGAAGAGAACTTATCATGGTCAATCAAGCAAACTTGATTTAAAACAAGCAGGTTTAAATATGATTAACGTATACGTATATTCCAAGGCGAACAACTGCCGTGAAGAGTTGGTTTAATTATGGGCGATGAAGACAAGAAATTTACACAGGCTGATGTTGATAGAATCGTTAGTGAGCGACTGGCTAGAGATAGGGAGTCAAGGGGCGATCCTACAGTTCTCCTCCAAACTGTAGCAGAGCTTCGCCAACAGCTCGTCGATGAAAAGGCAAACGCCTCTGCCCTTCAGTCAAAAGTCGCTACCACTGACAGGACGGCAATGCTCTCAAAGATTGGGGTTGACCTGAAGGTTCCACCCCAACTCATGGGTTTCATACAGGGTGACACCGATGAGGCAATGAGAGCGAGTGCCACTGCACTCATCGCTGGCATAGGCCCTGGTCCAAGCATAGGCGGTTCCACCAATCCACCTGCGGGGAACGCTGCCCCGAAAGTATACACTGCTCAAGAACTTCGAGAAATGAAACCAGAACAAATCAACGCGGATTGGGTAAACATTAGCACACAGCTCAAGGCTGGTCAGGTTAAGTAGGTCGATACTAAAATGGTCGTCACTGGCTTCATTGCCACAGTTTGGAGCGCACGTCTGCTTGAGAACTTGCAGAAGTCGCTTGT
>Ga0172380_10006464_pt1 | contig 13595 bp, 13 predicted proteins | sample Leawe162metaG_FD_119747 | JGI IMG/M metagenome (GOLD analysis project Ga0172380, IMG submission 119747) | Leachate microbial communities from a municipal landfill in Southern Ontario, Canada - Leachate well 162 metaG | ecosystem: Engineered > Solid waste > Landfill > Unclassified | place... | reverse complement strand
TGCGATATTGAAATTCTGAGGGATTGACCAGTGGAAGCGAGCGAATGCTTCGTCATAAGTCGTCGCGTGTGGCAGGACTGTGTTGCTCACCGAACTCCTCCTGAAACGGATTTACATCTAGCTGATCGTTGGTCGACTCGCGCAGTGCAATAGAGGTATTGACTGATTCTTGGCATCGTACCATAATAGTTATACAATTGCGAAACGCGATTGTATTTCGCTCCTTGGCGATTGCGCAGAGTCGATGCATCTCTCGCTGCTGGGTAAGTAAATAAATGATTGGAATCTGGAGCTCGTCTATGAATTGGCCAACTGTGATCTACAACGAAGAAGTGATGAGAGAGGGCTTCGGGATAGAAGACGTTGGGATTTCTCTGGAGGCGAAAGTGGAGTTTCTGGATGCCCTCTCCGAAACGGGCTTGAAGCGGATAACCGTCGGTGCATTCGTCAGTCCACGCTTCGTACCCCAGATGGCGTGCTTCGAGGAGTTGCTGCAGAAGTTTCATCCCAAAGAGGGCGTGACATACTTACCCTTCATTCACAACCAGAAGGCCAAACTGCAGGCCGAACAGTATTCCCCTCCTCTGACGATCGAAGAGGAGCTGTGTACGCTGTTCATCGACATCTGTGACATTCACCAGCGCAGGAACGTCAATCGCTCCATCGAGCAGATCATGGGGATCTGGCCGGAGATGATTCAGGACGCGAAAAGTCGAGGTATTCGCACTGCCCGGGTCGGCATTGCTTCAGCGTGGGGATCCAACTTCATGGGGAAGTTTCCCCAGAGCTATCGCCTGTCCATCCTAGAGCGGCAGATTGAACTGATGAAGTCGGCAGGGTTCGAGGTGGTCGAGATCGGGCTGCACGACTCGCAGAGTTGGTGTTTGCCTCATGAGATGGAAGAGGATCTGGGGGAAATCAAACGTCGGTGGCCCGATGTAAAGCATTTCCATATTCACATCCATGACGCACGCGGAATGGCGCTGCCGTCGATCTATGCGGCGCTACGCACTCTTGACGCAAGTGACACGGTGCTCATCGAGGGCACCTTGGGCGGCATTGGCGGCGGGCAGTACAGCGGCAATGGCCGGGCGTCGGGAATGGCGGCGACCGAGGACGTGCTGCACATGCTGGAAGGAATGGGCATCAAGACGGGTGTGGATCTGGACAAACTCATCGAATGCGTATGGATGTTGGAAAAGATCATCGGTCGGCCTGCCTTCGGCCATGTATCCAAGGCGGGTCCGAGACCTGCGACGCCAAGCGCCCTGTACGACGCGAACATGCCCGCGGTGGAAAGTATCGAGGCGGTGAAGCATTTCAAGCTGGGGCCTGGCGCATATGAGAAAGAGGGGTACTCCCCCTGGAAGAAGCCCATATCGGGTCCCTACTATCAAGTCTCGTGAGAAATCAAGGCGCGCGAGAACACATCAACGCATTACACAAGGAGAAAAATTATGCACTTCGGTCTGACTGAAAATGAAGAATTGATCCGCGACTCAGTGAGGAAGTTTGCAGAGGCGGAGATCCTGCCCCACTACCAGCGTTGGGACAGGACGGGCGAGTGGCTGCCGCAGGACTACCTCGACAAGATCATCGATATGGGATTGTTGAAACTGCGGCTGCCGGCCGAGTACGGAGGTCAGGGCGCCTCGTTCGTCGAGTGCGGGATCGTGTGCGAAGAAATCGGTCGCTGCGACCACCAGATCCGCTACATCATCAGCAATGCCATTCACCTGGGCGAAATGGCATCCTCCATGGCGCCAGAATTGCGTGAGGAGTGGATCCCCCGCATCGCCAAAGGCGAGATGATGTCGCTCGCCTTCACCGAGCCTCGCGGCGGTGCCGATATTGGCAATCTCACAACGAAGGCCGTCAAGGATGGTGACGATTACCTCATTTCGGGAGAGAAAACCAGCATCACTTTCTGCGGGATCTCGAAGGTGGTGTTCGTCGCGGCGCGGACCGGCAAGCCCGGACCGAAGGGGATTTCCTTCTTTCTGGTTCCGACAGATCTTCCTGGGGTCACTGCGGTGCCTTTTGAGCGCATGGGGCAACGGCTTGACCGCGCCGGCAGTTTCTTCTTCGACAATGTCCGGATTCCTGCACGCAACATGATCGGCAAGGAGAACGAAGGATTCATCTGGGCCATGAACATCATCGGCTACAACCGGAATTTCGTCCCGCTGGCCTGCATCGGTGCCGCCCAGAAATCCCTCGACGAGACGATCGAGTATGTCAAGAACCGACAAGTCCAGGGCCGTCCTCTCTCCAAGTGGCAGGCCGTGGCTGGCGAGCTCGCGACGGAGGCTACGAAGCTGGAGGCGGCACGTATGCTGTGCTATCGCGCACTGTGGCTGAAGGATCAGGGGCTGCGTCACGAGGCAGAATCGTCGATGGCCAAGTGGTGGGGCGTCAAGGCGGCCAATGAAGTTCTCTATACCTGCATGCGTTTGCACGGTCACTATGGATTTGCAAAGGAATTCCCGCACGAGCAACGGCTTCGGGATTGCATCGGAATGGAGTCGGCGGATGGCCCGCGTGAGATTCACCATGCCATCATTGCGCGCGAGTTGCTCGGAAAAGAGTTCGCTCCATATTGAGACATCACCACATGGAACACCATCCGATGGTGCCGCAGAGCGGTGCATGTGTCGTTGCGGTTGCGCAGTATGGTGCCGCGTCGCCCGGTACCGCCCTGTCCGCGCCGAGGCAATCACTATCAGGTGCCGCGATGCCGGACGGCGCGATTTGCGGAGTGGCACACGCATGAAACTCAAAGGCATTCGCGTCATCGACCTGTCGCGCTTTCTGCCCGGGCCGCTGACGACGCAGTTCATGGCCGACCATGGCGCCGAGGTGATCAAGATCGAGTCGGTCGACGAGGGCGAGCCGACCCGCGCCGTCGGCGAGATGCGCGATGACATCAGCGTGTTCTTTGCCAACACGAACCGCGGCAAGAAGAGCCTGGCGCTGAATCTCAAGCATCCGGCCGGCGTGGAAGCGCTGATGCAGCTCGCCGAGGTGTCGGACGTGATCGTCGAGGCATTTCGGCCCGGGGTTGCCGAGCGCCTTGGCATCGGTTACCGGCAGATCGCCGCGCGGGCACCGCACATCGTTTATGCCTCGATCTCCGCCTTCGGGCAGAGCGGCCCGTACCGTGACATTGCCACGCACGACCTCGCTACCGAGGCGATGGCCGGTGTGCTGTCGCTGAACCTGGGTCAGGACGGCAAGCCGGCGATTCCCGGACTCCCCGCGTCGGACATGCTTGCCTCGACGATCACGCTTTCGGGCGTGCTGATGGCGCTCCTTCGAAGGAAGGAAACCGGCCGCGGGGACTACCTCGACATGGCGATGGCCGAGTGCCTGCTCCCTGGCATTTCCAACAATTTTGGCTCGGCGATGGCCGCGCGGCGTCAGCCGGACGTTGGCGAGGAACGCTCGCTGGGCGGTAATCCGCTCTACACGATCTACGAAACGAAGGGCGGTGACTGGATCGCACTCGGCGGGCAGGAGATCAAGTTCGCCGTCAATCTCCTCACGGCGCTCGGCCGGCCCGATCTGATTGATCTGTGCAAGCTGCCGCCGGGAAAAGCACAGCATCCGGTGCGCGATTTCCTGCGTGAAACCTTCCGCACAAGAACCAAGACGGGATGGGTGGAATGGGTCAAGGGTCGCGACATCCCTTTCGCGCCGATGAATACACTGCCCGAAGTCCTCGATGACCCGCACTTCAGGAAACGCGGCATGGTACTGACCGATTCACGCGGCTGGGACCACATCGGCAACCCGATCCGTTTCACGGACGAACCTGGGCGTGTGCGTTTCGACCCGCCGGCGCTCGGGCAGCATTCGCAGGAAATTCTGCGCTCCCTTGGCTATGCCGAGGGAGCGATCGCGCAACTCCGGAAGCAGGGTGTCATCAAGGAGGCAACGCCGGACGAGGTCTCACTTCACGCCAGTGCGGACAAGATGGCGCTGTCTCAATAAGCATCAACGACACTTCACGGTATGCTTGATCGCAAATGTTCAATCACTGGCGCGCTATGCAAGGCTCTCAAGCCGGGCCGCTTCTCCGCGGGACGCCATACTGACGGGCGCGCGGTGGTATGTCTACCTATTACTTTACATCACGGAAATCCGAAAGGAGCCAGGGTGTCTGTTGAGCGCACCACTGGACATCGCACAGTCATTAGGATGCAGTCCCGGTCGCCCTGTCTCGTGAGCAACAACACTCAGTGCGCATGCGTTGTCTTAAGGATGGACCCTATAACGCTGCGGCAGTATGGTAATACAGGTATTGCGAAGACAATATCGTTGATTACCAGAACCATGATCGTAGTTAATAATTGGACAGCCAAATGGACTTGATCCTTACACCTGAAGAATGTGCATTTGGCGAAGAAGTTCGCGCTTGGATTTGTGACCATCTGCCAACAGACCTGTCACATAAAGTCCGAAATAGCCTACGATTGTCGCGCGATGATATGCAACGCTGGTACAAAATCCTTGGCAAAAAAGGTTGGTTGTGCGGTGGCTGGCCAAGGGAATTTGGCGGTTTAGGTTGGACTCCCGTACAAAAGTATCTATTTGAGGAGGAGTGCGCTAAAGCCGGAGCTCCGCGCATCCTGCCCTTTGGCCCCGTCATGGTTGCGCCTGTAATCATGGCCTTCGGTAATCCGGAACAGCACAAGCGTTTTCTGCCTGGCATTGCATCCGGTGAAGTTTGGTGGAGCCAAGGTTACAGCGAGCCAGGCTCGGGCTCAGACCTCGCTTCACTAAGGACCCGTGCGGAACGAAAAGGGGATAAATATGTCGTCAATGGACAAAAAACATGGACCACCCTGGCTCAGTACGGTGACTGGATCTTTTGTTTAGTCCGTACGTCAACTGAAGGAAAACCCCAAAACGGCATTTCCTTCTTGCTAATTGATATGAAATCGCATGGCGTCACCGTGCGACCAATCAAGCTTCTGGATGGCGAATTCGATGTCAACGAAGTCTTCTTCGACGATGTCGAGGTTCCGGTTGAAAACCGCATTGGCGAAGAAAACAAGGGATGGACCTACGCCAAGCACCTGCTTGGCCACGAACGGACTAGCATCGCAAACGTCAATCGTGCCAAGCGCGCGTTAGAACGCCTCAAGGTGATTGCTCAAGCGGAACAAGTCTACAACAACACACAATTTCGGGATGAAATTGCAAGGCTAGAAATCGACATAATCGCGCTTGAAATGCTGGTACTCCGCGTTGTCACTGCAGCAGATTCCGGGCAGCAGTCGCTTGATATCGCCGGTTTGCTCAAAATTCGTGGCAGCGACATTCAGCAGCGTTACAGCGAACTAATGATGCTCGCCGCAGGACCGTTCAGTCTTCCATGCATTTACGAGGCGATAGAAGCCGACTGGCACGGCGATTATGTCGGCCCGTCGCACTCCGCGCCCCTGGCCCCAAACTATTTCAATCTGCGAAAAACCAGTATTTACGGTGGAACAGACGAAGTGCAGCGCAACATCGTAGCGCAAAATCTGTTGCGCTGATAAGGGATGCCATGAACTTTAACCTCACAGAAGACCAAGAACAGCTGCGCGATGCGATCCGCAAATGGGTTGATAGGAGCTATACATTTTCGCGTCGCCGAGCAATTGTTAGCGAAGGGGGCTTCTCACGTAAAGCATATTCGGAACTGGCAGAGCTCGGCCTATGCGGTCTTAATATCCCTGAGCACCTTGGAGGGCTCGGCATGGGACCTGTCGAAAGTATGGTAGTGATGGAAGAACTTGGACGCGGCATGGTGCTAGAACCCTTTGCGCATGCAATCATTGTAAGCACGCTATTTACCACATACGCGGATTCCAGCCTTCAAAATCAATGGTGTCACAAGATCGCCAATGGCACCGCATTAGTCGTGCTAGCTCATGTAGAACGTGATGCACGTTATCAACTTGATATTTGCACCGCGAAAGCCTCACAGGTAGGTGAGCAATGGGTACTCAATGGTGCCAAGAGTTTGGTACCAGCTGGTGATCAGGCTGATGCATTCATTGTCCCTGCATTAGTGCAAGGCAAGATGGCTTTGTACGTGACGAAGCGCAAGGCGCCGGGGGTGTCTGTACGTGGCTATATCACGCAAGACGGTAGTCGTGCAGCCGAAGTTACTTTCGACCACGCCGACGCCGAACTGCTTACCACTGAGGGGCGCATTGCTCTGGATTGCGCTGCGGACACTGGTATTGCTGCACTCTGTGCTGAGGCTGTGGGCGTGATGGACCAGGCCTTGGCTGTCACTGTGGACTACCTCAAGACGCGTAAACAGTTTGGGGTGGAGATAGGTAACTTCCAAGCGCTGCGCCATCGCATAGCAGATATGAAGATGGCACTCGAACTAGCTCGTTCCATGAGCTATTACGCTACCTTGAAACTCAACGCCTCGGCTGAAGACCGGCGCCGCGCCGTCAGTAGCGCGAAATACCAACTTGGGACTTCGATGCGATTCATCGGCCAGCAGGCCGTACAGTTGCATGGAGGAATTGGGCTAACTGACGAATATGTCGTAAGTCATTTTTTCAAGAAGCTTACGCAACTGGAGATGACTTTTGGGGATTCATTGCATCATTTGACAGAGGTATCTGCCCGGATGCAGACCACAGCAGGGGTGATTTAGGGATTCAGAGCGATGATAGGTGACAAAGAAAGGAACGGATAGCTAATCGTACTTCATTTCCTCACCTTCAATACATTCCATTCACGTCCAGGTATTTCGTCAAATTTATGGTGATGACGCTTGGTCAGCAATCTGTTGCGAGATGAGATTCGAAGAAAGTGGTTGATTCCGGTCAAAAGCTTGATATTTACCATGACAAAGACAAAGGAAAGAACATGCAACAAGGACATTTCGTGAAAGACAAAGTGGTAGTGGTCACAGGCGCAGGCCTTGGTATCGGGCGTGAATTGGCGCTTGCGCTGGCACGAGAAGGTGCCAAGGTTGTTGTCAATGATATTGGCGCGTCACTGCAGGGAGAAGGATTGGATAACTCCCGAGCGCAAACTGTCGTCAACGAAATCGCAGCGGCAGGCGGAGTGGCGATCGCCAACAGCGATAGCGTTGCTGACTGGGATTCAGCAAACCGTTTGATTAGCCAAGCCGTGGACACCTATGGCCGAATTGATGCAGTTATAAATAATGCAGGCATTCTACGTGATCGCATGTTTTTCAACATGAGCCTAGATGAATGGAAGGCTGTCATTGACGTGCATCTAAATGGTTCGTTTTATGTATCGCGGGCTGCCGCGCCACACTTCAAGAGCCAACAATCCGGCGCATACGTTCATATGGTTTCAACTTCGGGCCTTGTTGGCAATCTCGGACAGGCAAATTATGCGGCTGCCAAGCTTGGCGTGGTTGCATTGTCAAAATCCATTGCAATGGACATGGCGAAATTCCATGTACGATCGAATTGCATTGCTCCGGCCGCGTTCAGTCGAATGATTAGCTCGATTCCGGCCGAGACGGAAGAGCAGAAGGCTCGCGTTGAGGTGCTACAGCGGATGGAGCCGGCCAAAATCGCGCCGCTTGCGGTTTATTTGGTAAGTGATACTGCTGCCGATGTGTCAGGCCAGGTGTTTTCGGTTCGCGCAAATGAGATTTTCCTGATGAGCCAGAGTCGCCCCTTGCGCTCTATGCATGCATCGGATGGCTGGACACCGCAGACTGTGGCTGAAAGGGCAATCCCGGCAATGACAGCAAACTTTTATCCACTTGATCGCTCAATGGATGTATTCAATTGGGATCCTATCTAAGAAAGCATTAGCAGCCATGGACGTCGAAGTCGCCAAAATGAGCCTATCGATCTGTTGGGAGTTTTGCTGTGTTTAAGCGCGAATTGTTTGGGGAAGAACACGAATCGTTCCGCGATACAGTACGGAAATTTATTGACCGAGAGATCCGCCCGTTTCATTACCAGTGGGAAGAAGCTGGGATAGTGCCCAGGGATGTTTGGCTCAAGGCCGGTGCTGCTGGGTTACTTTGTTGCACCATACCAGAGGAGTATGGTGGCCTGGGCCTAGACTACCTTTTCGATGTGGTCATGTTCGAAGAGATGGCAAAGAGCGGCTTTACGGGACCAGGTTTTATGGTTCATTGCGATCTTGTGGCTACCTACATTAAGTCATTTGGTACAGAAGACCAGAAGCGCTACTGGCTGCCAAGAATGATTAGCGGAGAAGCCATCGGATCCTTGGCGATGACGGAGCCGCATGCGGGTTCAGACCTAAAGAACATTCGCACACGTGCCGTACGCGAAGGCAACGACTATGTGATTAATGGTCAAAAGGTCTTCATCTCGAATGGTCAGCTCAGCGACGTCATGGTGCTGGCTACAAAAACAGATAGCGCCCTTGGTGCCAAGGGTATCACCTTGTTTCTGGTAGACACCAGCTTGCCAGGTTTTAAGCGTGGAAAGAACCTGGATAAGATTGGATTGAAGGCACAAGACACATCCGAGTTGTTTTTCGACGACCTCCGAGTACCTGCGAGCGCCATGCTCGGAGCAGAAGGAGAGGGTTTCACGTTGATGATGACCAAACTCGCCCAAGAACGACTTGCACAAACGATACGTTCAGCAGCGGTGGCGGAAGAGGTTATTGCCTATACAACCGAGTATGTTTGCGAACGGAAGGCTTTTGGCAAGACCATCGCCGATTTTCAAAGTACCCAATTCAAGCTTGCCGAACTGAAGACGGAATCGGTGATTGGCAGGGTTTTTACCGACCACTGCATCCAGCAGTTCATGAACGATCAGCTGGATGACATTGACGCCGCCATGGCGAAGATGTGGCTTTCCAATCTTCATTGCAAAGTGGTTGACGAATGCCTGCAACTCTTCGGCGGTTGGGGTTACATGTGGGAGTATCCAATCGCGAGAGCCTACGCCGATGCTCGTGTGGTCAAAATCGCCGGTGGTTCCATTGAAATCATGAAGCACATCATCGGGCGCAGCATGATAGCCGAGCGTCGGAAATAGCATTCTTATATATAGAACACATCTTGTTGTCGTCCACTTATGACAAACCATATTGAATGAGAGATACCAACGTGCCTTCAAGTAAAACATATGGCATTACCGGGTTCGGAGGCTATGTTCCCCGGCTGAGAATGGAACGTGCCGCGATCGCCGCCGCTCACAAATGGATGGCTCCGGCGTTGCGCTCGTTGGCCAAAGGCCAGCGTGCTTTTTGCAGTTGGGACGAGGACAGTCTCACCATGGCCGTGGAGGCGGCGCGCGACGCACTGAACGGTAGGCCGACTGTGGATATCGGCAAAGTGGTATTTGCTTCCGCTAACATGCCCTTCGCAGACATGCATAACGCGTCGATCATTTGCGGAGCGCTGGGTCTGGCAATGGATTTGCGGTCGCTTGACATCGGTCAGTCACAGCGAGCCGGGACATCGGCCTTGTTGGCTGCGCTTGCCGACGAGAGTACGCCAGCGTTGGTGATCGCTAGCGACCGTCCGCGCGGCAAGCCCGCAAGCATTCAGGAGATTAGCTTTGGCGCCGGCGCGGCGGCGTTCATGCTGGGCAGCGAAGATGTGATAGCAAGCCTATTGGGAGCATCCAGTAGCACGTCGACCTTCGTCGACCACTTCCGCTCAGCGGACAACAGGTACGATTACTTCTGGGAAGAGCGTTGGATCCGTGACGAAGGCTATCTGAAGATTGTGCCGCGTACGGTTAGCGCCGCACTGGAGCAAGCCGGCGTCAAGGCCACGAGCATCAAGCATTTCATCATGCCTACGCCCTACAAGGGCGTGGCCTCGGCATTGGCGAAAAAACTTGGACTGCCTACCGGTTGCGAAGCAGAAGCGCTAGAAGAACACTGCGGCTATACCGGTGCCGCGCACGCGCTGGTGATGCTCTCACATACGCTGGAGACGGCTCAACCTGGCGACCTAATTCTACTAGTCGGTTTCGGCCAAGGTTGCGATGCCTTGGTGCTGCGCGCAACCGATGCCATCAAGACATTCAAGCCGGTACGGGGCGTCAGCGGTGCGCTGGCCGATGCTCTGTCGAATGAAGACTACTTGCGTATGCTGTCGTACGACAATGGTGTTGATCTGGAATGGGGCATGCGCGCTGAAAAGAATGTGAAAACAGCGCTGACCGAGCAATACCGCTCGCGTAATCAACTCGCCGGCTTCGTAGCCGGAAAATGCCGCAAGTGCGGCACGATCCAGTTTCCCCAACTAGCTTATTGTGTAGAACCTTCCTGCCACGCTAAGAGCGAGAACTTTGATCCGATTCCCCTGGCCAACGTCTCTTGCAAGGTTCTTACCTACACGGCGGACTGGCTGTCATACCACCCTTCGCCACCGCTATATGTCGGCTTCGTCCAGTTCGCTAACGGCGCGCGCCTGCTGATGGAAACAGTTGACGTCGGCGATGGAGGGCTGGACGTAGGGACACCCTTGCGCGTGGTTCACCGGATCAAGGACGTGGACAAGACACGCGGCTATCCGCGCTATTTCTGGAAAACAACGCCCTTGCAGGCCTGACAAGATAGAACATGAATCCCAAAATGCACATTCATTCACTTCCCCTTGAGGGAGCCCATTGCTCCTTTGAGACGGCTCGGCAGGAGATATAACCGTGGCAACAGGCATCAAAGACAGGGTCGCAATTCTTGGCATGGGCTGCTCGCGTTTCGGCGAGCGTTGGGACGTAGGTACTACGGAACTGTTGGCGGAGGCGTTTGAGGAAGCGCTGGCTGACGCCGGCATCGAGCGCAAGCAGATTAACGCCGCCTGGTATGGCTCGGGGATCGATTCGATCAACGTCGGTGGCTCGTCCATCCCTGCTGCAATGGCACTACGGCTAGATGGCATGCCAGTCAGCCGCGTGGAAAACATGTGTGCCACGGGTACTGAAGCACTGCGCGCTGCCGCATATGCGGTCGCCTCAGGCGCAGTGGACATCGCGCTCGCGATCGGAGCGGAAAAGCTGAAAGATACTGGTTACGGAGGACTCCCCGTCAGTTTCAGGGGAACCTTCACCGACCTTTGGAATCCGCTGGGCTCGGCCCCTGCAGGCTTCGCGCAGTTGGCAGCCGGCTATCGTACCAAGTATGGTATCTCGAAAGAAATCCTTAAACGAGCAATCGCGCATGTATCTTGGAAAAGCCATCAAAACGGCACACTGAGCCCCAAGGCCCACCTGCAAAAAGCGGTAACCATGGAGCAGATTCTCAGCGCTCCGATGATCGCCGACCCATTGGGCTTGTTCGACTGCTGTGGAGTCAGTGACGGGGCAGCTGCAGCCATCGTGACTACGCCGGACATCGCACGCGCTTTCGGTAGAAAGGATATGGTGACGATAAAGGCGGTGCAGGTGGCTACTGGCTCGGGCGTCGAGTCAGGCACCGATCAATGGGACGGTAGCTATGTGCGCAGCACACGTATCGCCGCCAAGCGGGCCTACGAAGAAGCCGGGATCAAAAAACCGCGCGAAGAGTTAAGCCTAATGGAAGTGCATGACTGCTTCTCCATCACCGAGCTGGTCACTATGGAAGATCTGTTCGTATCCGCCGATGGCCGAGCGACCCACGATGTGCTAGATGGTTTCTTTGATCGCGATGGCAACGGCGTACCATGCCAAGTCGATGGCGGCCTGAAATGCTTTGGGCATCCCATCGGCGCATCGGGCCTGCGAATGGTCTATGAGGTGTACAATCAGTTGCTCGGCCGCGCCGGAAAACGGCAGCTAAAAAATCCGAACATAGGCCTTACCCATAACCTGGGCGGTGTGCCCTACTTGGGTGTTGTGGCCATCTCGATCTTGGGCCTGCACGGTTGAGCCGAATATTTCGCGATGCTGGAATCGCCGATGATAGCGTTCGATAAGGGCCACTTTCTGGCGCGTACGCGTTCTGGCAAATCGAGCCCGCCCAGCGCGGTTTTGCCGCTGGAGTAGTGGGTGGCCTCACGTCATCCGGGCTATGCCGAGAGCGAGCGATCCATAGACCTGCTGAAGTGGCAGAAATACACTGTGGGTGACGGCAGCACGATTCGACGCATGGTACTGGAAGTATGACCAGTCGCTGCCGTATGCCGTATGGCGCCTCAACGGATTCACCATTTGTTTTGCGCCCACTGAAGCCAGAAAGCCACGTTCCGGCGAAATGGGGGTGTCGACCTCCCCCTTCCGCTCGGGCGTTGGGCAGATTGAAGAATTGCAGGTTACCACACGATGGCCATTGCTGGCGGTACGAGAAAACGACGAATTACCGATGCCCCTGGTGCTGCCTCCGACGGGGTCGTGCGCGATGGAAGCCTAAAGGAACTTGAACGGGATTGCTAGCACAACGCGATCTCTCTATCGTGTTGAGAACGCCGGCAACGGGATAAACGAGCTGTACCACAGCTGAAGTTCATTTCATATATTTAACATCGCCGCTTCACGTAACAAATTTGGACACTATGAACCTCGAAAAACTCCTGCAATACCAGTTTCCAGAGCTCGAGTATACGGTGACTCCGCGTGACGCGATGCTCTATGCGCTAGGCATTGGTGTGGGCGATCGTCCTGGGGATGCACGGGATCTGCAATTCGTGTACGAGCAGAATCTCAAGATATTCCCGTCACAAGTTAATGTAATCTGCCATCCGACAGGATGGGCACAGGATCCAGTGCTCGAGATTGACTGGGTCAAGCTCCTGCATGGCGAACAGTCCTTTGAAATCCACAAGCCCGTGGAGCCGGGCAAGACCTATACAAGCTGCTGTAAGATCACCGGCGTTTTGGACAAGGGTGCGGATAGGGGGACTCTGCTATTCATGCGCAAAGAATTGCGCGAAAAAAGCTCTGAGACTCTCGTCAGCACCGTCAACTCTACTTTATTCCTGCGTGGTGACGGTGGTAGCGGCGGGACGACCAACGAAGCCCAGCTTCTGCATCCCATACCCGATTACGCGCCCGACGACAGCGTCGCGCTGACGACGCTGTCGCGAGCGGCACTGATCTACCGTTTGAGCGGCGACTACAACCCAATCCATGCCGATCCAGCACTCGCACGCAAGGCAGGCTTCGAGCGACCAATCCTGCACGGTCTATGCACCTTGGGTGTCGCGACCCGCGCAATCCTGCAAAGCTGCTGCGACGATCGCCCTGAACGCCTGCGATCGTTGCAATTGCGCTTCACTTCACCGGTCTACCCTGGCGAAACGCTGATCACCGAGATCTGGCACGATGAAAATGTAGCAAACTTCCGCGCTCTAGTTAGTGAGCGTAACGTTGTGGTGTTGAACAATGGTCGCGCCGTTATCGCAGAAAGCTGAAGAATCTTCCACAGAAGGATCTATGAGCTCTCTTCGCCATGCCTGACCTGACTGGTTTTATCGGACCAATTCGATCTAGAGATTCGTGGCCCCGGTTGTGGAACTGATTTCGCAACCCCGGCGGAATTCCGCCGGGGTTGCGTACTGCAAACTCGAATGCGGTCGGACTTCATTGTAGTGAATCCGCCAGTCTTCGATGACGATCCTGGCTTTGATCCGGTTGCGAAACCACTCCATCGCCAGACACTCGTCGCGGAACTTG
>Ga0172380_10006462_pt1 | contig 13597 bp, 12 predicted proteins | sample Leawe162metaG_FD_119747 | JGI IMG/M metagenome (GOLD analysis project Ga0172380, IMG submission 119747) | Leachate microbial communities from a municipal landfill in Southern Ontario, Canada - Leachate well 162 metaG | ecosystem: Engineered > Solid waste > Landfill > Unclassified | place... | reverse complement strand
TTGCCCGGCACTTCGATCGCATCTGCGAGGTGCTGGTCGAGATGGGATATCTCACGTCCTCAGGCGACGACGCGAAGGTCACCGAGCAGGGTGAGCTCCTCATAGGCCTGTACACCGAGGCGACGACACCACGATTGACCAGATCTGCGGCCGCCTGCGCAGTCGCGCGAAGTTCGCTGCCCATCGGCATCGCCTGGGCGACTTGTCCGAGCAGGTCGATCACCTGACGGGACCAGCGCACGAAGTCCCCAGCGGTGAGATCCTCGCGCGAGAGCACCGCGTAGAGCGAACTGCCCTGGCACCAGCGGTACATCGCCCACACGAAGCCGGAATCCATCATGCGGGTTGCATTCAGGCCGTGCCCGGATTCGATGTCATGGATCTGGCTCCACATCTCGTGCATCGAGGTGAAGGCCTCACGAATCGGCCCATGCGGCACCTTTGGGGCCTCGTCCTCGCTCGAGCGCGACTCGAAGACCAGGCAGGAGCAGACAGCGGCGAGCTCGGGAGCGGTCAAGGCGTCCCAGGTGCCCTCACGCAGGCACAGGGCCGTGAGCAGGTCCGCCTCGGTGTACAGGCCCATGAGGAGCTCACCCTGCTCGGTGACCTTCGCGTCGTCGCCTGAGGACGTGAGATATCCCATCTCGACCAGCACCTCGCAGATGCGATCGAAGTGCCGGGCAATGGAGTTGGTGCGCCCCTCGACCCTCTGCTCCAGGTCACGTATCTCGCGCTGGGCCCGGTGGTAGCGCTCGGCCCAGCGCGCATGCTGCTCGCGCTCGTCACAGCCATGGCACGGATGCTGGCGCATCTGCGCTCGCAGTGCCGCGACGGTCTCGTCCTCGGGAATCAGAGCCTTGCCTCGCTTGCCGGCAACTCGGTCACCAGCGATCTCTCGCATTGCCGAGGCAAGATCGCGTCGCGACTGCGGATTGCGGGCGGAGAAGGTCTTCGGAATGCGGATGCGGCCCAGAACCTCGAGTGATGCATTGACCTCCAGGCTCGAGATGCGACGAACCTGTCGATCGATGGTGAGGACCAGTGGCCTGGGATCGCTGCTGTCGCCGCCGAACCCGGTATCGAGCACGACCGCAGGTCCGGCTCGCTTGCCCGCAGGGATGATGATGACATCGCCGGGCTTGAGCGCCCGCAGGGTCTGGGTCGCATCCTCGCGACGCCTGGCCGCTGCGCTGCGGGTGACGTCCTTCTCGCGACGCGAGATCTGCTCCCGCAGGGACGAGTACTCCACGAAGTCGCCGAGATGGCAGGACATCGCATCGCTGTAGCCCGCCAGCCCGTCCTCGAGTTTTCGGATCTGGGTTGCCAGTCCCACCACGGAGCGATCTGCCTGGAACTGGGCGAAGGAGGTCTCGAGCACCTCGCGAGCGGTGTGGCGGCCAAGGCGCGAGACCAGGTTCACCGCCATGTTGTAGGAGGGCTGGAACGATGAGCGCAGCGGATAGGTACGCGTTGATGCCAGTCCGGCGACTGCCCGGGGGTCGAGCCCCTCCTGCCAGAGCACGACGCCATGACCCTCGATATCGATTCCGCGTCGACCTGCCCTGCCGGTGAGCTGGGTGTACTCCCCCGGAGTCAGCTCGACATGGGTCTCGCCATTCCACTTCGTGAGCTTCTCGAGCACGACGGATCGAGCAGGCATGTTGATGCCAAGGGCCAGGGTCTCCGTGGCGAAGACCACCTTGATCAGCCCGTGCTGGAACAGGTACTCGACAACCTCCTTGAACACCGGCAGCAGTCCGGCATGGTGCGCCGCTATCCCCCGCTCGAGGCCGTCGATCCAGTCGTCGAATCCCAGGGCCAGGAGATCCTCGTCAGGCAGATGGCGAGTCGCCTCCAAGGCGTACTGACGCACTTCGGTGCGCTCCAGCTTGGAGTTGAGGCGAAGCCCCGAATTCAGGCACTGCTGCACTGCGTCATCGCATCCCTTGCGGCTGAACAGGAAGTAGATGGCCGGAAGCAGGCTCTCATCGTCCAGCTGTCGAACGACATCACTTCGATACGGTGTCAGCGCGTGACGTCGACGTTGACCCTTGCCATCGCGATTGTGTCGTCTTGTCGAATCCCGGCCCAGGCGCTCGAGTTCGGGATTGACCGTCTGCTGCTCGTCGTCGACGAACAGGTCATACATGTGATGACCCGCGATGACATGCTGCCAGAGAGGAACGGGACGGTGCTCCTCGACGATGATGTCGGTCCTGCCGCGCACCGTGGCCAGCCAGGCACCGAACTCCTCGGCATTGCTGACTGTTGCCGAGAGCGCGGCAATGCTGACGGACTCGGGGAGGTGAATCATCACCTCCTCCCAGACAGCTCCTCTGAAGCGGTCTGCGAGATAGTGCACTTCATCCATGACCACATACGAGAGGTTGTTCAACGTGCCCGATTGCGCGTAGAGCATGTTGCGCAGCACCTCGGTCGTCATGACGACGACGGAGGCCTCACTGTTGATCGATGAGTCGCCTGTCAGCAGCCCGATGTGCTCAGCCCCGAAGTGCTCGACGAGATCGTGGTACTTCTGATTGGACAGCGCCTTGATCGGCGTCGTGTAGAAGCACTTGCGACCGGCCTGGAGCGCGAGATACACGGCAAACTCGCCGACGACGGTCTTGCCGGCACCTGTGGGTGCCGCGACCAGGACGCTTCTGCCGAGCTCGAGGCTCGCACAGGCCAGGCGCTGAAACTCATCGAGGCCGAACGCGTAGTCAGCGGCAAAGGCCTGGACCTGCGGTGACTGCGCCCGCCTGTGCGCCGCTGCATAGCGCTCGGCCGGGCTACTCATCTCGGGTCAGGTCGAGTGGGGATGCCTCGTCGTCATCCAGCGTCGAGTAGTCGGGCTCCTGGCCCTTGCGGCGGGCCCTGCGCCTGTCGTTGAGCAGCGAGAACACGATCGCGACCGTGACAAGGAGCAGGATCGGCGTTGCCAGCAGAGTCATGTTGATGGGATCACCTGTGGGAGTCGCCACGGCAGCGAAGATGAACACGATGAAGATGATCCAGCGCCACCAGGACAGCAGTCTCCTACCCGTGAGAATGCCCGCCATGTTGAGCCCGATGAGGATCAGCGGGGCAATGAAGCCGATGGCGAAGACCATGATCATGCGCAGGAAGAACGACAGGTAGCGGTCGACGCCCACGATGTTCGCCACCCCATCAGGAGTGAATCCGAACAGCAGATTCAGTCCGACCGGCAGCACGGCGTAGGCCAGGAGGACACCTGCGGCGAAGAGGGGCACAGCAACGCAGACGAAGCCGAGTGCCCAACGCCGCTCGTGCTTGTGCAGGCCAGGGGTGATGAATCGCCACAGCTGATAGAGCCACACCGGCGAACTGATGATCAGTCCGGCCACGGCCGCCACCTGCATCTGCAGCACGAAGGGATCGGCCACGCCGGTCAGGGCCAGGGTGATCTCACGACCCTGGGCCCGCGCCTGCGTCACCACATCGTTGAAGGGCGCGCTGATCCAGTCGAAGATCGGGGTGTAGAAGATCCAGCCGATCACCATGCCCGAAGCGATGGCGATTCCCGATTTCACCAGGCGTGAGCGCAGTTCACGAAGGTGATCCGTCAGCGGCATCGCCGCTGATCGGTCTTTACCAGACATCCAGTCGACTACTCGTCAGTCGACTTCTTGGCTGCGGCTTCCTCTGGGGAGGGGTCACTCTCAGTGAGACCCTTGGTCTCAGCCTTGAAAATCCGCAGCGAGCGTCCGAGTCCTCGAGCCGCATCAGGCAGGCGTTTTGCTCCGAAGAGCAGGGCGATGATGAGGACAATGATCAGTACCTCGGTGCCACCGAAATTCTTGAACATCTACCTGTCCTTCGCTTGGGAGAGTCTTAAGAGTACGACCCAAGGGCGGCAGCGGCTGCATCCGCCACCCGTTTGCGGGCCTCTGTGGGCGCCGTCACCACCATCGAGCCCGCGAGCGAGAGCACCACACGAGTCAGCCACCCCATGTCCCGGTAGTCGAGGTCGGCCATGATGCGGCCCTTCCCGAGGTACTGGACGTTGGAGAACGGATAGACGTCGAGAGCCCAGCGGGCCGCAGGGGCCAGTGACACCGTGGCCACGAAGGTGCTGGGCTCTGCCTGGACCATCGACTGCTCCATGGCCATGGAGTCACCAAGGGTTGCTGTGAGGATTCGATCGAGGCGGAAGGTGCGTACGGCCTCAGCCCGCTCGCAGTAGCCCTCGAGGTACATGCGCCCGTCTGAGGTGAAGATGCTCATGGGGTGGACCACGCGCTCGGTCACCGCGTCATCCGTGGCAGCCGCATAGATCAAGGTGACCGTGAGCGATTGGGTCAGCGCCTGCGCGATGACCTGCCCGATGGCATCGGTCACCCCGCTGTCGACGACCATTCCGGCCACGGCAGGCGAGCTGCCCAGGGCCGTCTCGAGACGCTCGATCAGGCCATGGAGGGTGTTGCGGTCATGCTGCCCGGGAACCTGCATGAGCAGTCGCAGCGCAACCAGCATGGACATGATCTCGTCGCCTGAGAGTCGAAGTGGTCGATCAAGAGTCTGGGGGTCGAGCACATGAATGCGGCCGTCATCCCAGAACTGGATGTCCACCAATTGATCAGGGCCGTGACCGGGCAGACCGCAGACCACGAGCAGCCAGAGATCCTTCTCGCACTGGTCGGCCGAAATGCCGAAATGCTCGGCTGCCTCGTCAATGGTCACGCCATCGTGCGCCACGAGCCAGGGCACCATGGTCATGAGGCGCGACAGGCGCGGCGCCGCCGTGCTCATGAAGCCGCCCCATGCGAAGTAGCGATGTCCTGCAAGGCATCGCGAACCTGAGTCTGGAGCTCATCCGGTTCAAGGACCATGACCCCGGCACCTGCTCCGCAGATCTGCGATATCAGCACATCGGTCGAGATGGCACTTATCTCGATCTCGATCTCGTCGAATGGACTCGCGGCCGGGGCGTGCGCATGTCGAAGCTGCGCCCCGTGTCCGGGCGCGATGCGCACGCGTGCGCGCACCGGATGCTCGGGAGCCATTCCGCGCACGGTCTCGGCCAGATCAAGGTCGCTCGGGCAGCCTTGATCCAGCGGCTTGGCCGTGACCGTCACCGAGCCCTGTATCCGGGACACCCGGAAGGTCCGTCGTTCGGCACGATCGCGGTCATAGCCCACGAGATACCAGTGGCCGTCATGGGCAATGACACCCCAAGGGTCGATGCTGCGCTTGCGCGCCTGAGCATCCTGCACGCCCTGGTAGTCGAAGGTCACCATGCGCTGCTCGCGCAAGCCAGCCATGAGCGGCAGCAGTGCTGCCTCAGCGGCGCTCATGCGCACACTGCTGAGGTCCCTGGTCTCGGGTGCATCGCCACTGACCGACTCGATCTTGCGAAGGGCGGTCATCGCCGGGGCCTCGAGGACGGCCTCCTCCCAGGCGGCCGCTGCCAATGCGAGCAATGCGAGTTCGTCCGCAGTGAAGGTGAGGTCCTCGACGGTGGCCTGTCGCCGGATGAGGTACCCCTCGACCTCGCCGTTGACATCGACCACTGTCTCGACCGCGATTCCCATCCCCCGCAGCTCGTCCTTGTCGCGCTCGAACATCCGCTCGAAGGCGCTCTCGGATGCATTCGCGTCATAGCCCGCGACAGATCGACGGATCTGTGCCCGCGAGACCGGGCGTGCGGCACCCAACAGGCAGAACACCACATTGAGCAGCCGCTCGGTGCGGTCGACCCGGGCCAAGGGTGCTATCCGACGCTGATGAGATCGATGACGAACACGAGGGTGCGCCCGGCCAGGCGGTGACCTCCGGACTCGCCATAGGCCAGGGCCGGTGGAATGACCAGCTGGCGCCGTCCCCCTACCTGCATGCCGGGGATGCCTTCCTGCCATCCGGCGATGAGGCCGTTCAGCGGGAAGGCGATCGACTCACCGCGATCCCAGGATGCGTCGAACTGCTCACCGGTCTCGAAGTCGACTCCTAGGTAATGCACCTCGACAGTGCCACCGGGCACGGCCTGTGCCCCTTCGCCGACCACGAGGTCGGTGATCACCAGTGCAGTCGGTGCCGGTCCTTCAATGAATTCGATCTCAGGCTTGGTAGTCATGCGAGAACCCTAATTGTCGATGGAGACGAGTTGGACGACGAACGCAAGGGATTCGTTCGGCAGGATTGACGAACCGGCGCCGCTTGGACCGTAGGCCAGGTCGCTCGGGATGATCAGGAGTCGTTCCTCCCCGATCTTCATGCCGGGCAGACCCTCGCCCCAGCCTGCGATGACCTGATCGAGGGTCGTCGTGAACGGCTGCCCATTGGCCCAGGACGAGTCGAACTGCGTCTGGGTGGTCAGGCCTACACCGCAGTAGTTGAAACTGGCATTGTCAGTGGCCTTGAGCGTTGCGCCCTTGCCCGGCAACAGGGTCTCCTTGACCAGGGAGGTTGCCGCTGGCAGTCCCGGAGCGACGGTGACCACAGGTGCCATATCGGTGTCCTCGACGGTGACGCCGTCAACTGTCGTACCGCGGGTGGGCGCGGACTCCGACGGTGTCGGCGCTCCACCGACGATCGCGCACTGCGAGGTGACGTAGGAGCCGGCGTCTGTCGGCGATGCTGAAGGCGTGCTGCTCGTCCCGGTGCTCGAGCAGGCGGCCAGCAGGAGCATGGGGACCAGGGCGAAGGGGTATCGGCGCATGGCGTGAGCCTAGTCAATTTCGGCCGGAAAGCGCGGTTGCCTACATCAGTGCGATGAGTCGTTCGACACGTTCATCGACCGCTGTGAACGGGTCCTTGCACAGGACCGTTCGCTGGGCCTGGTCGTTGAGCTTCAGATGCACCCAGTCGACGGTGTAGTCGCGATGATTCTCCTGGGCTGCCTTGATGAAATCGCCGCGCAGCCGTGCCCGGGTGTTCTGCGGCGGGATGGATTTCGCCTCGAACACCTCGAGGTCATTGGACAGCCGGCTTGCCAGGCCACGTCGCTCCATCAGGTAGAACAGGCCGCGATTGCGGGTGATGTCGTGATAGGCAAGGTCAATCTGCGCGAGGCGAGGTGAGGCCAGAGTCAGGTCATGCTTGGCCATGTAGCGGTCGATGAGTCGCTTCTTGATCACCCAGTCGATATCGCATTCGATGGCCGCAAGATCGTCCTCGCGCAGGGCAACAAGCCCCTTCTCCCACAGTTCGAGCACCTGTCGATGGACTGGGTCCTCGCGCAGGCCGCGACTGTCGGCGAATTGGCTGACCTTCTCGAAGTACTCGCCTTGAATGTCGAGGGCTGACAGCTCTCGACCCGTGCTCAACCGCACCAGGACCTTGCCGGTGAGGTCATGACTGATCTCACGAATCGCCCTGATGGGATTCTCCAGGCTCATGTCGCGCATCACCACGCCCGCCTCGAGCATGCGGAGTACCAGATCGACCATGCCCACCTTGAGCAGGATGGTCGTCTCGCTCATGTTCGAGTCGCCGACGATCACGTGCAGCCTGCGATACAGCTCGGCATCTGCATGCGGTTCGTCGCGCGTGTTGATGATCGGCCTGGATCGGGTGGTGGCGCTGGAGAGCCCCTCCCAGATGTGGTCGGCACGCTGGCTGACGGCATAGATCGACCCTCGCGGAGTCTGCAGCACCTTGCCGGCTCCCGTCAGGATCTGCCGGGAGATCAGCATCGGGATGAGTCGTTCGGCAAGCCGCGCGAAATCGCCGTGGCGCTCCACCAGGTAGTTCTCGTGGCAGCCGTAGGAGTTGCCACCGGTGTCGGTGTTGTTCTTGAAGAGATAGATCTCGCCGCTGATGCCCTCGGCCCGCAGCCGTTCCTCGCCATCGAAGACCAGCCCCTCGAGAATGCGATCCCCTGCTCGATCGTGCGTGATCAGCAAGGGCACGCTGTCGCATTCCGGTGTTGCGTATTCGGGATGGCTGCCGACATCGAGGTAGAGGCGGGAGCCATTGCGCAGGAAGACATTGCTGCTGCGCCCCCACGACACGACACGCCTGAAGAGGTAGCGAGCAACCTCATCGGGACTCAATCGCCTCTGGCCCTGGAAGGTGCAGGTGACGCCGTACTCGGTCTCAAGACCGAAGATGCGCCTGTGCATCTTCCAACACTAGGCCAGCAGTTCGGCCAAACGGCCCCCATTGATGCGAGCGAAGGTCCGGCGTGGTCGATTTCGATCGAGCACGGCGACTTCGAGGGACGAGGACTCCAGCGTGCGCGGCGTATCTCCGCCGAATTCGCCCAGGAGTCGCACTGCGAGCTTCAGCGCATCGCCGAGTTGCATTCCTGACTGCCATTGCTCGGCCAGGGCCGTCGAGATGCTCTCGGCCTGACCGCCCATGGCCACATAGCCCTGCTCATCTGCAACCGAGCCGTCGAAGGTCAGGCGATACAGCTGATCCTCGGTCGTGTCCTCTCCGATCTCAGCGACAACGATCTCGACCTCGTATGGCTTGGGCATCTCCGTGAAGATGGTGCCGAGTGTCTGCGCATAGGCATTGGCGAGGCTGCGACCGTTCACATCGCGACGGTCATAGGCGTAGCCGCGCATGTCCGCCAATCGCACTCCCGCAACGCGGAGATTCTCGAACTCGTTGTACTTGCCGACAGCGGCGAATCCGATTCGGTCGTAGATCTCGCTGATCTTGTGCAGCGCCCGCGACGGATTCTCGGCGACGAAGAGCACGCCATCGGCGTACTCCAGCACGATGACGCTTCGTCCGCGTGCAATGCCCTTGCGGGCGTAGTCGGCCTTGTCCTTGATGACCTGTTCAGGAGCGACATAGAACGGCATGCTCATGATGGATTCTCCATGTTCACGAGTGGGCCGTCGGGACGCTGCAGTCGCGCCTGGACGATGCTCGTCACCATGGGTGACAACGTCGCCTCGTCGAGCACTCGCACTCCTGCCGCATCACTGAGCACCACGACCGGGAAGATGCCTCGAGCGATATCGGGACCTCCTGTAGCGCTGTCATCATCGGCCGCGTCATACAGGGCCTGCAGTGCAATGGCCACTGCCTGGTCTGCGCTCATGGACTCGCGGTACATCTTCTTCATCGAGCTCTTGGCGAAGAACGATCCTGAGCCAACGGAGTGATAGTCATGCTCCTCATAGCGTCCGCCGGTGACGTCGTAGGAGAAGATGCGACCGCGCTCGCGATCCAGGTCGTAGCCGGCGAACATCGGTACGACTGCAAGACCTTGCAGGGCCATGCCGAGATTGCCCCGAAGCAGCGCAGAGAGACGGTTCGCCTTGCCGTCGAGGCTGAGCTGCAGGCCTTCGATCTTCTCGTAGTGCTCAAGCTCGACCTGGAAGAGTCGCACGAGTTCGACAGCTATCCCAGCAGTTCCTGCGATGCCGATCATCGAGTGCTCATCAGCCGGGAACACCTTTTCGATATCGCGCTGCGAGATGACGTTTCCCATCGTGGCCCGCCTGTCGCCGGCCATGACCGCTCCGAAGGTTCCGCGCAGGGCAACGATCGTGGTGCCGTGGGGGGCCAGCCCTGTGGTGTCGACCGATGACTGCAGCAGCCTCGCCGTCAGCACGTCTGGCGCAAGATCGGCGAGGAAATCCGCGAATGACGGCGAGCCCGAGCGCAGATAGGCCGAGGGCAGCATTCCCCCGTTGCCGCTCACTGGCCGCCCTTTTGAACGAACGACTTCACGAACTCCTCCGCATTGACCTCGAGCACATCGTCGATTTCGTCGAGAATGGCATCGACATCGGCATCTATCGCAGCCTTGCGTTCACCCTGAGTGGTCCTCGCAGCGGCCTGGTCGTCTGCGGCGGTGTCAACAGGTCGCGTCGACTTGCGTTCAGCGTTCTCACGTTGTGGCATGTGTCTAGGCTACTCGCTGAGCTGCTCAGGATCCGAGCAAGTCGATGAGATCTGCGGCTGACACAGCGCGATCGAGCAGGGCTCCGACGTGATCCTTGGTGCCCCTGCTGGGTTCGAGTGTTGGAACGCGGACCAGCGACTCGTGGCCCGGAAGGTCGAAGATGAGCGAATCCCATGACGCTGCTGCGATCTCATCGGGAAAGCGCCGAAGGCATTCGCCGCGGAAATATGCCCTCGTGTCTGTTGGCGCATTGAGCCGCGCGTGCTCGATCTCTTCATCAGTGACCATTCGCCGCAACTGTCCACGCAGCTCAAGACGAAGCGCCAACCCTCGATCGGGACGGATATCGGCATACTGCAGATCGATCGCCTGCAACTGCGGCGAGGACCACTCCAGTGAGTCACGCTCGCGGTAGGCCTGCATCAGCCGGTACTTGGCGACCCAATCCAGGACGTCGGAGCAGTCCATCGGATCTGTCTCGAGCCGATCGAGCACGCTTCCCCACTCATGCAGCACCTGCGCGGTGTCCGGATCGATATCGCTTCCGTACTCGCGCTCGCAGAATCTCGATGCCAGGCTCCAGAACTCCTGCTGCATCTCCAGAGCGGTCCAATTGCGATTGCCCGTAAGGGGCAGGCGGGCGCCGAGCGTCAGATCATGACTCACGGTGCTCATCGCTCGAACCGATTCGATCACCGTCATGTCGTGCCCAGCAAGGAAGCCACTCTCCAGCATGCTCAATACCAGCGAGGTCGTTCCCATCTTCAAGTACGTGGCGGTGTCGCTCATATTCGCATCGCCGACGATGACGTGCAGCCGACGGAAGCGTTCGGGGTCGCAGTGGGGCTCATCACGGGTATTGATGATCGGTCGCTTGAATGTCGTCTCAAGGCCGACTTCAGCCTCGAAGAAATCCGCGCGCTGGCTGATCTGGTACTGGAAGCGCTTGGCCTCCTGCCCTACCCCGAGTCGTCCCGAGCCCGTGAATATCTGCCGGGAGATGAAGAACGGAGTCATCCACGCCACGATCGACGAGAAGGGCGTCGTCCGGCTCATGAGGTAGTTCTCGTGGCAGCCGTAGGAGGCGCCCTTGTTGTCAGTGTTGTTCTTGTAGAGCACGATCGGCTGATCCACCCCATCGTCGAGGGTGTACTCCGCCGCCCGTCTCATGATGGCCACCCCTGCGCGGTCCCACAGCACCGCGTCACGCGGGCAGGTCACCTCAGGGGATGAATACTCCGGGTGGGCATGGTCGACGTAGAAGCGTGAGCCGTTGGTGAGGATGACATTCGCCATGCCCATGTCGTCGTCGGTGAGCTGCGATGGATCGGCCTCTGCCCGTGTCATGTCGAAGCCCCGGGCATCCCGCAATGGCGCTTCCTCGGAGTAGTCCCACTTGGGATTGCGCTGTCGGCCACGCACGTCATGGCGCGCGTATGCATTCACCAATCGCGTGGAGGAGGCCATGGCGTTCACGATGCGAACGCCCGGCACCGTGATGCCGTATTCGGTCTCGATGCCCATGATCCGACGAACGGTCATGCAGCACCCATTTCTGTCCGGTGGCTAGAGATACTGGCCGGTGTTGGCAACGGTGGCGATGGATCGGCCCGCCTCGTTGCCCTTCTTGCCCTGGACCAAGGTGCGGATGAACACGATGCGCTCGCCCTTCTTGCCAGAGATCCGGGCCCAGTCGTCGGGATTGGTGGTGTTGGGCAGGTCCTCGTTCTCCCGGAACTCCTCAAGACAGGCGTCAAGCAGGTGCTGCACCTGGATGCCCTTGTCGCCATGATCCAGGAAGTTCTTGATCGAGGCCTTCTTCGCGCGAGCGACGATGTTCTCGATCATGGCGCCGGAGTTGAAGTCCTTGAAGTAGAGGATCTCCTTGTCACCGCCGGCATACGTCACCTCCAGGAACCGATTCCCCTCGGATTCTGCGTAGATGGCCTCCACTGCGACCTGGATCATCGCGGCGCATGCAGAGGCGCGGTCACCGCCATGCGCGGCAATATCGTCGGGATGGATCGGCAGCTCAGGGACGAGGTACTTGCTGAAGATCTCGCGCGCCGCCTCAGCGTCGGGACGGGCGATCTTGATCTTCACGTCAAGGCGCCCGGGCCGCAGGATTGCCGGGTCGATCATGTCCTCCCGGTTCGAGGCACCGATCACGATGACGTTCTCGAGTCGCTCGACGCCATCGATCTCGCTGAGCAGCTGCGGAACGATCGTGTTCTCCACGTCGCTGGACACGCCAGAGCCGCGCGTGCGGAACAGAGAGTCCATCTCGTCGAAGAACACGATGACCGGCAGACCCTCGGAGGCCTTCTCTCGAGCTCGCTGGAAGACCAGGCGAATATGCCGCTCGGTCTCGCCCACGTACTTGTTCAACAGCTCGGGGCCCTTGATGTTCAGGAAGAAGGATCGCCCCTCGTCAGTGCCATTGAGCTCGGCGACCTTCTTGGCCAGGGAGTTCGCCACGGCCTTGGCGATGAGTGTCTTGCCGCAGCCAGGCGGGCCGTACAGCAGGATCCCCTTCGGTGCGAGCAGCTGATGCTCGGTGTAGAGATCCTTGTGCAGGAACGGCAGTTCAACCGCATCGCGGATCGACTCGATCTGGTCGCCGAGACCGCCGATGTCCTCATAGCGAATATCCGGCACCTCCTCGAGCACCAGTTCCTCGACCTCGGACTTCGGGACCCGTTCGGTGACGTAACCGGACCGCGTGTCGAACAGCAGCGAGTCACCCGCACGCAACTTCTGCGACTGCAGGGGATCAGCCAGGCGAACGACTCGCTCGTCATCGGACCGGCCGACGACAAGGGCACGGGTGCCGTGCTCGAGCAGTTCCTTGAACATGACGATCTCGCCGACATCCTCGAAGTCCCGGGTGCCGATCACGGTCATGGCGTCGCTGAGCATGACCTCCTGGCCGGGCACAAGGCTGGCCAGATCGATATTGGGCGAGACCGGGACCTGCATCTTGCGACCTGCGGACAGCACATCGGCACTGTGCTCGTCTACTGCCGCGATGAAGGTGGCGAACCCGGCAGGAGGCTGGGCAAGGCGGTCGATCTCCTCCTTCAGGCTGACGATCTGGCCCCGTGCATCGCGCAGGGTCTCGATGAGGCGGGAGTTGTGATCCTTCTGAGCCATCAGGTCGGTGCGCAATCTGTTCAGCGCAGACTCAAGGGCGATGACGCGCGAGGCTTCCGGGGAGTTCGGATCGGTCATAACCCCTCCATCCTGGGATGCGTTCTAGGACTCTAACTCGTCATCGCCTGATTGTGCCTCCAGGGCGCGCGTTGAGCCTGGACCCGAGTAGTCCTCGCCGTAGGCGCCTGGCGCCGGTCGACGGCGTCGCGGTGGCAGGACTGCACCGGGTGCCAGTCGCCTCGTGGACACCAGGAAACCGGTGTGTCCGTTCATCCGATGATCAGGTCGCACCGACAATCCGTCAAGATGCCAGGTCCGCAGCATGGTCTCCTCGGCCCGCGGCTCGGTCCAGTGGCCGCTGAGGCGAAGCGTCTCGACGAGCTTGGAGAGCTGGGTCGTCGTGGCCACGTAGCCCACGAGCACTCCCCCTGGGGTCAGTGCGGCAGCCACGGTCTCCAGGCATTCCCAGGGAGCCAGCATGTCGAGCACGACAGCATCGAGCTCGCGCTCCTGCAGGGCATCGGTCAGGTCGCCAAGGGTCAAGGTCCATTGCGCCGGACGCTCACCGAACCAGGTGACCACATTGCCCTCGGCGACCTTGGCGAACTCCTCGCG
>Ga0172380_10006461_pt1 | contig 13603 bp, 7 predicted proteins | sample Leawe162metaG_FD_119747 | JGI IMG/M metagenome (GOLD analysis project Ga0172380, IMG submission 119747) | Leachate microbial communities from a municipal landfill in Southern Ontario, Canada - Leachate well 162 metaG | ecosystem: Engineered > Solid waste > Landfill > Unclassified | place... | reverse complement strand
GCACTGGTAATCTTCAAGCCAACTACAAATATTATTATAAATATCAGAAACATAAATTGGTTTATCCTGATTGGTGTTATGGTATTTATCATTTCATATTATGAGATGAAAGGTTTTTATAAGGATTCCAAGGTAAGGGTAATCGCTTCATGGTTTATAGGTTTTATTTGTGTCTATGTTATAATGGCTATTCTAAATATTTACATATACCAGTTCTATCAAGTAGATGGAAGATTCGGCTTATTATTTTACATGAAGCAAGCAATTAAAATAGGTGGCCTTTTAGGTTTGGGAATTGGTTTAGGTAATATAGTAACACAGGAATTTAGTAAGACTAATGTTAAAATAAACGGCATAACACGCAACTCAAAGCGACCGCGTCTATGATGCAGTGGTTTGATGTAGTTATTGGGTTTGGTTTTTCAAAGTTAGTTTGTTGTTCAAAGTTGATCTGTAAAACGAAGTTGATTTTAAAACAAAAAAGGTAGTTGCCGTAAGCGTCATTGTAGATATGGGCGCCGCTTATTTGCAACGTCGTTATGCAAATCAAAAATAAAATAGAGAGGTTTTAATGAAAACACTTTTGTATATCTTATTGTTTACAACACTATCAGTTAATTTAATCTTCTCTCAAGTTTCAGATTCATTAAAAACATATAACTTAAAAGAAGTATTAGTATTTGGTAAAAAATATTTAATTGATCAAACTGAATTTCCTGTTGAAAAAGATAATTTAACAGAAGTCCTGGAATTGGGCGGTTTTAATATTATTAGAAAAGGGGGATTTCTTGCTCAAGATATTTACGCCGATGGTTTAAAACGCGGCGACTATACTATTGTTGTCGATGGTGAAAGATATCATAACGCTTGTCCTATGCGTATGGATGCCCCGATAACACGTATCAATCCAATAGAAGTAAAATCTATTAATTTGGTTAAATCTTCCTCCAACTTACAATCCGGTTTAGGTGGAGTGATTGAAGTAAACAGATCAATACCAACCGATAATTTTGGCTTCTCCGGCAGCATATCACAAATGTTGGGTAAATCAATGAAACCGATATTTCAATGTTACTTGATAAATACAGCCAAAGAGTATCGTTAAGATATATTCAAGGACTTCCTTTTAAAATAGCGGATGACAGAACATTTAAGGATTTGTATGGCTACAAAGAAAATAAAAACTTCAAGTTTGGAGAAGCTTCCCTCAATGGAATAATTAGTGATATAAAATATACCGGTTCATTGATGTATTCGGAAAATGTCTCTTTTCCATATCTGCAAATGGATGAAATAAAAAGCGTTGTGTATAATTCTTCAATCTCTTACCATGATTATAAACTTTACTTCAACTATACAGATCATTTGATGAACAACAACTTAAGAATTAGCAATATGTTTATGGAAACTGATGCTAAAAACCTGACGGTAGGTTTTGTTTCAGACTTTGCCGAGGTTTATTACCGGAATTGGAATGCTCAAAATAAAATGAATATGATTAACGGAACTATGCCTATTACTAATCATATGTTGCCGGATATAAATTTATATTCTGCAAATTTATTCAAGAAATTAGATCTCTATGGTTTTGATTTGAGCGGTAAAATAGGATTTTCATATTTCAACATAGAGGATAAAGGAGTGGTGGATTTTTATAAACCAATTCATTCCGGAGCAAATAATAACAGAGTATTTCCATTAATAGGAATTAGTTTATCCAAATCAGAACAGTTAGGGAATACTCTTTCTCTTAACGGAATGATAGATTTTGCTTCAGAGGCGCCAGAAGCTGAGGCGCTTTTTATAAATGTTAAAAGAATGATGGGGAAACCATATTGGAGCGGGAACCCAAATTTATCTCAACCCTTTAGATCAACATTACGAACCAACTTAACTCTGTCAAATATCAGTTTGGATTTATATGGTTCCTACATATTAAATTATGTTTACCTGACTTCAGTTCAAGTTGGAATGCAGAAATATCAAACCTATGGTAATGTAAATGCTTTAATACTTGGCTTTAATTTGCAATTTAATTACAAATTCGCTTCATCTAAAATATCTTATACATACGGCGAAAATAGATCAAATAATCAACCGCTAATAGAAATATTGCCTTTGCATGTTTCAAACAGTATCAATTTCCCCAGAATCTATGGTATCGGGTTTTCGATAAAACATACATATGAAAATGCTCAAAAGAGAACAGATAAAACCTTATTGGAATATTCCAGCGGAGCTTGGAATCGAATTGACTTTGGAATGACTTATAATACGAACGGTTTTTCAATATCTATGGATGCGGAAAATATTTTAAATCATAATTATTCAAAACATTTGTCATATGTAAGAGATCCATTTGCAAGCGGTATGAGAGTTATTGAACCCGGGCTATCATATAGAATAAATTTCAGATATAATTACTGAGTATTTGCCTAACGTCGTTTATTTATAAGGGAAGGATTATGAAAATAATATTGAAATACATCTTTGTGCTATTAATTATTATCTTTTTTTCTAATTGTAAAGATGATGGTACATCTCCAGTAGATTTAACCAAATCTTATTCTGTTTCCGGAATTGTTCTTGATGTTGTTAGCAGTGATTATAGTCCGGGGGTTAAGAAAGGTGCACCTATATTTATTGATAAAGATTCAACAATAAGTGGTGTTGATGGAACATTTATATTTAATAAAATCAGTGAGGGTAATCATACTATTAGAGTTACTTTGCCAAGTTATGAACCTTTCTCAAAATCTATCTCTGTTTCAAAAGATACATCTATCCTTATTTACCTCTATGGTTTAAAATCTAATTATTTCCCAATCGAAGAGAATTCTATTAAAATATATGACTATTTTTCTAGTTATGGGGGAGGATATCCGGGTCAAGATAGTGGCAGAGCAACTTGGACCATATCGACAGGAAAGCTTGTCGAAAATTCAAAAGTATATGATGTATTTGAAAAAATAATATTTACTCATAAAACTTTTTCTCCGCTTTATTCTGAAAGAGTTGATTCATTTACTACAAATTTTACTATAAGTGAAAGCAATGTAAATATAATTTCATTCAAGTCAGCGGTATTGGATGGTGTTTCATTCAATAGGAATATAGACTCCCGTCAAGAGCAAAATGGAGTTATTGAGAAATCTTATAATAATCCCGGTTCGTTGATATCCACTGTAAATATTTCACTAAAAAGGGATGTTGGCTTAACCAAAATTGTGCAATTCGGAAATGGATGGGGTAAAACTTATAAATTAATTCAATAGTGTATGTATACCCAGCGAGTCAATAGCAATAGAGGTATAAAATAAATTATCAAGAGTTGATTGGAAGCCTGCTTGGATTTGGCAGAAACCATTCGGTACTGCATGGGAATATTTTACTCTTTTCGATCCCGCCCCTCATTATAGAACCTCCACCCCTAGCACAATCTCCAAAACAATGATATTAATTAAGTAAATTGCTATCTTCTATATAGTGATTAGAATTCTTGACGGCGTCAAGAAATATCTTGTAAATAAGAAAACCTTTTTTTATTTTGATATACGAATATGAAATTAAATTAATAAGCAGCGAAATGACTACAAAGATTAAACACAAAAATAAGAGAGTAAAAATCGGGACTGTGATTGATAGTGACCTCCTTAGAAAAGTAAAAGAAAGAGCAGTTAGAGAGGGAAGAACTATCAGCGATATTATCCATGATGCACTCGTTCAGTACGATGAAAATGATCAGCAAAGTTTAGAACTCCGCATGGCAGCATTTAAAAGATTCTGCTCAAGACCATCTACACTTAGTCTAAGTGAAATAAATGAAATTTTAGACGAGGATATTTACGACGTATGAATTTACTCGAAATAACCCAAAATGAGCGCGTTATTATTGATGCTAACATTTTAGTTTATGCAACTACCGGGAAATCAGTTCAGAGTATGGATTTCTTAGAGCGATGTGTTAATAAAGAAGTTACCGGAATATTAACTACGCATATTATTTCTGAGGTTATACACGTTCTTATGATTCACGAAGCTCGTGAAATTGGTGCCTTGAAAGGGTCTAATCCCGCCAAAAAACTATCCGGCAATATTCAACTGGTAAAGTCATTGAGTAGATATAAAATTTCGATTCGCGATTTAATGTCTATCGGTTTGCAATTGGAACCTCTTCAAAGGGAGGATATTATTTCTGCAATGTCCCTTCAAGGAGAATATGGATTACTCACTAATGATGCACTATTCTTAGCAATTGCAGAAAGATTAGGAGTAAGATCGATAGTCTCTGCCGATTCCATATTCAAAAATATTAAGGGATTTAACATCTACTGTCCCGATGACCTTTAATCAATGAAAAAAGATCTTAAATATTACCTATCCCTCGTTTACCCGATCGAACTGGTACAAAAATCCCCCTATATTATTTCTAAAAAATAATTGCTATTTTTACACCCTCAGCTTAAACCATTACTTAATTCCCTGTGTCTAATCTGTAAACTAATTTATTAAAGAAAGGATTTCCTATGCTCGCTCCAAAAAAGATTCTCCTATTTCTACTCATAATTTTGTTCTCTTCACCATTTACAATATTTTCCCAAAGGAGACCCGGCGGCGGTGCTGGAGCGAGAGCCGGAAGCGGTATCGTTACAGGTTTGGTTTTCGATAAAAAAACCTCCGAACCGATTGAAGTTGCCACAATTATGATCTTTAATGCCAAAGACAGCTCCGCTGTTACAGGCGGCTCCACTAACGCTAAAGGCGAATTTACTATCGAAAACGTTCCAGGCGGTACTTTCTATGCCCGTATAAGTTTTATCGGTTTCGAAAATGTTTTTACAAAAGATTTTAACATACAAGGTTCGGCGCAAATCGACCTCGGCAAAATTTATCTATCTGCAAAAGTAATTAATCTCGATGATGTAGTCGTTAATGCCGAACGTACTCAGATTTCTTACCAAATCGATAAAAAAGTGATTAATGTAGGAGAAAATATCACAGCTCTTACAGGTACCGCAGTCGATGTACTCGAAAATGTTCCTTCTGTAACGGTCGATATCGATGGCAATGTAAGCTTACGCGGCAACAGCAATTTTACGGTCTTAATCGATGGCAGACCCACTCTTTTAGATGGGAATACCGTACTTCAACAGATGCCCGCTACTACAATTGAAAATATAGAAATTATTACTAATCCCTCGGCTAAATATAATCCCGAAGGAACTGCCGGAATTATTAATCTCGTGATGAAGAAAAATACTTTAAAAGGGATCAGCGGTATTGCGGGAATCAACGCAGGTCTTAAAGATAAATATGGTGCCGAATTTATGGGCGATTATAAAACCGGTTCCACTCAATATAATTTCGGAGTAAATTATAATAAAAGAAGTATGTCCTCATCGGACGAGACCCGCAATTGGACTAATAATAGCGGGCAATATTCATACTACAATTCACTCGGAGATTCATATCGCAAAATGGAATATTTCGGTCTTCGCGGAGGAGTTTCCTGGGATTTAGGAGATAAGAATATTCTCACTCTCGGCGGTAGATACAGCGATAGAACTATGGGTAATCATGGGAACTCCGATTACGAGCAATGGACTACCGCTCAACCCGATAAAAATATTTATCGAAGCCTCGATGATGGCGAAAGAAGCGGAAACGATATTGAACTATCAACTTCGTATGTTCATCCGTTTAATACAAATGGACATGAAATTTCAATCGATATGGATTACGAAATTGAGGATGGAGAGGATTATTCGAAAACAAACTTAATTCAAGAAGGAATTATTAAAGAAGGTAAAATATCCACTGAATCGGGTCCGGGTAATCAATTCCAAACTAAAATTGATTATGTCTATCCGTTAACTGATAAAGCTAAGTTCGAAGCCGGCTATAATGGCGAACTCGAATATTCAAACGAAAAAAATGACTTCAAATCTTATAACACTTTGACCGGTCAATACGATTTCAACTCATTATTCTCGAATGATGTAAAATATTACACCGATCAGCATGCACTCTATTCGATTTATTCGAATCAATTGGGTGATTTTGGATTTAAGCTTGGCGCAAGAGCCGAATATACAGGCAGGGAAGTGAAAATCGATTCTAAGAATCAGAATTTCTCACTTTCAGATTGGGATTATTTTCCCACTGCCCATATCTCGTACGATTTAGGATCAGGCAATCAATTAATGACAAGTTATACACGCCGTATCAGACGTCCGAGAGGTTGGGAATTTGAACCATTTATTACATGGCAGGATGCTTATAACGTACGAAGTGGTAATCCCGATATCTTACCCGAATATATCGATTCTTATGAATTAGGTGCTCAAAAAGTAATAGGCAATAGTTTAATATCTATTGATACCTATTTTAGAATGACACATAATAAAACAGAAAGAATTCAATCTTATTACGCTGAAAATATAACTCTTACAACTCCTCAAAATATCGGAAAAGATTATTCAATCGGAGCAGAACTCTTCTTTAATTTTGATCCAATCACGAATTGGAATGTGAACCTTATGGGTAACCTTTATAATTATAAAATTGAAGGTGCAATTAGAGGAAAAGATTTCAGTAGAAATAGTTTTAATTGGAATTTTAGATTTAATAATAACATAAAATTAACAACATCAACAGTTTTACAATTTAATGCAATGTATAATAGTCCTTCAAAAAGTGCGCAGGGAAGTAGAGAAGGATTTTTTATGACTAATATTGCAGTAAAACAGACATTATTCGAGAAATTATTGACAATTAGTCTTAATGTACGCGATCTATTCGGAACATCAAATTGGGAAATGACCAATGAATCATTTGACTTTTATAATTTCCGGTCATCAGAAAGGGAATCACCGATGGTAATGTTGAATTTAAGGTTTAACATAAATAATTATAAAAACCGTGAACAGATGGATGACGGCATGACCATGCCGGAGGAATAACGACAAATATTACGACTATAAAATATATACTTAATAAAATGCATTCTCCTCCGGGGAATACAATTCAAGAAACAATTAATGCTATTAATTGATTTAGTGTGAACTTTCTGATCGTCTTGGAAAAAACATTAAAAATGTTAGTCAAATTATTAAACGAAAGGAGCCCATTACAACATCAACTGCTACTGCTCTCGAAAAGGTATTAGGTATTCCTGCTAATTTCTAGATCGAGCGCGATAGGCAATATCAAAAAAAACTAGTAGAATTGGACGAATGAAATGTTTTGAGTAACAAAAAAATATTATTAAAATATATTTTTGAAATAGGATAGAATTAATTGCTATTTTTGTTAATCACAAAATCATTTATCCTATGGGCATTGATTCAAAAATTTTAGATAATTCCTCTGATTCTTTTTCTGTAAAGGAATTCCTATCAGAGAATTTATCATCTGGCAAATTCACTCAATTTAGCGTAGCTACGGGTTACTGGGATTTGCCTGCACTGCTTGAACTGAAACCTGCTTTAGAGCTTTTCCTAAATAACAATCTTTTCTCAGAAATTAGATTTCTAATTGGCGAAGAACCAAAAATTAGAGCTTCGCAATTGGACACTTCGTTCCCCGAAAAATATCTTAAAGCTGACCTATCGGATTTACCTTTCAAACCTGAATATCGTAATGTAGTTGATTTTATTAGGAAATATATTGAAACAGGTCGAATAAAAATTAAGCTTTATAAGAAATCATTTCTTCATGCTAAATGTTATATAATTGGCTCAGAAGCAGAAAATGCAATCGGTATTATTGGTAGTTCTAATTTTACTCGAAATGGATTACTTGGTAATGCCGAACTTAATGATGTTGAATACGATCACCGAATAGTAAATTACTCTCCAAAAACGATGTTTCAAGATCCAAGTCATAGAAGTTGGTTTGAGAAATTATGGAGTGATGAAGCGAGTATTGATTGGACAGAACAATTCAAAATTGAAATTCTTGGTTTGAGCAAATTCGGAAATCTTAGCTATTCCCCTTATGAATTATACATCAAAATCCTTTACGAAATCTATGGTGAAGATATTGAGATTGAAGAAAAGCTCCGTGCTGAAACATTTTTTGAAACAAGGGTGGACTTAACATTATTCCAGGAAGAGAGTGTAAAGAAAGTTATTGCTCGGCTTCAAAATCCTAAAATCGGAATGTGCCTTTTAGCAGATAGTGTCGGTCTAGGAAAGTCTTTTATAGCTAAAAAGGTAATCGAAGAATTTGGTTATTTCGGAAGGCAGAATATTCTTATTATCTGTCCTGCATCTTTAAGGGAAGATTGGGAAAATCATCTTAAAGATATTTCTCTTAATGCTCCGATTTATTCGATCACTGAATTTGGTTTAGATAATAGCTTCGAAAGAATCAAAACTGAATTATTAAAGAGAAAGATAACCTCTAAAAGAAATAATGCAATTGAACTATTGGTGATTGATGAAAGCCATAACCTGAAAACACGAGCAAGTAAATCATTTAAACATCTTTTAGAAATCTTCGCCGACCCAAATATATGTGAGCATTATCCTAAAGTATTAATGCTCTCTGCAACTCCCGTTAATAATGGAATTAAAGACCTTGCTAATCAAATACTTTTAGCTAAAGGAGGTAATGATAAGTATTTCTCTTCTTTTGGTATTGAAAGCATTTTTAATTTTTTTAGATCCATTCAAAGTGATTTCCAAAAAAAAGGTTCCGAAGAAGTCTTTTCAGGCTTATATCCTATCCTTAATAGAATTATGGTAAAAAGAACAAAGCATCAGGTTAAGAAAGATTTCCCTGATGCAACTCTGAATGGAGAAAAAATAATTTTTCCTGAAGAAAAACTTGAGAATGTTCTATTTGAATTAGATAGTAGAGAAATTCGCAAAAAAATTAGTGAAGAGATTAATCTATCGGAAAAAATAAAACCGAATTTGTTTAATCATTTTACAATTGATTCCACAGAAGATGAAGAGGAGCAAGTGGATAAAATTGGTCTCGAAGAATTTTTTAAATTGAAAAAGGAGATCGTTCGCAAACATCAAACAGAATATGAATCCGTTTTCCATTTTATCGATCGCGCTATTAAAGGATTAAAACTTATTCCTTATAGTTACTTGAACGAAAAAAAAATATTATCTAGTGAAGAAGAAATACAGGCATTTGCTAGAAGGAATCTTACCGGCGTAATGAAAGTAACAATGTTCAAGTCTTTTGATTCTTCAATTTTCACATTCAAAAAAAGGATTGAAAAATATTCTCTATATCTTGAACAGTTTGAAAATTTATTTTTTGAAGAAAATATTCTCGTTAAACCCTTAATTATATCAAAAGCGTTATTACGATTAGATGATGAACCTGATGAAGATATAATCGATTTAATTTATGAGGAAATAGAAAAATTTAATGAGCGGCATTCAGATGGTGAATTGCCAATTGAAAATGCTTCGATGAAAATTGATCTTGACGAGTACAATGCTAACAATATCCGGAAATACATTAATCAAGACAAAGAGATTATTGAGCTAATCAATAAGGTACTATCGCATATTACGGTTGATTCCAAACTTCTTCGTTTAAAAGAATTGCTATTGGAATTAAAAGGTTGTAAGGTTCTTGTGTTTTCATATTTTGCTACAACTATCGATTATCTTAAAAAGGAGATGAATAAAGACTTTCTTGATTCGCTCGAAATATCTGAAAATGAAATAGCATTTCTAAAAAGTAAAACCGGAAATAATAAATCAGAATATGTAAAACGCTTTTCGCCGATCGCTCAAAATCAATCTGTAATTAAGGGTGAAGTAAATGGTAAGAAAGAAATTAAAGTTCTTTTTTCTACCGATGTACTTAGCGAAGGTCAAAACCTTCAAGATTGTGGTATCATAATTAATTACGATCTTCATTGGAACCCTGTTAAAATGGTTCAACGTAATGGTCGCATTAATCGCCTCGGCTCTAAATACGATCAAGTGAAAATTTATAATTTCAGACCGGAAGACCAACTTGATAAGTATCTTAGACTAATGTTGAAATTACAAGATAAAATTAAAATTATTGGAGCAAGTGTAGGTCTTGATAGCAGTGTGCTTGGAGAAAATATTACTCCCAAACAATTTGGATTAATAGAAAATATTTATAGCAGCGATCCCGAAAAGCAGAAAGAAGCTATCGAAACCCTCGAAAGAGAAAATGATTTAGCTTTTGATGAAGTCTTCGAAAATGATCTTCGAGTTTTTATGCGTAAAGCTTCTGATGATGAAAAAGAGAATATTCGTAATCTCAATATTGATAAATGGTGCGAACTTAATGCTTTAAAACCAAAAGAAAAAATGATGGTTTTTAATATTGCAAAAGGTGAATTTAGATTTATTAAAGAAGAATCAAGAAAAGTAGCAGAAGAAAAAAATCACCTAAAAGCATTAACACTTATACGCAGTTTTGATAAGAAGCGTCAAAAAGTAAATTTATCGGATATCGAAATTAATGATAGTAAAGAGTTAGCATTTAAGTTTCTCGAGTCAGAAAAATCTTTTCAATTAACTATGGATTTTGAAGACTTAACGGATTTTCAAGGTGTACGAAGAACAGGTGGTATTTCATCACTTTCATCCTATAAAGAAGAATTATTATTGCTATTAAACCAGAATCTTGATCGCTATTCAGTTGATAATATAAATAGAATAAGAATACTATTATCGCGTCCAAACTATTTGCCATTAGATAACCGATTAAGAAGTTTCGTAAGGCGAAATGATAATAAAATATCGATCGATTTTTTAGATAACCTTGCTATCATTAGTAATTATTTATTAAAAGATGAAAAAACAGAAATCCTACCTGATCCTATTTTCTGGTATGGTTATTATCCTAAATTCGAGTAAATTGAACTATGTCAATAAGAAACCTAGTAGAAAATAGATCACAATTAGATTACCAGGCAATCACTACATCGCTTATAAGTGAATTTGGAGTCTCTGACCCTATTAATTGGGATGCAGTTATTCCCTCATCAATTCAGCAAAATTTGTTTGGAGGCGAAGCATTACGTCTTTTTGCAGACCATCCAAATTTTTCTTCTCAAAAAGATATTAGAACTATTATTCTAAAAAAAGGTGTTTCCTCTCAAATGCTTGTCCTTTTTGCAAAGTTAAAAGATGAGAAACTTTCAAAAGCTAATATTGAAAAAATCGCTAAAAAATTCGTTGGTGGTCAAGCAGCAGAAAGATATGTAGTTTGGTTTCTTGGTAATCCATCAAATACTCAATTCAAAGTAGTGCTTTCAGGTAGAGAAGGTAAAAAAATTGTTCTCAAATCACTTCCGTTTGGTGTTAATCAACCGTACTATAAGACTTATGATTTTATACTTGATGAAGTGCAAAAGAAAGTTTCAAAATTATTTGTTGAACCGAATGAGTTATGGAAGTCTCTTTGGAAGTCTTTTGATATATCAGTAGTTAATAAGAAATTTTATCTTGATATTAAGTTGGCATTCGATGCACTGATTAATGATCCTGTTCTAAAGGGTGTTATTCATAATGAAGAATCTCGTAAACAATTTACAGTTCGTTTAATTGGTAGAATAATATTTAGCTGGTTCTTAAAAAAGAAAAACATAATTTCAGATTCTGTACTTTCCTCTTCGGCTGTATTGAAATATGACAGATATTATTTTGATTTACTTGAAAAACTATTTTTTGAAGTTTTCAATACCCCGCAAAAAGAGAGGAGAAAATTACCTGAGGAGATTAAAGATTACCCATTCCTGAATGGTGGATTATTCGAAGCACAGGAAGGCGATTATCAAGGAAAAGTTTTATTAAGTAATGAATGGTTCATTTCGATATTTAGGGATACACTTGAGAAGTATAATTTTACAATTGACGAAAACACATCTTCAAGTTCAGAAATTGCAATTGATCCTGAAATGCTCGGAAGAATATTTGAAAATTTATTAGCTGAACAAAATCCTGAAACTCACGAATCTGCGCGAAAATCAACCGGTTCATATTATACTCCGCGTGAAATTGTTGATTATATGGTTGAACAAAGTATTTCTGAATATATTAAATCTAATCTTACTCTTAGTGAAGATGCACAAAAACTCATTGAAGATTTTGCTCATACAGAGGAATTTCCATTATCATTAAATGAGCATTCTAATCTGATTTTAGAATTACTTAATAAGGTTAGAGTTCTAGATCCTGCATGCGGATCGGGGGCTTTTCCAATTGGTATGCTGCAAAAATTAATTGCTCTAAAAGTAAAGATAACAGATTCCGATAAAAGTAAAAAAGAAATTTCATTATATGATCTTAAGTTACAGACGATACTCAAATCCATTTATGGAGCTGATATTCAGCCAATGGCAGTTGAGCTTTCTAGGCTTCGTTGTTGGTTAAGTCTGATCATTGATGAAGATGTAGATAAGAAAAAAACAAATTGGGGAATTGCATATCTCCCAAATCTTGATTTTAAATTTGTTTGTGTAAATACATTGATCAGTCTGCCGCCTATGCTACAAGATTCTCTTGGCACTTCCGCTGATGATTTTGAAAAACTAAAATCTTTAAGAACAGAATTTTTCACAGCTTCGGCAAAACGTAAAATAATAATTGAAGAAGAATTTAAAGATTTACAAGAAACAATTGCAGAAAAGCAGAGGGAATGGTCAACAAAGAATACTGAAGCGGTAACAAAATTAATAAGATGGAATCCATTCAAAGTTGAAGAAACTGATTGGTTCGAACCTTTTTGGATGTTCGGAATCGATGACGGGTTTAATATTGTTATTGGAAATCCACCTTATGCCCAGCTTCAAAATAACGGAGGCAAACTAGCTGAAATATATAAAGATCAAAAGTATAAAAGCTTTAAACGCACCGGCGATATTTACAGTTTGTTTTATGAAAGAGGGCACACATTGCTAAGTCCAAAAGGAATATTATGTTATATTACTTCTAATAAATGGATGCGAGCAGGTTATGGAGAATCTCTAAGGAAGTATTTGGCAAATAATTCAAATCCGTTATTATTAATTGATTTTGCAGGACAAAAGATATTTGAAGCAGCTACTGTCGATACAAATATTCTCTTATTTAACAATGGGACGTATGAGACTCCAACTAAAGCTTGTATTGTTAAGAGTCATTTTGGAGATAATCTATCAAATTATATTCATGAGAATTCATTATCAATCAAGTTTTCTGAAAGAAATAACTGGGTTATTCTGAACCCTATAGAGCAAAGAATTAAAGAAAAAATTGAAAAAGTTGGTACTCCACTAAAAGATTGGGATATAAAAATCAATCGTGGAATTTTAACTGGTTATAATGAAGCATTTATAATAGATCGTAAGAAGAGAGATGAGTTAATCTCTCAAGATCCAAAATCTGCCGAAATTATACGACCGATTTTACGTGGCAGAGATATAAAACGATATAGTTACGATTTCGCTGATTTATGGTTAATTTATATTCCTTGGCATTTCCCACTGCATAATGATATAACAATTAAAGGAGCTTCTTCGTTGGCTGAAAAAGCATTTAGTAAAGAATATCCAGCAATATATAAGCATCTACTCAAATATAAAAACGAACTACTTAATAGAAATAAG
>Ga0172380_10006460_pt1 | contig 13606 bp, 8 predicted proteins | sample Leawe162metaG_FD_119747 | JGI IMG/M metagenome (GOLD analysis project Ga0172380, IMG submission 119747) | Leachate microbial communities from a municipal landfill in Southern Ontario, Canada - Leachate well 162 metaG | ecosystem: Engineered > Solid waste > Landfill > Unclassified | place... | reverse complement strand
GTGGGCGGCAGCTTTGGCCTGTGAGCTGATTTCGTTTTTTAGCATATCCGCACCCACTGTTTCGGCTACCAGTTCACGGGCACTGCCTGTCACCGCCACCCCCAGCACCCCAGTGCTTTCCGGTAAACGGGACTGCAATTGCCTTAGTGCCAGTCTAAGGGTATTTAACGGATCTCCGGCGGTAGGCAGATATACCCAGTCTGTCAGTTCAGCAGATGGTGACAGGCATATTACTTTTGTAGATACAGAACCGCTATCAATACCCAGAAAAATGTTCATCTAAATAACCTATGGCCGAAAGGGTTCAAGCAGACGGCCGGGTAGATTTTTGAAACTCTATTTTTACTTTATCCAGATTGGTTGAGTTACTAAATAAATCGGCTGCGGTCATAGCCATAGCCTTGGCGGCATCCAGCGCACCCTTTAGACCGTTCACCGAACAGGCAGCGGATGCAAATTCTTCCGTGTGTCCGGAGACTTCTTTGCGGGTAATGGCATAATATCCGTGCAGGCTTGGCAAAATCTGGCTGACATTGCCCATATCGGTACTGCCAAAATTCATATCCGGGTCTTCAAGCAGAGTTTTCCGACCAAGCAGATCCATGTTTTTTACATATAAATTTGCCAGTGCCAAGTTGTTATTCATGGGTGCATATATGGATTTATCAAAGCGGTACTCCAAACGGGCACCGGTAGCTTGGGCGGCAGACTTGAAGCAGTCCAGTACTCTGTCCATCAGCTCTTTCAGGTAGGGCATAGTTTGAGAACGTATCAGGAAAGTGCCGGCGGAATGTCCGGGTACGATATTGGCAGCTTTACCCCCATCGGTAATAATGCCGTGAATGCGGGCGCTGGGCTCTATATGCTGGCGGAGTGAATTCAGACTGGTATAAGCCAGTACTATGGCATCAAGTGCGTTTATGCCTTTGTCAGGGTGGGCGGCGGCATGAGCCTCTTTACCGAAATACTCCACATTCAGGGTAACACAGGCAAGTGCTTGGGTAGTGGCAATATCTTCATTACCGGGGTGGGCTATGAGAGCCGCGTCCAGTTCTTTAAATACCCCTTTTTCCACCATCTGTATTTTGCCTCCGCTAAGTTCTTCAGCCGGAGTGCCTATCAGACAAACAGTCCCCCCGTAAAGCTTGGCAGCCAGACAGGAGGCTACGGCTGCACCTGCCGCCGAGGTGGCAATAAGGTTATGGCCGCAGGCATGTCCCAGTTGGGGCAGGGCGTCATATTCAGCCAGAAAACCTATAACCGGTGTGCCATGACCAAAAGTGGCTTTAAAGGCAGTATTAAGGCCGCCTATGTTTTTTTCAATGCTGAAATTTTGGCTGGACAGATATTCACAAAGCCATTCTACTGCTTTATGTTCCTGATAGCCCAGCTCCGGGTTGGCATGCAGCTTCAGAGACAGCTCTTCCAAACTGCCTTTTTCAGTGTTAATCATTTTAATGATGGCACTTTTGGTATCGGCAAGATTGTTATCTGACATTGGCCTGATTATATCCCAAACCAGCCCGAAATACCATTTGCTGGCCCACCGGAGAGGATTAAAATGTGTTTTTTAACCGTTTCGGCAAGGATGGATTAGGCTATTTGGAGCTTTAATGGGGGTTTGGTCTTGGCTTGTTTAGCATTATGGTGTAAAATATTAGAACACATGTTTTGATTTGGTTAGCTAATAAATGAACAGGAGACCTTGCCGGTGGCTCAGGAATATATAAAAATTAAAGGTGCCCGCGAACACAACCTCAAAAACATAGATGTCCAAATTCCCCGTGACAAACTGGTGGTTGTGACCGGGCTTTCAGGGTCAGGTAAGAGCTCTTTGGCTTTTGATACCGTTTATGCCGAAGGGCAGCGCCGCTATATGGAGTCTCTTTCCTCTTATGCCCGCCAGTTTCTGGGCAGAATGGAAAAACCGGACGTAGACCATATAGAGGGGCTTTCACCGGCTATCGCCATTGACCAGAAAGGGGTCAGCCACAACCCCCGTTCCACAGTAGGCACAGTGACTGAAATATATGATTACCTGCGTTTGCTGTTTGCCCGTACCGGCCACCCTCATTGCCCGGAGTGCGGCAAGGAGATTTCTGCCCAGAGTGTGGAACAGATAACCGATGCAGTCCAGCTGTTACCTGAGGGTGCCAAGATACTCATTCTGGGACCGCTGGTAAGGGGACGCAAGGGTGAGTATACCCAGATGTTTAAAGACCTCCGCAAATCAGGCTACGCCAGAGTTAGGGTGGACGGGCAGATTAAAGATTTGTCCGAAGATATAGAACTGGATAAAAACAAAAAACATGATATAGAAGCGGTGGTAGACCGTCTGGTGGTTGGTCAGGCAGGCTCACAGGGACGTGTTGCGGATTCGGTTGAAACTGCTCTGAAGCTGGGCGGGGGGCTGGTGGTAATATCGGTGGTGGACGGGCAGGATATGCTTTTTTCCGAAAAATTTTCCTGTGCGGATTGCGGTGTAAGCCTGGGTGAAATAGAACCCCGAACTTTTAGTTTCAATACTCCCCATGGCGCCTGCCAGACGTGTATGGGGCTGGGTGCCAAGATGGAGCTTGACCCTGAGCTGATTATACCGGACAAAAATCTGTCTCTGGCGGACGGGGCTATCAGTCCTTATCAGAACCAGAACTGGTACTTCGGACAGGTGGAAGATTTGGCCCGCAGGGCGGGTTTTTCGCTCAACAAGCCTGTTTCCACTTTTACTCCTGAACAAATGCAGTTATTGCTCTACGGTGAGGGTGGTGATATTCATAAATACCGCAACCGCTACGGGCGTGTAAGGGAATACACCAGTGGTTTTGAAGGGGTTATACCCCGTCTGGACAGACTTTACCGTGATAGTGAGTCTCAGGGAGTACGGGAGAGTATTGAAAAATATATGCTGGCTAGCCCCTGTCAGGCTTGCGGCGGCAAAAGGCTTCGCAAGGAAGCCCTGTCAGTAAAGATAGGCGAACGCAACATTGCCGATGTGGCGGGTATGTCCGTAGATGAACAGTTTAAATGGGCAAATGAACTGGCTGGCAAAAATACCCTGTTTAGCAAACGGGAACAGCTTATAGCCGCCCAGATACTCAAAGAGATACGTTCACGTTTGGGGTTCTTAAATAATGTGGGTCTGGAGTATTTAACTATAGACCGTATTGCCGGAACCTTATCCGGCGGTGAGGCCCAGCGGATACGTTTGGCCTCACAGATTGGCTCCGGCCTGATGGGGGTGCTATACGTTTGTGACGAACCTACCATAGGCTTGCACCCGGCAGATGATACCCGTCTGGTGGAAACCCTGCAGAAACTGCGTGATTTGGGCAATACCATACTGGTAGTGGAGCACGATGAATCTGTGATGAGGGCGGCGGACTAGATTATAGATAGGGGGCCGGGGGCGGGTGAACACGGCGGGCGGGTAGTGGCTACCGGCAATATCAGCGAAATAATGCAAAACCCGGCTTCACTTACCGGCCAGTATCTATCCGGCGCCAAGGTAATACCTGTGCCCGAAAAACGGCGGGATGGTAACGGGCAGGAACTGCTCATACAGGGTGCCCGCCAGAATAATCTTAAAAATATAGACGTACATATCCCTCTGGGCAAGCTGGTTTGCGTCAGCGGCGTTTCCGGCAGTGGCAAGTCCACTCTGGTTACCGATATTCTTTTCAAACATCTGGCTCAGGTATTTTACGGGGCTAAAGACAGGGCCGGCGGGTCAGATTCTATAACCGGCACGGAGCACATTGACAAGATAATAGAAATAAATCAGTCGCCCATCGGGCGGACACCCCGTTCAAATCCGGCTACCTATACAGGGGCATTTACCAATATACGGGAATTGTTTGCGTCAGTGCCCGAATCCAAGGTAAAGGGTTACGGGCCGGGGCGGTTTTCATTTAACATAAAAGGTGGACGCTGCGAAACCTGTGGCGGAGAGGGTTATATCCAGATAGAAATGCAATTTCTGCCGGATGTGACTGTTCCCTGTGAAGTTTGCCACGGGGCACGTTATAACCGCGAAGTGCTGGAGATAAAATTTAAAGATAAAAACATTGCAGACGTACTGGATATGACAGTGGACAGGGCGCTGGAGTTTTTTGAAAATTTCCCCAAAATCAGCTCCAAACTGCAAACCATGCAGGATGTGGGTTTGGGGTATATCCGCATAGGTCAGCCGGCACCTACATTGTCGGGGGGTGAGGCCCAGCGTATCAAACTGGCAACCGAACTTTCCAAACGGGCTACCGGGCGGACTTTATACATACTGGACGAACCTACTACCGGGCTTTCTTTTGAAGATGTGGCGGCACTTCTGCGGGTGCTTCAGCGGCTGGTAGACAGCGGCAATACTGTGGTAGTTATTGAGCACCAGCTGGATGTCATCAAGAATGCAGACTGGATAATAGACCTAGGGCCGGGTGCAGGCATAAAAGGCGGGCAGATTGTAGCTGAGGGTATACCTGAAGATGTTGCCTTGAATAAAGCCTCCGTGACCGGCAAATACCTGCGGCGGGTTTTACCGAAACTGAAATAGACTTAATCAGTTATCGCCTGTTTGCCAGGCGTTTACTGCAAATTTGCCAAGACTAATCAAAGGGGACAGAAATATGGACAGGCAATTGGCTTTGGCTGAAGTGGAAAAACGGGTAGACAATAAGAATCTGGTCAAACATATGCTGGCTACTGAAGCAGTTATGAAAGGTTTGGCCGGGTATTTTGGTGAGAACCAGGATGAATGGGCTATGGCTGGGCTTATTCATGATATAGATTTGGGTGAAGTAAAAGACGATATGTCACTTCACAGCAAACGGAGTGCCGAAATTGCTGCCAGTTTGGGTGCAGGTAAAGCTGTTTGTCAGGCTATTCTGGTGCATAACTCTGCACATGGTATTATCCCCGATAGCCGTATGGAAAAAGCCTTGTTCTGTGCTGACCCTATTACCGGGCTTATTACCGCCGCTGCTCTGGTCAGGCCGGACAAAAAGCTGGCCTGTGTGGAAGCCAAAAGTGTGGCTAAACGTTTCAAGGAAAAGTCCTTTGCTGCCGGTGCAAACCGTGAGCAGATTGCCAGTTGTTCAAGTTTGGGTCTGGAACTGGATGAGTTCATCCGCCTGTCCCTAAGCGCCATGCAGTCTGTTTCTTCTGATTTAGGGCTGTAACCGCTTTCTAATAATTACGAACCCTTTGCAATTTGCCCTGTTTAGGTAATATAATTCTAACATAGGCGTTTGATAATACTCAGCGGAAAGAGCAAAGGAAAAGACTACATGATACTGCGCACCCGGATTAAGGAACTGCGGGCAAGATATAATCTTACCCAATCTGAGCTGGCCGAAACAGTAGGGGTCAGCCGCCAGACCATGCTTTACCTTGAAAAGGGCAAGTATAATCCCTCGCTTATTCTGGCCCACAAAGTAGCCAAAGCCCTGCATGCAGATATAGAAGACGTATTTATCCTGCGGGACGTTTAGTTTAGGCGGATAGCTGAGCCGGATGGGGTTTTGTCTATCTCAATGCGGGTGGGGAATGAATCTTTCAGGTCATCTATATGGGTTATGACCAGTATCTTGTCAAACTCGTTCTGAATAGAGTTTATGGCCTCTTTCAGGCGCTCAATGCCGGTAGTGTCCTGTGTGCCAAATCCCTCATCAATGATAAGTGTCCGCAAAGGTGCGCCCAGACGGTTTGCCAGCAAGTGTGACAGGGCAATCCTGATCGCAAAATCTATCCTGAAAGCCTCACCGCCGCTAAAGGTTTCATAGTTGCGGGTGCCAAGTTCATCCGAGATATTTATATCCAGAGTTTCGGTTTGGTCTCCCTTTTTGGTGGAACGCTGGGTTTCTATGCTAAGGTGCATGCGGCCGTCAGTCATACGCGACAGCAACAGGTCAGCTCCGTTTTCCAGTTCAGGCAGGGTGTCTTCAATAAGCATAGTCTGGATTCCGTCTTTTTTGCCGAAAGCTCTGACCAGTTTACCGAAATAATTTATTTCTTGAGTGGTCTGGTCTTTCTCTTGTGCTTGCTTTTTCAGCTTTTTCTCCAGCTCATTTATCTGTTCTGCTTTCTGGCTGAGTGAACCCAGTTGTTGCCTCAGGGTATCCTGCCTTTGACTGAGTGACTTATATTCAGTTTCGGCTTCTCCCAGTTCTTTTTCAAGCACCGGTAATTCCGCCAGCTCTTTAAGCAGGGTCTGCTGTTCATTTAGTTTATTATCACGCCGGGCTGTCAGCTCTGCCAGTGCAGAGGATGCCTTTTTTAGACTGTCATTTTCCAGCGGCAGGCGGTTAAGTGCTTCGTCAAGTTTACGTTTCTTTTCTTCAAAAGGGGTCAAATCAGCCAGATTCTGCTGGTTTCGGGTATATTCGGCATTATCAAAATTTAGTCCCTGTATTTCTTTTTCGACTACTGCCAGACTGGCCTGCTCCGCAGCGGCATAGCTCCGTTCGTTCAGTTGTTTCTCAATACCTGCAATCAGGTTTCTGCCTTCCGCCGCCTTTATTTCAGCCTCTTTAGCCTCCGCAATCCCTTTGTCCAGTAGACTTATCTGTCTTTCATACTGTTTGTGGCTATGACTCAGGCGGTTAGTTTCGGTTTCAATGTACTTAAGCAAGGCTTGTATATCTGATTGCATCTGGCTCAGTTTTTCCTGCAGATCTGCTTGCAGGGTTTTTTGGGTATCCTGTTCCGTCTTGTATTTGCCAAACACCAGCTTGAGCTTGTCTTGTCCCAGTTCAGTTTCGCATAGAGGGCAGTTACAGCGGTTTTCACCCGCTTCAGCCAGCAGGTTCAGTTTTTCTTCAAGTGCGTTTACCTCTTTGACGGCAACGGCGTGTTCAGTTTCCAGTCTGGCCAGGCTGCTTTGCAGATTAAGCAGCTTGTTCTGTTGGATTTTCAGTTCCGCCTCTTCAGTTTCCAACCGGGTTTTCAGTTGGTCTGATTGGGTTTTTTCTTTTTCCAGTATCACCAGAGTTTGCGCAGTGTCTTGCCTGAATTTCAGGCGTTCCTGATATTTCCCCAAGGTATTTTTAAGATTGTTTTCTTCTTTGTAAACGGCATCTTCAAGGGGCTTTTTGGTATTTTCCAGTTGCCTTAGTTTAGCCAGTATCCGGTTATGTTTATCATACAGGCTCTGGCAGGCGGAGTATTCCTGAAAACCTTTAAAGATTGCTTCCTTTTGGGCAGAGAGTGTTTCAAAAGTGCTGATACGCTGTTTTATTTCTTGCAGGGTTTGAATCCAGCGGGACTGGTCTTTGGAAATATCCTTCAGGTCGTTATCCAACTGGCGGCAGGCATTTTGTTTGGTGTCAAAGCTATGTTTCTTGTGCCGCATAATTTCCAGCTCGGCAAGCTGAATTTTTAATTTGCCTTCACCTTCGGCCAGGTCTTTACGGGTATGATTTAGGGCTTCTTCCAGTTCCGGTCTGGACTTCAGACTTTCTTTGCCATCTTCAATACTCTGTTCAATCTGCAGGTTTTTGGCTTCTGCTTCACGTACAGCCTGTCTGGCCAAATCTTCCAGCTGGTCATATATTTCTAACCCCAGTATGTTGGCCAGCACTTCTTTACGTTTGCCGGGGGGTTGCTGGGTAAACTGGTTGGCATGTCCCTGCCTCAGAAAGGCGCTGTTTATAAAGGTGTCATAGTCCATATGGAGTATGGAGATTATCTTTTTCTCAGTCTGGGTCAGGGTGTCTCCGGTTATATTCCGGGGTTTTTCATCCTGGAGTGAAAAAAGGCTTAACAGGCTTTGTCCATTTGCCCCTGCCTTTTTGGGGCGTTGGCGCTGGCGGATAACCTGATAAAGTTCACCTGAAATTTCAAAATCAAGGCTGACTTCTGCTTCCTGCTCGTTTAGGGAAATCACATCATCGTCACTCTTAGCCCGGCTTTTTCCCCAGAGCGCCCAGGTAATGGCATCTATCAGGGCGGATTTGCCTGCCCCGTTTTGACCGCAGATACAGGCAGTATGTATCCCGTTAAAAGAAAAAGGCGGTATTTCGCCCCGGTAACACATAAAGTTTTTTATTTTGAGTTTGACAGGAATCATAAAGCTCTCCAGTTTTACTGCCTATATTCTAGCATAAAAACCAAAATTTAAAGCCATTTGTATGACAGAATGGTATTGAAATATTTGCGGCATAGTATTATTGGGCCAATGGATATAAAAAAGCCCCTGTCAGTTGCGACAGGGGCTGGATTAGAATACCGGTCAGGTGGTTATTCCAGATAATCCTTAAGTTTGCGGCTGCGGCTGGGGTGGCGGAGTTTCCGCAGAGCCTTGGCCTCTATCTGGCGGATACGTTCACGGGTTACGTTAAACTCTTTACCCACTTCTTCCAGAGTGCGGCTTCGGCCATCTTCCAGTCCGAAGCGGAGCTGAAGTACCCGGCGTTCACGCGGGGTCAGGCTGCCCAGAACAGTATCTATTTGCTCCTTTAGCAACTGGCGTGAAGCGGCATCCGGCGGTGCCAGTGCGTTCTGGTCTTCAATAAAGTCTCCCAGATGGCTATCTTCTTCTTCGCCGATGGGGGATTCCAGTGAAACCGGCAACTGGGAAACCTTGGCAATTTCACGTACCTTTTCTGGCGGCAGGTCCATCTCAAGGGCTATTTCGTCCGGGGTAGGTTCACGCCCAAGCTTTTGGGACAGCTGGCGGCTTATTGAAAGCAGCTTGTTAATGGTTTCTACCATATGAACAGGTATGCGTATAGTTCTGGCTTGGTCTGCAATAGCCCGGGTAATGGCCTGGCGTATCCACCATGTTGCATAAGTGGAAAACTTGAAACCGCGGTGGAAGTCAAACTTTTCCACTGCACGGATAAGACCGATATTACCTTCCTGTATAAGGTCAAGCAGAGGCATGCCCCTGCCAATGTGTTTCTTGGCCACACTGACCACTAGGCGGAGGTTGGCCTGAATAAGATGGCGTTCAGCCCGTTTAGCGTCTATTTCAAGGTTATCCAGATAATACTTCAGGCTTGCTTCATGCCGTTCCAGATGGTTTATAAAGGTAGTATCGTAAGTGTGGTCTGATATTTCGGGTATAGTCATTTTTTCGGGTATGGCATCCAGCACAACCTTGGGCAGGAGGGAGCTGTTTATAGCCAGATTGATAAAAGACTGTTCTATCTCCGCCATACTCTTGCCGGTATTATCCGAGATATTTTTGGTGAGTTGCTGGTCAATCTCGTGGTCAATAGCTGTCCTTAGTTTGGGGTTGTGGATAATGGTTTTCAAACTGGCGGAAGTATCCATCCCCAATTCCTGTCCCAGTTGGAACAGGACTTCGGTAGCTTGGGCAAGCTCCCTGAGCATGCACAGAAAAGATTCGGCGGCAGACGGGTAACGCCCGCGTTTTTCCAGACACTCCTGGCGGATTTCGCGAATGCGTTTGCCTTCTTCCATTTTCTTGGCCAGAGTTTTTTCATCTTCGGCCGAAAGAAGGGGTACCCGGCCTATTTCATGCAGATACATACGTACCGGATCATCTACTATACCCTGGGTGTCTATCTGTTCAAGGGGTATGTCAAGATCAATATTCAGCGGGCTGATTTCTTCATCGGTATCCGGTATCAGGTCTGCTTCGGCTGCCAGTTCTTCTTCGGTGAGCTCGGCGGGTATGTCTGTATCAGCTATATCCTTGAGGTCAGGCTCTGCCAGTTTGTCGCCTTCAGCTTCGGCATCCTGTTCATCATGGATATTTGCCAGCCCTTGTTCCGCATCCTTGTCGTCATCAATATCGTCAGGGCTAAACTCTTTCTTATCTTTCTCAGCGGGCATTTATTGTCTCCTCTGTTTCTGGTTTCGTCTGTCTTTAAGGCTGAATACACTCCGCAGTTCTTCGTTGACCTTTACACACTGGTCATTCAGCGCCTGGTATTCAGTTGTTTCCGGCTGGTTGATTTCGCTTAAGGCCTGGTTAAGTTTTACCGCCAAGTTCCGGAGGTATCTTTCTCTCAGCCTCAGGCATAGGTCGTAAAACTTATCCTCTATATTATCATTTGCCGGATTTTTATTCATCAAGTTGTCATAATATTCCCGCAGGTTTTCATCAAGGCAAGGCCGCAGGTTGTCCTTTTCAGCGGACTGATTATAAATCGCCAGCAGTTCCCGGTACTGGGGTATCTCAAGATACTCAGGGTGCAGGTTATAGGCGAAACGGGTAACCTCCGCTGATGTGAAAAGCAGGCTTAAGGCATACTCCTCAAGGGCGGGGTTTTTGGGGGCTTGGCCTGATGGGGCTTCTTTTTCCGTAACTTTGGCATTACGGGTTTCATTCTTCAGTTTTTTCAGCCGTTCAAGTATACGGTTCTGGCTGGTGCTTACTATTTCGGCCAATTTGCCAAGATAATGGGACTGGCGTACTCCATCTTCCATTTTAGATATAATGGGTAAAAGGTGGTCAGTCAGTTTAGACTTGCCTGCGGCTGAATTCAGGTCAAGCCCTCTTTGGCTGTGTTCAAATATATAGTCCAGCAGTGGGCGGGCATTATCCAGTATCTCCTGCCAACTCTGGGGTGAATGGCGGATAAGCTCGTCAGGGTCTTTGCCTCCTTCAGGTACTGCTACCCGTATTTCAGACTCCATCTGGTTTTCATAATCTATAGCCCTTAAGGTAGCCTCTTCGCCGGCCGAATCCGAGTCCAGCCCCAATACTAAGTTTTTGGTCTGGCGTTTTATTAAAGTTATTTGGCGTTCGGTGAGGGCAGTTCCCATGCAGGCTACCGTATTGGTAAAACCGCCTTGGTGGGACATGATGGCATCCATATAGCCTTCCACTATGATTGCCCGGTTATTTTCCCGAATGCTGGCTGAAGCCAGATGCAGGCCGTACAGCAGGCTGCTTTTGTCAAAGAGATCTGTCTGGGGGGAATTACGGTATTTGGGCTGGGAGTTATCCATAACCCGTGCCCCGAAACCGGCTATCTGTCCTTTGTAGTTGGCAATGGGGTAAATAATATTATTCCGGAAGCGGTCATGAATCCGTCCCTCATCAGAGCGGACTATTACCCCGGCCTTCAGCAGGTCTTCATCTGAATAGCTGCGTTCCTTCAGGTAGTCATAAAGCCCCTGCCAGTCCGCCAGGGCGTATCCCAGCTGGAAATCTGCCAGGGATTGTTCATTTAGGCCGCGGGAGTTTAGGTAGATACGGGCATTTTCCGCCTGAGGGCTGTTTAAAAGCAGGTTATGGTAATACTGGGCGGCGGACAGATTTATTTCATACAGGCGGTCTCTTTGGTCTTTGATTGCCGGGTTTATCTGGCTGGGCAGGCTTACGCCGGCTTTTTCAGCCAGCAGTTCCAGTGCGGCCTTGAAATCCAGTCCTTCTTTTTTCATTACAAAAGCGAAGATGTCACCGCCGGTATTGCATGCGCCGAAGCAGTGCCAGTTTTGGGCTTCGGGGTAAACGAAAAAAGAGCCGTGTTTTTCGCTGTGAAACGGGCAAATTCCGCGCATAGTGCGGCCGGCTTTGGTCAGTTTAGTATACTGACCTATAAAGCTGACAATATCCAGTTTTTGCTTTATTTCTTCTACTGCGTCATTCATATCAGTCTGCCAGACTAAGTTCTTTGGCCAGTCTCAGGGCAAAAAGGTCGGTCATGCCCGCAATATAATCAGCCACTCTGCGTTCGGGTTTGTCCGACAGGGCTATATATTCCGCTGGCAACAAATCCTGATGGCCTACCAGATATTTGTATAAAAGGCGGACTATTTCCCGCTCGTGCTCAGCCTTGCGGTCTTTGCTTTGGTATACCTGCTCAAAAAGGAAATCCCGGAGGGTATTGCTGGCATCCAGTACCTTGTTACTCATGGTAAGCACCGGTTCTTGACCGGGCAGTAAGCCCGTGCATGACCAAGAGTTTTTAATAATATCACACACCATGGTGTTTATCCGATGGGAGTGGGTATTGCCCAATACCGATACTGCACCTAGCGGCAGGTCATTGGCCTTGATAATACCTGCCCGTACCGAGTCCAGAATGTCATGGTTTATATAGGCAACCGCATCTGCGATACGGCAAATCTGGCCTTCAAAGGTGGCAGCTTTATTATGGGTTTCCCCCAGTATGTTTGAACGTGATTTGGAGTGGTTGAGTATGCCGTCACGTACCTCCCAGCTGAGGTTTAAGCCATGCCCGTTTTTTTCCAGCAGGTCTACCACCCGCAGGCTTTGTTCGTTATGGTGGAAACCCTTGGGGAAAAGTTCGTTTAAAACCTCTTCGCCGGCATGTCCGAAGGGGGTATGCCCAAGATCATGCCCCAAACAAATAGCCTCGGTAAGGTCTTCATTAAGGTTGAGTGCCCGGGCAATAGTCCGGGCTATCTGGGTGACCTCCAGAGTATGGGTAAGGCGGGTCACAAAATGGTCACCCAAAGGGGCAATGAAGACCTGGGTTTTGTGCTTTAAGCGGCGAAAAGCCTTGGAATGTATAATCCGGTCCCGGTCACGCTGAAAACAGGTGCGAACCGGGTCCGGGTCTTCTGGTTTTTGCCTGCCACGAGAAAGGCGGCTTTTAACCGCGTAAGGGGAGAGGGTCTCCTCTCTGGCTTCAATGCGCTCCCTTATGCGAAGCTCGCTAATCATTTAATCTTTAATTTGGCCTCTGCCTTGGCAATAATCTCACGGGTAGTGCCTATCATGTCAGGGCTGACAGAAACCGAGGTTATACCCCAGGAGACCAGCTTTTCAGTCAGTTCGGGGTAAACCGAAGGTGCCTGTCCGCAGATGGATGCGGTAATACCGCGACGGGCGGCGGTGGTAACGGCTTTTTCTAAAGCCACCAGAACCGCCTCATTGCGTTCGTCAAAGGTCTCACGCAGCATTTCGCTGTCACGGTCAACACCGAGTATCAGCTGGGTAAGGTCATTTGAGCCTATAGATATGCCGTCAATACCGGCATCAATAAACTTGTCAATTAGGAAGATATTGGAGGGAACTTCCACCATCATCCAGAGTTTGAAATCCGGGCCGCGTTTCAGGCCTTCATCTTCCAGTATCCGTTTTACTTTTACAAGTTCATCTACCGTTCGTACAAATGGAAGCATAACGTAGACATTCGGATAGTCCTTGCGTACCCGTTTGATGGCTTCAATTTCCATCTTGAATACTTCAATATCTTTAATATAGCGGGAAACACCGCGGTAACCCAGCATAGGGTTTTCTTCTTGGCCTTCGTATTTGTCACCGCCCAACAGGTCACGGTATTCATTGGTTTTGAAATCATTGGTGCGGTAAACCACCGGGCGGGGATAGAAAGCCTTGGCGAAGGAAAGAACTCCTGCGTACACCTGCTGGATATATTCCTCTTGCTGACCCATTTCTATCATATAGCGGGGGTGCTTGCCTATCTGGCTGAATATAAATTCGGCTCTCAGCAAACCCACACCGTCTACATTGCGGGCGGCTACTTTGTCAGCCAGCTCAGGCTGAGCCAAGTTTACATAAACACGGGTCTTGGTGCGGATAGCCTCACGTACAATGGAAGCGATATTGCTGGTTTTTACGTTTCGGGTAACCTTGCCGTTATAAACCTTGCCATGAGTACCGTCAACGGTAATCATCTGGTCGTTTTTAAGTACCTTGGTGGCTTCG
>Ga0172380_10006459_pt1 | contig 13609 bp, 26 predicted proteins | sample Leawe162metaG_FD_119747 | JGI IMG/M metagenome (GOLD analysis project Ga0172380, IMG submission 119747) | Leachate microbial communities from a municipal landfill in Southern Ontario, Canada - Leachate well 162 metaG | ecosystem: Engineered > Solid waste > Landfill > Unclassified | place... | reverse complement strand
TGTAGATGGCATAATTGCAGAAGGAGTAAATCAGGGCCTTATAAAAGAAGCCCCTAAAACAGAAGAAACAAAATAATTCCATACCTCAACACAAAAAAAGCCCCCAGTTTAATTACTAGGGGCTTTTCTTTTTAAGCTGGTTCTAAATTCTCATCAAAATATTTTTTAGCTACATACCAAGTATCATTATGATTTTTAGGGTTACGAGCTAAATATCCTTGTTCAAATTCTTCTGGATTATTGTCCCTTAATTCTTGGTCTGAAGTAGATATACTAGCCAATCCCCTATCTCCATCAGGAACATCCTTCCATTCTACCATTTCAGATAGTCCTTTTCTTTTATATTGTTTAAATTCCATATTTTTAAATTTTATGTTGTCCTTCTACATTTCTTTTTAATCGGTCAGATGTTCTTTTATTTAACCACATCAGACTTTCTTCTAATTTAGTAATTACTAAAGCATTTTCTCTGCATGGAAATTTTGACTGTAGAAAATTCATCCTATCAATTAATACTTCCAGAAGCTCCTCATTAGTTGTTCCATCTGAAATTGTTACTAACTCTGTAGAGCCTTCCTCTTTAGGTTCTTTGTGGATAAATTGTAAAGTTTGGAAACTCTCCTTATTATTAAAATTAATTAATTCATAAGTGTGTCCTGCAATTTGTACATTCATATTTATATAAACCTATATAGCTGGTTCCTGCTTTTGTTGTTGTTTAATTCTTTCCTTCACTTCCTCTACATTCTCTCCTGACAATGTAATACCCCCTACAGCTTCCATATAAGCAGCTAAAGCTCTTATGTCATGGAAATGGTCCCACATTTTAAGCATTCTACGTTTGTGAGAAATAGGGTGTTCTCCTATATATCTCCAAACAGCTCTTCTAGGGACTCCATCTTTTTCCATTTCTTCTGTGTACATATTACCTTCTGCATCTGTAAATACAGGGGCTCCAAGTCTATGTGCTGCTTGGTAGGTTTTCTCTGGAAGCATTGCTGCTAATTTCCTAATGTATTTAATGAGTTTTTTTCTCTTCACTGGTTGTTTCATAATAATTCTTGTTTTGCTTTGTTTATTGCTTCTTGATGTTTCTCTGTTGGAAAGCCGTTTCCCTTTTTTGTGTGGCATTCTCCACAACAGAAGAACATATTTCTCTCTTCGTATGCTAAATGTTTATACCTCTCCAGTCCTTTTTCTAGTAGATGGTCCCAATAAAGAGAGGAGTTCTCTCCATATATAGCACACCCACAGCTCCAGCAATGTTTCTTTTCTGGGAGCTTCTGCCACAAACTCTGAAAGAATTCCCACATCCTTGAAGGAGGTTTCTCCTGTATTGGTGTCTCCTTCTTCGCAACACGTCTCAATGACTTGCCCCTTCGTAAAGGCGTTCTTTTTAGCATCTTTATAATTTATGTATAGAGTTTTAACCACCCCTGAATTAGGGCATATCACTAAATACATCCATTTATCATTCTTGTAATCCAATCTAATCTTCACAGAAGACAGTTTCTTTCCATTATCACTTCTTCCAGAACATATATTCTTCTCTGTAATCCTCACCATTGTAGGAACTATAGGAAATTCCCCATCCACTCTTTCTTCTACTCTTCTTTTGGCATGTTTAGAAAGGGAGAGGGGAATTAACCCCTCCCTCCATCTATATTTATCTATTATTTCCTTTCTTGAAAGTTTATACCCTTGCGTATGTTCTTCCAAACCTTTCGTTGTATTCATCTATCAAACTATTTACCTCTTTTTTCCACCCTTTGTTTCCTTTACTTTCTATCCTCTGTTCAATCAACTCTGCAAGTTCAAAAGCCCCTAAAGGTATTTTCTCCTGCTCATCTCCTGGGTCTCCCTCATAATAATCAATATTCTTCTTCATATCTATTTAATTTTTCACCTATTAAAGATGTTAATATGTTATTTCTATCTGGGTGTGGAGTATTAATCCATTGTCCAGAAAACTTTTCTAATTCCCATATAGGAAATTTAGAAAGATTTTTTATATATGCCTCTGCTAAACTCATAATTCTCGTTTACAATTTTTACAATAACTTTCCATTCTTAAATCATAAAAAGCTCCACAAATACATCTCCTCCAAATCTCATGATTAAATATGTATTTTAATATTCTCATAGTTCTTCTTTTTTTACATATTTAATATTAGCCTCAAATGGTTGTGAAGCATATTCTTCCATAGCTTCATATATAATTTCTACTTCTTCTTTATAATCTCCACTTTCTAATTTCTCTATTTCATTTCCTTTGTTGTGTCTATAAAGAACTTCTAGAAGTATTTCTTTTTTATCTTTCATCCCCACTTCCTTTTAATACTCCCCTATCTTTTCTAGAGGTTAATTTTTCTACATTAGCATCTATTACGTCTTGTAATGTATACCCTAAATCATCAGCCATACTTGTAATATACCATAAAGGGTCTCCAAGTTCTTTCAACAAACTCTCCTTATCAAGCTCTTTATCACCACGCATAACTTGTTTTTTCACTTTCTCAGCTATTTCTCCAGCTTCTCCACATAATCCCATTGCTGGATAGATGATTGCATACTTTTCAGGGTATACTTTCATACTCTTTACAAACTCACCATATTCATTAAACTTCTCCATTTTTTTCTTCTTTAGTTTCTCCTTTCATTTTAGAAAGAATTTTTGTTTTTAAATCTTGATAAAATTCTTCATTATCCCTCAGTAATTCTTCAAATTCTGTTAGGGTGTATTTGGTCTCTCCACCAGCTCCATTATCTAATAAGGTGATTTGACTCCCCCATTTTTTAATAATTCCCCATTCATTCCCAAGGTCTATGAGCTCCCTTATTACATCAATCCCAACTCCCCATTCTACGAAGAAGCTTCCTTCTACAAAGGGCGGAGCCATTTTATTCTTTGTCACCTTAATCTTTGTAAGATTACCCATTCCTTCTTTGTCCACTGTCTTAGACACTTCTATGATTACATCTGAATAGAATTTTAAGGCATGTCCACCATTTGTTGTAACAGGACTTCCAAACATCACCCCAATCTTTTCCCTAAATTGATTAACAGCAATAACACATGTCCCTCCTTTAATCAATTTATTCTTAATTTTAGGCCACATTTGACTATTTAGTCTGGCTTGTAGTCCTAAAGCATTATCTCCAGCTTCTCCATCTACCACTTTCTTAGGAATAAGAGAGGTATTACTATCAATTATTACTAGACTTACTTCACCAGAAGCTATAAGTTTTTCAGCTACATTATATCCCATTTCTCCATAATCAGGTTGGCAGATAACAAGTTTGTCTACGTCTACTCCTAGAGTGGCTAAATAGTTTTTGTCTATAGCATGTTCTCCATCTATATATACCACTTTCTTATCTAGGTACTTTTTCTGAAAACCAGCAGCAGCTTTTCCACATATAGTGGTTTTACCTGTACCTTCCCAACCTTTTAATTCATAAAGTTTCCCCCTTAGCCAACCACCTATTCCTAAGGAATTGTCAAATGAAATACTTCCTGTACTCACTACATCATACTCTTCCTCTACTTTTTGATTCATCTCAATAACACTCCCTTTTCCATAGGTTTTGTTTAAGCTGTCCATAACCTCCTCAAATGAGGACCTTGTTTCTTTTTCTTTTGCCATTAAATTTTTTCTTTTAATAAATGTATTATGTCCTTTAAATAAACATAAGTAATCAAATCCTTTCTTCCATACCTTCTGTATAATTGCCTATATCTAGGAAGTCTAAATACCTCTCCATGTCCAACAAACTCTCTGATAAAAATCAATAGTTCCTGTCTATCAAATATATTAAAATTCTCCCCATATTGAAAGGCAATCATATCTACATTAGAACAAAGCCACCCTTTATTTCCTAAAACATTTTTCATCTCCAACCATATTATATTTTGAGAGGTCTCATTATCACCTCTATTTTTCTTTTTCTCTGCCTTAACATCGTAGGATATACCGTCTACTATGAAGTCTATATGTTCGTATATGTTTTGTTCTTTTGTTGATATAATCACCTTTCTTCCACATTCTTTCATTTTCCTCTCAAAAAGTTGTTCTGCATAATTCATACTGCAATATACAACTAATTCTCACATTTTCCAAATTTTTATTGTTAAATTCTTACTATTTCACAACTAGAGCCTCCTGAACAAGCCATAGAAGCATACTCTCCCACTTCTTTAAACTCAGGCTTTTTAAGAATTTTAGAAAAATCCACTTCTTTAAATTGTCTATTGATTGTTTTCCATTTATGAAATAAATGTATATCTTTTAAACAATATACAAGCTTTTTCATATCTCCTTTAAAATAATTTTTAGCAAATTTCTTAGCTCTTCTAAGCCAATCCTTTTTAAGCATTACTTCTACTCTAGTACCCTGTAATTTAATGTCTCTTATCAAAATACTATCACAAGCTTCCCAAAGATTGTTATTAAATGCATGTAAACCATCTACAACAAGACCAGAAGCTAGTAATGCTCCATCTCCATATTCTTCAGTCATTTCCTTCATATCTTTTACAGAAGTAAAAGGAGCTTGGTTGAAATCCTTATCTCCATAATCTGAAAGAAAGCTTACAGCTTTAAAATTATCTTGATGTTCAAATATATAATTTGTAATAGCTGTTTGGTCATCTACAATCACTGTACAAGACACAGAATGCCTTAGCCAAGGTTTAAGGCAATGCTGTACATTTGTACCTGCATCTACCCAATTCTCCTGAACTAATTTGATGTATTCAAGATGCTTCACTCCTTTTATTTGGTCTTTAAATAAACCTCCTTCTTCATTTTCTATAGGAATAAACACTACCCAATCACTATTAGTAGCACTCCAGACACTTTCTTCAAGAAGCCAGGGTTGATTCTCTTCTAAATATTTAGCACTATCAGCCTCTTTATTAAGCTGCATAACCCTAAAATGCTTTAGAGAATGGTCTGCATGAATTCCTGATGCAGTTCCTAAAATGACACTTGCATTGCCGCTGGGTTTAACTGTTGTACATCTGGCAGCAGGATTAATTCCAAGTATTTTAGCCAACTCTTCATTAGTAGAAATGATTAATTTAGCTCCTTCTTGTAATAACTCTGCATCAAATAACCAAGGCATATTCATCCACCCTGTAATACTAACCCCTAGAAGTGCTTCTCTTCTAATAACATCCTCTGTATCCTTTCCTAAATAAGGGAAATCTGTATACCCAGCTTGTAATGTACCAAGAATGGCTCCAATTTTACAAGCTCTTAGGAATTCCTCTTTGTTTTTACATAAAGAAGCATTAATTTCTGTTAAATTACACATTTGTAAACCAGTTCTTTCATCTTCTAATACAGGACGAAATGTTATTTCACGACATGGATTTGATACCTCTTCTTCATCATTTACAAGAATGAAGGAAATTTCATTATCTCCTTGATTCATTCCTACAATTTCCTCCATTCTCTCTTTAGAAAATTCATTTCTTAGAAGTCCTATTGCATTATTACTTCTAGCTCTTTGTGGATTTTCTTGTCTCCAATTTCCTAATTTAGCCCCTATCATCTCCTCATCTCCATCATCCATGATTACGGAGCAGGCACTTCTTCTCACACCACCAGATAATACAGCATCCGCAAGATGCATTATAATATCATAAGCTAAAATACCACGTATTTCTCCTCCTTCTTTTACAAGCCAAGTTTCTATAAGCTTCTCTATTCTTTCTAAGCTTTGTTTTAAACCTTCAGGCCCAGGAGCTCTAAATCCTCCTGATATATAAGCTCCTTTTTCTCTGATTAAAGAGAAATCAAACTTTATCTCATACCCAGCATATTCTGGAAATGGCTGATTGTCAATGAGATATGAAGACATTAACACACCAGCAGCATCTGCCCAACCCTCTATAGAATCTTCTATTAAATAAGTTTTAGTGCCAAGATTTCTTTTCTGTATATTAGAAAGTTGTTTAATAAACTTTCTTCTTACAGAGAAATCTAGTCCACAACCACATAATAGTACATAGAAGTACTTCTGAAACCATTCATTCTTATTGAATAAACTTCCTACACAATTATACATTCTAGCATTATGCTTCATTACTTGAGGATAGCGATATTGTAAATTCCTCTGACTTGCCAATACAAGCTTTTCTTTAATCCCTCCAAGAGCTTCGTCAAGATATTTTCCTATTTTAAGCCCTTTATATTTTTTTCTGTGTCCATCTATTATGGATTCACAGGCATCATCCCATGTTTCATATCTTTCTTCTCCATCAATCCATTTTAAATAATCTGAATGTAATTTCAAGTCCGATAAGAATTTCTTTCCTTTTTGCATTTGTTTGTTTTGTTTATATAATTAAAAAATGGAGCACAAAGGTACTCCATTCTTTTCACATTTCCAAGAGGAATTTGTTATTTTCCTAATAATTTTTGGAACCAGGATTTCTTCTGTTCTTGTATTAAAAGTTCTTTATATTCGTTTATTTTATCCTCTAACTTTTGAATTTCTGTTCTTGTATCTCGGTCATCTCTGAGGTCTGTATATTTCTTCTCCCATTCAGCTATTGCTTCTCTAAATTGCTTCCTTTCTTTTTCAAATAATTGCTGTTCTTGTACTCCCTCTTCTTCAAATTGAGCCTTTAATTCAGCTATTTTTTGTATTTGTTGTTTCTCTTTCTGCCTCAGTTCTCCAATTTCCTCATTGTATTGCTTATCAAGTTCCTCCCTAATTTGTCCTTTAACATCTTCAAAATTAACATATTCTGTTTTAGGTTCTTGGTCCTTAATATTCATTGGGAGAAATGTTACACATTCTTTAATAAGCTCAAACTTATTGCCACTCCTACCGTTTCTCATTAACCATTCTAGTTTTTGTACATCTATTGAATAAGGCAAATCTCTGGGATTTATCTTACAACTATTATTAGTAACTTTCATCACCCTCTTATCCGCCTTCACTTCTGCAAGAAGTCCTTCTAATTCTTTAATCTTTGTTTCTCCATTCTTTATAGAGTCTCTAAGTTGGTCTACATCCGCCAAACTTAAACTCACTGTTCCTGTTGTCATATTTTAATTTATTTTTATTTATATACAAGCTACTTGTTTGTGGCCAATATTTTTGTTCCTTATCTGAAAACCATTCTAATGTATAAAATTCTAAAAAATTCTTATGTCCAAACACTCTGGTGAAAGAGAGGGTGGGAATCCCTAATTTATGTCCATTAGTAGTATAATAGTATTTATTTTCCATACTCCCAGTCTAATATTTTACCCACTAAATCACTTCTATGATTATGTTTTAATTTTATCCACTTAATCTCTGGTATGTGTTTAGAAAGGGTTATAAGATAAGAAAGTCCATTATCATTTGTGTTAATATCTCTCTGTTCCAAATCTCCATTAAAAACCATTCTTCCTCCTTTACCAAGTCTTGTTAAAAGAGCTAAAATCTCTCCTTTTGTAGTATTTTGTATTTCTTCTCCAATCAATATATCATCTATTGTTTTGCCACGAATAAATTGTATTGGAAGAGCTTTAATCTTTTCTTCATGTACAAGTTCATCTATCTTAACTTTATCATAGCATTTATACAAATTCTCCATAAATGCCTCTAAATAGGGATTGAACTTTTCATTTATACCTCCTGGCAAGAAGCCCATAGTTTTTCCCACCTCTATTAGAGACCTTGTGCAAAGAATGTTTTTTACCTCCTTTTTAAATAGAAAATCTAACGCTACTTGAGCACTAACAAGAGATTTACCACAACCAGCTCTTCCTGTAATAACTACTATTTGATTATCTCTAATTAGTCTTTTAGCTTCAGCTTGTTCCTCATTTAAACTTATATTATATTTTATATCTCCTTTATATTCCCTTTTTGGCTTTTCCATTCTTCTAAAATTGCTTCGTTAATTAATCTTTCACCTTCTGTACTAGTCCATATATGTATAGCTCTGTTAGAAATAGAGAAAGCATATTGCTTTCTATATTCTTCAAACATATCATACACTTCTTGTCCTAAAGTTTCTTTAATAATAAGAGGTGTTTTTACATACATTATAATAGGTCTTTTAAACTGTAAATCCTCTTATGTCCCACGTCATATCTATGATTATGTGGTCTATCAAATAAATATGTACATATTCCAGCTTTATTTAATGCTTGAAAATTAGGGAATGCATCGTCCACAAATATGTCAATTCCAGATTCTTTTGCCACCTCCACTTTACTCTTTCCACTACCAACACAAAATACTGGTTTAGTAGGAAAATTATGCCTATCCAGCCATGTTACTGTTGTTTCCAAAGTACATGGACGACTAGTAATGTAGCAATGGGGTTCAAATGGAATATCCTCTGGTGTAATAAGAGGTTCCAATTCTGCATAAAATGGGTCTAATGTACCAGCTTCTCTCATCTCATCAAACCTCTTTACAATATTTCTATCAAAATACCAAGAAGTAGGTTCTTTCTCTATATTATATAACTTCCTCCATGCTCCTAGCCAATTACATAACACCTCATCAATATCCAAACCAATTTTCTTATCTGATAAATAAGAATGAGGACGGTCATCAAATTGTGGAGCTATTTTATAATATGCTGATAAGAAATGTGCATTGCATTGTACGTGGTCTATGTGTTTCAGCCCACTTTCAATGTCAAAATCTTCGCCCCTTTCTATAGCTGCCAAATGCCTCTTCATAGAAGCAATGGTAGAAGTCCAAGACAACCCCTTCTCCCAATTCCTTGGTTCATACTTATTTGCCCCAAAACTCAACACCTCCACTATCCCTTTTTGTGCTACAGGATGTAAGAGGTCATACCTCAGCTTTCCTGTATTATACCTTAATCCTTGTTCTGTCATAATTTTTCTTCTAATAGTTTAAATGCAATTTTAAATAAAGCAAATTCTGCCTCAATTCTTGTATTATACAGACCTGTTTCATCAGTTCCTTCTACATCAGCGGACCAATTATCTGCATTTCTTATAACAGAAATATATAATTCATTCTCATCAAAGAAATCATACAAAATTCTAGGCTGTGTTGTTAACAAAGCATTTGCATAACTCTCTGCCATCTCATCTGATATTTCAGGGATTTCCAGCCCTTCTACAGGAGCCTCTTTCATTATATTCTTCTGGAAAGCCAAGAGGTTTTTCTTTCCAAATTCCTGTAAGAGTTTTTTACTCTTAGGAAATTCTTTTAAATCTATCATATTTTACTTATTCTTTTTAATGATTCTTCATTCAATACTTCTCTCTCCTCGTAAAAATGCCAATGTTGGTCTGAATTTGTAATAGTTAAATCCAGTTCTTTTTTCCAATACTCCTTCAGCTTTTCATTCTTAGAAAATATCATATGCTGTAATAACATATGGTCGTCTTCCCCTATTTTATAATACATAGGAAAGGATTTTTGATACTCCTTGCTAGTTTCAGAGAACTTTCCCTGAAGTATTTTCTCATAATCTCCCTCAAACTTTTTAGGGAGCTTATACACTAATACAACATAGCCATTATGGTCAAATTCATCTATTATAGGCATATTACTTTCTCTCTGGTCCTCTACAAATAGATTGAAGTCCTCTATTTTAAAAGGCTTAAACAGCAGATATACTGCTCTCTCATATTCAATTTCTCTTAATTCATCCTTCATAAAAGCACTTACAAACCCTGCCTTTATTAAATTCTCCCTTCCTATGTTCAGAAGGGGAACAATAAACATGTCTGTAGCACTAAATGTCCTTATATATGGGGTCATTTTTTAATTTTCATTCTCAACAATCTCATAACACTTCTTAATGTGTTAATGCATTTACATTCTCCTTCAAATACTGTTTCCCAGGTTGTACAATCAAAGCAGAAAGAGATTTTCATCAATTTCATTTCTTCATCATATATCAACTGGGCTTTGTATATATAATAACCGTACCAATTACCGCCATCTTCAGGAGACTCTATCTCATACCAATCTCTAATCTTATTTGTTTGTTTAAACTCCCAACCTTCTTCTTCTATTTGTTCTTTTGTTAAATAGAGGGTCCTATAAACTCCTTGTGAATGATATTTTCTTACATCTTCACATACACCTTTAAATTTTATAGGTATCCATTTATCCACTCTTTCTATTATAAGAAGATGTGCCTCACATTCATACCCAATTCTTATATCCTCTATAGAGGGAGTGAAATATTTATTCTCCATATATACCAAAGTTTTTAAAATGTTTTTTATATTTCTCAAGCCAATATAAAGCCTCTTCTCCTTCTTTACTTTCTGATTTAGAGGCTTCCTGTAAAATTACAAGAAATTCCTGTACTTGTTTATTATACATTTCCTCCATTATATCTCCACCTAAACTCATTTCTTTTTATTTAAATATTTCTCTATCTCTACCAGACGTAGGGGATAGACAATTTCATAATGTAAATAAGGGGTAGAGCTAAACCAACTCTTACTAATCATGAATTTATTTGCCAGCTCATGTAATTCTTCCCTCTCTGATGAAATAAGGTGTATACCTCTTAACTCTATCATATTGCTTAATTTTTATATATTAATCTATTATCTACTAGTAATATTTTGTTTATATACATGTAGTAATGGTACTTATCTGTTATTTGTTTGTTGTCTAAAAGATATTTAGACAGATATGTAGAATAGAAACCTTCTTTATATTCAGCATCTGTTCGTGATTTATATACTATTAATAATTCTCCACTTTTACTATATTTTCCTACTAATCTAGCTTTTATATTTGAACAATTAATTTCACTGTCAGATTTATACAATATTCTATAGTTCTTATATATAAAATGTTTTTTATCTAGCACTCTTTTTATAGAACCTTTCAAAGTTTCCTTAATATTAAAAGCTTTTAAAAAATCTAAGTAAAATTCAAATTCTCCTAAAAAATTAGAATCTTCATCAAAAACTACAATTGCTTTTTTGTTTCTATTTCTTTGACCTTGTGCGACATTATAACTATGCTCTGGGCTTAATTTTTTACCAATTCTATTTTGTGAATATTTTATTTTGTTTTCTTTTGAAAATATAACTTTATTATCTGGATGTGTAGGCTTATCATTATATCCATATTTACTATTATGGACGTTTAATACATTACACCAATAGTGTTCTTGAGAAGCTAAAAATTTTTCTTCACACTCCTCCAGTATTTCAAAAACAAAATTTTCTAATCCATGTTTGTTTACAGAATTCTGTAGATGAGTATTATGATGTTTTATTTTTGAAAGGCAATTCATGTGTTCTTTTTCTCTCCTATTTAAATTAATAGTATATCCCACATAAATTTTTCCATTTACTAAGTTAGTTATTGTATATATCCCACATTTTTTAGCCATGTTCAAAATCACAATGGTCTTCAAATTTTGTTACTTCAAAAACTCTTGTTTTTACTTCTACAAATTGCCAAGTATCCTCTATATCATCATCCCAATCAGGGGACATTTTATTAAGTATAATGGGCTTTACCTCTTTGAATTTTTCTGCAAAAGTATAACCCATTACACCACAATGGTGACCATAAAATTCACAAATAGTCTTTTTACCGTCTATCCAAATACTCCATATTCTTAGGTATTCTTCTTTAGGAACTATAATAACACAGGGTACATCTTCTCCTTCTTCTTTCATTGCATAGGTTTCCACATGCACATTATCACCAAACACTCCAAGTACTTTATCTTCACTTGGGTCAAAAAATATTGTCAATTCCTCTTTTTTCATACTTTTAAATTTAGAATACAAAGATAAGCTAAAATTCCCACATTTCCAAATATTCTATATTATCAAATTGTTAAGCTTTTAATTCTATCATAAATCTACTATTCCTTTGTTATCAAATATTTTCTTTGTAATCTTCCAATTTCCTGTCTCTTTTGCCCAATTCAACTCCTCCATTATCTCTTTTACTCCTTTATATTCTCTTCCATTCTCCACAAAGCCCTCATAAGCGTTTTTAAGGCCTTTTAAGGTCATTTTGTATTGTACTGGAGCATAATAACAGCCAGAGTCTACAGCAATGAAAATAGGGGGAAGAACAAGGTATTTAGAATAATCAAATCCAAGGTCGATTTTCCCACTTTTAAGTCCTTCATAATAAATATATGCCTGTATATCAGCTCTTTTCTTCAAGAAGTATTCCCTATAGAAGTTTTGATTATCAAACACAATTTTAGGGTCTACAAGTTGTAATGTTTCATGTTCACGGTCTACTATTATCTTATCAGCCATCATTTTCATTTCCACTTCTTCCACTAAAAATCCCTCTGCTTTAAGTTCACAATAATCTGTATTTGTGAAATACCCTCCCACAAATGGGTCTTCTTTCACTATTTTAACTATTTTTGTGGCAATATTTATATCATCCAGACATACAATTTCCAGCCCCTGAGATTTAGCTGCTACTAATTGTTTGTAATAATCTAGTCCTGTTTCATTAAACTTCTTGACAGCAGCTTCTAAACTAATTTTAAAACCACTTTCTGCATGTGCTGTTTGTAACATATCTCCAAAATCAGCTGTAACATTCCCTTCTTCATCCATAGAAGCAATGGTTTGCCTATATAAACTCTCCGTAAATGTCAAAACCATTCCTGTAGGAGGAGTTTCACATGTACTTAATAAATATTTACTATCAAAGTTATCTGGCTCTAATAGCAAACAATGACAAATACTTCCTATAAGAATACTTTTATTATATTCTTCCTCTCTCTTTTCTCCCAATACTTTCTCTTTATAGAACTTCTTCCTGTCTGTTATAAACTGTCTTAAATCAGAACTAGAGAGCATAGGAAGAGCTCTATAATCCTTCTCTGTTAATTCTACTCCTATTTTATTTCCTTCTATCATATTATATATGCTTTATTTTCTTTTATTTCTACATTATTAGCCCATCCCTGCATTATCAATCTAGGCTGTGTTTGTTTCCACTTTGTTTCACACGGAACATTACATATTATATCATCCACTACTGTACAGGAGTTTCTAAAATGTACAGACATTCTTCCTTTTTGTTTGTAATAATGATAGAAAAATCTATATTTTTTCATATTATACTTTTGTTATAAAATCTATGTGGGCCCAACCTTTTTCTGTAAATGCTTTTACTTCATTACTTGGTACGTCCAGTTCAAATTTAGAAATAACCGCTTCTCCTACTCCCTTATCATCGTGTCTTACTTCATCCCCTATTTCAAATCTTTCTCCGTAACTATTTATTGCAGACAGAGAATCTGCACTTATAAAATTTTTGTTTATCATAATTGACTTTTAAATACTTTTCCTCCAATCCATCTATTAAATGATGGTATTTCTAATACTTTATACTCTATTTGTGCTTTTATCTCTTCATAGGTATTTCTAGCTTTTGATATATTAAATTGTAATATTTCTCTGCTGAAATTCTCTTTACCTATTTCACTTATAAAAGCCGTTAATTCTTTTGAACTTCCAAAATAATCTTTCCAACCACTATCTTTGGTTCCTCTAGATACTCTTTTTCCTTTGTTTTCTGGAAGTAATTTTGCTTTTCTGCTTAACTTAGTTTTTTTAGCATGGGTAAATGCTTTTTTACCTATGTATAT
>Ga0172380_10006458_pt1 | contig 13611 bp, 21 predicted proteins | sample Leawe162metaG_FD_119747 | JGI IMG/M metagenome (GOLD analysis project Ga0172380, IMG submission 119747) | Leachate microbial communities from a municipal landfill in Southern Ontario, Canada - Leachate well 162 metaG | ecosystem: Engineered > Solid waste > Landfill > Unclassified | place... | reverse complement strand
GGCAGTGCCCGCGCCACCCGGCGCGAATTCGCCGAAGCTCACCACCGGCTTGGCAGCGGCGATCAAGCCCTTGAGCCAGTCGGCCGGGGCGAGCTTCTTCGTGGCGCCGGCTTCGGCGAATTCCACCGGTTGCGCGTCGGCGAGCGTTTCGAGCACGGCGACCGCGGCGGCCTGGTCTTTCGGCAGCAGCCGGCCGGCCTTCACCTGGTCTTCGGCGAACGACACGAAGCCGGCGTGGCGGGTCTGGCGGGCAGCTTCGGCGAACTGCGCGAGATTCGCGTTCGCTGCCGCGGCATCGGCTTCCGCCTTGGTGCGCGCCTCGGCCGCGGCCTTGGCTTCCGCCTCCGCCTTCTCGGCGCGGGCGAGCGCCTCCTGTTCTTCCTTGGTCATCTGATGCTCCTGGTGGGTGTGGGCAGGCTCGCCCTCGGAAAAGCTGATTGCGCCGGCGGAGTCGTCGGCGAACTGGATGTCTTTCAGGCCCGCGATCGCCGGCTGCTGCGCGCCGAGAAACGCGACATGGCGCAAGTACCACTGGCCGGGCCTGGGGTTGCTCGGATGGCCGGGCGGGTAGAACGATGCGCTGCGCTTCGGGAAGCGCCGGGCAGCGACCATCTCGGCAAACTGCGGCTCGACGGCGCGCACGTTCATCACCAGGCGGCCGGCGTCATTGACGGCGAGCGCGGCGACCTGGCCATAGGCCGGATGATTGTGTTCGGGGTGGCCGACGGTCAGCGGCGCTTCGCGCTGCGCGGGGTCGTAGGCCGCGGCCATGCCGGCGAGGTCGGCGGGCGAGAACTCATGCACCGTGCCGGCGTCGTCGATGTGACGCCCGGGGCGGAAGATCTCGATCTGGTCAGGGAGGTGTGCGGTTGCCATGCCTCGCATTGTTCGCGCGAGGGGCTGACCGGCTTAAATGAAGCGCTTCACTTATTGAGAACGGGGGAAGGCCGGTCAATGCACGCCCGGTCCCCCGCGTCACCTGCGCGGGAATGCGTTTATAAACCGGCTGGGCGGGTTATCGAGGCCCCGCACAGGGCTTCGGGCGTCCCCGGCGGCCAAAAGCCGCCAGCGGCCCGTTTCAGAAATCGCTGCGCAGGGGGTCCGCCGGCGGCACGTCGAGCGCGAGCGTGCCCTGGCGCCGGGCGACTTCCTCGGCGACCTGGACGTCGAGGATGTCGCGCAGGCGGCGCTCGGTGATGTTGTGTTTGCGCGCGAGCGCGGCCAGGTTGCGCCCGGTGTATTCGGCGAGGATCTGGCGATCGCGCAGCGACAGCTCGTAATCGACGCCCTTCGACAGATACGGCTGCGCCCCGCCGATCTCGGCGCGCAGCCCTTCGGTCAGCGCCAGCGCGATCTGCGCCAGGCGCACGTCGCCGAGCTGGGCGACCTCGGCGCGGCCGCGCAGCTGCACGTACAGGCACGTCGCGATTTCGCGCCAGCCTTCCGGATAGGCCGGGTCGAGCAGCTGCTCGAGCGTCACCAGCGCCGCGACCGGCGTGTGCGCGAGGCTGGGCTTAGCGGCCATGCTCGGCTTCGCCACGCGCCACCCACTTCTTCAGGCTCTCGATCAGCGTGTGTTCCTGCGCCGGCGTGAGGAACTCCAGCCGCTGCACGTGGTTGTCGGTCTGCCCGGCGATCCACGCCAGCAGCCCGCGCATCGTGCGGTCGCGCACCCGCCCCGCCTGGTGCAGCGTCTGCCACAGCGCCCACATCTTCTTTTGCTGTGGCGCAAGGGGCTTTCCGCGCGCCCCCGCGCGGCCGGCGGCACGCGGAAAACCGCAGCGGTGCAGGTGCTCGAGCACCGCCTGCAGTTCGGCCACCGTGCAGGCCTTGCTGGAGCGCTTGCCCGCCGCCTGCGCGGCCAGCACCGAGCGGTAGGCGTCGTCGTCGAGCTGCAGATACGACTTGCCGGTGTGGATCTGGCGGATGAGCTGCGCGTGCTGCGCGGCGCGGGCGGCGGCGAAGGGGGCGGATGCCATGATCGGATCTCCTGTTCGCGTCACTTCAGCAAGCGAGGGTCGCGGCTGCGGCGCACCGGCATCGATTCACCCGCTCCCGGCGGCATATGAATCTGCCCGGGCTTGACCATGAAGAGCTCGACGCGCGGCTGATCGCCGACCATGTACTTTTCGGGGATCCTGTAGCCGCGTTCGCACTCGACGGCATGCAGCATCAGTTCGACCAGCTTCATGCCCTTGTCGGCCTGCATCAGCAGGGTCATGTGGCCGATCGTGACGCAGCACATCGGTTTCGTAGGTGTCGCCATGTTTTCCTCCGGAAGTCAGTGGGACCGTTCAGCGTCATGCCCGGTAACCAGGACGTGACGCCGCGCAAAGTCATCCAGCGTGGCCTTGAGCTGGTCAGCGTCGCCCTGGATATGGGCGACTACGATTTGCGAGAGTTCACCTGAGACATCCTTGAGAACGGATTTCATGGTGTCACTCCCCGCCTTGAATCCCGCCCAATAGAGACCTTCCAGGCGCTGGAGGAGCATCTCCTCGCTCTCGGCGCAAAGGCCGCAGGCGGCACTGATGACAGCTGCCTTGGCATCCATGATGAGTGCTTCATTGACGTTGGCCATGTCACACCGCCTCCTTGCCCAGCTCGCCGCCCAGTGCCTCAACCAGTGCGACGAGCAGGCGGGACAACTCACCGGTCATCAGGGCGAAGCCGGCATCGAACAGCGCACGTGCATCATCGGCGCCCTGCTCGTCCAGCTTTTCCTTCACCACGTCAAGGAAGTCGAGGCGCTTGATCTCGAGCTTCTCGGTCAGCACGAAGCTCACTCGATCGTCGAAGGTCAGCGCCAGGCGCGTCGGCAACTTCCCGGCCGTCAGGTGGCCGCGCACCTCGTCGCCTTCGAGCGGGTGATGCACGTAACGCACCGCGGCATGGTCCTCGGCCGCCGAGCGCAGCTCGCAGTCCTGGTCGATCGTGAAGCCGGCGGGGGCCTCGCTTCCCGCAAGCCAGTCGGCCATCGCGCTGGTGGGCGAACGCTCGGTACGCAGCAAGCCGAGCGGAAGCGCATCGAGAGCCTGGCGCAACGCCTCGAGCACGTCTTCTGCGCGCGACTGGCTCGGCGCATCGATGCCGAGCCATCCGCCGACCGGGTCGCCCCATGCAAAGACCTTGCTGCGGCGAACGAACGCGCGCGGCAACAGCTCTTGCAGCACCTGCTCGTGCAGGTCCTTCATCTGCTTGCGGCCGGGCTTGTAGCCTTGCTGCGCGGCGATTTCCTCGGCGCGCTCTTCGGCTTCCTGCTTCACTACCGACGACGGCAGCAGCTTCTGCTCCAAGCCCAGCGCGATCAGCCAGTGGCCGCCGACGTTGTGGACCAGGACATCGTCCCCCGTCGGCGACAGCCAGCCGCGGGTTTCCTGATCCTGGTTGCCGCAGGGCACGAAGCGCTTCGTCGTGAGCTGCTCGCCGAGGCTCTCGGCGGTCATCGCCCACGGCGCCGGCAGGCGGTAAATCTGAAGGTTGCGAAAGAACATCACACGGCCTCCGATAATTCAGTTTCAAACGGCGTCACGACGAAGTCCTCGCCCTGGCTGATGGCTACGCCGGGGACGTTGGCGACGGCGGCGGGTTCGTTGAGGATCGCTTCCTTGTTCACCTCTTCCTTCTGCTGGATGAAGCGGCCAAGGCCCAGGCGGCGCAGCGCGTCGAGGACGGCCTCCGCCCCGGTGACGCGCACCGACGGCGGGCGGGTGCGCCAGGCGACTTCGCCGGCGGGGAATACGGCGGTCTTCACCTTGCCGTTTTGCGTGAGGCTGTCGCGGTTGGCTTCGCTCCAGATCTGGATGCCGGCGGTGAGCGATTCGATGCGCTGCGCGTGCGGCTGGGCCTCGGCTTCCCAGCGTTCCTTGACGGCGGCGAGTTCGTCGTTCATCGCGGCGCCGAGGCGCGTGAGTTCGCGGCTGCGTTCGCCGATTTCGCGGATGTGGGCGGACACCTGGTCGCGGCTTTGCGGCACCGGCACGGGGGCGGCGGCGGTCTTGTGGCGGGTGGGCTTGCGGGCGGAAATGGCCATTGACGGCTCCTATTGTTGTGGGCGGGTGGCGGGTTGGGCGGACGGGCAGGCGGCGAGCGCGGCGCGCCCGGCGGGGGTGATGCGGTAGAAGCGGCGCGCGGTGCGGCCGGCCCCGGTGATGTGCGCGATCTCGACGTGGCCGCGCGTGCGCAGCTCGGCGAAGATGTTGGCGATGCGCGGGCGCGACAGCGGCATGAGGCCGCGCTCGGCGATATCGACGGCCGACAGCGGCGCGGCTGCGCCGGCCAGCGCGCCGAGCAGCAAGCCGGCGTGGCGGTCGAGCAAGGGGCTCGCGCGCCCCCTGCGCGTCGCGGCGAACGCGGCATAGGCGGCGGCCGCGTCGGCGACCTGGCGGGGGATGGGGATCGGGATTGGGATCATGCGCCGGCCACCGCAGGGGAGCCGATGAGCTGCGGCAGCGGCGGCATCGGCTGGCGGGCCGGCAGCGTCGTGCCGGGCACGCCGAGCAGCAGCGCGAGGCGGCACACGGCGTCGGAGGGGATGAGGACGATCTCGTCGCCGTCGCAGATCGACAACCGCCCGTCGTCCCACAGCGCGAACTCGATGGGGGCGGGGTGCGGCTCGGCCGGGATCTCGGTGACGCGCAGGTCGCCGGCGCGGTAGAGCGGTGCCGGGGCCGATTCCGCGGGCGGGACGGGCTCGGGTTCGGGCTCCATCGAGGCGACCGCTTCGGCGATCGCCTCGAAGACGGCATCGACGGGGTCCGGTCGTTGGCTTTTTTTGCGGGGAGTTTTCATGGCGGGGGGCTCCGGTTCGGGGGTGGGTTCAGGCGTGCTGCGCGGGGCGTGGGCTTGATAGAGGTCGTTCGGGCGGTGGGTGACGAACAGCGCGCTGTGGCTGCCGTTCGTCCAGGCGGCGTTTTTCGCCGGCAGGCCGGTGGGCCAGATCGCGAGCCACGGCGCGGCGTCGCCCGCTTTCTGGATCCACGCGCAGTTGATGCGATGCTCGGCGGCGAGCTGTTCGATGGCGGCGGCGAACGCGGCCTCGTCGGTGCCGGTGCGGGAACGGACGGCCTCGGCGCGCGCCGGGTGCTGGCTGGTGGCGCGGCCGATCGCGGCGAGGATGCGGTCGGTCACGTGCGTTCCTCCCAGGTCACCAGCACGCCGCAAAACGTCGTGTAGGCGACGGCGAGGGATTGGCCGTCGCGCAGCAGGCGGATCCACTGGCGCGGCGCGGCGGCGTCGAGGAACGGGGCGAAGGGCCGCGCCGGGTCGCGCGCGATGCGGATGCTGGGCTCCTGGTCGGCGGGGAACTCGCCGGCGAGCGACTGCGCGACGATGCGCACGCCCAGGCGGCGCAGCTCGCGCGCGGCGGCGTTGAGCAGCGCCAGCCGGCGCGACATCTCGCCGCACAGCACGCGCGGCGCGGGCGCGTCGGCCGGGTTGGCGCCGGACCACAGCCACTTCGCCGGGTCCGGGATCGGCGCGGGGACGACATGCAGGCGCGGGTTCATCGTCAGCACCCCGCGATCACTTGCGCGGTGACGCGCGGGAACTGCACCGCCGTGGCGGCATTCATCGCCCGCGTCACCAGGTTGTTCACCACCAGCGGGTAGCAGATGCTGTGCGCCTCTTTCATCCCGCCGCCGCGCGGGATGCGCACCAGGCGCGCGCGGATCGCGTCGAACGCATCGTCGGCGAACACGTCGGCCGGGCGCAGGCCGACGCGGCCGAGCTTGTGCGCGAGATAGGCCGGCAGGTCGTCGTCGAGCGGCAGCATTTCGCGGCGTTCGCAGCGCTGCACGATCTCGCGGATGGACGGATCCTTGTCGCTGAGGATTGCGTCGAGCTCCGGCTGGCCGATCAGCACCACGCCGAGGAGCCGCCGCAGGCCGTTCTTCATCTCCATGAAGCTCTTCAGGTGGCGCAGGGTCGGCTTGGGCATGCGGTGGGCCTCTTCGACGACCAGCAGGTTGCTGTAGCCGGCGGTGTGGCTGCTGGTGAGCAGCTCGTGCACCTGCCGCGCGCGGGCCTGGGTGCTGGCCCGCACGTTCGCGGCCGGGGCCAGCGTGTGGATGATGGCTTCGGCCACCTGCCCGCTCTTCATGAACTGGCCGAGCTTTTCGCTGGCCTCCATCTCCATCACGTAGGGCTTGATGATGGTGACCGGGCGGTTCTCGATGCGGATGCGCTCTTCCAGCTCTTCGCGCAGCGTGGTCTTGCCCGAGCCCGACTCGCCGACCAGCGCGACGAAGCCCTGGTTGAGCGCGGCATCCAGCAGCGCCGCGCGCGCCCGGCGCGTGCCGGGGCTGGCGAACACGTCGGCCAGCGTGGCGATGTCATCGACGAAGGGACTGCGCACGAGGCCGAAGTGTTCGCGGGCGTCAGGCGTCAGGGTCTCGTTGCGTAGTAGCATGTGCTCGTCCTGTTCAGGTTCATGTTCGGTTCCGGGTGGGGCATCGGCCCGGGTCGCGTTGCCGCGCGACTCGGGCCACTCGTCAAAGGCGGTGGCGATCTGCTCGGGGCTCAGGCCGGCCTTCACCATGCACTCCACCGTGGTCTGGCGCATCTGCTGCGACAGCCCGCGGTTGCGCGGCCAGATGCCGTGATTCACCAGCTGCGCGATGGTCGCCGTGCTCACATCGGCCACCCCCGCCAAGTCCCTCTGCGTCATGGACATTCGCGCGAGCAGGCCTTTCAGTCTCAATCTCATGGTCTCCCTCGGTGGGTGTTGCGATCAGTCGCCGCCGACCACGCGCAACCCGGCGCGGACGGTGAGGCGGTGCTGCAGTGGATCCAGTTCGGATTCGGGCGCGCCGTCCGGGTACCAGGCGGCGATCTGCGCATGGCGCTCGGCCGACAAGGTCACGCCGCGGCGCAAAAGCTCGGTGGCCACCTCGAAGAGGTTCAGCACCCGCTCGGGGACCGCGCTGGCGGTGGTGGTGGCCGGGGTCAGCTCGGTGCCGCGGCGCGGCAGGTAGATCGGTACCGGCGTGGCGTCGATGACCTTGCCGGGGTCGATGCGCCCGCCGAAGGAGGCCACGCGCGCCTTGCGCTTCGCTGCGGCCTCCTCGTCGCTGTCGGCGTCCATCGCGACGCGCTCGACGAGCTTGCGGTGCAGGTCGGCCAGCGTGTCGGCCGGGCGGGCATACTCCTCGCCGATGACCGGCGCATCATTGCGGAAACCGCCTTCCACGCGCTCGACCTCGGGCACCGTGTGCAGCAGCTCGTTGCCCTCGGCATCGGTGTCGACGATGACAGCCGAATCCGGCGTGTAAGGGTTGAAGGTCACCAACAGGGATTCGCCGACCATCACGCGCGGCACTGCGCGCACGTCGAATTCGCGGCCATCGAACTGCACCGTCTGCGTGCCGCTGACCTTGCGCTTTTCCGGGGTATGCGTGAGCAGCTCGCGCGCCAGCGCGCCATCGACCAGGCGCAGCTGCTCGGGCCTGATCTCCATCCACGCGTCAAAGCGCGTCTTGCCGTGGCGGCTGTGGATCTTGCTCGCGTTGTACCAGCGCGCCCACCGGCACGCCGCGGCGTTGAGTTCGTCGAGGTCGGCGACGGGCTTCAGGCGCAGGCCGGACTCGAAGCTGCGTTCGATGATGTTCCGGGCGTTTTCCACCTGGCCGGTGGCGCGCGCGTTCTCCGGCGCGTGGGCTCTCAGCTCGACGCCGAGCCGGCGCGCCAGCGTCTTGAACGCGCCGCTGGTGTTGGCGCTGCCCATGTCCATCATCAGGATGCGCGGCACGCCGTAGAACGGTTCGGTGCCGCGCTGCTGCGTGGCGCGGATGAAGCTCTCGGCGAGGTTCAGCGCCGATTCGGCGCCCATCACGTAGCTGACGAAGATCGCGCCGGAATAGTGATCCGTGGCCTCGTACGACCACACGCGATCGGCCGCGATGCGCGCGAGGTTGGCCGGCTTGTTCTTGTAGAACTTCTTCGCGTCCATCACCTGCAGGCCGCTCTCGCGCGCGCTGCGGGCGTTGAGGTAGTACAGCACGCACATCGAGGCGTCGATCTGCCACACGTGGTTCGGGTGCAGGCTGCGCAGCTCGGTGTGCGGCGCCGGGCGCAGCAGCTGGTCGGGATGCAGGCCGTAGGCGCGCAGCGCGCGGGCGATCGCCGACACCGACAGCGGCCGGATGACACCGTCGGCATCGACCGCCTCGGCGCGGATTTCGCCGTTGGTGCGCAGCAGCTCCACCGCCTGGCCGATCGACAGCAGCCGCTTCGCGTTCTTGCGCAGGCTGTCCATCAGCAGCGCCGAAATCAGCACCGCCTCGTCGCGCGGCAGGGAGACGGCGCCGGCATCGCTGCGGCGGCGGCGAGAGGGTTTCACGACCACCTCATTGAGTTTGCGCAGCAGCGTGGCCCGGCTCATCCCCAGGCGCTGGCAGGCATCGGCATACACCGCGCACTTGCCGCCGTGCCCGGCAGCGTGGGCGCGGGTCTGCACATCCAGCAGCGCGTCGATCAGGGCCGGGTTCATGGTCAGTCCTCGCCGTCGATCCAGCCGTGCTCGCCGGCATCGACCGACGGCAGGCCGAACTCGTCGCGCAGGCGGACGAGCTCGGCTTCGATCTGGCTCACCAGACCACCCAGGAAGACCAAGCTGTCGCCGCCGTGCTCGTCGTGGTGCCCGATGAGCGTCACGCTGGCCTGGCGCAGGTTGCCGCGGATGGCGCCCAATGCGTCGAGGGCAATGGCCGTGGCTTCCTTGTGCAGATCGGCGAGGACTACATCGGGCGTGGCGCGCTTGATGCGCCGTTGCTGGTCTCGGATGGTCTCGATCTCGGAAAGGAGTTCGCCGCGGCGCTCCTCTCCTGCGCTGTTATCGGCCTCCAGGTCGGCAATCCGCTTGTCGGCCGCCTCCTTCTCGCGGACGTGACGCCCGGCCATCTCTTGCAGCAGATCGATCACCTCGTCGCGGCTCTGCGCCTCTTCGATCGCCCGGCGCACAACCTCCTGATCCTGGGCCGGAAGCGCCTTGATGGCGTTGTAATCGCGCTGACCGAGGCCGAGCTGCTCGGCTTGGTCATACACTTCCTGACCGAGCAACCGCAGGTTGCTGGACAGATCCATCATCCTGCGGTAGCTCTTTCCGAACGCTGCCTGGCAGTACTCGTCGAGACTCTCGAAATTGCGACGCGTCGCACTATTCGGGTCAGCGAGGTACTGCCACGCCTTTGATTTCTTTACCTTTTCGAACTGCGTGACTGCGGAGTGATTTGCGACCGTCGCAACAAATCCAAACGCCTTCACAGTCCCGATCGCTTCGCCAAGCTCGTAGATCTCGCTCCGGACCTGGTCTTCTGCGCTGATCGCCTGCTCGCGCATCACCACCATCGCGTTGTCGATGCGCTCCTGGTCGAGATCCGGCTCATTGACCACAGCCGGTTTCATGGTCTTGCGGCCTGCGGTCATTTCGCACCTCCGCCGAAAATCTCGTTGAAGGCGCGCTCATTCCTCGCCTTGGCGAGGGTCGCGCGAGCGGTCATGTCCGCATCGACCACCGTCGCATGGCGATGCGCGAGGCGGACAAGCTCAAGGGACAGGAACACCCTTCGATCAGATCTGATGCTGACCAACTGCGCCTCCATCATGCACATCAGCAGGGAGGTCGCACGGCGGGCGGAGATTCCGAGTTCCCGCGCCATTTCTTCCGGCAGCTTGCCACCCGTAGAGCCCTTCAGCAGATTGAGCACGCGCCGGATCAGTTGCGCTTCTTGCAGGTTCATCATTTCCTCTCTTAATAGTCCGATGTTCTATGGATGCCGGCGCGTGTCTCGGCCAGGCGGGTTTCGGCGCGGCCGATGGCGGCATAGACTTTCACCGCCTGCTGCGGCAGCCGCGCGGTGAGCCTCCACCGGCCGGTCTCCTCGTCGCACAGGGCAATGCCGGCGGTGTGCAGGTTGTCGAGGTCGCGCGTCATGGTGCCGGCCGCGCAGCCCACCGCCTTCGCCAGCGCGCTGGGGGAATAGCCTTCGACGACGTCGCCGAACATGACCAGCACCAGCTTCAGGATGCGTTGCTGCGGCGCACTGGTGTATTTGCCCGCCATCACACGAAATCCAGTTCGGGTTGATCGTCCTTCGCGACGTTGGCGCGATGCCAGGCGAGGGATTCCATGCCGCAGGTGAGCAGGCCGATGCAGCCGTCGCGGTCGAGCTCGCCGCTCATGTACTTGAGCAGCGCACCCACCGCACCGTTGAGCGTTTCCTGCAGCGCGTGGACGTCGGCGTCCTGGGTGCGGCGGCCGAGCGGGACGTCGATGACGACCTTGCCGAGCCGCGCGGCGAGGTAGCGCACGACGGCATCCGAGCCGGTGTGATGCGCCCAGCCCAGGAGGCGGCTGGCGTGCATCGTGCCGTCCTCGAGCTGCTTGTAGAGGTTGGCCGGCGTGAGGTCCATCAGCTCGGCGATGTGCTCGACGCTGCGGCGGTGCCGGTTGCGCGCATTGGCTTTGTCCATTTCGAACGCCGCCTTGAGGCTGGTTGGCATGTGCCTGGAATTCTTGTGAGCCATTCGAAAGCCTCTCAATTACGGTGTGCTAAACAAAAACGGTTTTCGACTACGGGAAATCGGCTTTTACGGGGCTAGGATTCAAGCGTCACGAAACGCATGGAGAGCCTCATGAGCGCCACCTTCCGCCCTTCCGCCGCCGCCTCACGCTGCCCGAATGCACCGGCCTGCTCGCTTTGGGACCAGTACGGCCCGGACTGCGAAGCCGGCGTGGTGATGCCGAAGTGCTTTGTGGCGATCCATCGGGAACTGGGCGTACTTGCGTTTCAGGTGAAGGCAGCATCCAGTCCGGGAAGACTTGAACGAGCGAACCGGGATCTGCGCCGGTCACTGGGTAGCGACGGCAGGCGAACTGGATCGTGAAATCGGCGCCGACCTTGCGCAGCTCGCCGGCCCACCCGACGGGGCACTTGCCCGCGGGGATGAAGACACGGCGCGGACCGCCGTCGCCGGGGAGCACCGCGATCGGGGCTTCGGTCAAGCGGTCCTCGTTGTATAAGATGTGCGGGCTGGCAGACATGGGGCGGGTCTCAGGCTGCGGAGAGCTGGGCTTCGAGGGCGAGCTTCATGCCAAGCTTGACGGCGATGTGGTGCGCCGCGCCGTGCTGGCCCTTGAACTGGCCGTTGATGACCATGTACACCTTGAGACGCGGATAGCCGTTCGCTTCCGCCCAAGTCGACACAGGGATGCCGGCAGCACTGAAGAACTTTTTGACCTGCTCGCCGGTGTAGGGCTTGCGGGTGGGTAGGGGGTAAGGCACGTCCATCGTGTCCTCCTGTTTGTCGGGTTACTTACGAATAGCTGCGGTGGTAGTGGTGGAGTGAATGCTAAGTGAAGTATTTACACTTTACAAGAGGTCCGGTGTGATTTCTTCACTTTTAAAGCAAGTGATGAAGGCTCGCGGCCTGCAGCAGAAGGGGCTTGCGGAAGTGCTCGGCGTTTCGCTCGACCGAGTAAAGAGCCTGACGTCAGGGAAGGTGAAGAACCTCACCCGCGAAGAGCACGAGGCATTGGTGAAGAAGCTGAACGTCAACGCGGACTGGCTGATCACCGGCGAAGGCCCGATGTTCGAGGAAGAGACAGACGAGGAATACGCCGAGCAGATACGGGCCACCAATCGCGTGCGAGCGATCGTCGAGGCGATGCCTTTGCCGGAGATCAGTCGAAAGCGCCTGCAGGCGATCCTGACCGGCGATCCGGCACAGGATGGACCGTTGATAGCGGATGCATTGCGCGGCGACTCAGGCGCGATCGCCCCGACGCGGCCGAAGGCGGACGATCGAGCCAAGGCACCGCCGACCCGCGAGGAGTTGGCAGTCGGCACGAGAGCCGACCCGGCCTGGCCGATGGTGATGGAACTGGTGTACGACGAGCTCAACGCCAGAAAGCGACGAATGTCGAACGGCGCGGAGTTCCGGAAGTTGGTCGACGCGGTGCTGGTCGTGCTGCGCCTGGAGGAGAAAGGAGAACTCGACCGTGAAAAGACCCGCCGCAAGATCGACGCGTTTTTGTGACACCCGTCACGGCTCCGCTCGGTCCCGCTCCCGCCGCTTATGGCAGGCGGATATCATCGTCGCCCTACGGAAGATCATGGAGGGCGAAGGCGTGGAAAACCAATGGGCGCGGGAGCGCGTGCAGAAACTCTTCAGCGGCGCGAAGCCGCACGAGCCCGAGCCACAGATGGCCGTGAATCTCGGCGGGGTGAGACTGACGATACAGGGCCACGGCGTCGCCCTGGTGCTGGCGCCGGGACTCAAGGCACGACGGGACGATGAAGATCCGGGAGACGGAGTGTGACGACTTGCCCGAAATGCGATTACATCCGTCAGCCGAGCGACACGGCTCCCGACTACGAATGCCCGAAGTGCGGGGTGATCTACCACAAATACATTGAGGCCCAACGCGCTCGAATGGCGGAAGAGTCCGCCAGGGCCGCGCGTCCCGCCGAGCCGACGCAGCCTGTGCAGGCAAGGGAAGCGATCGCAGCTCCCGTGCAGCCCGCCTCTGACCGGGAGGATGACATTGAGGCCTTTGCCGCCCGGTTGCGGTTGGATTCGCGCTATCCCACGTTCAGGGAGCTGGTCAAGGTCATCTATTTCGTTTGGATGGCGCTGGCCGCGCTGATGTTCATTGGGGGGGTTGCGGCGGTAGTGGTCAATAGCAACATCGTTGGTCTTGGGTTGCTCATTCTCGGCCTGTTTTTTGCGGTCCTGTTCGTGGTGGTTGCGAGGATTAGCCGCGAGCTCGCCTTGATGCTGGTGGATTTGTCCGACGCTGCGGTGCGCATTGCTTCAAAGGTGCGGCCGTGAATGGGCTTCTGATATTCCCCGGCCTCCTATGATCACAGCCAGATCAACGCGACCACGTAGCCCAGAATGAAGAAGCCCCAGAAGATCCAGTGGAAAGAACAGTATTTACGCATTTTGAACTCCGGTCCGGCAGGTCCTGAAGACTATGGTTTGGCGGCAGAACTGATCGAAAACGGCTACGCCACCGGCAAATACCAGATCAGCAAGGGACGTGAGACGTACGGTCAGGTAAAAGAATTGCTCTTGTGGGCGGTCACGACAGAGGGGCGCTTGTTCGCGGACCAGCTCGCCGGTCAGACGCGCGCGGCACGGCTACGGGACGCCGCGATGAAAACCCTGATCGCGATCGCCTCGGCAGCCCTGGGCGTCGCTGCGGGCATCACGAGCAAGGCGCTGGGCGGGTGTTGAATCGGCCCCGTCTGCGGCCTTCTTGATGATGATCACCTCGCCGAACCCGTAGTAATAGACGAAGTTGCCGACCCCGAGCATGCCGCACAGGGTCAGCACGATCGTCAGCCAGCCGACCAGCGCGGCGATTGCGTTCAGCGTGTTCGTCATGACCATCCCCTCGCGCTGATCGCCTGCCGCACCCGGCGCGGCGGATGGCCGAAATGGAAGCCGCCACAGAAACGGCACTTGTACGCGGTGAGCCAGCCCGAGTCCGGCTTGCGGCTGCGCAGCGACCAGATCGCCCGGCGCGCGTCCTGCTCGGTGCCGAACCGCTGCTTGCCGGTGCATGCCTTGCGGCGTTCCGCGCGCCTGGAGGCCATCAGCCGCCTT
>Ga0172380_10006457_pt1 | contig 13614 bp, 17 predicted proteins | sample Leawe162metaG_FD_119747 | JGI IMG/M metagenome (GOLD analysis project Ga0172380, IMG submission 119747) | Leachate microbial communities from a municipal landfill in Southern Ontario, Canada - Leachate well 162 metaG | ecosystem: Engineered > Solid waste > Landfill > Unclassified | place... | reverse complement strand
TGATCGATTTGACATATTTTCAAATGCAATAGGTGTTTTTTCTTTTACATGGATAGCTATAGCCACGGCATAAACTATGACAACACAGCAATTTCTAATAGGACCGATTAAGGAAGGTGTAACCAAGAACACAAAACCTTGGGCGACACCAGAGGATAGCTTTGAAACGCTCCTTAATTCTTATCAATTCCGTGGTAGGATCGTCAAAAAGAGTGGGTATAGCCTGTTAGGTAACCTTGACAATGGAACGCCTGTAATGGGCCTTAAAACGCGCGAGCAATTTGGGATCAACATCCAAAGCCTTGTCGCCTTTGATACAACGACATCCTATGAATGGAATGGCACAGCTTTTGTTCCGTTGCTTCAAGCTGGAACATTAAATACTGAAGTGTGGAGTGGTTCTGACAGCGACTTTTTCTATACTGCCAATTATGCCAATGCCTTCTGGGCGACAAACAATAAATCGGGGCTTCATGGATGGAATTTAGACCCGATAGGCACATTTTCAGGTTCGGCAGGTGTTGGGAATTTAGCAACGGTGGATGTTCTTGCGACGGGAAATGGTGTTGTGGTTGGCGATCAGGTTTGGTTTATCAATCTCGATCCTGCTGTCGCTGGAAATGCTGCTGTTTTGGCTGTTGTCACTGTGGCTGGTAATCCTTTCACCGTACAGGCAACAGGATTAAAGGCATCATCGACATTTGCATGGACTAACGGAAACTCGGCAACAGGGATGGTGCTCGATGCTTCACGAAATATCGCAGGACAAGACGGCATACGATATTATGGTGTTCTTACTAATGGGACAGGGTGGGCCAACTATAATCCTCCTATTGATCCTTTTACTACTCTTATGGGAGCGTTGCTAATATTCCCATATCGCGGATATCTTGTATTTTTAAGTACAACTGAAGGCAATGAGCAACCAGCTTCCGTTCAAACATTTACAAATAGGGCGAGATGGACGCAGATTGGTACGCCTTATTATTCTCAGCCTGTACCCAATTTCCCCAATTTACAAGGAGTAGACATTAATGCGGCACGTGATGATCTTTTTGGACGCGGTGGGGCTAGCGATGCGCCTACTAACGAGGCTATCGTTGCTGCTGCTTTTATACGTGATATTCTTGTTGTGTACTTTACCCGTAGCACTTGGCGTTTGCGCTTTGTCAATAATGCGCAAAACCCTTTCGTTTGGGAGAGGGTTAACGTTGAACTTGGTAGCGACTGCACAGGCTCTGCGATACCATTTGACAAAGGATTGATGGCGATCGGAAATAGGGGGATTTCTATCAGCGACGGTAATGATACGCAGCGTTTCGATGAGAAAATCCCTGATGAAATCTTTCAGATACGGGCAACGAATTTTGGATTTCAGCGCGTGCAGGGGATCAGGACATTTAAGACTAAACTGAATTTCTGGACGATCCCGAGTATCGAAAACCCAGATGGCACTTTCCCTGATAAAGTTCTAGTTTTCAACTATGATACGAAAACTTGGGCATTCTTTGACGACTGTTTTACGACTTTCGGATATTACTATCCTTCAAGTTCGGGCGAAACTTGGGCTGAGTTAACAAATCCTTGGTCTACATACAGCGAGTTGGCTTGGAATAGTGGTGTTTCTGCGAGTGGATTTGAGCAAATAGTGGCAGGAAACCAACAAGGATACGTCTTCCTTTTGGAGGAAAACAACAGCATAAATGCGCCTTCCTTGACAATTCTAGCCCTTACGGCTGCCAATCCTGGGGTTTTGACTGTAACGAATAACAACTTGCCTGATGGCACATGGATAACACTTTCGGGGATTGTCGGGACGACGAGTGACGACGGAGTTTCCTTGAATGGCAGGAATTTCAAGATATCTAAATCTTTGACCACAGATAATACATTCATAATTAGCGAATTTGAGGCGATCAATGGGGGAAATGCGGTAGGTGTTACCTATACAAACCAAATTGGGTTCGTGCCGATAGTGGCTGGCTCTGTGCAAATTAATGTAGGCGCACTTGTCTTTAAGGATAGCGATCTTGATGGTGCATTATTTGAAGCTAGTGGCCTTGGATCAGGTCAAATTAACTATACGACAGGCGCAATTGCATTAACATTTACTCCAGCTATTGGGGTATCTTCTGTAGCCATTAGGGTAGTTTCATATTCCGATCAACAAGGTTTGTCAACTGTTGCAACGACTGGCGCATATACTCCTAGCAGTGGCCAGTTGGCTACAATTAGCAATATCGGCATCCAAACGAAGTTCTTTAACTTCTTCCAAAATGCTCAGCGTGCGCGGTTAAGTGCGATTGATTTCTATATGAATGTCACAAGCGCAGGTCAATTGACCTGTGATGTGCTGGCAGATTCTAGTGATGTGCCTGTTAACGCTCCTTTGAGTGATAATCCTCAATCTAATATCCTGATGACTACGCTAAACCCTTATCAAGTGGGTGGCGGACCTGAGACAATCTATAGACTATTTTGCGATTCTCAGGCGCAGACCTTACAGTTAAGCTTATACATGAGCGATGAACAGATGGCGGTCAACGCGATAAATCAATCAGATTTCGAGCTTCTTAGCATGATAATGAGAATTCGCCCAGGTGGGAGACTAGTATGACAATACCCACAAATCCTATGGAGACATTTTCACCCTTCCTACCTTCGACGATCAATTTTCCAGAGGAAGATGACCGTTCTAAGGTTTTTCTTGTTGATCGTTTATCGACCTATGCGGACGTGATCAATGACAAGAAAATTGGCGTATATGTCGAGGAAACATCGACCCTTAATGGAAATAAACACTGGTATGCTAATACAAAGATCACGCGCAATGGGTATCAAAGTTTCGTATTTATCAATGGACTCCCGAATGCAGGAGTTTTGGTTATTGATGCCAATAGCGACCCAGCTTTTCCAATAGACAATATCCAGCCAGAATTTCTTATGTGGCACGTATTCGGGACAGCAAGCAAACCTCCAAGTGCATTGAATGCAGGCGATGCTGATTTCTTTAGCTTTTCCAATAGAGGCGACCCTAGAATAATTTTCGATATGAGCGATTTAGTTATTACAATCACGACAACAGTCGACCTTTCAGCTTATTATTGTTTTATTGTTTGTGAGTTTATTCGTGCAGGAACTAATGGAATATGATACATTAAAGAAAAAACTATGAGGATTTTATGGACCCAGCCACAATTACCGCCATCATGGCAGCCATCGGCCCTTTACTTCAAGCTTTCACAGGTAATCAAGGAAAGATGGGTTCTACTTATAATAAAGGACAAACTAGTCTTATAGATGATATTGTAGGACAAGTTAAGGGTATGGGTGGACAAAACGATATCAATCAAAACCCTCAATTTCAGCAAGGTCAGAACTGGCTAAGTAATCTTTTTAATGATCAAGGTTTTTTTAATAATTTCGAAGCTCCTTTGCAGAGACAATTTGAAGAAAATCAAGGAGAAACGGCAAATAGATTTGCTGGTATGGGTTCGGGGGGTAGTTTAGGAAGTACTGGTTTTCGTAATCAAATTGCAAGAGAAGGGCAAAATTTCTCTACAAATTTAGCTGCCCAAAGAGGTCAGATGCAGCAACAAGGGGTTAATCAATCTCTTGGATATGCTCAGCAACCATTTCAAAACTATCAGTCAATGTTACAAAACGCTCTTACACCGACCCAGAACGTGTATCAACCTGGAATGTTAGGGTAATATTATGGTCTCGATACTTCCCGCAAAAATTTCTCCCTGGCAGGCTATTGGCCGATCAATGACAGAATTAGGAAAAAATGCTCCTCAGTTGCTTGAAAATAGATTTCAAACTGAACGTGGATTGGGGGCCGTTGATCAATTGCAAGAAGCTCTTGCATCGGCTGGTGGAGATGTAAACAAGGTTCTCCCTGCTTTAATGAAAGCTTATACTTTGAATCCAAGCCTTGAAAGATCGGGCTTAGGTCAACAATATTTGCAGCAAGCAAGAACTGGGAATGCTTTAGGGGGTCAAGGAGGCCAACAAGATCAAGGAAATGTTCCTCAAACTCCGCAAATTCCAAGTCAACAAGCTCCTAGTATGGGAGGCCAACCACAACAGCAACCTTCAGCAGAACAAGCAAGAACTGGACAACAGCCAGAATTTGCGACTCCTTCGCCTTTTAATGTGATGACTCCTCAAGAAATCGATGCAGAATCTACAAGATATGCAATGGCATTAAATGATCCAAATGCAAAACAAACTCGACAAAATCAATTACAGACACAAAATGATATTGCAACAAGTCAAAGACAGGCATTAGAGCAAGCAGCTTTAGATTCAGGGGTTAGCCCAAGTGATTTACCTAGATTTATGGTGGTTAATTCTCATCTTGACCCTAGAAATCCTTCTCAATGGGCGCAAAATGCTAAAAGGAATTTTGCTCAGGTGAAAAATAATGATGATAAAATCCGAAGAACTTTTATTCCTGGTATTGGAAATGGTTTATTGGGACAAGATAGAGCCGCAGATATTAAAAGATTAGAAGGACCAGTCCAACAAAATGCTAAAATGGGACTCGAACAGGAAGACAGGGCATATTTAGCTAGTCAATATTTAACACCTACCGAGATCGAAACACTTTATCATCCTATGACTCCTAAATTAGATAAAAGTATTGAGAGTCTTCCCAAAGGAATATTTCCTCCTGATATATCTAAAAAAGGAGCCGAGGGATGGAAAGGATTGACTACTGCACAAGCTAGAAAAAATCCTTTTGTTTCATATGAAGAAGCTCTTGAAAGAGATCCTAAAGGGTTGCAGGTGATGCAAAATAGATTGTCAGACTTCTTCAAAAGTAATGTAGATAAAAATACATCTTTGCTGGGAATAAGAGAAAAACTATGGGAAGATAAGGATTATGATTGGAGACAGATTGGTCCTGCGATTAGAGAAGCTCAGCAAAAAGGGTTAGAACTTACGCCAGATCAAGAAAGAGAAATGAGCACTATTGAGACGCAACCGCCAATGAGATCTTTAGGTGATATATTTAAAGACTTATCAAGAATTCCAGGATATTTAAGAGGTTCGAAGTGAATCCTTTTCTTAATGCTATTCAACAAGGAAATTCTCCTGAAGAAATTTTGAAATATCTTTCAAAAGCACTTCCTAAGTTTTCGGAGCCAATCCGAAGAGCTTCGAGTATGGGATATAATGCTAAGCAAATCATTGGTTATCTTTCCAAGACAATGGCACCAAGGGATTTGAAGGGTAAGTCAGAAAGTGAAATCCATGAATTGAATAGAATGGAAGATTCGCAATTGGCTAAACAAGGTCTTACTATGGCAGCTACGGCTGCAATAACCCCATTAGCTGCTAATGCTGCACGTAATGCGCTTCAGAGAGCTTTGCCAGCTTCGCTTCAACAGCTTGGGAATATGTCTCCTTCGCAACCTCCGACTGGCAGTGCTCAACAAGCAACCCAACCCCCAACGCCCCAACAAACAGGCCAACAAACAACGCCTTCAAATATTCCTCCCACTTCACAACAACCCCCTTTAGGTAATCAAGTTGCGCCTAATATATCACAACCTCAGCCAGTTGCGCAACCTGAAGGAATTGTTAATCCTAATGAATATTTAGAGAAACTTGGGATTAAAGATAAAGTTGACGACCTGCTTAAGCGCGGAAATAGCCCAGAGCAAACTGCGGCTGTTTTAGGTATGAAAAGTGGAATGGGTAAAGTTCGTGGTGAAATTGATCCTGAATTGCTGGCTAATATCGATGCTTATGCGAAACTTCCTCATAGCGTGCCCGAAGAAAAAATCGAGAATGTGCCTATTGCAAAAAACGAAACTGTAGCCACTCCACACGGTGTTGGTGAGGTCAAAGAAATCCGTAATGGAAAATCTATTGTTGAAGTTAATGGCAAGAAGCATCAAGTCGATGAAGATGAATTAGAAGCCTCGCCAATTCCAGAGAAAGACTTAGCTGACCTATATGATGAACTTATCCAAGGAATTGAACATGAGACAGGTGAAGATGTTTCGCGCATGGTGCAATGGGCTGGCTATAATCCTGAAACGAATACATTGCAATTTCTCCCACATACAGGCAAGCTTTACAAATATGGAAATATTTCGCCCGATGATGCTGCATTACTTACTGATATCCTCTCAACGCGCAAAACTTCAGGAGAAAACTTCATTGGAGCATGGAAAGCTGGATCTAAATCACCGATTGGAGCAGCACTGTCAAAACTTATTCGTAAATTGCAGACTGAAAGAGGTGGTAAAGGCAATGAGTATGAAGAAACTCATGAGCCAATCTACAGCGCATATGAACCAGCCGTACAAGCTGCTAAAAAGAAGAAGAAAAAGAAATGAAGAAAGATAAAAAAGACACTTTAGGTACCTTACTACTTTTCCTTCAAGCACATGGCAAAAAGAAAGATGCTAAGAATAAAAAGAAGTGATTATTTCTTATTTCTTCTATTTCTTTCTTCAATTCTGCAAAGTCTACCATGAAAACTTTTCATTTCAGTTTGAATAGCCCTAACTTCTTCTCTCATTCCATTATGAAGAGATATACTTACACCAAAAAAAGTTAACATAATGACTAAATTTGATCCTATTATGGCAAATACTTGCATCCATGCTTCATTCATCTTTGAATCCTTTTGGCTTATTTGCAAGAGATTGTATCATAGATAGGTGTATAGATTCAATCTGTCGTTTTGAAATTCTGTAAGGACTTCGCTTTCCTCCGCCAACTCGAATGGCAATAAGATACCCTTTTTTCAAAGCGCGACGAATTGTGATTTCATGGACGGCAAATATAACAGCCACTTCTTTGATACTATAGAATTCCTGCTCCACAATTCACCGTGATCAAACGTGTATAAATGAGATACTTTAAATTTTAAACTTATTAAAACATAGTGAAGCTTCTTAAACAAGAGGTTTTATATGACTAGCCCATTTGTACCAAGTTCTTTTATGTATGGAGATGCCCCACAGGGGGGTGGATTAATGCCAATGGTTATTGCTGGACGAAATCCAAGCAATACAATAGATAAGCAATATACCGCAGGTTACCTTTGGCTTTCCAGTTTAGATATTCGCAATTCCAATGGGACGACTGGCTCAGGAAATTTATACTACCAAGGCGGAAACGTTGCTGGCACACCATCATGGACGCTTGTTTCTAACAGCGGCGGTGTCCTTAATACCCTTTCTGATGGTGTAACTACTGTTAGCCCTCTAGGTGGTAATATTGCCTTGGTTGGAGTTAATTCAAATCAAATTGTTGTCACGGCTAGTGCGCCAACACATGAACTTATTTTGTCTATTCCTAATACTTTTATTGCTCCAGGTTCTATTGCTTCTACAACTACAATGACAGTTGGAAGTGATTTAACCGTGGTCGGAGATGCGACCATTGGTGATGATTTAGTTGTTACTGATGATGCTTCGATTGGTGGGGACTTGACTGTTACAGGAACAATTACCCTAGGCGGATTAGCCGTTAATGGTACTGTTACTGTTAACACAGTAGGCGCAGGAACTACAACGATTGGAAATGCCGCTGCTGGGGCTATTACAATTGATGTTGGAACAGGCAACTTTGCTTTAAATGGTGGTGGTAATACTGTTGGCATTGCTAATGATGGCGCTGCTAACCTTGTTACTGTCGGTTCAACTACTGGAGTTGCCGCATTAACCTTGCAGGCTGGTACAGGGGATATGCTTCTAACTGGTGCAGTTACTACAGCAATTACTATCGGGTCAATAACTCAGACAGGTCCAATAACATTAGGTAGGTCGACTGCTGGACAGAATATTAACATTGGCAGTGCAATTAACGCCTCTGCTCAAGTTATTAGTATTGCAAATGGTGCGTCGGCTGCTAACTCTACAGTAAATATTCTTTCAGGAATAGGAACGGCTGGAGTGGGCACGCTTGCTCTTGGTAATAATACAAGGGTTACAGTTGCAGGATTGGCAGATATCGCCCCTGCGGCTTCAAGAACTGTTACTGTGGGCGGTGGAACGGTCGTTGTGGCTGCCGTAACAGATACAATTGATATTGGCCCTGATGGTGCTACTACAAACGCAAACTCAGTCAAAACAGTTAACGTAAACACGGGCGGTGTGACTACAGGTCAAGTTCTTACGAACATTGCTTCTGGTGCTGTGACTTCTGGTACACATACAACATCGATTGCCTCAGGTAATAGAGCTGCTGGCACTATGGCCTTAAATCTGATGACAGGTACAGGAACTAAAACAGCTACCCTTGGTAATGCTGATGGCTTAACTACCTTCAACCTTCTTGGCGTTTCTAACTTAAACGCGTCTCAAAATAGTAATACTAATATTAATACAGGCACATCAACGGGAACCGTGGCAATTGGTAATTCTCTAGCCACTGCGATCACTCTTGATGCAGTTGCCTTTAGCATTGATGGAACAGCAGCTTCTAACGTCACTGTTACAGGAGCAGGAATTGATCTATTATTAGATTCCTCAGGAGGTTCCGTATTAGTAAGATCTACTGAAGATGCAGCCTTGGCAATTAGATTACATGCTAATGGTGGGACAAGTGAGACAATTCAAATTCATTCCGATCAAGGAACTGGTGTTGCTTCAATAGGTTTACTATCCGATGTTGGGGGTATCACTCTTCGATCAAGTCTTGCAACTGGTGACGCTATAAATATAGAAGCTAATGGTAACGTTGCTAGTGGACTTGACATTGATGCAGGGACCGCAGGGGTAATAGTTGACACAACTGGTGCGGTTTCTCTTGATTCAGCGGCTGCTTCTAATTTTACAGTTACAGGGGCTTTTGCTTTAACCCTAGAATCAAGTTTAGGTGCCGTAATTGTAAATTCTGGGTTAGATGCCGCAGAATCCATTTATTTACATGCTAATGCTGGAGTTTCGGAAACCATTAGAATTAGATCCGATCAAGGTACAAGCGCAACCTCAGTAGATATTGAATCAGATGTAGGGGGTATATCATTAGTAGCAGGCCTATCGGCTGCTAATGCTATAGTGATTAATGCTTCTGGTGCTGCTGGAGGTATTGACCTTACTACAGGTGGCGGTTCTATTGATCTTAGCTCTACAGGCCTTGTAACAATGGTCGCTGCAACAGATACGCAAGCAAGTCCATCAGCTACTACGGCTGCAGTTAATAAAAATGTAGGCGCAGCAACCTTCACGGGATTTACAACAGCTTCATCAGGCACTCAAACATTTACAATTACTAATAGCTTAGTCTCGGCAACGTCTCAGCTCTTTGTTTCAATAGCTAACGAAGGCGCAAACGATGCTCGTATGCAAATCCAAAGAGTAAAAAGGCTTGCTGGAACATTTGAGGTATATACAGTGAACGCTGGGGCGGCTGCCTTAAACGGAAACTTGACAATTACATGGTGGTTGATAGGTTAAATTATAATATTGATAAAAAACATCTTATCTATGTATAAGGTGTTTTTTATCAAAATCAACCTGAGGTACTATGCTAAAAGTAAAATCAATTGTAAGTGTTGTAGTTAACAGCAAAGATTATGAGTTTTGTTGCTCTCCTGATTCGCCTCTAAATGATGCTTTAGAAGCCAACAATCAAATCAATGCTTTTTTGCTCGGTAGAATTGAGCAAGCAAAGAAAGTTCAAGAGATGCCTCCAATGGAAGAACAACCTAAAAGTGAGTAGCTATGTCCAATTATTGGAATAATCAATTGAGTCTACCAGCCCCTGAGCTAATAACAGCTATGACAGGAAGCTCGGTATTAATAGGGACTCTTTTGCATGCACCAGTCAAACTTATTCTAGATAATCAAAGCACAACCGACGTTGTGCTTTCGATTTCTTTTGATGGCGGAACTACTAAAATTCAATGGAAAACATTTGTAGGGGAAGAAGCTTTAGTTTTAGATGATGATTTATTTACATTCCCTAAAGGAACGAGTTTTTATGGTTTAGGCGCGGCAAATGGAAGTTTTTCTATTGCTTATACATACATGAAAGAATAGGTAAAAATTGAGTCAGATTTCAAAACCTTCAGTTTCAGTAGTTGTAGGAGCTGTTAATTCGGTAACAGGAACACATGGGGTTACAGCAGCTCCGACAACAGGAAATGTTGTTGTTTCTGGGGTTAATGCAACAACTTCAAGTGTTGGAGTAGCTAGCTTTGATCCATTAGATTTTACTGTTTCTGTGACTGGTGAGGTGTCATTACTTGGATCATTTGTTATAAATACGCCAATAATCACAGGCGTAGATTATACAGTTGTACAAACTATTCCAATTTACACACCTACGTCTGATTTTATTGCCTCATCGATAGTAAATATATTTGACGTAGTTGTTGGAAGTCTTGGAGGACTTACTTTTACAGTAGGAACTAATGCGCCTAATTATGATAACATTATTAATAGCGTAACACCAACGCCTTCTAATGGAACATATTCTCAGACATCATTATTTTTAGGAACTCCTATTCCTATAATAACTTCTGGAACTACTATTTATATAAATATTTTATCTGGCGATGTGGCTACAACTGATACTGGAAGAGTTTTCTTAACGGGATCTAATATTTAAGGAAAATATGAGCCAAATATTTAAATCTGTAACAGCTGGCAATCTGCCACCCTCAGTGCCGACTAGTTTTCAGACACAAGATGGAACAGCAGTTCCTGATTCAAATATCCTTATTGTCAATGCCTATGATACAACTGAGAATAATAATAATGGGATTGAAACAAAAGGCGGGGTGGCTGGCGGTGATCCTCCTGGGTCTGGGGCAACTAATGAAGTAGATATTTATTTAACTAATCGCATTACTGGCTCAGGACAAACAACAGATAATACGACTGTTTTAACACTTTATACATTTTCACTAGGAGCTACTCCAGCAACATATTTATTTGATATTAAAATTATAGGTTATAATGTTACAGATGCACTTTCAGCTGGATATCAACTTTATAAAGTAACTAGGACAACAGGCGCAGCAGCTATTGATATTAGCTCTCAACCTGGTATAACTGCTGAAGAGGGAGCAATGGTAGGAGTGATAGTTGCTGCTGTTTTTAATTTAAATACTGTTGGTGTTCAGGTTTTTGGACTTGCAGGAAAGACAATAAATTGGTCTGTTTTAACAACTTATACAGTAGTGAGTTAATATGCCTGGATTTGTAAGCTCGATTTCGAATAAAAATGATGCAGTATTTGCAAAAAATGCTGATTTTTCATTAGCAGGAGATCCAAGCAGCCAAAATGGATTAATTACAGATGGTCAATTATGGATCGGGCACACTGACGCAAATTTAGATGCACAGCATGTTTTTGTAGGTAATTTAACATCCCCTAATAATACTATCACTATTGGTTATGCTTCTCCAAATATTACAATTGATCTTGTGGGTGGTACAGCTGCTGTTGAGCATTTAACTGCCGATAGTGGAGGTCAATTAAATCCAACTGCAAATAATTTTAACCTTTTAGGATCTGGTTCTATTACAACTGTTGGATCAGGATCAACTATTACAACCGAACTCACAGGATTAACAAATCATAATGTTTTAATCGGTGCTGGAACGCAAACAATAACAAAAGTTCCACCATCTGCAACATCTGGAATTCCTTTAATTTCACAAGGGGCTTCTGCTGATCCATTATTTGGAACTGCTGTTGTTGCAGGTGGTGGAACGGGTCAAGTTACATTGACAAATCACGGGGTTTTAGTTGGTGCAGGCACTTCTGCAATTTCTCAAACAGCCGCTGGCTCTGCTGGACAAGTTTTACAATCTAGTGGGGCATCTGCTGATCCAGTTTATAGCACTGCTACATATCCAGCTACAGCTGGAACTAGTGGAAATGTTTTAACCAGTGACGGTACAAACTGGGTAAGTAGTGCACCACAACAAATATTTAATGTAACTGGACAACTTACAAGTTTGCAAATAAAGTCTATAAATGCGACACCAATTCAACTTGTTGCAGCTCCAGGATTAAATAAAGCTATAAATGTAATATCTTTTTCATCTTCTTATGTATATGGTGGGACTAATGTTTTTACTGCTGGGGTTGCTCAATTTGTTGGAGTATATTTTAATTTAAGTACATTGCAACTTCAAGCTATTACAAATACAACTTTGGTAGGAACAGCAAGCGGTTTTACTATAAATAGGCCATCTACTCTATCATTTACAACTACTGCTAATTATTCAAATTCACCATTAAATTTTTATAATTCAAATGCTACAGAAATATCAGGAAATGCAGCTAATGATAATTTAATGAATTGGTCTTTAACTTATTCCATTGTTCCTACATAAATCTTTCTAATGGAATATGAATATGGAATATTACATTTTTTTTTATTGATTTTCTATTTTCTTTAATCCATTTATGGTAAATTTCAGGATTTTCTAAATATTTTTCTTCATGTTTTTCAATCCAAGTTTCAGCTTCTTTTTTAGAAGAAAATGTTAAAGAAAGAGTTGGAATATATTTACTTCTTAATCTTACTCTAAAGGTAGTATTGATAATTTTTCTTGTGTCAATGGTAGACATTTTATTACTTCAAATTAGCGTTAAGTGTCAAGAAACAATAGATTCCACTAGCTAAAAATTTCTTCATATGTAAACTCCTGATTAAAATTTCATTGGAGAAAATATCATGAGTAAGGGAAAAGAAGAAAGAAAAAAGAAAGCTGTGAAAGAACATAAAGAACATCAAAAAGATTTAAAACCTCTATTGGCTCATCTTAAATCTGATGAAAAAAAGATTGCTAAGGGGAAAATGTAGATTTATGTTAACTTTAAAAGTAAAAGACAATGCGGTGGAGTTTATTTTTATTGATTATTTTACTAAGAAGTACGTCCATTCAGAATCTTTTACTTTTGATGATGCAGAACAAATGGCAAAAGATATTTTGAAAATGATAAAAAAAGAAGAAGAGGAAGTGGCTCTAAAGAGGTGCTTTTAATTTTGAGTGTTTTTATGCGTTATCTTGGTTTTTTCTTATTGGCTATTGCCTTGGTAGGATGCTCCGTTCTTTTGAAGGATGAGAATGAAATTGAGGAAATCCTCGAAGATATAATCCACGAGGAATTGTCTCAAGATTTCTAGGCGGCATGTTTGTACTTCCATCTAAGTGGTGGCTGTTTGAAGCTGCATAGGAATTCTTTATAGAATTGAAGTTCAGCATCAACCATTCTCTGCATAAATTGCTCGTCCCTACTTACTTCTATGATGTTTATTTTCTGCTCTAAGTGCTCGACGTAGGTTACGTAAAAACACATTTCTGCCCCAGTTGTGTAAAGATGGTGTTGCACTTGGGATTTGTACATAGGCATGATTTCATTTTCATGTTGCGACCATGCGGGGCATTTTATCTCGACAATTACCCTTCTAGATTTATCAATTCCGTCTAAGGAAGCCCCCATCCAAAAGAATTCACTGCTTTCAACAACCATAGGCGCAACGTCAATACCAGTTGTTTCAATGAATAATTCCCTGGCGGCGGGCTCTAATAACTTACCCCGCTCCATGTGATGGTTGGTTGTTTTGCGGGGAACAAGCCCCATCTTTTCTTGCCATAATTTATTGGCGTTGGAGTATCG
>Ga0172380_10006455_pt1 | contig 13619 bp, 11 predicted proteins | sample Leawe162metaG_FD_119747 | JGI IMG/M metagenome (GOLD analysis project Ga0172380, IMG submission 119747) | Leachate microbial communities from a municipal landfill in Southern Ontario, Canada - Leachate well 162 metaG | ecosystem: Engineered > Solid waste > Landfill > Unclassified | place... | reverse complement strand
GCAGCTCAACAAACAAGGCGAAGGCTTAATCACCCCCGAAAGCAAACGCGCATTGGTGCGAACACTTTACGACGACATGCAAACCAGCGCGGGTGCTACGCCTGTCATGGTTTGCGCGCAGAAGCTAGCCACCTCATTAGCGCAAGTATTTATGGGAGAAAAAGATAAGCTTGATTTGCCCTTGCCAGGATTGCCACTCAGTCTTGCTGCCTCAATTCAAGACGAATAACGTGACATGCTCTCTGGGTATCGCTTGATGTGGGTCATCGTGATGTTTGATTTACCCGTGGTCGAAAAAGTGGAGCGCAAAGCTGCATCAGACTTTCGTAATACCTTATTGGATATGGGTTTCGAGATGTCGCAATTTTCGGTGTACATGCGCTTTTGTAGTAGCCAAGCCCAAGTTGATACCTACTGCACTCAAGTGGAAAAGAGTTTGCCTAAAGGGGGCAAAGTCAATATCCTGCAATTTACCGACAAGCAATACGAACGCATCATCACATTTCGCGGAAAAGCCAAACAACCCAAAAATAAATCACCCGATCAGTACGATCTATTTTGATGAAACGCATACTTTTCACCGTTCAAAAATACAACAACCCCCTAGTGAATCAGGGGGTTGTTGCATTGGGAGTTTAGCAGATTGGGATTTGCACTCTGACCGGAACAACCCATGCGCCGGGGAAGCCAGCATCTTTAGTTTAGCAGATTGGGATTTGCACTCTGACCGGAACGGATGCGGCGGCGGCCATGACGGTGCGGGCAGTTTAGCAGATTGGGATTTGCACTCTGACCGGAACGGGATGAACAACATGATGCTCGGAAGTAATAGTTTAGCAGATTGGGATTTGCACTCTGACCGGAACGCGATCGACACTGTCGAGTATTGCTATCTGAGTTTAGCAGATTGGGATTTGCACTCTGACCGGAACTCGTCTTGCGTTTGCCATTGTCTTCACTGCAGTTTAGCAGATTGGGATTTGCACTCTGACCGGAACCCAAAGACTGAGCAGGCACCTACCAAGCCCAGTTTAGCAGATTGGGATTTGCACTCTGACCGGAACTTCGGAGAGTTTGAACACGTCATAACGCGCAAGTTTAGCAGATTGGGATTTGCACTCTGACCGGAACAGCATCACCTAGCAGCTATCATTGGCACAGAGTTTAGCAGATTGGGATTTGCACTCTGACCGGAACTCCGGCACGGTGTACACAAACAACACTGGAGTTTAGCAGATTGGGATTTGCACTCTGACCGGAACTCCACCGTCACCGGCCCGATATGCCCGTCAAGTTTAGCAGATTGGGATTTGCACTCTGACCGGAACCTGCACGCTGGACTGCACGCCTCGCTGGATAGTTTAGCAGATTGGGATTTGCACTCTGACCGGAACTGTAGTTCGCCAGATAAGACTTGCCACTGGAGTTTAGCAGATTGGGATTTGCACTCTGACCGGAACCACCGATGGCGATCGCTTCATCACAGACATAGTTTAGCAGATTGGGATTTGCACTCTGACCGGAACAGGCTATCTCATCACGAACGAGGGTAACGCAGTTTAGCAGATTGGGATTTGCACTCTGACCGGAACAGAAGGCGAATTCAAGACGCTGGGAAAAGTAAGTTTAGCAGATTGGGATTTGCACTCTGACCGGAACAGCTAGGCCAAGGCATCGCCGAATCGTGGGAGTTTAGCAGATTGGGATTTGCACTCTGACCGGAACACGCTTGGCGCAAATAGCTATGGATGGGGCAGTTTAGCAGATTGGGATTTGCACTCTGACCGGAACTATCAAAGCGGGATTGACGTTACCACTATTAGTTTAGCAGATTGGGATTTGCACTCTGACCGGAACAGCGTTGTACTCATCGAGCGCCATGTTTTGAAGTTTAGCAGATTGGGATTTGCACTCTGACCGGAACCCTGGTACTCATGTTGCGCTCCCATCCTGCAGTTTAGCAGATTGGGATTTGCACTCTGACCGGAACTTGCATGATCTGTTGGCGCTGCGCGCAGGTAGTTTAGCAGATTGGGATTTGCACTCTGACCGGAACTTGATCGGCTCTGAACTCCGAAAGGAGTGAGTTTAGCAGATTGGGATTTGCACTCTGACCGGAACTTGATCGCGTGGCTTGCCCAGTCAAGAAAGAGTTTAGCAGATTGGGATTTGCACTCTGACCGGAACTTGTCTGGCAAGCATGAGTAGAAACCCATCAGTTTAGCAGATTGGGATTTGCACTCTGACCGGAACCACGCCTTCGATGTAGTCGATGACCTGCTGAGTTTAGCAGATTGGGATTTGCACTCTGACCGGAACCAGGGCAGGATTGATGTTGACACCGATGACAGTTTAGCAGATTGGGATTTGCACTCTGACCGGAACTTGTTGCCCCATTGATAGTCTCAGATGCATAGTTTAGCAGATTGGGATTTGCACTCTGACCGGAACACTTCCATATTGACTGTCTCGACCATCTTAAGTTTAGCAGATTGGGATTTGCACTCTGACCGGAACCATTCCGGCCTCTACAAGCTCCGCGACGATAGTTTAGCAGATTGGGATTTGCACTCTGACCGGAACGGCGACGCTTGATTCCGTAGGCGCTTGTCTAGTTTAGCAGATTGGGATTTGCACTCTGACCGGAACAGAAACCCACTCTTCCCCTTGCTGTGGGGAAGTTTAGCAGATTGGGATTTGCACTCTGACCGGAACTGGTCGAAGCGGGTGTAGTTCCTGACGGGTAGTTTAGCAGATTGGGATTTGCACTCTGACCGGAACGCTCATATAAATTTCCTTTTTACTTTGGGCAGTTTAGCAGATTGGGATTTGCACTCTGACCGGAACCGATGCGTTGGTCTTGAGTGCTTGCGTCAAAGTTTAGCAGATTGGGATTTGCACTCTGACCGGAACGCTATCTGTTCGGATGTTGGCCAGTTCTCGAGTTTAGCAGATTGGGATTTGCACTCTGACCGGAACGCCCTCGCCCTACTCGGGAAGGTGGCGACTAGTTTAGCAGATTGGGATTTGCACTCTGACCGGAACAAGAGACCTTATTGCCGCCCCAAAAACGGGGCAACAATAAAGTCTCGCGCTTCGCGCAGTTTTGTAAAAATGGGGGCGGGCTAAATAAATCGACAGGCTGCTTTATTACTAAAGCCAGTGCTAAGCGTGATCTTGCGACTGATGCAGAACAGCAACAACGCGGACCTTATCTGGCGATACTCGATAAATCAGGGTGTATGGATATTTGGCTAGCACCAACTCGCGCACTCCCGCAGCATCGCTAAGCTTGCCAATTAGAGGAAAGTTGCGCAAACCAGCGGCGGAAATAACGATTTCATCGACAACATCTTGAGCAGCTTTTGGGTTGTCCGTCGCAATGTAGGCGCGTATGCGCCTCACGTTGCGTTCAGACCGAGGGGACCACTCAAGCAGCTTTTTTTCTGGCATTTTTCGACGCCCCTACGCGCTGCATGAATTCATCGTGCGGAATGCCCTTCCCTGCTTTCAATTCAGCCAGTCCAGCCTCGATCTCTTTGCGCTTGTACTCTTCATAAGCCACGCGTTGCTTGACCGCATCTTTGATGATGGATTCAGGAGTTGAGCGCGTACCTGCGGTAAGCTTTTGCAGGCGCTTCATTAGCGATTGAGGCAGTTCGACGGTTTGATTCATGGCTTGCCCTCCAAAACATTTACTTTCATACGAATGATTTTACACCACGCCTTCTTCACGCACCCGGTACCAAGCCGCATACAAAGCAGGCAGGAACAAACAGGTCAGCAGGGTCGCCACCACCAAGCCCCCCATGATGGATACCGCCATCGGCCCCCAGAACACTTGGCGTGTGAGCGGGATCATGGCGAGGATGGCAGCTGAAGCCGTCAATACGATGGGACGGAAACGACGCACGGTAGAGCCGATGATGGCTTCCCACTGCGGCTTTCCGGCTTCCTCGTCCTGCCGTATCTGATCGACCAAGATGACGGAGTTACGCATGATCATCCCCGCAAGGGCGATGAATCCCAGATTCGCCACGAAGCCAAAGGGTACTTGGAACACCAGCAACGCCAACGCCACACCGATCAATCCGAGCGGCGCGGTGAGCAGTACGATCACAGTACGACTGATACTGTGTAGCTGGATCATCAAGAGTGTGATCACACCAACCAACATCAATGGCATCACCGCCATGATCGCGGATTCGCCTTTGGCGGATTCTTCGATACTGCCGCCCATCTCGACACGGTAGCCACTAGGCAGCTTGGTGCGCAACTCATCGAACTGCACGTTCAGTTGTTTCGATACTGTGGCAGGCTGGACTGCGTCTGCCATGTCGGCACGCACGATCATGGTCGGCAAACGGTTACGTCGCCAGATGATGCCCTCTTCCAATATCGGCACCAGCTTGGCCACTTGCGCCAACTGCACATGGCGCCCCCCTGCCAAAGGAATGTCCAAGTCGGGCAGGCTGTTCAGGGAGCGCGTGTCCAGGTCGCCACTGCCACGCCACACCACGTCGATCAACTGGTCGCCTTCACGATATTGCGTCAGCGCGATGCCGTTCAACCAAGCTTGCAATGCTTGCGCCACTTCTTGGCTGGAAGTGCCCAGTTGGCGCGCCCTATCCTGATCCAACTCGACACGGACGCTCTTCACCTTTTCGTTCCAGTCGAAGCTGACGTTCTGCAGATGGGGATCTGCGCGCATCTCTGTCGCCACATCTCCCGCGATCTTGCGCAGTTCGGTCAGATCGTTTCCCGACACACGGAATTGCACCGGATAACCGATGGGCGGGCCGTTCTCCAAGCGCACCACGCGCACTCGGATGTCGGCAAAATCCGCCCCTGCGAAGCGTTCTTCCAAGCGTTTCTTCAGATCGTCACGCGCCGCCAGGTCCTTGGTGACGATAACGAACTGTCCGAAATTGTCCGCGAACAACTGCTGATCCAAGGAGAGGAAGAAACGAGGTGCTCCGTTGCCTATGTAGGATGAGAACGTATCCACAGCGGCATCCCCCTGTAGCATCTTCTCGATACGTTGCACCTCATGCGAGGTCGCCTTGATGGATGCTCCCTGCGGCAACCAAACGTCCACCATCAACTCCAAACGGCTGGCTGAGGGGAAGAACTGCTTCTGTACGAATTTGCCGAACGCCACCATGGACAACATGAATACCAGCACGGTCGCGATGATGACCTTCCATCGGTTGCGCAGACACCAAGTGACTAGTTTGCGGAAAGCGCGGTAGAAAGGTGTGTCATACACGTCCGCACCATGCTTCTGTGCCTTAGCGATGAGCGCCTTAGCATCGAGCAACTTGTAGCCGATGTAAGGCGTGAACACGACCGCGACCACCCAGGAAGTGAGCAGCGCGATGGTGACCACTTGGAAGATAGAGATGGTGTATTCACTCGCCGCCGACTTGGAGAAGCCGACGGGTGTGAAAGCGATGGCGGTGATGAGCGTGCCCGTGAGCATGGGGAACGCCGTCGAAGTGTAGGCATAAGTCGCCGCTTTGAAGCGATCCCAACCCTGCTCCATCTTCACCACCATCATCTCGACCGCGATGATGGCATCATCCACCAACAATCCCAGTGCGATGACCAATGCGCCGAGAGAGATGCGTTGCAAGTCGATGCCGAATACCTTCATCGCAAAGAAAGTGATGGCTAGCACCAACGGGATAGACAGCGCCACCACCATGCCCGTGCGCATCCCCAAACTCAGGAAGGAGACGGCCAACACGATGAGGATGGCCTCGGCGAGCGAACTCTCGAACAGATGGATAGAGCCATGCACCACTTTCGGCTGATCCGCCACCGTATGGATATCCACGCCGATAGGCAACTCAGCACCGATACGCTGCATCTCCGCACTCAAGTTCTCACCTAGACGGATCACGTCGCCGCCCTTGTCCATCACCACACCAAGACCAATGGCGGGTTGCCCACTCAGGCGCATCTGCGGGCTGGGTGGGTCAGTCAGATCACGGCTCACGCGTGCGATGTCACCCAGGCGGAAGTGTTGGCCATTGACCAACAGATCGGTGTTGCGCACACGCTCCACACTGTCGAACCCGCCGCTCACGCGCATACGGATACGCGCGCTTTCTGTCTCGATGAATCCGGCCGGGTTGATAGTGTTCTGCTTCTGCAAGGCATCCGCCACTTGTAGCGGTGTGATCCCCAGCGTCGCCATACGGTTGGGCGCGACGTCGATGAATATCTTCTCGTCCTGCACGCCGATCAGTTCGACGCGTTTCACATCTTTGATACGGCGCAAGTCGAGCGCGATGCGGTCGGCATAACGGCGCAAGGAAGCCAAGTCATAACCGTCGCCAGTCAGCGCGAAGATGTTGATCTGCACATCACCGAATTCGTCATTCGGGAACGGGCCTTGCACGCCCGCTGGCAAGGTGTGGTGGATATCGTCCAGTTTCTTGCGCACCTGACGCCACGATTCGGGCACATCTGCCTTGGGCGTGTAGTCTTTGAGCATGACGAAGACCAAGGACTCACCCGGCTTCGAAGCGGAACGCAACACATCCACCCAAGGAGTCTCCTGTAGTTTCTTCTCGATGCGTTCGGTCAGCTCACGCTCGACCTCCTGCGCCGTCGCACCCGGCCACAGCGTACGCACCACCATCACCTTGAAGGTGAAGTTGGGATCTTCCGCACGCCCCAGATTGAGGTAAGACAGCACACCCGCCACCGTCAACACGATGATGAGATAAAGCACCATCTGCTGGTGCTTGAGTGCCCATTCGGAAAGGTTTGGCATCTTCATTTTGCGATGCCATGTTCTGCGACGATGACTTTGTCGCCTGCGGTGATCTTGTGCACGCCCGCGCTGATGATGCGCTCACCTGCCGTGACACCGCTGCCGATCAATGCACCATCGTCACGATAGGCCAAGACCTCGACCGCTCGCAACGACACGCTGCGGTCTTGCGCCACGATCCACACCGCTGTCTTGTCGGCCTGTTGGAAGATGGCCGTCAAGGGCACTTTGAATCCACCCACCTTCTGCGCGCTATTTTTCGCGGTCTCGTTGATGCGCACTCGCGCAGTCATCCCCAAAGCGATCTTGGCGTTACTCGCATCGAACGACACGCGTGCAGGATAGGTGCGACTAGCAGGATCGGCGGAAGGCGAGATCTCACGCACATGGGCGGCGACGGTTTGTCCGCCATTTCCCGCCACGCCGAATTCGATCTGCGCTGGCATGCCGACCTTTATGGCAGCGAATCGCGATTCAGGGATAGCGATGGACACCTCACGTTCACCATCTTGGGCGACTCGCAGAACCGGCTGGCCCGCACTCACCACCTGCCCCACCTCTGCCAAGGTGGCCGAGACCACACCCGTTCGGTCAGACAACAAACTGGTGTAGGTCGCTTGGTTGCGTGCCAACCCCGCTTGTGCGGCAGCGGCTTTCAAAGCCGTCTCTTTCGCATCCAATGCGGATTGGCTGACGAAACCCTTGTCGCGCAGTTCGCGGTAACGCTTCACCTCATCTTCTGCCAGCCGATACTGCGCATCAGCGGCACTCTCTTGCAAGCCGGTGTCAGCTGCATCCAAACGCGCGAGTAACTCACCTTTTTTGACTTTTGCACCCACATCCACGTTGCGAGCGATTAGTTTTCCACCGATGCGAAAGCCCAACACCGTCTCATAACGCGCACGCACTTCACCGCTATACACATTGCTTTGGTCTTCACCAATCTCACCCACCACGATGGTGGAAGCTGGACGCTCCACCTTGGCAGGGGGGGCTGATTCTTTACCACATGCGACCAATAATAGAAGTGGCAATGCCAACACAAGCAGACGATGACTCATTTCTTTTTCTCCCCGGTCAGCAGACCGTTCAACAGCAGTTTCATGTGTGTCTTCAAATACGCTTCAGGATCTTGTTTTCCGCAGTCGCATGGGCCTAATGAATAGCGCCAGATGGTGAACATCATCTGCGGAGCGAGGATGACATCGATAGCGGTCTCGACATCCATCTCACGGAATTGTTTGGAAGCGATGCCCCGCTCAAGCACGCTACGTATCAGACCGCGACCCCGCACGATGACGTTCTCGTAATAGAACAGCGCCACCTCGGGAAAATTTCCCGCCTCCGAGATCATCAGCTTGGTGATACCCGCAAGATGGGTAGAACCGACCATCTCCCACCAGCGTAGCAACATCGCCTCCAGCAATGAGCCGGCATCTCCTTGGAATTGCGAGAGCATCTCTTCGCCCTGATCGAGCACAGGCAAGATACCTTTCTGGATGACCGCCTTGAACAACTCCTCTTTGCTGGCGAAATACAGATAGAGCGTGCCTTTGGAAACGCCCGCCCGTGCAGCGACATCATCCAATTTGGTGGCAGCGAAACCGCGCTCCACGAACAGCTCAAGGGCAGCCGCCATCAACTCGGCAGGCCGCGCCTCTTTGCGCCGCTGGCGGCTAGGGGATTCAGATATTTCGATAGTATTCATCTTGAATTTTTACTGACTGACTAGTCAGTAATGTAGTTTAGGGACTTCCCTCTGTCAACCACATCGCCCAAATTGTTACTTCACCATGCTACTGCCGTAGCTGCGTAGATAGACACAGGCAGAGTGATAGAATCCGCGCCCATGCTGAATGACCGCGCACAGATACTCTTAAAAACCTTGGTTGAACGCTATATCAGCGATGGTCAACCAGTCGGTTCGCGTGCGTTGCAACAGTTCTCGGGTTTGGAAGTCAGCCCTGCCACCATCCGCAACGTGATGGCCGATCTGGAAGCGATGGGCTTGGTCGCCAGCCCCCACACTTCTGCAGGGCGCATCCCCACCGCATTGGGTTACCGCTTGTTCATCGACACCTTGATGGTGGTGCAGCCACTTTCCGATGCGCGTGTGTCGCAGATGGAAACGCAGTTGCAACCGGACAACCCGTCGCGCCTGCTGACCCAAGCCTCTAACGTCCTTTCCGAACTCACACAGTTCGCTGGTGTGGTCGCCACGCCCAAGCGGGCCGCCATCACGGTGCGCCAGATTGAGTTCCTGCGTCTGTCCGAGCGACGCGTGTTGCTCATCATCGTGATGCCAGACGGCGAGGTGGAGAACCGCGTGCTGGTGACGCACAAGGATTACACCCAATCGCAACTGACCGAGGCGGGCAATTTCTTGAGCCAGCATTACGCGGGCATCGGCTTTGGCGACATCCACCAACGCGTGCAGAACGAACTGCGCCAACTACAGCATGACATGACTGCGCTGATGTCTGCCGCGATGGCTGCGAGTGATGAAGCTATCGCACGCAAGAACGAGGATTACGTCATCAGCGGTGAACGCAACCTGCTACACATCAACGACCTCTCCGCCAACATGAACCAGTTGCGCAACCTGTTCAACGTGTTCGAACAGAAGACAGAGTTGCTGCAATTGTTGGATGCCAGCCGCCACGCGCAAGGCGTGCACATCTTTGTGGGTAACGAGTCGGGATTACTCGGGCTGGATGAATGCAGCGTGGTCAGCGCCCCTTACACCGCCGACGGTAAGATCATCGGCACACTCGCCGTGGTCGGCCCCAAACGCATGAACTACGAGCGCGTGGTGCCCATCGTGGACATCACCGCAAAACTATTGAGCAACGCACTCTCACAACACTAGAACACCATGAGCTACCAGATCGAACCCCGCTTCACCCACGGCACACCAGAGAAGACCGGCATCCTACTGGTCAACCTCGGCACGCCCGACGCGCCGACTGCGCAGGCCGTGCGCCCCTATCTCAAAGAATTCTTGAGCGACCCACGTGTGGTAGAGATCCCCAAACCCATCTGGTGGCTGATCTTGAACGGCATCATCCTCAACGTACGTCCCAAGAAGTCAGCGGCGAAATACGCCAGCGTGTGGTTACCTGAGGGCTCTCCTCTGCGCGTCTATACGGCGAAGCAAGCGACTTTGCTAGAAGGCTATCTGAGTGAGCGCACCAAAGCGCCTTTCGTGGTGGACTACGCGATGAGCTACGGCAATCCCTCCATCGCCAGCGTGATGCAAAAGCTCAAAGCGCAAAACTGCACGCGCATCTTGGTGGTGCCGTTGTATCCGCAGTATGCCGCCAGCTCTACTGCCACCGTGTTCGATCGCGTGTTCGCTTCGGTGCAAACCATGCGCAACACACCCGCCATCCGTACCATCAAACACTTCCACGATGACGCGGGTTACATCAAAGCGTTGGCCGCGAACGTGAATGAATACTGGATGAAGAACGGTCGCCCAGAGAAACTGGTGATGAGTTTCCACGGCGTACCGCAATACACCCTGGAAAAAGGCGACCCCTACCACTGCGAATGTCTGAAGACAGGTCGCCTGCTGGCGCAAGAACTGGGATTATCGAAAGAGCAGTATGTGGTGAGCTTTCAATCTCGTTTCGGCAAAGCGGAGTGGGTAAAACCCTACACCACAGCCATACTGCTGGAACTAGGCAAACAAAAGACCAAGCGCGTGGATGTGGTCTGCCCCGGTTTCGTTGCAGACTGTTTGGAGACGCTGGAAGAGATCGCGATGGAAGGCAAGGAAGACTTCCAACATGCGGGCGGTGGTGAATACAACTACATTCCCTGTCTCAACGACCGCAGCGACTGGATGCACGCATTCACCGATCTGGTGATGAACAATCTGCAAGGCTGGTTACTCGAACCGAATGCGGCCGAATTGGAACATAGCAAAACGCGCGCATTGGCGCTTGGCGCAAAACAGTAGTCTCAGGCTAGGCTTATCTTCTCCGCTTCGAGTTGCACCATGTAGCGTTGGATGACGTTGCTGGCGCCTCTGCCCAGATTCACGAATTGCAGACCGACTCGGTGGAAATGTTCACCGCTCAGTGTTTTCCTGCTTGACCACTCTCCACGTACGCGCAGACTGATCGGCACTCTGCCGATCTCTGGAAAGTCGATGCTGCATCCTTCCAATATCTCACCATGAACGAAGATGGCCGGCAGTTCACCTTTAACAGTGACACCGATGCCGCCCACGCTCATATCGAACAGCGGCACTTCGATGATCTCGTTCTCTGTCGGTATCTTGCAGATCAGAGTGTTCTTTCCTTGTGGCGTATCGAGGCGGAAATATTCACGACGCTGGATACGTTCGATCACCGAGGGGACGTGCATGGAGAATGCATACTTACCATCAGGCATCGTCACTAACTGTAGATGCGTCGAATACCAGCGCACCTTGATGTCGGACTGAGTCACGAAAGACACATGTTTGCTATCGATGATACGCGCATTGACGCTGTCGTCCGCACCCGCGTCGATACAGACATACTTCCCATCTCCACTGACATACAACACCAAGGTGACCAACACCACACCGTCATGCGTATCGAGCGTGACAGTAGTTTTTTGCTTGGCTAAACCATCCAGGATGAATGTGATCTCCTTATGACTATGGATAGCAAAAGGTGAATCGTCTATGGAATGCATCATTACATTGTTCTCATCATCATTGATTGCAGGATATCTGCTGCCTCATGCACACCAGAACCAACTGCTGTTGGCACTGGCTTTGTCGAAAAGGCCACATCCAAAACCGGTCGCATAGCCCCTTGTTCTAAAACTTCCTGCCCTACTTCTATCCCTATCCCATTCTGCTGCAACCAGTCCACCAGATAGGGCTGCTCTGGCCACTCTCCGCGCGACACATAGATGACTGGCACACCTGCATAAGCCGCCTCGGCAAAGGTACCGTAACCCGGTTTCGTCAGCACGGCATCACAGGATGCCAGTAGATCACTGAAGTTCATGCCCATCGTTTCCAATGCGCTCATGTTATCGCGTTGGATATCCCACGCCTGCGGAACCAACCAGCGCACACCAGCGATATACGGCCATTTCTCCATCGGAAGGCGATAGTCGATACCGCCCATCGCCACTAGCACCAACTTGTCATCGTCACTGGCGCCACATCTAGACAACGCCAAAGCCCTTTGCGCCACGCCCACTTTTGCGATAGGAGCGATGGTTCTCGCCTTTCTCAGGCTATCCATCGGCATCGTTGGGCTGACCTTTAGAAAAATCTCAGCGCTGTTATAAGCGGCAAGCATCTGCGCATGGATGGAGCGACTCTCGACATCGTCTGGCGCGTAATGACGATAGATGTCCGCCCAATTCAAACAGCACATTGCGACAGCGGGAATGCCTGCGACCTTGGCCACAGCCAGTGATTTATAGGGGACATTGGCGAACAGCAAGTCAGGTTGCAACGCACGCATCTCTTGCGCGGCCTGCGCCACTTTGCCATCCCAATCGGCATGATACTCACGATAGTTGGCCAAGCTACGTGGCACATCCACCGCTACCGCATTGAACATGGTCATGCCAAAGTCGAGTGCTACGGGGATATGCTGGAACGGACTGGTGAAACGTTGCTGCAGATAGGCTGTTGTCGCGGCAGAACGGACGGTGACACGCAGATCGGGTATGCGCCGCACCAGTTCATTGACTACCGGTGCGGTCTGCGCGATGTGTCCATAGCCGTGGGCGGTGATGTCAACGAGGAGATGGGGCATGTAGGTTCGTCATTCCCGCGTAGGCGGGAATCTAGTGTTCAAATTTCAAATGCCCCTAGAATTTGTCGCAATCCAGCAAAACTGGATTCCCGCCTACGCGGGAATGACGGCTCAAGTATTACAGCTTCAAGAAATTGTCGCGGTAGTGCTTCATCTCGGCGATGGATTCATAGATGTCCGCCAACGCCTCGTGCTTGCCGTGCTTCTTCAATGTGCTCGCCACTTCCGGTTTCCAGCGCTTCGCCAGTTCTTTCAGTGTGCTCACATCGAGGTTACGGTAGTGGAAGTAGTCTTCCAGCTTTGGCATCCAACGCGCCATGAAGCGACGGTCTTGGCAAATGGAGTTGCCACAGATAGGCGAGGTTCGCACGGGCACATACTCTTTTAAGAATTCGATGAACTGCGCTTCGACAACCGCCTCATCCAAGGTTGAGGCTTTGACCTTGTCGATAAGACCCGATTTGCCGTGGGTGGATTTGTTCCAGTTGTCCATGCCATCCAACACTATATCGGACTGATGCACCACCAGTGTCGGCGCTTCTGCGATGGTGTTCAGATCACCATCTGTGACGACCATGGCCACTTCGATGATGCGGTCTGTGTCGGGTACAAGTCCGGTCATTTCCATATCGACCCAGACGAGGTAGTTTTGGTTTTGTGCCATAATTCGCCGCGCTTTCCAATGAATGAGGCGCGCATTGTTACATAGCTTGACCACCCTCTCCAACGACTATCCAAACCCATGACCGCATCACAATTTTCCGCCCTATTCGTCGCCGCTTTGCTGAGCAATGCCGTCATCAAACTTTGGCTTGCCTATCGCCAGCTAGACCATGTGGCCGCGAACCGCGCCGAAGTGCCGCTCGCTTTTCGCGAACAGATCAACATCGCTGCCCACCATAAGGCGGCTGATTACACCAGCACCCTCGTGCGTTTTGGCACACTGACCATCATCTTCGATACCGTATTGCTACTGGCCTTCACCGTAGGTGGCGGCATCCAATGGTTGAGCGATGCATCCTCCAGCCTGACCGACAGCCTGTTGTTACAAGGTGTCGCCG
>Ga0172380_10006454_pt1 | contig 13620 bp, 7 predicted proteins | sample Leawe162metaG_FD_119747 | JGI IMG/M metagenome (GOLD analysis project Ga0172380, IMG submission 119747) | Leachate microbial communities from a municipal landfill in Southern Ontario, Canada - Leachate well 162 metaG | ecosystem: Engineered > Solid waste > Landfill > Unclassified | place... | reverse complement strand
TGATGGCGCAGATCCGTTCATCCAGCCAGGCGCTGGCCGAGATGTTCATGAATGCGTTGGCCAGCGTGCAGTTCCAGGATGTCACGCGACAGCAGATCGAACAGGTGGTGGATGCCTTGAACCGTCTCGACGGCCACAGCGCCCTGTTGGCCGACCGGCTCAAACACGCCGAAGAGCCGAATTTCGAACTCCAGCCGCTGGCGCAACATCTGGACGAAATGTACGGCAACTATGTGATGTCGTCGCAACGCGATTCGCACCAAGCCGCCATGGGTAGTGTCGCGGCCGAGAACGACAGCAATCAGGCCAGGAAGATCGAGTTGTTCTGAAACAATCCGGTCGGCAATCACGAACAGTACCAGCGCCCCCAAGAGAAAACACTTTGAATCGAAAAAAACGCATGTTGCCACCACCGGCAGTCTCTTTGCTGTCGCGACTGAAGTTCAGGATGAAGTTGCTGCTCGGCGTGGCATTCCTCAACGGATTTGTCATTGCCCTGGGGGGACTCTCCCTGTACGAGAGTTACCAGCAGCACCAGAAACGCGCCGAGGCGACATCGCAAAACATCGCCAGGATGGTCGAGGAAGAGCTCACGAGCGATTTTGAGAAAGTCGATCTATCCCTGCTGTCCGTCGTGGACGAAATCGACCGACAAATGGCCGAAAAAGGGAAAATCGACGAGCATGCAATCAACAAGTTGCTTGTCAGGTTGAAACTTCGCATGCCGGAAGTCGACAGTCTGAGGGTGGCCGATGCGACGGGGAGAGTCCGGTATGGAACCGGCGTGCTTGCCAGTCAACCGGTCAGTATTGCCGATCGCGAGTATTTCATACGCCAGCGCGACCGCCCGCAGAGCGGGCTGGTAGTAACCCAACCGCTGTTAACCCGCATCGACCGCAAATGGGCGATCCCTGTGTCGCGGCGCCTCAGCGGGCTGGACGGCAGCTTCGCCGGGATAGTCTATGCCAACGTTTCGGTGGAACATATCAATCAAACCTTTGCCGCCATCAATGTCGGACGCAACGGCTCGGTGGCGTTGCGCAATGAGGAATTGGCGCTGGTAGCCCGACACCCGATGCTGGACAACCGCATCAGCGAAATCGGCACCAAGGTGTTCTTTCCGGAAATCCAGGCGCTGATGTTGGCCGGTCAAACCACCGGTACGGCCATTTCGCGTTACCCGGCAGACAATATCGAGCGCTGCGTGTCGTTTCGGAAATTGTCCGCCTATCCGTTCTATATCCTGATCGGCCTGGCGGTAGACGACTATCTTGCCGATTGGCGGTTCGAGGCCGCCAAAACGTCTTCGGCGGTGGCTTTTTTCATCCTGATCACGCTCTTGTCGAGCTGGTGGATCTGCCGTTCCTGGAAACAGCACCGCGCCCAACAGCGCCTGGTCGAAGAGCAATCCCGGCAAATCGCCGAGGATGTCGTCGCCCTCCAGCAGGTGGGGTTGAAAGCCAGGAAGCTGGCCCAAGCGGTGAAACAAAGCCCGGCGATCGTGGTGATCACCGATGTCCATGGCAATATCGAATACGTCAACCCGAAATTTACCGAAGTGACGGGATATACGGCGGAGGAAGCGCTGGGGCGGAATCCGCGCCTGCTCAAATCGGGATTGACCCCGCCCGAGGTTTATCGCGATCTCTGGGCTGCCATCCTGGCCGGCCAAGCGTGGCAAGGTGAATTGTTGAACCGCAAGAAAAGCGGAGAACTGATTTGGGAAAACACGCGGATCTCGCCGCTGATCGGCGAGAACGGCAAGATCAGCCACTTCATCGCGGTCAAGGAAGACATTACCCAGCGCAAGGCGGCGGAAGTGCAGATGCGCAAACTTTCGCAGGCGGTGGAACAGAGTCCGGCGATCGTAGTGATCACCGATGTCCATGGCAGCATCGAATACGTCAACCCGAAATTTACCGAAGTGACGGGATATACGTCGGAGGAAGCGCTGGGACAGAACCCGCGCATTCTCAAATCGGGATTGACCCCGCCGGAAGTTTATCGAGGTCTCTGGTCGTCGCTCCAGGCCGGGCAAGCCTGGCACGGTGAATTGTTGAACCGCAAGAAAAACGGAGAACTGATTTGGGAAAACACCTGGATCTCGCCGCTGACGGGCGAAGACGGCAAGATCAGCCATTTCATCACGGTCAAGGAAGACATCACCCAACGCAAGGCGGCCGAAGCGCAGATGCGCAAGCTCTCGCTGGCGGTGGAGCACAGCCCATCGAGCGTGGTGATCACCGACCGAAATGGCACCATCGAATATGTCAACCCGAAGTTCACCGAAGCGAGCGGCTACAGCGCATCCGATGCGATCGGAAATACGCCCGGGATATTGTCGTCCGGCTTGACTCCCGCAGAGACCTACCACTCGCTCTGGGCAAGAATCAGTTCGGGACAGGAATGGAGCGGGGAGTTGCTGAATCGCAACAAGAAGGGCGAACTGTTCTGGGAAAGCGAACGGATCGCACCGATCACCAATGAGCAGGGAGAAATCACCCACTTCGTCGCGCTCAAGTCAGACATCACCGAGCGCAAGCAAGCGGAAGCGGCCTTGCATCTGAGCAACAGCGCCATCGAAGCAAGCAGCAACGGCATTCTGGTGATCGCTGCGCGGGGGGCGGCGCGCCCCGTCTTGTATGCCAACCCGGCGTTCGAACAGATGACCGGCTACGATGCCGCCGATACGCTTGGAAAGGACATTTTCGAGCTGTTGGGTACCCAGGAAGAACCCGTCTTGTCCGAATATCTGTCCTCCGCCCTGCGCCAGGGAGAGAAGCGCTGTTCGGTGGTACCCTCGCGACACCGGGACGGATCGCGCTTCTGGAATGAATTTGCGATCACGGTGGTGCGCAATGCCGAGGGCGTGATCACGAATTATGTCGGCGTGCTGAGCGACGTCACCAGCCGCATCGAATATGAGGACCAGCTCTCCCACCAGGCCAACCACGACGATCTGACCGGACTCGCCAATCGCAGCCTGCTGATGGACCGGATCAGGCAGGCGATCGCCAATGCCCACCGTTACGGCCACTCGGCGGCCGTGCTGCTGGTCGATCTGGACCACTTCAAGTACATCAACGACAGCATGGGGCATGCGGCCGGGGATCAAGTGGTGCGGCAAGTGGCGCAGCGTCTTTCCGGTTGCGCACGGGAAGGCGATACGGTGGCCCGCATGGGTGGCGACGAGTTCGTATTGGTGCTCAATCGCGTCGAAGACGAACAGGATGTGGCGCGGGTACTGGAGAGAATCGTCGACAGCATTTCGAAGCCGATGCGTGTCGAGGGAAGGGAACTCCATATCACCAGCAGTTTGGGCGCCAGCCTGTTCCCCAAAGACGGAGACAATCCGGAAAATCTCTTGCGCTATGCCGACACCGCCATGTACCGGGCCAAGGAACAAGGACGCGACGGTTATTGGTTCTACACCGCGGATATGAACACCCGCATGATGGAACGCCTGACACTGGAAGGCAACCTGCGCCACGCCCTGGAAAATCAGGAGTTCATCCTCCACTACCAGCCGCAGGTGGATATCCGTAGCGGCCGGATTGTCGGCGCCGAAGCGCTGATCCGCTGGCAGAGCACGACACTGGGCATGGTTTCGCCCGCCAAGTTCATTCCGCTGGCCGAGGAAACCGGGCTCATCATTCCGATCGGCGATTGGGTGCTCGCCAGCGCCTGTCAGCAAATCAAGCGTTGGCAGGCGGCCGGATTGCCCAGGCTAAGGGTCGCGGTGAATATTTCCGCTTCGCAGTTCCGTCAAAAATCCTTCGCCGAGCGGCTGGCGGCGCTGCTTGAGGAAAACCGGCTGGATGCCGCCAATCTGGAACTGGAAATCACCGAGAGCATGCTGATGCACGATATCGAAGAGGCCATCGCCATCATGCGCAGCTTGAAGGCGATCGACCTGCATCTGTCTCTCGACGACTTTGGCACCGGGTTTTCCAGCCTGAGTTACCTGAAGCGTTTCCCGATCGACGTGCTCAAACTCGACCAATCCTTCGTCCGCGATGTCCTGGTCGATCCCGACGACGCCACCATCGCCCGGACCGTCATCGGCCTGGGACACAGCCTAAACCTCAAGGTGGTCGCCGAAGGGGTGGAAACGGCGGAACAATTAACGTTTATGCAGACGCACGATTGCGACCTGGTGCAAGGCTATTACTTCAGCCGTCCGCTGCCTGCCGACGACTTTGCTGCCTTGTTGAAGCAGGGCCTGGCACCCGCTCTTGGTTCCAGGGGATAACTTGAGTTGGGTAGAGGCTCGCAAGCACCTGAATCCGTAATGCATACGATCGTCCGTACACCTTGCCGGGAGCGGCCAAACTGTCTGGTGATGCGGGTTTAGTGCCTTGACAATGATTTCCGAATCGATTTCATTTAAACTTGCGCACCTGCCGACAAAACCCGAATGAGGAGCCGACGTTACCGGCAAGTTCGGTCGGCAGGGACTTTCTCCCACAAATGCATAATCAATAAATGCGCTTCATATCCGGTCTCCCCATGATTGGCAAAAATATTTGGCTGACCGTGGTCATGCTGCTTGCGCTTTTTATCGCCTTCAGCATCTACGTTGTCACGGAAAAACGGATCGATCATGCCAACGAGCAGCGTTATTCATCCGATCAGTTGGCGGATCAATTGCGCCAGTCGTCTGACGAAATGACCCGGATGGCGAGAACCTATGTGGTCACCGGCGATCCCCGATACAAGGCGTATTACCAGGAGATACTGGATATCCGCGACGGCAAGAAGCCGCGTCCTGCGGGTTATTTTTATGCCTACTGGGATCTGGTACTGGAAAATGATCAGCCGCCACGCATCGATAATGGGGCGGCCATCGCATTGCTGGAGTTGATTCGTCAATCGGGGTGCACCGCCGAGGAATACACCAAACTGGCCAAAGCAAAAGAGAATTCGGACAGCTTAAGCCGTTTGGAAGTCGACGCCATGAAACTGGCCGACTCCCCTGGCCCGGAAACCGAAGCCAAACGTGCAAGGGCGCTGTTGATGCTGCATGACGACAATTATCATCGGGCCAAGGCCAACATCATGAGGCCCATCAACGAGTATTTTCTATTGATGGACCAGCGCACGCTCGACAATGTCGAAACGGCCAAGCAAACCGCCTTTGTGTTCCGCATGATATTCATCGCAGTCGCCCTGGGGACGCTGTTCATGCTCTGGCGGGTGTACGCAAGCTTGCGGACAACCTTGGGAGGTTCGGCGGACGAAGTCCATGCACAGATACTTAGAATTGGCCGGGGAGATTTCTCTACCGCCATTGCGATTGCTCCCGGCATGAAAAACAGCGTGCTCGCAAACCTGCTTGAAATGCAGAACAAGCTGCGTGCCCTGGAGATTAGTCACCAACGCGCCGAAGAATCATTGCGCACCAGAACAGCCCGCATGAACGAAGCGCAACACATCGCCCACATCGGCAGTTGGTACCTGGACCTGTTGACCGGAAAACTGCTTTGGAGCGATGAGATCTATCGGCTGTTCGAATGCGACGAAGTCGACCCGGATCAGTTTGGCACCACTTACGAAGCCTTTCTGGCCGCCATTCATCCCGAAGACCGCACCGCCGTCGACCGCGCCTACAGCGATTCGCTCGTCAGCCGCACGCCCTACGAAATCACCCATCGGCTGCTCATGCGCGATGGACGCATCAAGTGGGTGGTCGAGCGCGGCACTTCCGATTTCGACGCAGAGGGCAAGCCGCTACGCTCCATGGGCACCATGCAGGACATTACCGAGCGCAAAAATGCCGAGGAACAGCTCCGCATCGCCGCCATCGTTTTCGAATCCCAGGAAGGCATGGTAGTGACCGATTCAAGAAATATGATCCTGAGGGTCAATCGCGCCTTTACCGAAACCACCGGTTATTCAGCCGAGGAACTTATTGGCCAGACCCCGAGCATGCTCAAATCAGGACGTCACGATGCCGACTTTTATCGCGCCATGTGGGAGAGTATCCAGCATACGGGGGGATGGCAGGGAGAAATCTGGGACCGGCGCAAGAACGGCGAGGTATACCCCAAATGGCTCACCATCTCGGCGGTAAAGGATGACAAAGGCATCGTGAGCCATTATGTCGGCACGCACTTCGATATCACGGAGCGCAAACGGGCGGAAGAGAAGATCAATGCCTTGGCCTTCTTCGACCAGCTGACGGGACTGCCCAACCGGACACTCTTGCTGGATCGTCTGAAGCAGGTCATGACGGCCAGTACGCGCAGCGGCAGTTATGCGGCACTGCTGTTCATCGATCTGGATCATTTCAAGACCCTCAACGATACGCTGGGCCATGAGATGGGCGACCTGCTGCTGAAGGAAGTCTCAAAGAGCCTAAGAACGTGCGTGCGCGAGTATGACACCGTGGCCCGACTGGGCGGCGACGAATTCGTGGTGGTACTGGCAGGACTGAGTCCAAACGAGAACGATGCCGCAACCCATACCGAAGCGGCTGCAGCAAAGATTCTCGTGGCGCTCAACCAGATCTACCGGCTCGGCGAGGTGGCGCATCAGAATTCGGCAAGCATCGGCGCCACCCTGTTCAAGGGCCAAACATCCACGATCGACGACCTGATGAAGCAGGCCGATCTCGCCATGTACCGATCCAAGTCCGCCGGTCGCAATGCGGTGCGTTTCTTCGATCCGGCCATGGAGTCTGCCGTGATGGAGCGCGCGGCGCTGGAGAAAGATCTGCGGCTGGCGCTGAGCGAGAAACAGTTCCTGCTCTACTATCAGGCCCAGGTTGCGGGTGAACAACTGACGGGGGCCGAGGTTCTGGTGCGTTGGCAGCACCCCCGACGCGGCATGGTGTCGCCAGCCGAATTCATTCCATTGGCCGAAGAAACCGGATTGATCTCGCCTCTTGGCCATTGGGTTCTGGAAACCGCTTGCGCCCAACTGGCCGCTTGGGCAACCCAGCCAAGGATGGCGCATCTCACGGTTGCGGTCAATGTCAGCGCCAACCAGTTCAACCAGCCCGACTTTGTGGAGCAGGTGCTGACCATTCTCAACAACACCAGCGCCAACCCATACCGACTGAAGCTGGAATTGACAGAGAGCCTGCTGGTAGCGAATGTGCAGGACGTCATCGAGAAAATGTTCGCCCTGAAGGCCAAGGGGGTGGGCTTTTCACTGGATGACTTCGGCACCGGCTATTCGTCGCTCTCCTACCTGAAGCAGCTGCCGCTGGATCAGTTGAAAATCGACCAGTCTTTCGTGCGCGATGTGCTGACCGACCCCAACGATGCGGCAATCGCCAGGACCATCGTGGCACTGGCCCAGAGCCTCGGTTTTGGCGTCATCGCGGAGGGCGTGGAAACCTCGGCACAACGAGACTTTCTGGCCGACTCCGGCTGCCATGCCTATCAGGGATACTATTTCAGCCGGCCGCTACCATTGGAGGGCTTCGAACAGTTTGTTCAGCGGGTTTGATCCACTTCCCGCGAAGGATGGATTCGGTTTGTGCTCAGTGATGTTCCAGAATCAAGCCATGCGGATACATGAATTTGCCGTTTTCAATCGACACACAGAGGAAATAGCCAAGCTTCTGGCTTGGTACAGCTAGCTCATTATGATAGACCACCGTAATGCCAAACGTTATCTTGTACGCTGGAAAATAGCGCTGATCTTTGACGAGGAAGAGCACAGGCCAACCTATCACGGCAGGACGCATGACCTGTCGCTCAACGGCACCGGCATGCTGACCAGCACCAATGTGTTTACATCGTCCCCGGTCGTCATTCTGCTGGCGCCCCCGCCCTTGTACAAGAATCATCGGCAGAAAATCATCGAAATCAGGGCGCGCCAGGTATATTGCGTCTACTCGGGCGAATTGGCCTGCTTTCACCTGGGCTTTCAGTTCACCAACTTCAAGGATGACGGGCTGCAAGTGCTCAATGAAAGACTGGTCCATCATCAGCCAATCAGTCGATCAAAACCGAAAAACGCTGCCTGAATCCAGCTGGCCGCCCTGGATTCGACCGCAGGCACTAGACAGGCTGGACCCAGTGCTCTTGATGGTTCTTGATGCCCCACTTGGCGGCATCTTCAATGCCGACGATCTTTTCCAGCATGCCGTGGCGTGACAGATCGACGATTTCCGGCTTGACGTAGGTTTTTGTCCGGGTGGAAAAAAACACCTTCACTTGGGGGGTGAGCAGCGACGATTCCGACTGATCGAGAACGACGCCGAGCCGGCCCGAAGACAAACGAATCAACGAGCCGGTCGGGTAGATGCCGATGCATTTGACAAAGGTCTGGAAAATTTTCCGGTCAAAATGTCCGCTGCACCATTCGGTCATCTTCTTGATGGATTCGGAAGGATCCCATCCCTGTTTGTAGGGGCGGTTGGAAGTGATCGCGTCATACACGTCGCAGACAGCGCACATCCGGGTGAAGAGACTGATTTCTTCGCCCTTCTGGCGATCCGGATAACCGCTGCCATCGGTCTTTTCATGATGGTGAAGACAGACATTGAGGAGATTTTCGTTGGCGCCCTTGCCTTCGGTGAGGATATGATGCCCTTCGGTTGAATGGGCCTTGACGATGATGAACTCCTCGTCGGTCAGCTTGCCCGGTTTGTTGAGGACCTTCATCGGCAGCGTTGCCTTGCCAATGTCATGGAGCAGACCGGCCATTCCGGCTTCCCTGATGCTGTTCTGATCGAGTTCCATTTGACGCCCGAGTGCGATCATCAGTCCGCACACCGCCACCGAGTGCATGTAGGTATAGTTGTCGGCCGTCTTGAGACGGGCCAGGCTGATCAATGCAGCGGGATTACGGCTCACCGAGGCGGCGATTTCCTCGACAAAATCGTTGGCTGCCGCGGGACTGATGGCCTTGCCCATGCGCATTTCCTGGAACATGCCCCGGACGGCTTCGGTCGCCTTGGCGCAGGTCTTGGCGGCCTGCTTCACTTCTTCCGACAGCATCACCTGCTTGCGCGGTTCTGTGCGTATACTTGCCTGATCCAGAACCTTTTCGACCGTCGCGGCCACCATTTCCCTGCTCTGGCCCTCTTCGACATCCAGTCCCTTGGCGCAGTCGATCCACACTTCCTTGATGCCGCTTTCCAGGATGCGGCGGATATCTTCGGGATTGGTCAGCGTGAACTTGGTACGCCAGAACGGATGATCCATCCATGGTGCGCACAACTCAGTGATATGCATGCCCAGACGCAGTTGTTCGGCGTTGATCTTTTTCAGCATGATCGGCCCAATCGACAGGTTCTCCCGTCGATTATAGCAATGTTGTCTTAGACTCTGCGTAGCCGATGAATTGCTTCAAACCAATCCCGGTATAATGAGAACCGCATAGCAGATGCGGCAGGAAGATCGATATGAAGCTGAAGAACATCCTATTCGTTGGCGCTTGCCTGATTTCGGCAAGCCAAGTTTCGACCGCAAGCAATGAGGTCACGATATTTAGTCAGCCGAATTGCGGCGAATGGCTGGAACTCACCTCGAATGGAAAAAAGAAATGGCTCCTGGGATTCCTGTCAGGTATGAATTATGGTTATTCAATCAACCATAAAGGCCATGATCCGCTTAGGCAGGTCAAGTCGTATACACAGCTCTTCGAATGGATGGACAGCTACTGCAAGACCAATCCAGAGCGCGATATAGCCGATGGTGGCGCCGCCTTGTTCAAGGAACTTAAAAACAAATAGTCCGCGCCGCGTCTCACCGCTTCCGCTCAGAGCAGCGCGAAATCATCGGTAGTTCCCCGCGCTGTTCCAATCTCCTTGAGCACAGCCAGCGCTGCCTGCGCCGGCAAGGGTTTGCTGAACAGATAGCCTTGCAGGATGTCGCATTGGTGCATGGCCAGAAAAGCGCGTTGCGCTTCGGTTTCCACCCCTTCTCCGACCACGCTCAAGCCCATGTTATGTGCCAGGGCAATGGTGGCGGTGCAGATGGCGGCATCGTTGGCGTCGGTCTCGATATCGCGGACAAAGGAGCGATCGAGCTTCAGGGTGTGGATCGGCAGCAACTTGAGATAACTCAGCGAAGAGTAGCCCGTACCGAAGTCGTCGATGGAGAGTCGCACGCCGAGATTGCGTAAAGCATGGAGTCGGCCGATGCTGGCTTCGGGGTTGGCCATGGCCACCGATTCGGTGACTTCCAGTTCCAGGTCGGCACCAGTCAGACCATGTCTTTCAAGCGTTTGGCTCACATAGGTCAGCAGGGCCGGCGAACGCAACTGATGCGCCGACAGGTTCACCGCCATGGTCATCCGTGTCAGTCCCTGATCCTGCCATTCGCGCAGCTGGCGACAGGCCTCGTTCAGCACCCATTCGCCCAATGGTATGATCAAGCCGGTTTCCTCGGCGACGGGAATGAATTTCAGCGGCGATACCAGCCCATCGCGCGGATGGCGCCAGCGCACCAGCGCCTCGACTCCCACGACACATCCCGTGCGAACATCCAGTTTCGGCTGGTAATGGAGTTCGAACTGGGCTTCCTCCAAAGCCGCCCGCAAGTCATGATCCAGGCGCAAACGTTCCACCGTCACCCGGTTCATTTCGGTGGTGAAAAACTGGACATTGTTGCGTCCCTGCGATTTGGCGTGATACATGGCGGTATCGGCATGCTTCATCAGCGTTTCGCTATCCTCGCCGTCATACGGATAGAAAGCCAGGCCGATGCTCGGAGAGGAATGCAGCTCGTTTTCTTCGATGTGATAAGACACACTCAGCGTATGCAATATCTTGTCGGCCACGCGTGCGGCCGCCGTAGGGCCATCCACCTCGGTAAGAACGACCACGAACTCGTCGCCGCCGAAACGCGCCACGATATCGCTTTCGCGCACGCTGTCGCGCAGACGGTGCGCCACTTTGACCAACAAGGCGTCGCCCACGCCATGTCCCAAGGTGTCGTTGATTGTCTTGAAGCGGTCCATGTCGATGAACATCACCGCCAGCGCACGCCGTTCCCGCCGCACCGTGGCTAAAGCCTGCTCCAGCCGGCCTTGCAGGCTGTAGCGGTTGAGCAGGCCCGTCAGCGAATCGTGATGCGCCAGATGAATGATTTGCGCCGCGCTGGAACGCTGTGCCTCTTCCGCCTGTTTTCTTTCGGAGATGTCGCGAATGATGGCTTGTTGGAAGCGCCGGCCATCCAGTTCGACGAGACGGGCGCTGACCTCGACCGGGAAAACCCTCCCGCTGCGATGGCGCTGCACGGTTTCATAGACGATGCCTTCCGTCGTCCAGCGTCGCATGTCTTCATCGAAGCTATCCCGATAAGCCGGGTCGCGCAGTTCCGATGCATGCATCCCTTGCAACTCCGCCAAGGGGTAGCCATACGCCTCAATCGCCCGGTCGTTGGCTTCGACGATGTGCGCCTGCTCATCTGACAGCAGAATGATATCGTTGGCATACTTGCTGAAATTCTCCAAACGCCGTTTGCTCGATTCGTGCATCAAGCGTGTCTCGTAAACCTTTGCCAACAGTGAATTGCGCTGGTTGCGCCACCAGATCGCCGTCGTTACCCCTGCCCCCAGGATAAACAGCATGGAAACGATTCCGACGATCCAGTTGGCGCGCCGGATCGGTGCGTAGATTTCCTCCTTGTCGATCTTGGAAACGATCAGCCACGAAGTGCCGGGGATCAAACGCGCCGCGCCGATCACGGCAACGCCGCGATAATCGATGCCCTCCAGAAATCCTTCGTGCCCGCGCGCCACTTGAGCCGCCAACAGCGTTTCATGCGTCACCGGGAAGCGCGTCGCCATGCCTTGCGCCTTCCGATAACGCAGATCGGTAAGATAAACGATGTTGCCGCCCTCGTGCTTCGCCAGGAATGTCTCGCCGCTTTCCGTCGACATCGGCCACGCCTGGAGCGAAGGAAACAGCTCTTTGGTCGGGTCGGTTCGCAGCAAAACCGCGCCGTCGGGCAAGCCAGACTCCGTGTCCGGCGGATGGATCGGCGCGAGAACACCGAGCCGCACATGTTCGCGGCCGTCCGGGCGCAGATAGTGAATGTCGGAATATTTGATGCCGCCGCCGCGCAACACTTGCCTGACCATGTCCATGCCGGAAGACGTGGGTGGCGTCGCATCTGGATTGGTGGTCAGGACCAGCGACGCAGTACTGTCGTACAGCAGGATATCCTCGTAGCCGTAAGCATCGCGTAGCGCAGTCAGCCGGTGCAAAAAACGCTTCCCCCGTTCATCCTTGGGCATGCCAGCCTTGAGCCAATGTTCGAACTCGGCACGGAACGAAGCATCGCCTACCAGCGCGTTGGCATCTCTTTTCCTTGCATCGCGCCAAGTCAATAACTGTTGCACCTTGGCATCAGTGATGCTGAAGAGGTCTCTCTGGACGGCATGCTGCATGTTGTCCCGATACTGTCCGAATCCCAGCAAACCCACCACAGCAATGGCGGCACCGAGCACGGCAAAGATAATCAGCAATACCGTGGGTGAAGCAAGCTTCCAGGCATCCAGGCGATGGCTGCTGAGATCCGACCCGGTTCCCAGCAAGTTGGCCGGTTCGGCAATCACTCGTTCAGTCATTACGGCGCCAGCCTTTTCGAGATAGTTCCGATGCAACGGCCATTCTCGGCATGGGGGTTGCCCAAAACAGGCCCGATCCTTGTATTAATCTCTCTGGTGATTCGTTGCATGTCGCTTACGATAATATCCATGAAGTGATAGATGCCGCCGCGCGCGCTGACGAAACGTCTTCAGGGCGGCACGGCAATGGTTCTCAGGGGATGCGGTTCTCGACCACCCATACCGCCGCCTCGACGCGGGAACGAAAGTTAAGTTTGCGCAGCAGGTGTTTGACATGCACTTTTACCGTTCCTTCGGTGATATCCAGATCGCGCGCAATCTGCTTATTGCTCTTGCCATCGGCCAGGCTGCGCAGAATCTCCTGTTCGCGTTCGGTGAGTTCGTTGACGTTGCGGCTCTTCACTGCGGCTTCTTCGCGCAGCGCCTTGGCCAGGCGTCCCGCCAGCGCTGCCGAGATCACCGTACGGCCGAACACGGCATCCTTGATGTAGGCCAGCAGTTCCTCGGGCTCCATGTCCTTCAATAGATAGCCATCGGCACCGGCCCGAATGGTGCCGATGAGGTCATCGGAGGTATCCGACACGGTCAGGATCACCACTCGCGTTTCCGGGTTATGCTGCTTGATGGCTTCAAGCGTCTTCAATCCGCCCATGCCTTTCATGTTCAGGTCGAGCAGCACCAGGTCCGGCTCATGTTGCGCCACCAGTTGGGCGCCTTCCTCGCCGCTGGAAGCTTCGGCAACGACCTCCAGGGTCGGTTCCAGATCCAGCAGCTGATGCACACCCTTGCGAAACAAGGGGTGGTCGTCGATGATAACGACCGAACTTCTTTTCGATTTGGTCATGGTTTATGTCACTGCATCTTTTCAATCTCAGCGCACCACCAGCTTGATGGTGTCGAGCAGTTCGTCTGCCGTGGCCGGTTTGACCAGCCAGCCCGAGGCGCCGGCGGCCTTGGCCTCGACACGCTTGGCCTGCTGCGATTCGGTGGTCAGGAACAGGATCGGCATGAACTTGTAGCTGGGCAGCTTGCGCACTTCCTTGATGAACTCGATGCCGTTCATGCCCGGCATGTTGAGGTCGGTGA
>Ga0172380_10006453_pt1 | contig 13627 bp, 15 predicted proteins | sample Leawe162metaG_FD_119747 | JGI IMG/M metagenome (GOLD analysis project Ga0172380, IMG submission 119747) | Leachate microbial communities from a municipal landfill in Southern Ontario, Canada - Leachate well 162 metaG | ecosystem: Engineered > Solid waste > Landfill > Unclassified | place... | reverse complement strand
CTCTTTCGCAGGCAGCGAATGCAAGGTCGGCCGGGGTGGTTCCTAACGGTTCAACAAGCGGGTAATTGCCTTCGCGAACGTCGGGCGTTCACGCGGGCGTTCACGCATCTCGGGAGAGAACCAGGCGTAGCGTGCACGCCCCGCCTCCTTGGCGGCGTACATCGCTGAGTCGGCGTCGCGAATGAGGTTCTCTACTGTGCGAACACCGGCGCGTGGAACCCCTGAAGAGATCACTAGGCCGATGCTTGTTCCGGTCTTTGCGCTGCCTTGTTCTAAAACTACGGGTTCGGTGAGAGCCTCGATGATGCGACGTGCGACCTCCTCGACCTCGCCACGGCCCTCAACATCTTCGAGGATGATCACGAACTCATCGCCGCTGACCCGAGCAACCGTGTCAGAGGAGCGGCAGACAGCACGCAGGCGCTTGGCGATCGTGACGAGTAAGCGGTCACCAGCAAGATGGCCAAAGGTGTTGTTGACGTTGCGGAAACCATCAAGATCGCAGAAGAGTAGGCCAACCTGTGTCTTGGTGCGGGCCGCACGCGAAAGTGCATGCGCGAGCCGGTCGGCGAGCAGTACACGGTTGGGAAGCCCCGTGAGCGGATCATGGGTTGCCCGGCGCGTTAGGGCGGACTCTGCTTGCTTTCGGGTGGTGATGTCGACGTGGGTAATAACTGCTCCAGCAGCCCCGGTCGATAGCGGAACCGCAAACAATTCGGTCCAGTAACGCTTACGGCGACGCACCGTAGTGAACTCGGTACGAAAATCGGGGTAGTCGCCGACCAGTAGTTCGCGGAGATCTTTGGCAGCGTGGTCATCGACCGTCTCCGTGAGCCATTCGATGTAGTCGTCGCCGAGTGCGGGACCGGTACCTTCCCCTGCCCCCGCCGGACCTTCTCCGCGATACCGGCGGTTGACTCCGATCACATGGCCTTCAGAATCGATCACGCAGGTGCGGCCGGGAAGCGATTCCAGCACTGCATCGGCAAACTCGGTACGTTCTGCAGCTTCACGTTCCGCTCGACGTAGTGGTGTGACGTCGCGGGAGAGGAACAGCACGCCACGCATGGCGGAGGTCTCGTCCCGGAGCACGGTTGCGCTTGCCTCGATCTCGAGTTCTTCGCCAGTGCTGGTGATTCGCTTGACTTGGCCTGACCAGAACCCAGATTCAAGGAGGGCCTTCTCCTCGGTCAGCTTGATCTCGATGTCCTTGGCCTCGTCAGCATCGAATTGAATGAGGTTCATGACGGGTTGACCGACAACTTCGGATGCAACGAAGCCGTAAAGTGCTTCTGCCGCTGGATTTGCGAGCCTAATGTTGTAGTCCGCGTCGCTGGCAATTGCTGCATCTGGCAACGCCATCACGAGGTTTGCTTGAAACTTGAGGTCGGCCCAAGGGTCCGGCGCCACGGAGGGATGCGCGCCCAGCGGATCAACATCAGAGAACATGATGAGCTCCGGTCTTTGAGGCGCGCACGGATCCTGGTCTAGCCGATCTTGAATAATAGTCCCATTGTGGCCCTGGACGACCCGCGGGGCGTCGTTGCGACGTTCGGAGGCGTCGTCTCGCACGGGTCCGGGACCCACCCCCACACCCGACGTTTGAATTATCCCCGTGTCAGCCATCTGAATACAAACTGTGGCGGTATGAACGCGCTGCGTCAAGGATTTTCGCCCGATTCGGTGGCATCATCCCGGATGTGACCCGACCGGACCCAAATCCGCCGCTGGTTCCTCGCGGTTTGGCTCAAGCTGGCGCCTATGCGTGGCGAATTCTTGCCGTCTTGGCCCTTGCTTTTGTTGTTCTGAGCGTGTTAGGCCAACTCGAGCTTGTCGTAATCGCAGTGTTTGTCGCCCTGATTATCACTGCATTGCTTGCACCAATCGTGAATCAGTTCCGCAAGTTCCTGCCACGGGGGCTAGCCGTCGCGCTGGGGTTGGTGGTCTTGGTCGTTGTGGTTGGGGGCGTCGTCGCGTTCATTGCTGGCTCGGTCAGCGGTCAGTGGCCATCCTTGGCTTCGCAGTTCGGCGACGGTTTGGCCGAGATTCAGCGTTGGTTTGAGGGCCCACCGTTCAATATCGAGTCTTCCGACCTCAATCAGTGGCTTGAAACTGCTCGACAGTGGATCGTTGATAACCGAGGGAACTTGGCGGCGGGGGTGGTCGGAAGCGCAGGTCGAGTCCTCGAGGTTGTGGCGGTCTTGGCATTGGCGGTGTTCTGCGCCGTCTGCTTCCTAGCCGGTGGCGGCGGAATCTGGCAGTGGGCGTTGCGGGCTCTTCCCCAACCCACGAAGGCCCGCGTGGACGGTGCGGGCCTGGTTGCTTGGCGCAGCTTCGCTGGCTACACCCGCGGGATCATTATCGTCGCGGCCTGCAATGCAGTTTTTGTATGTGTGCTACTGCTGATCTTGGGGGTGCCCCTGGCGCTGCCGCTTTCGCTGATCGTCTTCTTCGGCACTTTCATTCCCCTGATCGGGGCGCCCGTTGCAATGTTCATCGCCGTCATCGTCGCACTGGCGGCGAAGGGCCCAGTAATTGCGCTCATCGTGTTGCTTGGTATCGCCTTGCTTGGTCAACTTGAAGGTCACGTGCTGCAACCCCTGGTGATGAGCAAGGCCGTCAACATTCACCCACTGGCCGTCGCCCTCTCTGTCGCGGCGGGCACCATTCTGGCCGGACTATTCGGTGCCGTGATCGCGGTTCCGGTGGTGTCAGTCTGTTACGGGGTGGCGCGTTTTTGGAATCAGACCAAACCAGCAGATGATCCGGAAGCACCGCTCGATGCCTTTGTTGATCCCACGGGGGTGCTGGCACACCAGTCCCCCGCCGACTAGCGCAAGCAGTCCATGACGCGTTGGTGTAGGAGGCCGTTGGTGGTGAATGCACCTTTGGACGACAATGCGTCGCTGCCGTCGTAGCCGGTGACTGACCCGCCTGCTTCGGTGATGATCGGGATCAGTGCGGCGATATCCCACGCGCTGAGTTCTGGTTCGGCGGCGATGTCGACCGCGCCTTCGGCAACCAATAAGTGGGAGTAGAAGTCCCCGTATGCACGAGTTCGCCAAACCGCGGCGACCAGTGCGTCAAAGCCGGTTGACGTCCGGTCAGCCCAGCCCTCGCGATCCGAATACGAGAAGGATGCATCTTCGAGGCTGCTCACTGCGCTGACGTCGAGCCGCCGTGGCGTGAGATCGGCCCCGATGATCCGAGTCTGAGTCCACGCGCCTACACCGGCCCCGGCCCACCAGCGCCGCCCAAGTGCGGGCGCAGATACCAAACCAAGTGTCGGGGTTCCGTCGATCACGAGCGCGATCAGCGTGGCCCAGATGGGTACACCACGCACGTAATTCTTTGTGCCATCGATCGGGTCAATGATCCACACTCGCCCACCTGGGACCCGACCTTCTTCGAAGCCGCCGAACTCTTCACCGGCGACAACGTCATCCGGGAATCGCATCGCGATCGCGGCGCGAATCGCTTGTTCAACCGCCTTGTCAGCTTCGGTCACTGGTGTCAGATCCGGTTTTGACTCCACTTTGAGATCAGCGGCACCGAACCGATCCATGCTGATGGCGTCTGCGATGTCGGCCAGTTCCCAACTCAGCGCCAACTCGAGTGCAAGGGCGGAGGCAGTACCTTCGGCACTCGACTTGGCGGCGGCGGGTATATCTGGGAGGGGCATGGCGGGGAAGGGAATGGCGGGGTTGGGAATCGCGGTCACGTTAACAGCCTAGGTGGGGTCGGCATCATCGAGCGCACGAAGGATGCGGCGAAGCGATTCCAAGCGGGCTTCGCTCGCGTGCCCCTGCGCGCACCAGGCGTCAAGTGCGCAGTCAGGTTCGTCGTGGCTGCAAGATCGTGGGCAGGCGGCGGTGCCGGTTGCCAGGTCATCGAAGCCGTCGACGATGCGTTGGCGCTCAACGTGTGCCAGACCAAATGATCGGACCCCAGGGGTGTCAATCAGCCATCCGCCGAACGGGAGCGCTAACGCCATCGCGGAAGTTGAGGTGTGGCGACCTCGGCCCGTCTGTTCGTTGACGATTCCTGTGGTGCGGTGCGCGTCGGGTATGAGCGCATTGACGAGGGTTGATTTGCCGACGCCGGAGTGGCCGACGAACACTGATGTCCGCCCTTGGAGGTGCTCGGAGACTTCATCGAGTGATCCGCCGCGGGTGACGGCGACCGCCGCCACATCGAGGTCGCGGTAGGCCGCAAGGAGTTCTTCAGGATCGCCGAGGTCAACCTTTGTGAGGACGAGGAGCGGGTCAACGCGTGCATCGTAGGCAGCCACCATGCAGCGGTCGATGAGGCCGATTCGCGGCGGGGGATCGGCGACCGCAACCACGATGCCCATCTGGTCGACGTTGGCGACGATGATCCGCTCATACGGATCGGTGTCGTCTGCGGTTCGCCGGAGTTCGGTCTTTCGTGGATCGATACGCACGAGGCGCGCGAGGGTGTCCGGATTTCCGGAGAGATCTCCCACGAGTCCGACGTTGTCGCCAACCGCGACGGACTTGCGGCCCAGTTCGCGCGCTTTGACGGCCACTACCGCAACGCTCGGGTCTGCGGCAAGTGCGCAAGTGATCCGACCCCGGTCGATCGTGACGACGAAGGCCTCTTGCGCGTCCTCGTGGGCGGGCCGTTGTTTGCTTCGCGGGCGCGTTGAGCGACCGCGTCGCACGCGGACGTCGTCTTCGTCGAGTTCGCGAGCGCTCATTCGGTGCCACTGTGGTTTAAGAGTGCCGCCCACATCGATGCAAACTCGGGCATGGTCTTCGCCGTGGTGGCAATGTTCTCAACCCTGGTTCCGGGCACTCGCAATCCAACGATCGCTCCGAAGGTCGCCATCCGATGATCGTGATACGTCGCCACGTCAGCGGCCGATAGCGGGGATGGTTCGATCACGATGCCGTCCTCAAGTTCCGCTGCTGAACCGCCGAGTCGGTTGATCTCGTTGACTAGGGCTGCAAGGCGATTGGTCTCGTGGCCACGCAAGTGAGCGATCCCGGTCAACCTGCTCGGTCCGGTCGCGAAGGCAGCGACTGCAGCGATCGTCGGGGTGAGTTCGCCGATGTCTCGCAAGTCCACATCGATCCCAGCCAGGGTCTGAGGTCCGGTCACTCGTAGTTGGTCATCGGACAGTTCGCACACCGCACCCATGGCCGTGAAGATTCCGCGGATCTGGTCCCCGGCCTGGGTCGTGTGGCGCGGCCAGCCTGGGACGGTGACCGAGCCACCGGTGACCATTGCTGCGGCCAAGAAGGCTGATGCGTTCGAGAGGTCCGGTTCGACGGCATAGTCGCCGAGGTTCACTGGGCCGGGAGTGACCGTCCATTGCGCATTTCTTGGATCCGAAGTATCAGCTGCGACGTGGACACCAGCGGCACGCAGCATGTCGATGGTCATCTCGATATGTGGCAGAGACGGCACCGCAGGACCTTGATGGCGCACTGTCGTGACGCTCGCGAAGCGCGGGGCACTCAGTAACAGCCCGCTAACGAACTGGCTTGAAGCGGAGGCATCAAGGACAACCTCGCCCCCGCGAACGCGCCCGGTGCCCGCAATCGTGAATGGGAGTCTGCCTCGGTCGTCATCGGCGATTTCCACGCCGAGGTCGCGCAACGCGGTGATCGCGGTCGACATCGGACGCCGCCGGGCCCCGTCGTCGCCGTCAAAGTCAACAGCGCCGTCCGCGGTCGCAGCGAGCGGCGGCAGGAACCGCATCAAGGTGCCGGCAAGCCCGCAATCAATCTTCGCTGGGCCCCGCAATGGGCTGGGCACAATGGTGATGTGGTTCGGATCCACGGAGTCAATGTCCACGCCAAGCGCCTGCAATGCCGTGACCATCAGTTGGGTGTCGCGGGCGACGAGGACATTGGAAATCGTCGAAGGTGTTTGTGAAATCGCCGCCAGAATGAGTGCACGATTGGTGATCGATTTGGATCCCGGGACGGTGACGGTGCCTCGGACCGGCGCTATTGCCGTCGGCGCGGCCCACATCTGCTGACTCATCTGTTCCACCCTACCGACTTCGGGCAGACTAGGGGGATGTGCGGGAGATACGTATCGGCAGCGAAGAAGTCCACAATTTCTCGGCAATTCGACGCGTCGCCGGTCGACACCTACGAACTAGCACCTGACTACAACGTCGCACCGAGCAAGAAGGTCTACGCGATCATGAATCGCCACGACGAGCGCGAACTCAAGGTCATCAGGTGGGGGCTGATTCCTTCGTGGGCGAAGGACCCGAAGATCGGTGCTCGGATGAACAACGCTCGACTCGAAACTGCAGCAGAGAAGCCCTCATTTCGGGCGGCTTGGAAGAAGCGTCGCGCAATCATTCCCGCCGACGGCTACTACGAGTGGTACTCCTCCCCAGTTGACTCAGGGACTGCGAAGAAGCCTGCGAAGCAGCCCTACTACATCCACCCGGCTGACGGATCCCTGATGGCGATGGCGGGCCTGTACGAAATCTGGCGGGATCCGACCGTGGCCAACGATGATGACCCGGATGCATTTCGGTGGACATGCGCGATCTTGACGACCAGTTCTACGGATGAGTTGGGTCGAATCCACGACCGGATGCCGTTGCTGGTGAGTCCGGAGAACACGGCGCAGTGGCTCGACCCCACTAATCCGGTCCCGGCACCCGAACTGCTGGTCCCGGCTGCGCCTGGGCTGCTTGATGCGTACCCGGTATCGACGATGGTGAATAAGGTGAGCAACAACGACGCCAGCCTGATCGAACCACTGCCGGCCGAATGACGGCCCCTTCGGTGGCCAATGTTGAAACCGAGTTCGGCATTGGCAGACTCCACCGCTTCCGGGCTAGTGGCCCGACGAAGGCCGTCGTCGCTCTCGGCCATGGTGCTGGCGGTGGCATTGATTCCCGAGACCTGACGGCGATTGCCGAGTCGTTTGCCGGATCGGACCTCGAGATCGTATTGATCGAACAGCCGTGGGTTGTTGAAGGTAAGAAGGTGGCACCCGCGCCAGCGAGGTTAGATGCCTGCTGGCTGCCACTGGTGCGTGCAGCTCACCGCCGCGACCTCCCTTTGATCGTTGGTGGCCGATCCGCAGGCGCTCGAGTTGCCTGCCGCACTGCCACCGATGTTGGCGCAAGCGGGATTCTGGCGCTCGCGTTTCCGTTGCATCCGCCTGGTCGCCCGGCAAAGTCGCGCATCGATGAGCTCACCGGTAGCGGGCTACCCACCGTCGTCGTGCAGGGCGCCCGTGACCCATTTGGCTCATCACGCGCCGTGAAAGCAAACACCAAGGGAAATCCAGCTGTGACAGTCGTGTCGATCGCCGCCGCTGATCACGGCTTCAAGGTCCCCGCCGCGGCCACCTCTACGACTGATCGCGCGCTGAAGCAAATAACTGCTGGCATTACCCGGGAATCATGGCGATGGTTTCAGCGTTGAAGCCCACATGCTTGTGACGACGCAATTCGCACCTGGGTCCATCGGATCGGTTTCGGCGCTACCCTCGCACTTTATGGAGGGCGATGAGTTGGTGGTTATCGACGTTGAGTCGGAAACCCCGGAGGAGCGCACCGAACGTTTTGAGCGCGACGCTTTGCCGCTGCTCGATGCGTTGTACGCAGCCGCGCTGCGGCTCACGCGCAATCCTGATGATGCGTCTGACCTCGTTCAAGAGACGGTTGAGCGGGCGTATAAGGCGTTTCACCAGTTCAAGCCCGGCACAAATCTGAAGGCGTGGCTGTTCCGTATTCAAACGAACAACTACATCAACAACTACCGCAAGAAGCAGCGCCAGCCGCTGCAGTCCTCAGCTGATGACGTCGAAGACTGGCAGATGGCACAGGCCGAGTCGCATACCTCCACAGGTCTGCGTTCTGCTGAGGCCGAGGCGCTCGATCAACTCCCCGATGGCGACATCAAAGAGGCGATGGCGAGCATTCCAGAGGACTTCCGGCTCGCCGTGTACTACGCCGATGTCGAGGGGTTTGCCTACAAGGAGATCGCTGAAATTATGGGAACGCCGGTGGGAACCGTGATGTCTCGACTTCATCGAGGACGCCGCCTGTTGCGCGACCAACTCACGGAGTACGCCCGCGAGCGGGGATTTGTGAAGGACGCTACTTCGACGGAGGCGACGTCATGAGCGACGAAGTAACGAAGCTGCCCGCGGCCGCCGGACCGTGTACCGACGGCCCCTGTACCGAAGCGCAACAGCACCTATGGGACTACCTCGATGGTGAGCTGAACGACACCGATTGCGCCAAGATCAAGGCACATATCGAAGAGTGTCCACCGTGTGCGGAAATGTTCGAGAACGAAGCGAAGCTCAAAGAGAAGGTCCACCGCGTGTGCGGCTGCGAATCCGCACCGCAAGCCTTACGTAGTCGCGTGATGTCGATGCTCGCGGCCCTCAAGCTCGAGGCCTGTGGTGGAGCCAAATCCGACGCACCAGATCAAGAAGTACGGTCGCGTCTCTAGTCTCTGCTGCGAACCAACTCCTGCTGCGAGCCTAGTCCTGCTGCGACCACTCGATCATCGCGTCAATGAAGCTAGAAAGCACGCCTGAGCCGGTCGCGTCAGATCCCTTCGTCATCATCTTGTACTTGAGTGATCCGACGTCGGCTTTGCGGGGCGCCGCCGCAAGGGCGTAGGCGACTTCATCGGATCGGATCTTCCACGCGCCGAGGTTGAACTCCGTGCGTGCGCCACCGTCAGATTTGTCGAGGGCGGCGGTTTCGTCATCTAGTTGATGCCAACTAAGCATCCGATAGCCGTCGACTTCTCCGTGATCTTGGTACTTCAACACGCACTGCAGTCCGCCAAGGACGGGCAGCTTCAGCTTCTGGGTGAAAATGACGTAGTCATCACCTTGCTCGGAGACGGTTATCGAATCGATGTACTTCACGTTTCCGGGGTAGGCCGCGACGTCGAGGATGCGGGAAGCGAGTTTGTCGGGGTCCACATCGACCCCGGACTTTAGGCCCACCGCTTCGTTGGTCGGGCGTCCCTCCACGCGCCAAGACTCGCTGGTGAATCCGTCACGTTTCATTGACGGGAGATGTTCGTTGACCCTTTGGAGGAAGTCCTCGATCGAAACATCTGCCATCTTCTACTCCCACACTGTTCGGCGACTTGAGCGTCAAACGCTAGCCGCCGCGCGTGATCAACGCGAGTCACAGTTGGCAGTCGGGCGAACCCGCAAGTGAGTCTCTGCTCCCACTAACTCTGAGCCACCTGTTTGTGGTCGTCGATGGGCTAGAACATCGAAGTGCCCCGGTCAAATTGACCAGGGCACTTCGTGAAACTACGACTACGCGTTGGGGCGACGGCCGTGGTTCGCGCCGTTCTTCTTACGTGCGCGACGCTTGCGTCCTCGCTTGCTCATGGCTACTCCTTCGATCTGGTCGTCGTGTGGTCTTGGGCTTATCGTCCCACAGAGGGGCTAGCGGGAGAGGCGTCGGTTCAATGCGGACAGGACCGAACGGGCGGTTGCGTCTTCTGAATCGCCACGAATGATGGCACTTCCGACGAGGACTTCAGCCGGATCCTCTGCGTCGAGGCGCACGACCGACAATGCGACGTTGCGCCCACCGACTTCGATGAGGCTAGCTGTTTCGAGCGTTGCTTCGGAGTCCAAGAGCGGCGACACGGCCCCGAGCGTGGCTGAGGCGATGATCGCAGTTCGGTCTACGAGATTGCCCATGCTTTGGCCTGTGAGCACGCGACCATTGAGTGCCAGAGTTGCCGTTGCTTCCACTCGATCGCCGTCAACCTTGACCGCGATCGATGTGAGTGCCGGGCGCGGTGTGCCGTAAGCGAGAGGCTCTTCGGCGGGGTCCGATTGCCCACTGCCGTCGATGAGCGACAGCGTTCGGCTGGATGCAAGGCGCAGGTGTTCGCGCGTGCCGGTTTGCTCGTCCACGGCAACAGGGTAGGCCCTCGCGTTCATTCTTAGGTGCCTATTTGGTGAAGTTTTCTCCCGCGTTAGTGTTGTGTCTCGTGTTGGAATCACTGCTTGTTGCGAACCGTGGCGAGATCGCCCGCCGAATCATTGCTACTGCGAACCAGCTTGGAGTACGCACGATTGCGGTCTACTCCGAGGCTGATGCGGACCTTCCGTTTGTGCGTGAGGCAACTGAAGCTGTCTTGATCGGCCCTGCCGCACCCGCCGATTCTTATCTCAAGGTTGATGCAGTCCTCGCGGCAGCGAAGGCAACTGGTGCTGCGGCGATTCACCCCGGGTACGGCTTCCTTTCCGAGAATGCTGACTTTGCTCAGTCGGTCACTGATGCCGGACTGATCTGGGTCGGCCCATCGCCCGAGGCGATGAGGTCAATGGGCGACAAGATCGCCGCACGCAACCGCATGCAGGCTGCTGGAGTCCCGGTTGCCCCCGGGACACCGGATCCAGTTCCGGACGTTGCCGCGGCGCTGGTCGCCGCGAGTGAAATCGGCTATCCCGTCATGGTCAAGGCAGCTGCTGGCGGTGGCGGGATCGGCATGGCTGCCGCGTATGACGACGAGGAGCTCACCGCCGCATTCGAAACCGCGCGGACCCGTGCCGAGCGCTTCTTCTCAAGCCCATCGATCCTGTTGGAAAAATACGTGCCGAGCGCGCGCCACATTGAGGTGCAGATTCTTGGGCTCGCCGACGGCACAGTGGTGGCACTCGGTGAACGTGATTGCTCCGTCCAGCGCCGTCACCAGAAAGTCGCCGAGGAATCTCCCTCACCCGCCGTGACGCCGCAGATCCGAGCAGCGATTTTGGACGCTGCGGTGAAGGCGGGCGAAGCTGTGGGCTACCGCAACGCAGGAACGGTCGAGATGCTGTTCGATACGTCCACCGGTGATGCGTGGTTCTTGGAAATGAACACGCGACTGCAGGTTGAACACCCTGTGACCGAGGCTGTGACCGGGCTGGATTTGGTCGCCGAGCAACTGCGCATCGCGTCGGGTGAAGCACCGAGCTTTGATCCGGCGAATCCACCTACGGCCGACGGGCATGCAATCGAGTTGCGCGTCTACGCGGAGGATCCGAAGCGGTTCTTGCCAGGCCCGGGCGCAATCACCGAATGGGTGGAGCCGGTCGGTGACGGCGTGCGGGTAGATGCTGGCTACGAATCTGGAAACAAGGTGACACCTTTTTATGACCCGCTGCTCGCCAAGCTGATCGTGCATGGCCAAGACCGTGCGGATGCGATCGCGAAGGCGCGCAGCGCAGTCGAGGGCTTCACCATTGTTGGGCCGAAAAACAACCTTCCGTTCTTCACCGAGTTGCTAAGCAATGACGAGTTTGTCCAAGGGGACTACGACACCGGGCTTATCTCGCGGATGCGCAGCTAGGCTTACTGGAGTAGGTTTGCCAGCGGCTGTTCTTTTAGGTTCGCGGGCAACCGCTCGTGTTGAGTTGTGGCGAAGGGAACCCCGTGGCTGAAGTTCGTGCAGAGATGACCGCAAACGTGTGGAAAGTGCTGGTCAAAGCAGGCGACACCGTTGCTGACGGCGACACCCTCGTCATCCTGGAATCCATGAAGATGGAGATCCCGGTCATCGCCGAAGAAGATGGCACGATCACTGAGGTCAAGGTTGCCGAGGGCGACACCATCAACGAAGACGACGTGATTGCAGTCATCGGGTAATTCCCACCCGAAGATAGATTTCCACCCGAAGATAGATCTGGTGGGGCACCGCAGGGCGGTGCCTAGTGGTGCCTAGCGTGCCGCCATTGTCTGCTCGCCGTGCTCTTTACACCGCGCGGACCAGCCCGTGGGCGTGACTTGAACAACCATGCGGCGCTTGCACACGTGGCAATACCGTGGTGGTTCTAGTTCTAGCGCTGCCTGACACTGGGTGTGGTCCTTGGTGTTGAGTTCTTGCCCGCACCGACCACAGAACACGCTCTCAAGTGGCGGGACAGGCTTGGTGTAGGTCTGCAATGTGACTCCATTCCACGTAACCCAGTCGCGGTCCGGGCGGCGGGTGAACCCGAGTTTGCGGTAGAGGTTATGGCCGATCTCGTTGTGCGATGCCACGCAGACTGTAACGGTGGTAAATCCGTTCGCCCGCGCCCAAGCTTCGCTGCCTTCAACCAGCTTCACGGCAAGTCCTTGGCGGGTGTGGGACGGGGAGACCGCGAGGACACGTGGCTCTACCTCACCGGGTAGGCAGACCTCCGTGAGTTCACTGCCATAAGGGCACATCGTCACCGTGGCGACGATGTCGTCGCCGACGGTCACCACGAGGACATCGACCCCGGCCGTGTTGACGCGGCCCTCGACGTCGGTCAAGAACGGAACGTACGGATCGTCAGGAGCGATCGTCTCCGCAGCGAGATACGCGTCCACGCTGAGCTTCGCGACGTGCGCATACTCGGTTCGCCTGATCGGGCGAACCGAGGTATTTGCAGCAGAGCGTGTCACGAAGTGCTAGGCAGGAGTGCTGGTCAGACCAGGCTGACCATGACCGCAACGCCCAGGCAGAAAACCAGGACCACGGCAACAATGGTCACCATCGTTTTGTTCATCATCGCGCGGACTCCTAAAGGGTGTCTGAGAGTGCTTTGACCGGCATCTTGAGCTCGGCAAGCATGTCGAGGTCGTTCGTTGCTGGACGTCCAAGGGTCGTCAGGTAGTTGCCGACGATGACGGCATTGATTCCGCCGAGGAGGCCATCCTTCGTCCCGAGGTCGCCAAGGGTGATCTCGCGGCCGCCAGCAAAGCGCAGGATCGTCTTCGGTAGTGCGAGGCGGAATGCCGCGATCGTCTTGAGCGCCTCGTTGGCTGGCATCACCGGAACATCGGCAAACGGGGTTCCCGGTCGTGGGTTGAGGAAGTTCAAGGGCACTTCGTGGGGCTCAAGCGCTGCCAATTGCGCGGCGAACTCAGCGCGCTGTTCTTCGGATTCACCAAGGCCGACGATGCCGCCGCAGCACACCTCCATGCCGGAATCGCGAACCATCTCGAGAGTCTCTTGACGCTCTTCCCACGTATGGGTCGTGACGACCTTCGGGAAGAACGAACGTGCGGTCTCAAGGTTGTGGTTGTAGCGATGGATGCCCATGTCGACAAGGTCATCGACCTGCTCTTTGGTGAGGATTCCAAGGGAGGCCGCGACGTTGATGTCGACGGCCTCCTTGATTGCCTCGACGCCCGCGCGAAGCTGCGTCATCAACTTCTCGTCGGGGCCCTTCACGGCGGCGACGATGCAAAACTCGCTGGCACCTGAGGCGGCCGTCTGGACGGCAGCGTCGACCAAGGTCGGGATATCGAGCCAGGCTGAACGAACAGGGGAGGCGAAGAGACCCGATTGCGAACAGAAGTGGCAGTCCTCAGGGCAGCCGCCGGTCTTGAGCGAGACGATGCCCTCGACCTCGACCTCTGGCCCACACCAACGCATCCGAACTTCGTGCGCTAGGGCCAAGATTTCCGGGATGCGGTCATCGGGAAGCTCGAGAACTTCTAGCGTCTCTGATTCGCTGAGGCCCTCGCCTTTCTCGAGCACTTGCTCGCGGGCACGGGCCAAAATGTCAGTAGTCACGCTTTCCTCCGATATTCGAAACGCTGCCGAAAGTCTGCCGCATCGAAATGTCCGCCGAAGGCGGGGGATAGGCCTGAGTCCGCTGCGGCGAGAAACTCTGGCTT
>Ga0172380_10006452_pt1 | contig 13630 bp, 7 predicted proteins | sample Leawe162metaG_FD_119747 | JGI IMG/M metagenome (GOLD analysis project Ga0172380, IMG submission 119747) | Leachate microbial communities from a municipal landfill in Southern Ontario, Canada - Leachate well 162 metaG | ecosystem: Engineered > Solid waste > Landfill > Unclassified | place... | reverse complement strand
GCCAATTAAAGAAAAACCGCAAGCCATAGGGTGTCCCCCGTATTTATCCAAAAATTCCCCGCTTTCTTCAATGGCGGCAATCAAATTAAATTCCGGGATGGAACGCCCCGAAGCCTTAAAGCCGGGTTGACCGTCTTTTTCCTCTACTCTCGTCACAATTAAAGTCGGCCGATAATATTTTTCGGCAATTCGTCCGGCCACTAAACCAATAACACCTTCATTCCAAACATCTTCCGCCCCCGCTAAGGCAATAATAACTAAAGGAACATTCTTAGAATCAATTTGTGCTTCCACGGACGCGGTAATTTCGGCGGTAATCTGCTGACGATGATTATTACGCTCATTTAATTCCTCGGCCAATTGTTTAGCTTCCGCCGCATCCGTAGTGGCTAGTAAAGAAAAAGCACTATTAGCATGTGCCAAACGACTGGCCGCATTTAAACGCGGACCAATTTGCCAACCAATATTCCAAGCTTCTAAAGGTCGATCATTTTTTATTTTAGCCGTTTTAATAAGTTCCTCTAAACCAAGACGACGACCAAGATTTAAAATTTTTAAACCACTCTGTACTAAAGTTCTATTTTCTCCCAAGAGATTTACCATATCAGCCACCGTTCCCACCGCCACCAAATCTAAACATTTATCAAAAATTAATTTTTTCTGACTATCAGGTAAATTAGCTTTAATTAATAAGGCGCTCACCAATTTAAAAGAAACACCGACACCGGCCAAGAAAGCCCAAGGATAATTATCTTCAGCGTTAGCTGGATTAATATATAAACAATCCGGCAAATCCGCACGATTCTCCGGCAAACTGTGATGATCGGTAATAATAACCTCTAAACCTAATTCTTGCGCATAAGCTACCGCCTCTTTATTCCTAATACCATTATCTACAGTAATAATCAGCTTAGTTCCCTGCTCGGATAAAGTTTTTAAGGCCGGCTTATTTAGACCATAACCCTCCGATACTCTGTCCGGCAAATAAACATCAGCCTGAGCATGCAAAATATTTAAAGTCTCCCATAAAATAACCGAGGAAGTAACACCATCAGCGTCATAGTCACCATAGACCACAATCTTATTACCGGATTTAATATGTTTAATTATTAAAGCAACGGCCGCTGTCATATTTTTAAACAAAAAAGGATCATAAAAATCCGGCGGATTAAAAAAATCCTTGATATCTTGTGGTTTAGTTAAACCACGATTAAAAAGTAGCTGTAAAACTACCGGATGCAATTCCGGATGTGCGGAAATAAATTCCGGACTAGCGGCGGGGCTTAGTTGCCAAATTTTCATGCTCTATAATTTAATAAGAGAAGCCAATCATTACTGTCCAAGATACCATAGAAATAACCACGATAAAAGACAAGACAATCCAAAAAGCTTTAATAATTTTTCTACGTTTCATAATTTAAGAATACTAAATAGTTAAGCTAACGCTTCAAAATCTTAACAAAAGTATCGGAAGGAATTTCTACGCTACCCTTTCCCGCCGCCATCATTTTTTTCTTACCTTTTTTCTGCTTATCCAATAATTTTCTTTTACGACTAACATCGCCACCATAGAGCTTGGCGGTAACATCTTTACGCATTGCTGATAATTTCTCAGCAGCGATAATCTTACCGCCAAGAGCTGCTTGTATTTTAACCGCGAACATCTGCTTAGGCAGACTATTTTTTAAAATATCTACTATCTCCCGTCCCTCTTTAAAAGCGTCATCGCTATAAACGATGGTTGCTAATGATTCTACCGCCTCTTCTGCTACTAAAATATCCATCTTTACTACATCAGCCGGACGATAATCAAAATATTCATAATTAATAGAAGCGTAACCCGCAGAAACACTTTTTATCTTATCATAAAAATCAGTTAAAATCGCTGACATCGGAATTTCATAATGAAGCAGAACACGCCCGTCTTCATCATTAGAACTTAAATATTCTGTATTTTTATATATACCACGCTTCTCTTGCGCTAACTTGATAATACCACCCATATAACTTTTAGGAGTAATAATATCCAATTTCACCCAAGGCTCTTCTATCTTATTAATATAATTAGGATCGGGTAAACGTTGGGGCGAGCGAATGATAAGTTCAGTACCGTCAGATTGTAAAACTTTATAAGCCACGCTCGGCATAGTAACAATTAAATCTAGGCTATACTCTCGACGTAAACGTTCTTGAAAAATTTCCAAATGCAGCAGACCCAAAAAACCGCAACGAAAACCAAAACCGAGAGCGTCGGAACGCTCCGGTTCATAAACTAAAGCAGCGTCATTTAATTTTAATTTATCCATCGCATCCCGTAACTCTTTAAAATCATTTCCTTCTCGCGGGAAAATACTAGCAAAAACCATGGGACGGACTTCCTTATAACCGGGCAAAGGCGAAGTCTTTATGTTTGCAGATGACGAATGAGCTACCACCATGGTATCACCCACACGACAGTCAGCTACTTGTTTAAAGCCGGTGACTACATAACCGATAGCGCCCGGTAGTAATTCCCCGGTAGACAAATAATCTGGTTTAAAAATTCCACAATCTAAAATTTCACTGTCCGCGCCGGTAAATAATAAATTAATTTTATCCCCCTTTTTCAGGCTACCATTAAAAATGCGAACATAAGCGACGACGCCACGATAGGTATCATATTTAGAATCAAAAATTAAAGCACGCGCATTATGACTTGTGTCCTGACCGGCATAATTAGCTTCTTGCGGCGCCTGGCCACGAGAAATAACGGCCTCTAAGATTTCTTTGACACCCTCTCCGGTTTTACCGGAAGCACAAATAATTTCTTCCTCCGAACAACCCAAAAGATCCATAATTTCTTTTTTAGTTTTAGGGATGTCAGCCGCCGGTAAATCAATTTTATTGACAACCGGAATAATCGTTAAATTTTGTTCAATCGCCAAATAAAGATTAGCTAAAGTTTGCGCCTGAATTCCCTGCGTACAATCAACCAACAACACTGCCGTTTCCACGGCGGCTAGAGAGCGCGAAACTTCATAAGAAAAATCTACATGACCGGGTGTATCAATTAAATTTAACCGGTAGTCTAGATAGTCCATAGTCACTGGCTGCAATTTAATGGTGATACCCCGCTCACGTTCAATATCCATCCCGTCTAAAATTTGCTCCTTCATTTTTCTTTTCTCCACGGTATTCGTCAATTCCAACATACGATCGGCCAAAGTAGATTTACCGTGATCAATATGAGCAATAATGCAAAAATTTCTAATTTTATTTATTTCTTGATTCATTGTTATAAATTAAATATTTTCTTAAACTCCACGCGCTTCGCCCTGATCTTCCGTATTAATTTTCTTAAAAGGCAGGCGCCTGATTATTGAGGACAAAAAACTGGACAATTCCTCACTTTGGAGAAGATAGCAAAAAACCAAATAAACCGCCAGTCCCGCCAAGCCGGAAATTGCTAGCTGAGTAAAAACGCCGATAAAACGATCCATACCCACTATAGACGACACCGGAACTTTCATAATTTGCGCGGTAATACCGGCCGCTAAGCCAGCCACTATAAACTTAGCAGCAGATAATAAAATGTGCAAAAAATCCAAATTTCCGACTTTACGTTGTAGCCATAACCAGAGTAATAAGAAATTAACAATATTAGCAGCCGAGAAAGCCATAGCCAGCCCAGCTACCCCAAACAAAGGGTTTAACCATAAAGACAAAGCTATATTAACCACCACACTGACTAAGCCAATATAAAATGGCGTGGCCGAATTATGCCGAGCATAGAAGACTCGAACCAAAAGCGGTAAAGTAGCCTGAGCAAATAAGCTAACGGCGAACAAAGCCAGCGTATTCATGGTTAAAATAGTATCTTGCCAATCAAAATTACCATTACCCAAAACTACCCGAACAATCTGCGCTCGTAAAACTATAATCAAAATACTGACCGGAATCACAAAAAATAAAATTTGTCGCATAGTCTGAGAAAAATTTATTTTTAACTTCTCTGTATCAAAGGCGGCTGCTGATAAAGCTGGAAAAGCCGCAATCGCAAATGATATACCAAAAATACCAATCGGAAAAGATTGAAGATTATTAGCAAAATTAAAAATTGATAAAGAACCACTAGACAACTGAGAGGCGAGAATTGTAATAACAACTAAATTAATTTGAGAAATCGCTAAGCTCATAGTTCTTGGCACCATCATTTTTCCGATTAACCGCGTATTGACATCATGCCAATGCAAAGAAAATTTATAACGGAAACCAAGGCTATAGACAGTTGGGATCTGCACCAGCATATGTAAAAAAGCACCTAAGACCACACCAATAGCTAGGCCCGGCATACCCCACCAATTAACAAAGTACAAAGCACCAATGATAATTCCCAAATTATAAAAAATAGGTGCCAACGAATAAACTACAAAGCGTTTAAAAGATTGTAAAATTCCTCCCCACAAGCTAGATAAACCCATAAAAAGAGGGGAAAGAAACATAATTCGCGTTAATAAGACCGTCGCTTCTTGTTCTTGTGGGCTAAAACCTGGTGTCAACAAATAAGTTAAAGCCGGGGCGAAAATAATGCCCAACAAAGATAAACAAGCAATCCCCAGAAAAAGAAAATTAAGAATATTATTGGCTAAGTCCCAGGCAGCTTGATTAAGACTATCAGTTTTAGAAAAGTTTTTTATAGCGGCGCTAAAAATTGGAATAAAGCCAGCTGATAAAGCCCCTAAAACAATCAAATTAAAAATTAAGTCAGGTATACGAAAAGCGGCGTAATAAGTATCCAAAGCGGAGCCGGCCCCAAACTGACCAGCTAAGATATGATCCCTGACAATACCTAAAAAACGAGAAGCTAATGATGACACGGCAACAAAAGCAGCCGCCACTGTAATACTATTAATAGGTTTTTTAAAAATATCTTTAAAATTCGACATATTTGCTATAAATTAATCGAAATGACCAACAACACACTCAAATAAGGCCAGGGCTTATTTTAACTCTTTCTGTAAAATAAGCAAACGCTCATAATTGGCCACCGCCTTATCATAGCCCGGATTAATTCTAAGTTCCGCCTGAAATTCCGACATTGCTAAATCGTATTGTTTATTTTCCATATAAATTACTCCTAGGTTATTGTGGCACATTACTTCCTCCGGATTAACTTTTAAAGCCTCCTGATAATGTTCCTGCGCTTCTTTATTTTGACCGGAGAAATAATATATGACTCCTAAATTTTTTTGAGCCAAAGGAGAATGGGGTGAAGTCTTCACTGCTGACAGCCAAAAAGTTAAAGGATCTTTAAAAAATTTACTATGATTAAATGTTAAAACTGATAATAGCAATAAAAATACCAGACTCCCGACCCGCACTTTCTTATTAGTCCAATCTAAATTTTTTATAAAATCAATCTCCCCGCAAATAATCAAAAAACCGATCAGGGGCAGATAAATCCGATGTTCTAAAAAATAAGGGGCGCCATTAGAAATAGCGAAAGGAGGCATAAAAAATATTAAAAACCAGCCGAGTCCGAAAATTAATAAACTCTGGCGTTTTTCTCGAGAGAAAAATAACGCTAAGATTATCAAAATGCCAGCAATGATAGCAAAAATAAAAGTCGAATCCGCCGAAACTGGCAAAACCGATAAATTAAACGGCAAAATCATCTTACCGGCCATAATAAAAGCATCTGGCAAGTTTTCTATCACTGACCAGAGCGCCGCTCCTAAACCGATATTTTCTTTAGAAAAAGCTAGGCTACGTAAAACTAGCCAAATAAAACCGGAGGCCACTGAAGCAGCTAAAGCCAAGTAAGCATCAATTCGCGCCAAATGATCACGTCGACCAATTGTAAAAAAATGAATAATTAACAATAAGGGTAAAAAAATCGCCGTTTCTTTGGTCAAAATTGCAAGAAAAAAGAAAAAAGCATAAGCAATTAAAAATTTTAAACGTGGCCGCGCTGAATAATTTAGATAACTTAAAATAGCGGCCAACACAAAAATTGCGACCAAGGAATCATTGCGACCCGGCAGCCAAGCCACCGCCTGAGAAATCGCCGGATGAACGGCAAAAATTAAAGTCAAAAATAAAGCAAGCGGTTTTTTAATTCCGATTTTTTTAAATAACAAAAAAACTAACAGAGCGCTAATAATATGCAATAAGATATTATCCAAATGATAAAAAAACATTTGATTACCGCCTAACTGCGCATCAAGCATGAAAGATAAATTCAAGAGCGGACGATAATAAAAATTAGTCCCGGAAAAAAAAGCATCAGTGGAAAAAATAATTCCGATACTTTTAGGATCGCGCAAAACTTCATAACGATCAAGAATTAAGGTATTGTCATCTAGATAAGTCAGGCCGAAAAAAAGCGTCGGAAAATATAAAAGAAAAACAAAAACTGCAATAATAAAATACGGACGCCAACTTTTAAAAATCTGCCAAATCTTTGATGTCTCTGGAATACTAGTCATAACTTATTTAATAAATCCGAACCAATATTTAAAAACGGTTCCGACCGTCGCTAAACCATAACGCAGACTTCGCCAAAAATTAATAGAGGAGGCCTCGGGAAAATAACGTACCGGCACGGGGATTTCACCAATTGAATAATTTCGTGCCACAATTTGAAATAACATTTGGCTATCAAAAACAAAATCATCGGCATTATTATTCCAATCAATATTTTCTAAGACTGAGCGACGATAAGCACGCATACCGGTGTGCCATTCCGATAAATTAAGCCCACTAACCATATTTTCTAACATAGTTAAGGCGCGATTAGCGACATACTTATACAAGGGCATACCGCCGGCCAAAGCTTCCCGACGCGAACGAATACGCGAGCCCAACATAACATCAAAATATGAGTCAGCAATAAATTCTGCAAAATATTTAACTAATTTCGGATCATACTGATAGTCAGGATGAATCATTACTATAATATCGGCACCATGTTCCAAGGCTAAACGATAACAATTTTTCTGATTGGCGCCATAACCACCGTTATTATCTCGTGCAAAAACAAAAAGACCAAGCTGGCGAGCCAAGGCGACCGTGTCGTCCGAACTTTTATCATCCACTAAAATTATTTCATCCACTAAAGACGGTAAATCTCTGACAGTTTTTTCCAAGGTCGTGACGGCATTATAAGCCGGTAAGACGACAATAATTTTCTGCGAATTATACATAGTTATTTCTTAAAAATTACTACTAAGGCGTTCAAGAACCATATTAACAAAAGATAGTTAAGATTAAAATATGACAAAACAACATTAGGCCAGATTAGTTCCAAAATAATCGCTACCACTAAAGTAGCGCTAAAAAAATAAAATATTTCTCGACTAATTAACGCCAAATTTTTTGCCATAATGTTTTCCCCTTTAATTCTACTGAAATTTCTCTAATATCCATAAAGTCCTCAACTGTATCCGAGTCTGATAACCATTCTAATCCAGGAATAGAAATTAAAAAAGTATATTTACCCTTCTCATAATTAGCATTAGACATATCAAACTCGGCGCTGGCTGTTTTTAATCCCTCTTGATTAATTGGTCGGTCATAATTAGCAATAATATACTTTGTCTCTCCGCCCGCTACAAAAAATCTATCCACTTTAGCGGGGGTGGGGTTAAAAAGCCCATCCCGAGAAAAAGCAAATACACCATTATTCGCTAAAGCAATATCATCTTTAGATAGCTGTAATTCTTTTATTCCCGGTTTATCGATGGTAAAAGTGAACTGCCGATAAGCCTCACTCAAATTAAAATCTTGTCCGCCAAAATTAATATTTCCCAAATTAACCGGATCTAAAGTTCGCGTCTGGATATAAGAGGCGTCAGTAAATAGAGTTAAAGCTCCCGCCGATGCCGGCCAAATTTTATTAATAAAAGATAAGCGATCAGAGGGGACTTGCAAAGAAGAAATTATCACATCATCACTAATCTTTACTTCTACCTTATAAACTCCATCATGTGACACTGTACCGCTAAGAGACATCTTTTTTTCTTCACTGACCGCTCCAGTCGGATTAAGATTATCACCCGCTATAGTCTGGGTGACTATAATTTGATCATTATCATAAACATTAACGACAATCGGGTCGGCAGCACGATCTTTATTCTCATTAGTAAAAGTAAAATCTAAACGCCAAGGATTTTTTTTCAAATAAACATAAAACTGATGACTACCCCGTAGAGGATGACTAAGAGAAAAAGGCGTTAAGCGCACATAGTCAGGCACGCTGTAGTCAGAACTCAAATGATAATTATAAACAGCCACACAAGAAGTCGGCCCGGCCGGACAATCACGTAAATGTCCAGAAGCTAAATCACTTTCAAAATCAAGCACCTCGTTATAATATTTTCCCGCCTGTAAAACCAGACGCTGATCGCTATCATCCAAACGTGACCAACTAAAACGCAAACTATCCAAAATATTATTTTGTAGGGGCTGTAAATTATAAGCGCCAGAAATTTTATCCTGTAGCAGACCAAGCTCAATAATTGGTGTAGTCGTGGTTAAATGATTGTAATATTTAACAGTAACTTTAGCCCGATCAAAGCGTCGCGGGGTAAATAAAGAAAAATAAACCGGATCAGCTTTTATTATTAAAGACTGGCCATCATCAGTCACTCTCTCTGGCGGTTTAAAGTCATAGATAAAACCCTTACCGGATCTCAACACGGTAGGCCAATAACGTTCATAAGTTATTTGACCAAACGGAATAATTTTAAAATATAGGATAATGGCGACTAAAAACAGCAAAAAAATCCCAAAAAATAGGCGTAACTTAGCCAAAAAAGATAATTTTACCCAAAATTTTATACTAATACTCATACTGTTATTTTACTTCATTTTACACAATAAAAAAAGGGCTATTTCTAGCCCTTGTTTTATTTCATTCAAATCACAACAATTTTATTTCCCGTAGTCCATTCGCTTCTTTTTTCCCTTATAACCGGTTCCGGCGGGAATTAAACAACCAATAATAACATTCTCTTTCAAACCCTCAAGATAATCAATCTTACCGTTAACAGCGGCATCAATCAGAACTCGTGAAGTCTCTTGGAAAGAGGCGGCCGATAAGAAACTATCAGTCGTCAAAGAAGCCTTAGTAATACCCATAAGCAGGCGTTCAAACTTAGCCGGCTTTTTAGTATCCTTATTAGCCTGTTCCAAAACTTCTTCCTCCACGGTTTCGCCCGGCAATAAGTTAGTATCACCAGCGTCCTTAATAAAGTTACGAGAAAACATCTGACGAGCAATAATTTCTACATGCTTATCATTTAAGGGTTGGCCCTGAGAAGAATAAACATATTGAATTTCACTAATAATATACTTCTGTGTTTCCAAACGACCCTTAAGTTTATACAGTTCACGCAAGTCAAGGCTACCTTCAGTTAATTGTGTCCCTCGTTCAATTATATCGCCATCTTTAACCATTAACATTGTCCCTTTAATAATTGGGAATTCCTTAACTTTCTCCACTTCATGTGCCAAAGAAATATACTTATCGGTTATAACAACTACACCAGCTGATTTCGCTAACACCACATCAGCCCCAACTTTAAACAATTCAGCATTTTTACTGACTTCCTGCCCTTCTTTGACCAAGACTTTAAGTTCTAATTTCTTAGCATCTTTAGCGGTTAAGCCGCCGGATAATTTTAATTCATTAACTTTTTCGGAAAAATAATATTTGTCATGATCCTGTCCTTTATAGAAAATACTCAAAATCTTAGTCTGAGGATTATTAACAGAAATTTCACGTCCCGACTTATCGGTAATCATTTTCTGAGCAAACTCCACCTTAATACGACCAGCCACGTCAGAAATAAGAGCTTTCTTTTTCGGACTACGTGCTTCAAAAATTTCTTCTACTCTCGGTAAACCCTGAGTAATATCATCCTGTCCGGCCACACCACCAGAATGAAAGGTTCGCAGGGTTAACTGGGTACCCGGTTCACCGATGGATTGAGCGGCAATAATACCAACCGTTGATCCCATTTTCACTTCTTTATTATAAGCTAAGTCCCAACCATAACATTTAGCACAAATTCCTTTATGCATTTTACAACTCAAAACGGAACGAACAGTTACTGATTCTACTTCTTTGCTCTTCAATAATTTAACATTTTCTTCGCTGAGAATATCGCCCGCTTTAAGAATAGCCTTTCCTTTTCCGACACTAACATCCTGCGCCAAATAACGACCGATAATTTTCTTGAAGAAATCATCGCCGGTTTTTTCACTATCGGCTCGTTTCAATTCTAATCCCTCAGTGTCACCACAATCATCATCCGAAATAATAACGTCCTGCGAAACATCAACCAAACGACGAGTCAAATAACCAGCATTAGCCGTACGCAAGGCAGTATCAGATAAACCCTTACGGACACCGTGAGTGGCAATAAAATATTCTAATACTCCGAAACCTTCTTTAAAGTTACCTTTAACGGGCAATTCAAAAATAGTACCAGAAGGAGAGGTGACCAAACCTTTCATACCCAAAATCTGAACCGGCTGAGCCCAAGAACCACGCGCTCCCGAATCAATCATAGAGTAAACCGGTAAAATATCCGATAAAGATGTTTTACAAATTTCCGCAATCTTATCTTTGGTATTTGTCCACTCTTCAATAACTTTAGCGTAGCGTTCACTATCGGTCAGCAAACCTTCATTATATTGTTCTTGAATTTGGTCAACGCGCTGATTAGCAGCTGCAATCAAATTATCTTTCTCCGGCAAATTAGGCAAATCGCCGAAACCCCAAGACAAACCAGACTTAGTGATGAAAGCAAAGCTACGATTTTTTAAATTATCAATAAACTTAACGGTCTCATCCTCACCATAAATACGTAAACATTCACGAATTAAGTCTTTTAATTTTCCTTTACCAACCACCTCGTTAAGATAACGAAGCTTAACCGGTAATAAAGAATTAAAAATTAAACGACCGACTGTTGTCTTTAAAATTTCGCCATCATACTTAACGCGAATAGCGGCATGAAGATCAAGCCCGCTCATTTCATAAGCTAACAAAGCTTCATCCGAGCTGCAGAAATGATGCAATTCCGTGTTTGGTTTTTCTTCGTAATCTTTTTCAACTAAAGTCATGTAATAAGTTCCCCAAACAATGTCCTGAGCCGGGGCGACAATTGGATCACCAGTGGCCGGTTTCAATAAATTATGGGTAGACAACATCATGGTCTCAGCCTCATGCTTAGCTTCTTTAGTTAAAGGAACATGAACGGCCATTTGATCACCATCAAAGTCAGCATTAAAGGCGGTACAGACTAAAGGATGAATTTGAATCGCTTTACCCTCAATGAGAACTGGGCGAAAAGCCTGAATACCGAGACGATGCAAGGTAGGGGCCCGATTAAGAAGAACGAAGGCCCCCTTAATAATCTTTTCCAAAATATCCCAAACCTCATCGTGTCCGGCTTCAATATAACGAGAAGCACTGCGGACATTATGAACTATCTCACGCTTGATAAGTTGCGAGATAATAAAAGGCTTAAATAATTCCAAGGCCATAATTTTTGGCAAACCGCATTGGTCCAAATTTAAACGCGGATTAACGACAATAACAGAACGACCAGAATAATCTACACGCTTACCGAGCAAATTCTGACGGAAACGACCCTGCTTCCCTTTTAGCGTATCAGCTAAAGATTTCAACTGACGCTTCTGCCCAGTAGAGGCGGTCACTGTTTTTGTATGACGAGCGGAATTATCAATCAAAGCGTCTACGGCCTCTTGCAACATACGCTTTTCATTACGACAAATAACTTCCGGAGCATTTAAATCAATGAGTTGCTTGAGGCGATTATTACGATTAATAATACGACGATATAAATCGTTCAAATCAGAAGCGGCAAAACGACCACCATCTAAAGCGACCATCGGACGCAAGTCCGGCGGCACAACTGGCAAAACAGTCATAATCATCCATTCCGGACGGATATCGTTATTACGGAAACTCTTTAAAAGTTTTAAACGCTTAACTAATCTTTCCTTTTTTGAATCAACCACCGATTCTAACTTTTCTTCCAAGTGTTCAATACTTTTTGTTAAATCAATCTGAGACAAAAGTTTACGGATAGCTTCGGCGCCAATACTAGCCTCAAAGATATGTCCAAATTTTAAACTCAAACTCTGATACTGCTGTTCCGATAAAATAAGCAAAGGCTTAAGATCCTTCAACTCTTTTTGTACCTGAGCAAAATCCTCTTCCAAGCGTGTTAAACGTTCCGCCTTAATGCGAGCCGCTTCTTTAGAGTCCTTAATTTCTCCTTTATCATCGCTACTTGATTTTGTTGCATCCTGAGCTTCCTTATTTTTTTTTAATTGATTGTTATAATCGTTATCAATATTTTTTAGCTTGGACTTATATTCAGCCTTAACTGACTCCAAAGTACTCTCTTTTAATTTTTCATCCACTTCCGTAACAATAAAGCTAGCATAATAAATTACTTTCTCTAAGGACTGAATACCCAAACCCAACAACAAACCTATTTTAGAAGATAGACCGCGTAAAAACCAAATATGAGAAACCGGGACCTGTAAACTAATATTACCCAAACGTTCGCGTCGGACAATACTGCGAGTTACTTCCACGCCGCATTTATCGCACACGATACCTTTATAGCGAATCTTCTTGTACTTACCACAAGCACATTCCCAATCCTTAGTCGGACCAAAAATCTTTTCGCAAAATAAACCATCCTTTTCCGGTTTTTGCGTGCGATAGTTAATAGTTTCTGGTCTAATGACTTCCCCGTGAGACCAGTCCAAAATTTCCTCCGGGCTGGCTAATTTTATCCGCAAAGCGGAAAAATCACTGGTTTTAATCGGGTTTAACATATTATATGGGTAAAAATTATTTAAAATATGCTGCCTTACTCGTACTAATTATTATTTATTCTTCTTTATCATCTACAACGTCAGCTACTACTTCAGCTACTTCCTTGGGAACAATCTCATCCGCCGCCATTTCTTTATCAATCTCTGTCACCACTTCCGAAGCCGCCTTACCACTCGCACTATCTAGAAGCTCTACATTAAGACCAAGGCCTTTAAGCTCTCTAATCAAAACATTAAAAGACTCGGGAACGTTTAATTTTTCAATTTCTTCTCCCTTAATAATAGACTCATAAGCTTTACTGCGACCAGGAACGTCATCAGACTTAATGGTCAACATCTCCTGCAAAGTATGGGCAGCACCGTAGCCCTCCAAAGCCCACACTTCCATTTCACCAAAACGCTGGCCACCAAACTGAGCTTTTCCGCCTAAAGGCTGTTGGGTAATCAAAGAATAAGGGCCAATAGAACGTTGGTGAATTTTATCTTCCACCATGTGATTCAATTTCAAAACATATTTATAGCCGACAGTAATTTGATTATCATAGGGAGAACCGGTTTTACCGTCATGAAGAGTCACTTTACCATTTTCCGGTAGACCAGCGGCCCGTAATTCTCCTTTAATTTGTTCTTCCGTAATACCGTTTAAAGCCGGGGTCATGATCCGATAACCTAACTTCTGAGCAGCAAAGCCGAGATGGGTTTCTAGTAACTGTCCCAAATTCATACGAGAAATAATACCGAGCGGAGACAAAATAATATCAATCGG
>Ga0172380_10006451_pt1 | contig 13631 bp, 7 predicted proteins | sample Leawe162metaG_FD_119747 | JGI IMG/M metagenome (GOLD analysis project Ga0172380, IMG submission 119747) | Leachate microbial communities from a municipal landfill in Southern Ontario, Canada - Leachate well 162 metaG | ecosystem: Engineered > Solid waste > Landfill > Unclassified | place... | reverse complement strand
TTTTCAGTTAAAAAATATTTAGTATTAGGTTTATTATTGATGAAAGATTTTTTGTCATTTATAAAACATACCTTTTGGAGCATTTTAAGATGAGTAGCAAGATTTCCATCAGTAACATTCAGATATTCTTTTAATGAAATAAAATCGAGAGAATCATTAACCGAGAGAGCAGACATAATACCGAGTCTTATTCGGCTCTCAAATATTTTTTCAAAACTATCGAGAGGTGATTTCACTTTTAATCTCGTTCATAATGCATATAGATAAAAATGCCATATAAAATATGTACAATTCCGAATCCGATTGCCCAGAACATCAAGCTATATTCAATAAAGTAAAAAGATATTAGCCCCAGCGATATTTGAATAATACCTAAAAATTTCACTTCACCATATGTAAACTTACTTGCATTAAATAATGCCAATCCATAAAAGAGAAGAGAAGCAGGAGCCAATAAACCGGCAATATTATTAATAAAAAGAAGCCAAATAAAAATTGAGCCTGCAATTATAGGAACGAATAGATTAATTAATAATTGACGGGAAGCTGCATTCCAAACAACTTCACCCTTTTTTTTAGCTTTATTATAAGAGAGTAAAATAGCAGTGGACAATGTGAAAAATAATATTAGAATAGCTAATAAAATTAAATTCGGAATAATAGGTATGAGTGAAGAACTGCTATTTACATCATAAAATAGCCGGTCGGGATTAAAATTCAAATAGTAAGAGGCGATGAAAGCTCCAGTTAGAGCATAAATCCCAGCTAAGATACCTGACCATCCCGATAGAGATAAAAATTTTGATGAACGCTCCATCATTGAGCGTATCTCTGAAATTTCTTGGATATAATTTTCTTGTTTTTTCATACAAAGTACTTTTAATTACAAAGTTAATAGAAAAAATAGTTCGAAGCAAGAAAAATATTGACAATAAAAAATTATCAAAACTGAATTATAATGTGAATTTTTCTATTCTTATTATAATCCCTGTTAAGAAGTTGTTTTTTGCAGTTCTATATATTAATTGTGAATATATTTAGTTAAATATTATTCAAAGGTGACAATAGCAGGTTTTACTTATCTATAGTAATTCCAAAAATATAAAAAGGGCGATGTGAATAGCTAATTAAATTCCTCTACCTGCATCGCCCTCAAACGTGTATTCTATTATTTCTTCTTTAAATCATATCTGTCTAAGTTCATTACTTTGCTCCATGCTTTGGCGAAGTCGTCAACGAACTTTTTCTTAGCATCATTCTGAGCATATACTTCCGTAAGGGCACGTAAGATCGAATTAGAACCGAAGATTAAATCGGCACGTGTAGCTGTCCATTTCACTTCTTCAGTTTTGCGGTCACGTCCTTCAAATACTAATGCATCTTCTGAAACCGGTTTCCAACCAGTATTCATATCAACAAGACTCACGAAGAAATCATTGGTAAGTTTACCGGGCTGTTTTGTAAATACGCCATTTTTCGAACCATTAAAATTTGCACCAAGAACACGTAATCCTCCAATAAGAACAGTCATTTCCGGCGCACTTAATGTAAGCAATTGAGCTCTATCGATTAACATTTCTTCAGGGGAAAGAGTAAATTTCTTTTTCTGATAATTACGGAAGCCATCAACTACCGGTTCCATTACATCAAATGATTCAATGTCTGTCTGCTCTTGCGAAGAATCGCCTCTTCCCGGAGAGAATTGAACTTTTACTTCGTAGCCTGCATCTTTAGCCGCAGCTTCCACTGCCGCATTTCCGCCGAGTACAATTAAATCTGCAATCGATACTTTCTTTTTGTCTTTGCGATTCGTATTAAATTCTTTCTGAATTTCTTCATAGACTTTTAGTACTTTCGCAAGCTTCGTCGGTTCATTAATTTCCCAATCCTTCTGCGGAGCTAAACGAATGCGTGCACCATTGGCACCACCTCTCTTATCCGATCCACGGAATGTAGAAGCCGAAGCCCAAGCCACTGAGACTAATTCTGAAATCGATAGACCTGAACTCAAAATACGAGATTTTAATTCAGCTTCATCTTTCGTATCGATAAGCTCATGCTGTACAAGTGGAATTGGATCCTGCCAAATCAAATCATCATTCGGAACTTCATTGCCAAGATAACGTGATTTAGGTCCCATATCTCTATGAGTTAATTTAAACCATGCTTTGGCAAATGCTTCGGCGAATTGATCGGGATTTTCATAAAATCGGCGCGATATTCGTTCATAGATTGGATCGAACTTTAGTGATAAATCTGCTGTTGTCATCATCGGTCTATTTTTCTTGCCCGGAATATGTGCATCCTCAATCATGTCTTCTTCTTTAACGTCCTTTGCGAGCCACTGCCAAGCACCAGCTGGACTTTTTACTAATTCCCATTCGTAACGGAATAGCATATCGAAATAACCATTATCCCATTTCGTTGGATTCGGTTTCCATGCACCTTCAATACCGCTTGTTGTAGTATGAGCACCTTTACCGGATTCAAATTTATTTTTCCACCCAAGTCCAAGTTCTTCTATAGAAGCACCTTCAGGTTCTGGACCAACTAAAGAAGGATCTCCGGCACCATGTGCTTTACCGAATGTATGTCCGCCGGCTACAAGTGCTACGGTCTCTTCATCATTCATTGCCATACGAGCGAAGGTTTCTCTAACGTCCTTTCCAGAAGCGACAGGATCCGGTTCACCGTTTGGTCCTTCGGGATTTACATAGATTAGTCCCATTTGAACTGCTGCAAGAGTATTCTCAAGTTCGCGATCACCTGAATATCGCTCATCTCCGAGCCATGTATCTTCGGAGCCCCAATAAACATCTTCTTCCGGCTGCCAGATATCTTCTCTTCCACCGGCGAATCCATAGGTCTTAAAGCCCATCGATTCGAGTGCGCAATTGCCTGCTAAAATCATCAAGTCAGCCCATGAAATTTTATTACCATATTTTTGTTTGATAGGCCAAAGCAGACGGCGTGCTTTATCGAGGTTGCCATTATCAGGCCAGCTATTAACGGGTGCGAAACGTTGATTACCTTTTCCCCCTCCGCCTCGTCCATCAGATGTACGGTACGTTCCTGCGCTATGCCAAGCCATACGAATAAATAGCCCGCCATAATGACCCCAATCTGCAGGCCACCAATCTTGCGAATCGGTCATAAGCGTATATAAATCTTTTTTAATTGCGTTTAGATCGAGTGATAAAAATTCTTTTGCATAATCGAAATCAGAACCCATAGGATTAGAAATAGGCGGATGCTGATGAAGCACTCCTACTTTCAGTGCATTAGGCCACCAATCAAGATTACCTCTTTTTTTCGGGGGAGTATTAGATTTGCTGCCTGTTACAGGGCATTTGCTTTCTTCGTTCATTTACCTTTCTCCTTTTTGAATATATTTTTCTACGATATATTATTTAAGTAGTTTGTTTTTGTTTTTAAAAGTGCCGATTATTTGAAGCTTAACGTCGCTTACTTTGAAATTCGCTATCTTCTTTTTCTTAAAATAGTTTTCAAGCAGATTGTTTAGCTCCTCATCGAAAAAATCTTCTATATGCTCTGAGTCTGCGCTATATAAATGATGGTGCTTATCGAGAATTGCATCGTAGCGCATAATATCTTTTTCAGTTTTTACTTTTTTCACTAATCCTTTTTCCACGAATGTATCAAGAGTATTATAGATAGTACCGACAGCAACGTTGGGATGATTATTTACTACATATTCTTTAATGTTATCTGCAGTGGGATGATTCTTTAAATGTGATAGCGCTTCGAGAACTGCGATTCTCTGAGGAGTAACTTTCAGGTTACTATTTTTTAGATCAACTTCGTAATTTTCTTTTTTCATAAGTAATTATTATTAAATAGGAATAATTCCTACTTAGGATACGTAATTATTTAGTATATGTCAAGAAATATTTCAATTAAGAGGGCGGGAGAAACAATTATTAAACCTCCGTAACACACTCTTAGTCACTTAATAGTTTCAATAGACCTCCGGTATATAATTCTGATCGCTTAATGGCGGTCTTACGTATCCTACGTTATCCTGAATTGGTGGAAGAATTAGTTTTTCTCTATGAACATCCTCATACGGAATTAAACTCAACAGATGAGTGATACAATTCAATCGGGCTTTCTTTTTAATATCGGAATTAATATCATACCAAGGGGCTTGCTTTATATCAGTATAAGCGAACATATTATCTTTTGCTTTCGAATATTCTACCCAACGCTTTCTCGATTCCAAATCCATCGGGCTAATTTTCCATCGCTTAGTGGGATCATTTATTCTTTCTAAGAATCGTTTCTCCTGAACTTCATCACTTACAGAAAACCAATATTTAATTAATATAATTCCTGAACGGATAATCATTCTTTCAAATTCAGGACAGCTACGAAGAAATTCCTCATATTCATTTTCAGTACAGAAACCCATAACTTTCTCAACACCTGCACGGTTGTACCAACTTCTATCGAAGAAAACCATTTCGCCAGCGGAAGGTAAATGAGGCACGTATCTTTGGAAATACCATTCTGATTTTTCTTTTTCAGTTGGAGTGCCGAGAGCTACTATTCTGCAAACACGAGGATTAAGAAATTGTGTAATTGCTTTAATCGTCCCACCTTTGCCTGCAGCATCACGCCCTTCAAATATTACAACTACTTTCAAACCCTTATGCTTCACCCATTCTTGTAGTTTTACGAGTTCGATGCTTAGCTTATCTAATTCTTTGTTGTAAAATTTTGTAGTAATCTTCTTTTCTTTTTTTCTATTTTCTTGATCGCTGTTTTCATTACTATCGTTAGCTTGATTAGCGCTTTCTTCGGAAAAATGTTTTTTCATACTATTATCGTCTTGTTTATCGGAGTTTTTTTTTGAATTCTTTTTTGAGTGCTTATCTGATTTGGTTTTCTTTTTGTGATGTGGCATATTCCAACCTCTTTACACAAGTTAATTTGCTCTGTTAAAGGAAATAGTTTGATTCAATGACAGCTTAATATAAAATAAATCTTCTTCATATTCTGATATTTTTTATGTTTACAAATAAAAGTGAATAGGAATATCGGTATGGAAGGGTGGTGCGAGAATACCGTAAAAAATAAGATGGTTGGGTAACTTTGTTGCAGCTATTCCAATGAATATATAAATCTCATTTAGGTATATAATGAGTTATATGGTCTGATTAAGACTTAATTTAAGTTCGATTATACTTGATTATTTATAGAAGTTGGATTAAATTAAATTCTTATGTAAACATTTACATAGGCATATTCCTATAAAAAAGTTCCAAAATAATATTATATCCAAAATCAAGGAGAGCACCATGTTAGTTAGAGTCAAAACGATTTTACTGGCAATTCTTTTTTTGATGGTTACGATTCCGGTAACAGGTCAAGTAAAAGACTACCAAGAAGCAAGCGGTGTTTTAGGACAAACAGACTTTGTATCAAAAGTAGCAGGCACATCAGCGACTACACTTAATGGTCCGAATGGTGTGGGAATTGATCCCGTTACCGGAAAAATTTTCGTTGTCGATAGAAGCAATCATAGAATATTACGTTGGAGTACTAGTGATGCTATGGTCAATGGATCTGCGGCAGAAGCTGTTTTTGGTCAAAGCGATTTCACAAGCAAAACAACCGGAACTGCTGCTGATAAGTTTAATAATCCTATCGGTATTTATATTGATATGAATGGAAGTATGTGGGTAGGTGATTTTACAAATAACCGTGTATTGAGATTCGATAATGCAGCGACTATTGCAAGCGGTGCAAGTGCTGATGGAGTACTAGGTCAGCCTGATTTCGTTTCAAAGAATGCAGGTAAAGATGCAAATCAAATCTCCGGTCCTTGCGGGATTTATTTGGATTTTAAAGGATCACTTTGGGTAAGTGAATTTAATAATCATAGAGTAACTCGTTGGGATAATGCTGCATCAAAAGCGAACGGTGCTAATGCAGATGCAGTTTTAGGGCAGCCTGACTTTGCAACAAACTCGAGTGGATTATCTGCCGCAAAGATGGCTAATCCAAATGGGTTATATGTCGATTTTGTAGGCAATCTATGGGTAAGTGATTATGGTAATAATAGATTTTTGAAATTTACTGATGCAAAGGAAAAAGCAAATGGCGCAGATGCGGATGTAGTTTTAGGGCAACCGGATTTCGTAACCAAAACATCAAATACTACAAGAAGCGGTTCAGGTTCTACACGTTTTATTTGGGGTGATAGATTTGGTTCTATCTACACAATTCAAGAAAGTAATAATAGAATATTAGTTTATTTTAATGCGATGAGCAAAACAAATGGTGCTGATGCAGATGCTATTTTAGGTCAGCCTGATTATGAAACTAAAACTATTCTCAATCCACCGACAGCCGCGAGCTTAAGTGTACCGAGAGCTATGGTTTTTGATAATTTTAGTGATCAGATATGGGTAGCTGACTATAGCAATAACCGTGTTCTTAGATTTGATATTGGCAAAGAAGAAGAAAAAGAATTTCCTCAGATAGCAGATAATCAAGAAGCGGCTAGCGTATTAGGTCAATTGGATTTAGTAAGCAAAGCTTCCGGAACAAGTGCTACTACTTTAAATGGACCTAATGGAGTTGGTGTCGATCAAGAAACAGGAAAAGTTTTTGTTGTCGATAGAAGCAACCACAGGATATTAAGATATAGCTCAGGTACAGCTGTATTTAATGGTTCGGCAGCCGAAGCAGTTTTTGGTCAAGCTGATTTCTCAACTAAAGTAACTGGCACATCAGCTAATCAATTCAATAACCCTATCGGAATTTATATAGATAAAAACGGTAGTATGTGGGTTGGTGATTTTACAAATAATAGAGTATTGAGATTTGATATGGCTTCCTATATCGTGAGTGGTGCAAGTGCGAACGGTGTATTAGGTCAGCCCGATTTCGTTTCCAAGAATGCAGGCAAAGATGCTAATCAAATTTCCGGTCCATGCGGAATATATGTTGATGATAATGGAACTCTTTGGGTAAGTGAATTTAATAATCATAGAGTTACACGTTGGGATAATGCAGCAAACAAAGCAAATGGTGCAAATGCAGATGCAGTTTTAGGACAGCCAGACTTTGCAACAAACTCGAGCGGACTCTCAGCCTCGAAGATGGCTAATCCAAATAGTGCTTATGTAGATAAAGATGGCAATCTATGGGTAAGTGATTATGGCAATAATCGATTCTTAAAATTTAGTAATGCCGCAGGCAAAGCAAATGGTGCAGATGCGGATGGCGTTTTATGTCAGCCCGATTTCGTAACTAAAGCATCGACCACAACAAAGAACGGATCAGGCACGACACGATTTATTTGGGGTGATAGCGCAGGAAGAATTTATACCGTTCAAGAAAATAATCACAGAATCTTGATCTTTAATGATGCAGCTAATAAAGCAAATGGTGCTGATGCGGATGGTATTTTAGGGCAGGGAGATTTTGTATCTAAAGTAATTCCTAATCCTCCAACCGCCTCCGGCTTCAATGTACCAAGAGCAATGTATATTGATGAAGAAAGAGGAAATATCTGGGTTGCTGATTATAGCAATAGTCGTGTATTAAGATTTATTGTTGATAAACAAACCGGTGCTTTTGTAAAACTCACTTCTCCAAATGGAAATGAAGAATGGGGAGTTGGTTCTACTCAAGAAATTAAATGGAGCAGCTTTGGTGTTGATAATGTAAAAATCGAATATACTTTAGATGGAACTACTTGGATTGAACTTGCAGTAGTTGAAGCAGCTTTAGGCAAATATGAATGGACGCTTCCAACAACTGAAACAGTTTCAGCAAAAGTAAGAATTAGCAATTTGACAAATGCTACTATGAAAGATGTAAGCGATGAAGCATTTAAGATAATGGTATTAGTTGGTGAAATTAATGTTGTATCTCCAAATGGCTATCAAGAATGGGATACAGCCGCACCTAGAAAAATTCTTTATATGGCAGAAAATGTTCAGAACGTAAAAATTGAATATTCTTATAATAATGGAAACACTTGGAATAAAGTTATTGATTCCACACCTGCAACCGGCGAATATGCTTGGACTACCGCCGCATTTAAAGGCAATCAATATATAGTAAGAGTATCAAGTGTGGAAGAACCTTATGTAAATGATAAAAGTGATCATACATTTAGTTTAGTCACTCCGAATACCCAAAGTAAATATGATTACGTTTTCTTTAGTGATAGCCCTACCAAAGGATATTACGATCCAAGCTGGGGATACGCTAATGCTCCAAGTAATTTATATTTATTAAATGGTAGTAAAGCTCCAGTAACTTCCGAATATTCATTAGCAGGCAACTATTCTATTATGATGAATTGGCTATCACAAACAGGCGGTGATTGGGGTTTAGCAGTTGCCGGTATTGATTGGCCCGGACGTGATCTTAATTTCAAGGATACACTTTCAATAAGTGTATTCTCACAAACGGCTACGGCTTCTGCAGATATGCCTTTGATTTACTTGGAAGATCTTGGTAATCAAAAAACAGATCGACTTCTTCTTTCAAATTATTCGCAAGGTATTCCTGCTAATAAATGGACGGAAATTATTATTCCATTAAAAGATTTTATTGCAAAGCCAGGTAAAGCTGACGTTACAAGAATTAAAACAATTTTCTTTGGACAAGATAAAGTAAGCGCATCACCTCAAACATGGTTCATGGATGAAGTGAGAATGAAAGGAAGTAAAATAATTGATAACGAAAATACTAATACGATTGTTGTTATTGGTTCATCAACCGCCGCAGGTGCAGGTGCTACTACTTATGACAGCTCATGGGTAGCAAGATATAAATCTTATGTTAAGTCAAAAGATATTAATGCGCAGGTAGTTAATCTAGCTATTGGCGGATATACAACTTATGACTTAATGCCAACAGGTTTTGCTCCTCCTTCCGGCAGACCAACACCTAAGGTAAACAATAATATTACTTTTGGTATGACATTCAAACCGGATGCTATTATCGTTAACTTACCAAGCAATGATGTTACTAATGGATATACAATTAAAGAGCAGATGGATAATTACAGAGTAATAGCAGGTACTGCTAAAGTAGATAAAGTTCCTATGTGGGTAACAACTACACAACCTCGAAATCTTTCGGCAGCGCAGATGCAGACTCAAAAAGACGTAAGAGATTCTGTTCTAGCTTATTTCAAAGACAAAGCCATAAACGTATTCGATGAATTAGCAAATGCAGATGGAACAGTCAAATCGAAATATAATTCAGGCGATGGTGTTCATATAAATAATGCAGGACATAGATTCATCTTTAATGAAATGGTAAAAGCAGGAATTTGGGAAGACGTTGCTACTGATGTTGAGATAGCAGAGCAAGTAGTGATACCAACGGATTTCGGTTTGATGCAGAATTATCCAAATCCATTTAATCCGACTACAACTATCCGATACGCAATACCGGTTTCAGGAATGGTCGATTTAAGGATATATGATATTCTTGGTCGTGAAGTTGCTTCAATTCAACAGGGACTACAAGATGCAGGAAATTATAATGTAACATGGAATGCTTCTAATTTGAGTTCAGGATTTTATGTCTATCGTATTATGGTAACAGTCGATGGGCAATCAAAATTTGCTCAATCAAAGAAGATGATCTTAATGAAATAACTATAGAAGTAAAATAGTTATTTATTTAATTTGTAAACTAGCTGCCGGTTGCCTGAAAAGGTTCCTGGCAGTTTTTTTATTTATATAAAATTTTATATTTATATTGGGGAGTATTGAAATTTTAATGGTTTGAAATCGATTGCGCATTCTCTCGCGTCCTCAAAAACGTAATCGAACGAACTCTATTCGCCGAAGCTTCTTTCTTTTTATAATTAAGAGGCTGGCGATTTTTTTTTTATCAGTAAAACCGTTTGATTAATAATTCTCTTATTTCTATTTTCTTAATTGTACTATTCTTTTATATGGCAATATTTAAGCAGAGTGGCAAACTCAATATTAACGCCTATTAATTAATCGATTCTGAAAACAAATTTGACGGAATATGAAAACAAATAGTTTATATCTCAAAATTACCTCTGTAATCTCTTATGTAATAATGTTAACCGCTAATTATCTAGCTAATGCATTACCCCTAAACGGATTTACTACCGGCGAACTTTCAGATTTTTATCCAAATCTTTTCACCCCTGCAGGACTTACCTTTTCAATTTGGGGAATTATCTATCTTTTACTTTTAGTTTATCTTATCTATTATATATCAGCATCTCATAAAATATTAGACCCGATAAAAAAAGAAAAATTCGATAAAATAGCATTACTATTTATAGTTACTTCATTAATTAATGCATCATGGATATTCGCTTGGCACTTTAGATATATTGCAGTATCCGTACTATTAATGTTATGTTTTCTCGTATGCCTTATAAGAGTAGCCGATATTATTAATACGGTCACTCTAACGATGACTGAAAAAGCAATGATTAAAATGCCATTCGGAGTTTATTTCGGGTGGATTACTGTTGCAACAATTGCTAATATAACTGCATTTCTTGTTAGCTTAGAGTGGAATGGTTTTGGTATTCCGGATTATATTTGGATGATTGTTATATCGATAGTCGGTGCAGTAATAGGTAATATTCGTGGACTAAAAGACCAATGCGGTGCATATTTATTAATACTTATTTGGGCTTATGGTGGAATATTATTTAAGCATTTATCTGCAAATGGCTTTAATGGTGAATACCATTATATAATTGGTACTGTAATATTATGCCTAATTTCATTTGTTTTATCAATTGGTATACTCATTACTAAGATGAGAAAACTACAGAATATTCATGAATGATTGGGTAACTACATATATTTTGTATGTCTTTTATTCTTCTCTTTATACCAATTAAATTCCACATGCCCCAATAGCAACGTCTCACTTTAATCGACAAGACAAGGTACTTAGGTCAAAATCTCATCTCAATTTGCACCAAAAGTATCTTATTTATAAGTACAATAATCACTTTCCTTAACATATCGGGTTGGTGATTGGGACATATAGTAATTAAATAAGATATCAAAACGATAGCATGTATGATTTGTAAAAGTAGATACTTATTATAATAAATATAAAAAGTTGTTGACATAACACTTGAAATATGGTATCTTATTCCTAAAGTAATAATAATTTATTGCGCGGGGCTATTTTTCTCTAAAAAAATTTAGAAAATACCTTACAACTATTCGCAAAAAAACATTCTTAAAGAAAATGGAGAGAATTAAATGAACAAAAGAAGATTACTTTTTCTGGCAGTTACCACAATGTCTATTTTCTTACTTTCAATAATTGATAGTAAAGCACAAACAAGAGTTCTTGAAAATTTTGAAAGCTACACAACAAATACTGAATTAGGTGCAAACTGGAGGGTATTCGGTACTGCTTCAAAAGATTTTGAAGTAGTCACAGATACTATGCCAAAAGTTGCTCCCGGTGGGACAAAATATTTTAAATATGTTTACGGTACCGAGACAAGTGCTTGGGGAGGAGTTGCAGAAAGGAAAGTTACTGATGCAACATTTTTCCCTTTGAATTTGAGCACTACAAAAGCAGGCGTTCAATTTTATCTAAAAGGAGATGGCACTAATAATGTTATCAGACTTAGACTTTATGATGAAAAGAGTGTCGATTCTTATGCTATTTGGAGATCTCAAGCGATTTCACTTACAGATACAAACTGGCATATTGTTTATGTCCCATTTATACTTGATAAAGAAGGGTATTACGGACTTCATTTATGGGATAACAAAGGCGGTTACGAAGAAACAGAAGAACAGTTAGCTGCGAGTATAGGTAACATTACTCGTTTCCAAGTGCTATTAGATAATCCCGATAAAACAGATATAACAATTCATAGAATTTATTTTGATGATTTCCGTGCTGTTGATTTTATGCCGCCTCATGGTGTTAATGCTATTAAAGTTGCTGATTTCGAACAGTATATTGAATCAGAAGACTTTATTACAAAATGGCAGGGATTTGGTTATGGTACTTTAGATTATGAATTGGGTAGAGATGAAACTGCACCCGAAGGTTATAAAAATGCGGCATGGATTTACCAAACTGAAGAAAGAACCACTTGGGGTGTTGCTTTTAGAAGTAGACAAGTACTTTACAAAATTCCAAAACTTGGAGCAGTTGGTGAAAACGGCGGTTTCCAGTTCCTCTTAAAAGGCGATGGAACAAAAGATCTATTTTTCTTTAGACTTCAGGACGCACAAAACAACTTCTGGGGATCAAATTGGATATCAATAGAAGATACTACTTGGCACATGGTTACTATTCCATTTAAGATAAGTGCTACTAATGGATTCCGTTGGTTAGGTAATAATCCTGATGAAACTGTATGGGACGGTAATCCGGGGACAATCGAACAATTAAGAGCAAGTCTAGATATGTTGATGGAAGTACGTGTTGATAAAAGATTTTTCAATACTCCAATCCCTCCTTATGTAAATGAACCACATCCTGCATATATTGATACAGTTAGAAGATCAATTTGTATAGATGGAATTTACGCTGTTGATAATTTCCCACCATTAGCACCTGAAAATGCAGATGATTTTGAAAATTATTCTGATTCAGATAATCTTAAAACTGCTTGGAATCAATTTGGTGGTGGCAGTATTGGTTTAGCTCTAAACGAAACCCAAGTAAAAAGCGGTTCTAAATCGATGGCTATCACTTATGTTGGCGCAAATGGATATACAGCTGTAAGAAAAAGAAATATCTTACCGGGATTGAATTTTTCCGATCTTAAAGCTGGTATGCAGTATTGGGTAAAGGGGGATGGATCTGATAATTCTATTATACTTAGATTAATGAATGGAAATGAAATGTGGGAAAGTGCTCCATTTTCTCTTAAGAGTACTGACTGGATTCACGTGGGTGTCGAATTCAAAGCTGATTCTACAGGTGGTTTCAGATACTTAGGAAACAATACTGATAATCCAATCTTTTCTACAAATGTTGGTACAAATGAACAGTTATATGGTGATTTAGCTAATATTGATCAAATCAGATTTTACATTAGAGATCCACAAGCAACTTCTACAGAATACACAGTTATAATAGATAAATTAGAAGGTGTAGATCAGTTCTCACAAAGCACAATTTTAACCGATGTTGAAAATGAGTATCAAGATGCAATGCCAGTTAGTTATAGTCTATCACAGAACTATCCTAACCCATTTAACCCGACTACTAAGATTGAATACAGCCTTTCAAATCCTGAATTTGTTACTCTAAGAGTATTCAATATCCTCGGTCAAGTAGTTTCTACATTAGTAAATGAAAACCAAAAATCGGGTACACATCAAATAAACTTTAATGCTTCCAAATTATCCAGCGGAGTTTATTTCTTCCAAATACAAGCAGGTTCTTTCGTTAATACAAAAAAGATGATTTTGCTTAAATAGTTTCTCATAGTCTTACAGGGAGTGAATTGAATTTCAATTCGCTCCCTTTATTTAATATTCGTATAAATGCGTCTTTTTATAGTAAAGTAAATAGTTAATTGAAATATCAAAATTGTGTAGTGTTTATAAAATTCAATTAAAACGGAATTAACATTACATGAAAAACAATGG
>Ga0172380_10006450_pt1 | contig 13632 bp, 11 predicted proteins | sample Leawe162metaG_FD_119747 | JGI IMG/M metagenome (GOLD analysis project Ga0172380, IMG submission 119747) | Leachate microbial communities from a municipal landfill in Southern Ontario, Canada - Leachate well 162 metaG | ecosystem: Engineered > Solid waste > Landfill > Unclassified | place... | reverse complement strand
GAGAAGGCGCCGACACGATAAAAACGAACCGTGGCAATCAGCGAAACGAGTACGTTCAGTGCGAGTGCTGTCGGTTTCATAACGGCCGGGGCAACGCCGAACAGCGCCATGGCCGCCAGATAGCCCGAGGCGCCGCCATGGCCCACCGACGAATAGAGCAGCGCGGCGGCGGCGATCAGGGCGGCGAGGAGCAGGCTTTCGCTATCCACGGGCAAGGCTCAGGCGACGCGGTTCTGCGGCTCGCCGCGAACAAACGCTTCGATGTTGTCGATCAACTGGTCGGCCAGCGTCTGCATCGCCGGCCGGCTGGCCCAGGCGACATGCGGCGTCAGCAGGAAGTTCGGCAGCGCCAGCAATTCAGGCGACAGCAGCGGGTTGCCGTCTGTCGGCGGCTCCTTGGAAAGCACGTCAAAACCGGCGCCGGCTATTTCGCCGGTCTTGAGTGCAGCGGCCAGCGCAGCTTCGTCGACCAGCCCACCGCGCGAGGTGTTGATGAGCAGCGCTGTGTTTTTCATCGCCCGCAGTTCGGCTTCACCGATCAGGTGTTGCGTTTCCGGCAAGAGCGGGCAATGCAGAGAGACGACATCGGCTTCGGCCAGAGCGTTGGCAAAAGCGACGTAGCCCGGACGCGGCACGGCGACACCCTTGCGTTCGGCGCTCAGGACGCGCATGCCGAAGGCGTCAGCCAACCGCGCTACACCCCGCCCGAGCGTGCCACTGCCGATGATGGCCAGTGTCGCCCCGTGCAGATCACGGATCGGGTGGTCAAAGAAGCAGAACTGTTCGCTCGCTTGCCAGCGGCCGGCCTGTACCGATTGTCGGTAGGCCAGCAGGTTGCGCGAAAGCGCCAGCATCAAGGCAATGGCGTGCTCAGGAACGGTATGCGCGGCGTAGCCGCGAATATTGGAAACGACGATGCCGCGCGCGCGGCAGGCCGCCAGATCGACGTTGTTGGTGCCGGTGGCGGCGACCGCTACCATCTTCAGGTTTGGCAGGAGGTCGATCATGCCGGCATCGATCTGCACCTTGTTGACGATGGCAATGGTCGCTTCACGCAGCCGCCCCGCAACCTCCGGCTGCGAGGACTTGTCGTACTCGACCCACGCGTGTTCACAAGCCGGGCGGCGCACGTCGGCCTGGATCGACTCACGTTCGAGATAGACGATGCGCTCCATGGTTCAGCGCTCCAGCGCGCGTTCCAGTTCGACGTAGGTGCTCGAGTCACCATGCAGCAGACAGAACACCCCGGCGGGAAACTCGGCACGCGCAGAAAGCTCGGCCAGGGCGAAAACTGCCGAAGGCGCCCGTGCATCGGAGAGCACGACGGTAGTATCGCCTGCTGTCCATGCCCGTGCGAGGCCTTCGGCGACGGAAGAGAGGGGATCGACGGGGTTGCTGAAAACGGCCTGCACGCTGCTGCCACCACTGGCACAGGAGGCTTCGCGCAGGGCAGCGACGGCACGCGCAACTTCGTCCCGGGCGGCTTCGGTGCCCTTGCCGGTTTCGCGGGCGATCAGTTTGGCAAAGTCGCCACCGAACTGATCGAGCAGCGCGGTCAGATCAGCGAGCTTTTTTTCGCGCAGCGGGAGATCTTCGGCCCAGGCCGACTGAGCCTCACGCGCCGAGGCAAGTGCCCGCGCCACTTCGTCGACACCACAACGGGGAACACGGTAGTTCACCGTGCCGTCGGCATCGCGAATATCGATGAATTCCTCGAAGACGCTGAAATAAGCGTGTCCGTTGATCCAGAGGGGAATGGCGGGAATGCCGTCGTCCAGTTTCATGCTTTTCTGCTTTCTCTTTAAAACCGATTAACCACGAAGAGCACGAAGCTCACGAAGGGAAGATCAGTAAGACCAGTTAACACTCCGTTTTTATAAAAACTTCGTGCCCTTCGTGAACTTCGTGGTTTGCATTTTATACAGCTCCCTGAAGGTGCGTCCCTGGGGGGCCGGGAAATCACGCCCTTCCGTCCAGGCCGGAGCCAGCCCGAGCACGGCGATGCGATCGCGGCCACCGGCCAGCCAGTTGAGGTAGCGCACCCCCAGCCGGGTGGCGAGCGCATAGAGTTTCGGCTGTTGTGCCAGCCAGGCCCACGCACTGAGCGCAAAACGCTCCGACCAGGGACGCAGGCCGGCGACAGTCTGTTTCTCGCGCAATTTCCTGAGCAGGTCAGGCAAGGGAATGCGCACCGGGCAAACGACGCCACACTGGTTGCAAAGCGTCGCCGCATGCGGCAGGTCGAGGGCGCTTTCAATACCGGTGTAGAGCGGCGTCAGCACCGAGCCCATCGGGCCGGGGTAGACCCAGCCATAGGCGTGGCCGCCGACGGTTTGATACACCGGACAATGGTTCATGCAGGCACCACAACGGATGCAACGGAGCATTTCCTGGAACTCGGAACCAACCAACCCGGCACGGCCGTTGTCGACGAGGATGAACACCATCTGCTCGGGGCCGTCGGGGTCCGCCGCTCCCTTGACGCCGGTCAGCATGGAAACGTAGTTCGAAATTTCCTGACCGGTGGCCGAGCGCGGCAGCAGGCGCATCAGCGTCGCGAAGTCTTCCAGGGTCGGCACGATCTTCTCGATGCCGGTGATGACGACATGCACCTTCGGCAGCGTCGTCACCATGCGGCCGTTGCCTTCATTGGTCACCAACGCCACTGAACCGGTTTCGGCAATCAGGAAGTTGCCTCCGGAAATCCCCATCTCGGCAGTAAGGAAGTGCTCACGTAGCACTTCGCGAGCCTCGCGTGTCAGTGCCGGAATTTCGGTCTTGCGCGGGGTCTTGTGAACGGCGGCGAAGAGGTCGGCAACTTCGTCGAGGTTCTTGTGTGCGGCCGGCGCGAGGATGTGAGAGGGGGGCTCGTTGTCGGCGATCTGCAGGATGTATTCGCCGAGATCGGTTTCCACCGGCTGGATACCGGCGGCGAGCAAGGCAACATTGAGCTGCGCCTCTTCGGACAGCATCGATTTGGACTTGGCGACTTTTTTGACGCCGTGCTGTTTGGCGATAGCGATGACGTGCTCGCAGATCTCCTTGCCATCGCGCGCCCAGAGTACGGTGGCGCCACGCTTCTCGGCATTGGCTTCGAAGAGTTCGAGCCAGACGTCGAGGTTGTCGAGCACGCGGTCACGAATTTCTGCACCGGCGTCACGGAGCGCTTCAAACCCCGCCTCGCCATCGCTGTCGTAAGCGGTGACGGCACGCGCACGCATGCCGACGAATTTGTCTTTCAAGCCAGCGAGGTTCTTTTGCAGGCGGATATCGGCGAGCTTCTCACCCGCCCGCGCCTTGAAGAACATGGACTGCGACTGCATCAGTCGCCCATACCGAGGCGGCCATTGATGCCGGCCAGCACTTCCGCCACATGCAGTACACGCGTGGTTTCGTCTCCCATGCGACGCAGCTTGCCTTCAATGTTCATCAGGCAACCGAGGTCGCCACCAACGACTGCGTCGGCATTGGCCGCCTGGGCATTGACGCACTTCTTCTCGGCAATCGCCGCCGAGATGTTGCCGAACTTGACCGAGAAAGTACCGCCGAATCCACAGCAGGCTTCGGACTCCGGCATTTCCTTGAGCTCCAGCCCAGCCACCTTGGCCAGCAACTGGCGGGGCTGGGTCTTGATGCCAAGGCTGCGCAAACCGGTACACGAGTCGTGGTAGGTGACGCTGCCATCAAAACGACCGGGGACGGCGTCGACCTTGAGCACGTCAACGAGAAAGCGGGTCAGCTCCCAGCTGCGTGCAGCGAGGGCTTCGGCACGCTGCCGCCAGGCCGGGTCGTCGGCAAAAAGGCCCGGATACTCAGTCCGGATCTGGTCGGCGCAGGAGCCGGAAGGCGCAATGAGATAGTCGAAATGCTCGAACTCGGCGATGAGTTTTTTCGCCAGCGCTGTCGCCGCCGCCCGGTCACCGGAGTTGAACGCAGGTTGGCCGCAGCAGGTCTGGCTGGCGGGAACGCTGACTTCACAACCAGCGGCCTCCAGCAGGCGGATGGCAGCAAAACCGATGCTTGGGCGCATCAGATCGACGAGGCAGGTGACAAAGAGAGCAACTTTCATCAATTCACATTGTGAAATGGTAAGATGCGGCAGCGCAACAACGCACCGGATAGTGAAATGCGGACATGGCGCAATTATAGTGGCAATGCCGCGCGACACCCCGGAAAACCAGAAGATTAGACGAGAACCCCATGGCAGAACAGCAGGAAAACAAGAATTCAATCCAGGTCATCGAGCGCATGATGTCGCTGCTCGACGTGCTGGCTGACTCCCCCGAGCCGGTCGCACTGAAGCATCTGGCGCAGGCCACCGGCTTGCACCCTTCAACCACACATCGCATCCTCGCCTCGATGACCAGCTCGCGCCTTGTCGAGCGCCATGATGCCGGTTCCTACCGGCTGGGCATCCGCCTGCTGGAACTGGGCAATCTGGTGAAATCGCGACTGAATATCCGCGACATCGCCAGCCCCTATATGCAGACGCTGCACGAACGCATTGGCGAGGCGATCAACCTGGGCATTCGCCATGAAGACGAAATCGTCTATATCGAACGCACCTCCAGCGGCCGCTCGCTGGTCCGCGTGGTTTATCTCGTCGGCGGCCGCGCCCCCTTGCACCTGACTTCGGTCGGCAAGCTGTTCCTCGCCGAGGATGGCCCCGAGAAAATCCGCGCCTACGCCAAGCGTACGGGCCTGCCGGGCAAGACGCCGGCGTCACTGACTTCGCTGCCGTTACTGGATAAGGAACTGGAGAAAATTCGCCGGCATGCGGTGGCCTTCGACAACGAAGAAGCGGAACTGGGCCTGAAATGCGTGGCAGCGCCGATTTACGATGACGAAGGCAAGCTGGTTGCGGGCCTGTCGGTCTCGGCGCCGGTCGATCGCCACAAACCCGACTGGGTCAATCTGGTCAAGGCAACTGCTGCTGAGATTTCCCACGCCATCGGCTTCGTCCAGCCTGCGCGATAGATTTTGGCAACAAAAAAGCCGCGACGGAATTTTCCGGTCGCGGCTTTTTTTGTGTCGGGAATTCAGGCGTCGGGGCCTTTACGGGCGGCGGAAGCCTGAGTCGATTCTATCCAGCGCTTGATGCGGTTGGCGTCACCGATACGCGTAAGCTTGCCAGCTGAATCCAGCAGGACAATGACCACCGGTTTGTCGGCCAGACGCGCCTGCATTACCAGACACTTGCCCGCTTCCTGAATGAAGCCGGTTTTCGACAGGCCGATATCCCAACTCGGACTTTTTACCAACTGGTTGGTATTGCGGTAGTCCATGGCGCGGCCATTGACTTCGACATGCGCTTCGCCCGTCGTCGAAAATTCACGGATCAGCGGATAGCGATGGGCGGCAGCCACCATGCGTGCCAAGTCCTTTGCGGTGGATACGTTGTTGCTGGAAAGCCCGGTCGGGTCTTCGAAATGGGTGTTGAACATGCCCAGATCGACTGCCTTGCGGTTCATCGCCGTGATGAAGGCTGGCACACCGCCGGGGTAGTGGCGGGCAAGTGCATGCGTGGCACGGTTTTCCGAGGACATCAGGGAAATCAGCATGGCATCCTCGCGCGCCATCACGGAACCGACATGAAGCCGTGAGCGGCTGCCCTTGAGGTAATCGACGTCTTCGTCAGAAATGGCGACAGGCGCCTGCAAATCCGGTACCGAGTCGAGCACGACCATGGCCGACATCAGCTTGGTGATCGAGGCGATCGGCACGACCACATCGGCGTTTTTCTGATAGATCGGATCGCTGCCGCCTTGCTCGACGACAATCGCGGCACTGGAAGCGACGGCCAGCCGACGGGTTGCCTGCCATTGTTCGCTGGGTGTTGCAGAAACCTTGCGCGGTTTGGCGGGTGCAGCCGTAGCAGGCTTTGCTTTCGCGGTCGCTTTGGACTTCTTTGTCCCCGCATTCTTGTTCGTGCTGGTGCTGGCAGCGTGAGCGCTTGCAGCGGCAACGCCGCCGATACTGATAAGGACTCCCAGCGTCAGAGCGGAAAACAGCTTGGTCCGCATCCGGCGTACCTCCATGACAGAAATTGGTAAAGGATTTTACGTCAGTTTACGCCTGAACTTAATATCCTTGTAAAAATAATGGGATATATCAAATACCTCAGGCACTACCTCATATCCCAAGGAAGGCCCGGACTTCATCGCGGCGCGCCTCGGTATCACGATAACCAAGCGCTATCAGCGCCCGCGTATAGGGCTGTTCGAACAACAGATAGCTGGTCAGGGCGCCGCCGGCGCGGTTCATGGCGCCGATGCCGCGCAACAGGAGCCGGACGGAACGGGGCAAGGCACGGGCGTGCCGGGCGGCCAGGTAGTCCAGCCGCTCGGAGGGGGCAATGACCAGGGTTTCTATAGGCCGCAGCGCCATCCCGGCTCCCTGCTTGACCTCTTCCGGAATGACCGAGAGCGTACGGTTGATGCGCTGCATGCGCTCGATATCGACCGCCAGCCCGTCGAGGAAGATCGACGAAAGCGCGTGGCCGGCAACCTGTGCCAGCGTCGGGTAGGCATTGCCACGTTGACGTTCGGGCCTTTCAGTCATTCGCCCGGCACCAATCACCAGAATTTTTTCGGCGCCCAGGTGGATAGCGGGGGAAACCGGGGCCAGTTGACGCATCGAGCCATCGCCAAACCACTCACGATGCAGGCGGATGGCCGGAAAAACGAAGGGAATGGCCGCCGATGCCATCAAATGTTCAACGGTCAGGCGGTCACGGCTACCAAAGCGGTGGGTGCGAACCCACGCTTCGACCTCGGCACGTGCCTGGAAAAAACTGACACTGTGACCGCTGGTATAGCCCGATGCGGTGATCGACACGGCGCTCAGGGTGCCGTTGGCAATACTCCGGTCGATGTTGGAAAAATCAAGGCGGCGGGTCAGCAGTTGCCGCAGCGGTTCGTTATCGAGAAGCGAACGTGGGCTGCTGCGGATGAACCAGCCAAGCATGAACGAAGACAACCAGTGCGCACCGGACTTGGCAATGCCGATCGGGTCGGAGCGATAGACATCATGCGCGCGCATGTTACGCCAGACGTCGTTCATGGCCTCCACCGCACCACGGAAGTTGTCGGCGTTGCAGGCGAGCGTAGCGGCGTTGATGGCGCCGGCCGAAGTGCCGCAGAGAATGGGAAAAGGATTGGCCGTGGAGTCCGGCAACATCTCGCTGATAGCCGTCAGCACGCCCGCCTGGTAGGCGGCACGGGCACCGCCTCCCGGCAGAACGAGTGCAGTACGGGTGTTGAGGGAACTCATGCCGGGCAACCAGTTATCGGGTTGCCCGGCATGATAGCCGGACTGGGCGGCAACGCCACGCTGCGCCGCCGCAATTCGACGACTTAGGACTGACCAGCGTCGACAACAGTGAGCGCCGTCATATTGACGATGCGACGAACCGTTGCCGTTGGCGTCAGGATGTGTACCGGCCGCGCCGTTCCGAGCAGGATTGGGCCGACGGTCAGATTGTCGCCGGCCGCTACCTTGAGCAGGTTGAAGGAGATGTTGGCGGCATCGAGCGTCGGCATCACCAGCAGGTTGGCCTGGCCGCGGAGACGGGAGTTCGGGAAGGACTGCAGACGGATCTCTTCATCCAGTGCGGCATCGCCGTGCATTTCACCATCGACTTCCAGGTCGGGTGCGCGCTCGTTGAGCAGACGCAGCACCTCGCGCATTTTCTGCGAGGTCGGCGTGTTTTCTGTGCCAAAGGACGAATGCGAGAGCAGTGCAACTTTCGGCTGAATACCGAAGCGGCGGATCTCTTCAGCAGCTTCAAGCGTCATGTCGGCCAGCTGCTCGGCATTCGGATCATAGTTCACATAGGTATCTGCCACGAAGACAGTGCGTCCGGGCAACATCAGCAGGTTCATCGTGGAGTAGTTGCGGACACCTGGCGCCGTGCCGATGACGTTCTGCACGTATTCACGATGAAGATCGTGGCGACCGAAGGTTCCGCAAATCAGCCCGTCGGCATGGCCCAGACGGACCATCAGCGCCCCATACAGGGTGGCGCGACGGCGAATTTCACGACGGGCATAGTCGGGTGAAACCCCTTTTCGCTCCATCAGGCGGTGGTACTCCTGCCAGTATTCTTCGAAGTGTTCGGTGAAGAAATCACAGTGCTCGTGATGGATGACGTCAAAGTCCTTGCCCGGACGCAGGCGCAGGCCCGCGACTTCAATCTTGCGCACCATCTCTTCGACGCGACCGATCAGCATCGGGCGGCAGATGCCTTCGTCAAGCGCCACCTGCACGGCACGCAGCACCCGCTCATCCTCGCCCTCGGCAAAAACGATGCGCTTCGGATTGCGCTTCGCCTGAGAGAAGACTGGCCGCATGATCAGGCCGGAGTGGTAAACGAACTCGTTGAGGCTCTGGATGTAGGCGGCAAAATCCTTGATCGGGCGCGTGGCAACACCGGAATCCATGCCGGCCTGCGCTACCGCCGGCGCAATCTTGACGATCAGGCGCGGATCGAAGGGCTTGGGGATCAGGTATTCGGGGCCGAAGCCGGAGACTTTCTCACCATAGGCAGACGCCACGATTTCTGATTGCTCGGCGCGCGCCAGTTCGGCAATTGCCTTGACGGCGGCGAGCTTCATTTCCTCGGTAATCGTCGTCGCCCCAACGTCAAGCGCGCCACGGAAAATGAAGGGGAAACAGAGCACATTATTGACCTGGTTCGGGTAATCCGAGCGGCCGGTGCAGATGATGGCATCGTCCCGCACGGACTTGACGTCTTCCGGCAAAATCTCGGGGTTCGGGTTGGCCAGCGCCAGGATCATCGGCCGGGCGGCCATTCTGGCCGCCATCTCGGGCTTGAGCACCCCTCCAGCCGAGAGACCGAGGAAAACATCGGCACCATCGATGATCTCGCCGAGGGTGCGCGCATCGGTGGGCTTGGCGTAGCGCGCCTTGATCTCGTCCATCTCCTCGACGCGGCCTTCATAGACCACCCCTTTGATGTCGGTGACCCAGATGTTTTCAACCGGGATGCCGAGCATCACCAGGAGATCAAGGCAGGCCAGCGCAGCAGCACCGGCACCGGAAGTGACCAGCTTGATCTTCTTCAGGTCCTTGCCAAGATAGGTCAGGCCATTGAGAACAGCGGCGCCGACGACAATGGCGGTACCGTGCTGGTCGTCGTGGAAGACCGGAATTTTCATCCGTTCCCGCAGTTTCTTCTCGATGTAGAAGCACTCCGGGGCCTTGATATCTTCGAGGTTGATACCGCCGAAGGTGGGCTCAAGCGCTGCAATCATATCGATCAGCTTGTCCGGGTCGCGCTCTTCCACTTCCAGGTCGAAGACATCGATGTTGGCAAATTTCTTGAAGAGGACGCCCTTGCCTTCCATCACCGGCTTGGCGGCGAGCGGCCCGATATTGCCCAGGCCAAGTACCGCCGTGCCATTGGTGATGACGCCGACCAGGTTGGCACGCGAAGTCAGCGTACTGACTTCCGCCGGGTCAGCAACAATCTCTTCACACGCGGCGGCAACGCCGGGGGAGTAGGCCATGGACAAGTCATACTGGTTGGTCAGTTGCTTGGTCGGCGTAACCGCGATCTTTCCGGGTTTCGGCATGCGATGGTAGTAGAGCGCGGCCGCGCGAAGCTGGTCTTTGTCCATGAAATACCTCTTGTTCGTAATTCATAATTATAGAGCACAAACCCGGGGGGGCGGCAATTAGGGATTTCCACAGGCAAAAGCCTCTTAAATGTCTGACAACCAGACCTCTTTAAATATACAAAAACCCTGATGTTTCAAGGCGTTGGCATAGTGCGGACAGGCTTTATACGAGCCTCGGCTTGTGTCATAATTATGAGTTCTTGTTGTTTGAAACGCACCGCGCCAAAAACGCCGAGCATGATCGCCCCACCCACAAAGCGCTGGGCAACACCTTTGCCTGCCGCGACCGACGCCCTCCGCGCCGACATCATTCCCGATGCCGGCCAACTCAGCGCGCGCCGCGCCTCGGTAGTTTCCGTTTTCAAGTTCCTTCTTTGAGAGCATTGCCATGAGCCAACCCGTACCGCTGAACGCCCCCGCCTACGTCAAACACGAAGGCCTGAAAAAATGGGTCGCCGAAATCGCCGCCCTGACCGAACCTGACCGCATTTACTGGGCCGACGGTTCGCAGGAGGAATACGACCGCCTCTGCGCCGAAATGGTCGAGGCCGGCATGCTGATCAAGCTCAACGAAACCAAGCGTCCGAATTCCTACCTCGCCTGGTCCGACCCGTCGGACGTAGCCCGAGTCGAAGACCGTACCTATATCTGCTCGAAGAACAAGGAAGACGCCGGCCCGACCAATAACTGGGAAGACCCGGCCGAAATGCGCCAGACGCTGAATGGCATATTCAAGGGCTGCATGCACGGTCGCACCATGTACGTCGTGCCGTTTTCGATGGGCCCGCTCGGTTCGCCGATCGCCCATATCGGCATCGAGATCACCGACAGCCCCTACGTCGTGGTCAACATGCGCACCATGACCCGCATGGGCGCCAAGGTATTTGACGTACTCGGTACCGACGGCGAATTTGTGCCGTGCGTACACTCGAACGGCGCCCCGCTCGGCCCCAACGAGAAAGACTCGCGCTGGCCGTGCAACCCGGATACCAAATACATCGTGCACTACCCGGAAACCCGCGAGATCTGGTCCTACGGCTCCGGTTACGGCGGCAACGCGCTGCTCGGCAAAAAGTGCTTCGCACTGCGCATCGCCTCGAACATGGCGCGCGACGAAGGCTGGCTGGCCGAACATATGCTGATCCTCGGCGTCGAATCGCCGCAAGGTGAGAAGACCTACGTTGCCGCAGCCTTCCCGTCGGCCTGCGGGAAGACCAACTTCGCCATGCTGATCCCGCCGAAGACCTTTGACGGCTGGAAGATCACCACTGTCGGCGACGACATCGCCTGGATCAAGCCGCAGAAGCAAGCCGACGGCTCGACCAAGTTCTTCGCCATCAATCCGGAAGCCGGCTTCTTCGGCGTCGCTCCGGGCACCAGCGAGAAGACCAACTTCAACGCCATGGCGACGCTGAAGGAAAACATCATCTTCACCAACGTCGCCCTGACCGACGACGGCGATGTGTGGTGGGAAGGCATGTCCAAGGAAGCCCCGGCGCACTGCATCGACTGGCAGGGCAAGGACTGGACTCCGGAACTGGCCAAGGAGACCGGCCGCAAGGCGGCCCACCCGAACTCGCGTTTTACCGCCCCGGCCCATCAGTGCCCGTCGGTAGACGAAAAGTGGGAAGACCCGAAGGGTGTGCCAATCTCGGCCTTCATCTTCGGCGGCCGTCGCGCCACCACCGTCCCGCTGACCTACCAGGCCTTCAACTGGAACTACGGCGTTTACATGGCCGCCACCCTGGGTTCGGAAACCACGGCTGCGGCCTTTGGCGCACAGGGCGTCGTCCGCCGCGACCCGTTCGCCATGCTGCCATTCTGTGGCTACCACATGGGTGACTACTTCAACCATTGGCTGAAGATGGGCCACACGGTTGATCAGGCGCCGGGCATTTTCTGCGTGAACTGGTTCCGCATGAACGAGCAGGGTGAATTCATGTGGCCTGGCTTTGGCGAGAACATGCGCGTCCTGAAATGGATCGTTGACCGTGTCCGTGGCCGGGTTTCTGCCAAGGAAACCGCGCTGGGCTGGATGCCACGCTTCGAGGACATCGACTGGACCGGACTGGACATCACCAAGGCCGAATTCGAGTCGCTGACCAAGATCGATGCAGATGCCTGGCAGTCGGAACTGGCTGGACACAAGGAGTGGTTCGACAAGCTGGGCGAGAAGCTGCCGAAACAGCTGACGCTGAAGCGTGAGCTGTTCGCCATGAACATCTTCCGCGACGCCGCCTGAGCATTTTCGCTACACTGCAAAGGCCGCCTGCGGGCGGCCTTTTGCTTGCCTGCCATCGGCTTTCGCCCACACCGGAGACCTGCGATGCGTTCCGCCTCACGCCTGGCTGAAATAGCCCCCTTCCATGTCATGGAACTGCTCACCCGAGCCAAGGCGCTGGAAGCCGAAGGCCGGGATATCATCCACATGGAAGTTGGCGAGCCGGATTTTCCGACACCGGCACCGATTGTGGCGGCGGCGCAAAAAGCCATCGCTGACGGCAACATGTTCTACACCCCGGCACTCGGGCTCCCTGCGTTGCGCGAGGCAATATCCTGCTTCTATCACCAGCGTTATGGTGTTGATGTTCCGGCAACTCGCATCGCGGTTACGGCCGGTGCCTCAGGCGCCCTGACACTGGCGCTGGCCTGTCTGGTCGAACCGGGAAGCGAATGGTTGCTGACCGACCCAGGCTACCCCTGCAACCGACACTTCATCCGTACCTTCGAAGGTACTCCGATCAGCATGCCGGTCGACGCTGCCAGCAACTTTCAGCCGACACCTGCCCTACTCGCGCAACACTGGAACGAAAAAACGCTGGGCGCATTATTTGCCTCGCCAGCCAACCCGACGGGCACCATGCTTGGAGCCGGCGATCTCGCAGCCTTGGCCGAGTTCGTACGGCGACACGACGGCCAACTGATTGTCGACGAGATTTATCACGGCCTTACTTACGAGGAAGACACTACGACTGCGCTCGCGGCCGGAGACGACATCTTCGTCGTGCAGAGTTTTTCCAAGTATTTCCAGATGACCGGCTGGCGCCTTGGCTGGCTGGTTATCCCCGAGCGCTTTGTTCGCGATATCGAAAAGCTCGCGCAGAATCTGTTCATCTCGCCATCCACCCCGGCACAGCACGCAGCACTTGCGGCCTTCGCACCGGAGACCATCGCAATTCTTGAGAGCCGGCGCGCCGAGTTCAAGCGGCGCCGGGATTTTCTCTCCCCGGCACTGACCGAGCTTGGCTTTCGCCTCAATGCAAAGGCCCAGGGCGCCTTCTACCTCTATGCCGACTGTCGCGCGCTAACGGATGACAGCGACAGCTTCGCTCGCACCCTGCTCGAATCTGCCGGCGTCGCCGTCACTCCGGGACTCGATTTCGGCAGCCACGCGCCACGCCAGCATTTGCGCTTTGCCTACACCACGGACATCGCCCGACTCGGCGAAGCGGTTGAACGCATCCGGCGCCATATCAGTTGATCTCCCGAGGCACACCGAAAAAACACCGCGGAGTTCATGTGTAGAGTGATCCCGCGCGCCCCCACTGCCGGCTCGGAACAGGACGGAATTACTGCGACCGGAACGGTCGAAGGGGAAAAAGAAGGAAGGCGGCGCGACAGGCGTCGCGCCACTGAAAAGAGCGGGCGGGGCAAGCAATAACTCGCCCCGCACCACATCTACCGCCGATTACTTCGGGCGCGAACCGGTCGGAAAAGGCCAAGCCGCAGTCGGATTGAGTGCGGTTTTCAAACCCGGTGTTGCAGCCGTCGACGGAGTCGGGGCGGGGGCCGGTGCAGCTGCAGCAGGAGCGGGTGCAGCGGGCTTCGCAGCGGGCTTCGCAGCTGGCTTTGCAGCAGCTTTCGGAGCAGCCTTCTTTACAGCGGGTTTGGCAGCAGCCTTCGGAGCAGCCTTCTTCGCAGCGGGTTTGGCAGCAGCCTTCGGAGCAGCTTTCTTCGCAGCGGGTTTTGCAGCAGCCTTCGGAGCAGCTTT
>Ga0172380_10006449_pt1 | contig 13633 bp, 12 predicted proteins | sample Leawe162metaG_FD_119747 | JGI IMG/M metagenome (GOLD analysis project Ga0172380, IMG submission 119747) | Leachate microbial communities from a municipal landfill in Southern Ontario, Canada - Leachate well 162 metaG | ecosystem: Engineered > Solid waste > Landfill > Unclassified | place... | reverse complement strand
CATCCGCACCGCTTCATCGGCGCGCAACACCGGGTCCACCTTCATCGCCGCCCTGCCGTCCGGTTCGACTTCACTGACAATCCGCCGCTCGTCTTCCGGGGGCGGATATTGCATCGTGATCGAAAACATGAACCGATCCAGCTGCGCCTCCGGCAACGGATACGTCCCCTCCTGCTCAATCGGATTCTGCGTCGCCACGACGACGAACGGCTCATCGAGCATCATCGTGCGACCGCCCGCTGTCACCTGTCGCTCCGCCATCGCCTCCAGCAACGCCGCCTGCGTCCGCGGCGGGGTGCGGTTGATCTCATCGGCCAGTAACAGATTCGTGAACACCGGCCCCGGCGCGAAACGCAGTTCCCGATGCCCCGTCGCCGCGTTTTCCTGAATCAGGTCCGTGCCGATCACATCGCTGGGCATCAGGTCCGGCGTGAACTGGATGCGACTGAACCGCCAGCCCAACGCGCCCGCCGTCGCTCGCACCAGCATCGTCTTGGCCAGTCCCGGCACGCCGATCAACAGCACGTGCCCGCCGACCAGCATCGCGGCGGTCAGGTGTTCAACGGCGACATCCTGCCCGATGACCAGACGATGAATCTGCTCACGAAGGCGTCCCACGGCGGGGTGAATCTGGTCAAACTCGGCAAGATCGGGGTCCGTCATATTCGTCAGAATAATCACCAACCGACCTGATCCGCAAACACCCTGCTAAAAATGCACGTTTTTCCCTTGCAACCCCGCCGCCGTGGATTACGATTCAGGAATAAGAAAGAAGAAGTCAGGAGACAGGAGTCAGGAGTAAGAACCCACGGTGCGCCGAATATCATTTTTCCTGTCTCCTGTCTCACACGCTTTTTCAGAGGGTTTGAAAGATGAATGAACCGCAACCACATCGACCGGACGGAGACAGCGCGGGATCGTTGCCGCGTCCGGGGGCGCAGCCGGGGGCGGGGGCGCGTCCGGGGGCGGTGCATCAGCGTGTGGAGCGATTGCCGCGCTGGCGGATCGTGCTGCACGATGACGAAGTGCATGAGCCGATGGAGATGATTGATTTGATCGCCTCGTCGCTGCCGATGTCGCGGTATGCGGTGATCCGCCGGGTGTTGGAAACGCATCACAAGGGCACGGCGGTGCTGATGTTCGCGCACCGGGAATTGGCGGAGTTGTATTACCTTCAGTTGAGCAAACAGAATCTGATTGTGACGATCGAGAGGGAATGATGTCGGATGTGGGATGTCAAATGTCGGATGTGAAGAACCCGGCAACACGGCATTTCTTTACATCCGACATTCCACATCCGACATCCGACATTCACAGAAACGGGTTCGTGGTCCGTTCTTCGCCGATGGTCGTCGCCGGGCCGTGACCGGGATAGACCTTCACATCATCGGGCAGCGTCAGCAGTTGTTCGGCGATGGACGCGAACAACTTCCGGGGGTCGCTGGTGGGAAAGTCGTGTCGTCCGATCGAACCGGCGAACAACGTGTCGCCGACCAGCGCGATGTGATTGTCGGGCTGATACAGCGTGATGCCGCCGGGGCTGTGGCCGGGCGTGTGGCGCACCTGGAACTTCAGCCCGTCGAGTTCCAGCACGTCGCCGTGATGCAAAAAACCCGTCGCATTCGGCGCGATCACCTGCGGGGGGCACATCGCGGACAGATTCAGCATCGGGTCGGTCAGAAAATCGCGCTCGGCTTCGTGAATCAAAATCGGCGCCCCCGGAAGTTGCTCATGCACTTCCGCCAGCCCGCCGATGTGATCGAGGTGCGCGTGGGTCAACAGGATCTTTTCCACCACCAGTTCATGTTTGCGAATGTATCGCAGCATCGGCCCCGGTTCATAACCCGCGTCGATGATCCAGGCCGCTCGCGGCTTCACGATGCCCGGTCCTCCCCCGACGTGTGCCACATAACAATTCGTCTGCCACGCTCCCAGCGGAATCATCTCGATGTGCAATGTCAAAGCCATGTCGCCGATCATATCAAAAACGTCATTTGCCTTGATCCCCCGCCCCGGTACAATGTTTGCAATATGAACGCCCGTACCATGACCATGACCATCACCATTATTATTGGAAACCTCCGACACCGGTAGGTCTGGCGATCGTACACGCGAATCCCAAGGCCCCGCCGGTTGGCGGGGCCTTTTTTCGTTGAAGATGTTTTCACCACGGAGAACACGGAGATCACAGAGGCAAGACAGAGCCGGACAATCATTTTGATTTCGTATTCTCCGTGTCCTCCGTGTTCTCCGTGGTGAATCTTCCCACAAGAGGAACGTCCCATGAACACCGCACAACCCCAACGCCGCGTCGAAATCTACGACACCACACTCCGCGACGGAACCCAGGGGGCCGGCGTCAGCTTCTCGCTCATCGACAAACTCAAAATCGCCCGCCACCTCGACTCGCTCGGCGTCGATTTCATCGAGGGCGGATACCCCCTGTCCAACCCCAAGGACGTCGCCTTCTTCAACGAAATCCGCTCCGCCAATCTCCGTCACGCCAAAATCTGCGCCTTCGGCATGACCCGACGCGCGGGCGTCAAAGTCGCCGAGGACACCGGCATGAAATCCCTCGTCGCCGCCCAAACCCCCGTCATCACCCTCGTCGGCAAAACGTGGGACTTGCACGTCGATGAAGTCCTCCGCATCAGCCGCGATGAAAACCTCGACATGATTCAAGAGTCCGTCGAGTTCTGTTCGCAAGCCGACGGCGGCAGGGAAGTGTTTTACGACGCGGAGCATTTTTTCGATGGTTATGAAGCCAACATGGATTACGCCATGCGAACCCTGCGGGCCGCGCTGGCCGGCGGCGCGACGCGCTTGGTGCTGTGCGACACCAACGGCGGCTCCCTGCCCGACCGCATCGCACGCATCGTCGCCCAAGTGCAATCCGAACTCGGCAATCCGGTGAAACTCGCCATCCACACCCACAACGACACCGGCTGCGCCGTCGCCAACGCCCTGGCCGCCGTCGATCAGGGCGCGGTGCAGGTGCAGGGCACCATCAACGGCATCGGCGAACGCTGCGGCAACGTCGATCTGACCACCGTCGCCGCCAACCTCGCCCTCAAAATGAACGTCACCTGTCTGGCCGGCCCCGAATCGGTGCGCAAACTCACCGAAATCAGCCGCTACATCTATGAACTGGCCAACCTCAATCTGCGCGACAATCAGCCCTACGTCGGCTCATCCGCCTTCGCGCACAAAGGCGGTATGCACGTTCACGCCGTCAATCGACTCGCCCGAAGCTACGAACACGTCGAACCCGAATCCGTCGGCAATTCCCGGCAAATCCTCGTCAGCGAATTGTCCGGCGTGTCCAACGTCCAAGCCATGCTCGGCAATAAATTCAACATCTCCGACAACAAAGAAGTGCAACGCCGCGTACTCAACAAAGTGCAGGATTTGGAGAACGCCGGTTATCAGTTCGAGGCCGCCCTCGCCAGTTTTGAACTGCTCGTACGCGCCGAACTGGGCCGGCGTAAAAACTACTGGACGCTCGATCACTACCGCTGCGTCATTCTCAAAGCCAACGGGCTTGCCCCCACCACCGAGGGCATCGTCAAACTCACCGTCAACGACACGCTGGAACACCATGTCGCCGAGGGCGACGGCCCGGTCAACGTGCTGGACGCGGCCCTGCGAAAAGCGCTCGAATCCCACTATCCGCAGCTTCGCAACATCCACCTGCGCGATTACAAGGTGCGCGTGGTCAACGCCACCGCGGAAACAGCCGCGAAGGTGCGCGTCACCATCGACTTCGGCGTGCGCGACGGTGACGGCAACGTCGAAACCTACTTCACCACCATCGGCGTCAGCGAAAACGTCGTCGAGGCCTCGTGGCAGGCGCTGATCGACGCTTTTGAATATCATCTGCTGAACGTCGGCGCGTAACGGGTTCACCTGCCGGATCGGTTGGAGATCGTCCGCTTGCTGTTCAGCTCCTATGTCTTCGTGCTCTTTTTTCTGCCGGCGATGCTCGCGGGCTTCGCGGTGATCGACCGCCTGCTCGGACGGCGCGGGGCGGTGGCGTGGCTGACCGCCGGTTCGCTGTTCTACTACGGCTGGTGGAACCCGCAATATGTGCTGTTGCTCGGCGCGTCGATGGCGTTCAATTATACGATGGGCCGGGTGACGGTCGGGCGGAAAGCGGTGCTGTTCACCGGCGTCGCGGCGAACCTGTTGCTGCTGGGCTACTACAAATACAGCGGTTTCTTCATCGACACCGTGCAAACGCTGACCGGCTCGCACATACCGTGGCAAAACGTCATGCTGCCGCTGGGCATTTCGTTTTTCACCTTTCAACAGATCGCGTATCTGGTCGATGCGCACCGCGGCGAAACCCGGGAACACCATTTCATCGACTACTGCTTGTTCGTGACGTTTTTCCCGCAGTTGATCGCCGGGCCGATCGTGCATCACCGCGAGATGCTGCCGCAGTTCTCGCGTTCGCACCAACACACCCTCACCCATGAAAACCTGGCGGTCGGCCTGACGATGTTCGTGATGGGGCTGATGAAGAAAGTGCTGATCGCCGACGAACTGGCGACGATCGCCGGGCCGGTTTTCGCGCAGGCCGGCGCGGGTCACGACGTGACGACCGCGGCGGCGTGGCTGGGCGCGCTGTCGTATTCGCTGCAACTGTATTTCGATTTTTCGGGTTACTCGGACATGGCCGTCGGATTGGGCCGCATGTTCGGCATCCGGCTGCCGGTGAATTTTGATTCGCCGTACAAGGCGGTCAGCCCGATTGATTTCTGGAAACGCTGGCACATCACGCTGTCCCGTTTTCTGCGGGATTATCTGTATATTCCGCTGGGGGGCAATCGGCGGGGCAAGGCGCGGCGATACGTCAATCTGATGCTGACGATGCTGCTGGGCGGGTTGTGGCACGGCGCGGGATGGACGTTCGTGGTCTGGGGCGCGTTGCACGGGGCGTACCTGATGTGCAACCATGCGCTGCGCGCGATGCGGGGGGATGATCGGTCGCTGTCGCGCGGCGGGGCGATGGCTGGACGCGCGGCGACGTTCATCGGAGTCGTCGCGGCATGGGTGGTGTTCCGGGCGACATCATTCGACGCGGCGTGGCGAATGCTGCGGGCGATGGCGGGGGGGGCGGCGGACGCGGCGGCGATGAAAATCAAGGCGGATCAGGTGGCGGAAGTGGCGGTGTTGCTGGCGGTGGTGTGGGTGATGCCCAACTCACAGCAGATCATGCGGCGATACCGGCCGACACTGGGGCGGCGACCGACGTGGGACGGCCCGGCGTTGCTGGGGCGGCTGCGATGGTCGGCCCATCCGTTGTGGGCCTGGGCGACGGGAGCGGCGTTGATCGCGTGTCTGATGCAATTGTCGCGCGTGCAGGAGTTCATTTACTACCAGTTTTAGCGAGCGCTATGAACCAGCGGATTTTCCGAGCATATGTCAGGACGTTGCTGATGATGGCGATCATCGGCGGGCTGGTGATCGCCGCGCTCAATGTGACGGGTGATCCGTATCGCGCGTTCGGGCTGGTGACGTGGAATCGCATCGACCAGGGGCGGCGGAAAGACGGCGACCGCCCGTCGAAAGCGGAATGGGTCATGCGCGGCGACCGGCAGGCGATGTTCGTCGGTGATTCACGCGTGGAAGTGGGGCTGGACCCGGCCCACCCGGCGCTGGGCGGATTGAAAACGTACAACCTGGGCCTGTCCGGCGCGACGTGGATCGAAACGGTCGATGCGGCGAAACTGGCGCTGCGGAAAAACCGGCTGAAACTGCTGGTGGTCATGGTGGATTTCGAGCGGTTCTGGCGGAACGAACCGACGGGGGCGGACCATCCGACTTCGCCGTTCAATCCCCCAATGAGCATGTTGGAATACCGCATGAGCACGCTGCTGGGCACACAGGCGACCAGCCACGCGGTGAACGTATTGAGTTCGGCGATCAGGAACAGGGATCGGCGGCAACGGCGCGACGGGCTGCTGATTCGTGAAGCGGGAAAAGTGAAGATCGACCATGAAGCGATGTTCCGCGGCGGCTTGTCGGTGGAGATGAAATTGGCGGAGCGGATGCCGGAACAGTCGGTGAAGATGTTGGAGGAATTGGCGGCGATGTGCCGGGAGCGCGGCACGCGGCTGGTGCTGGTGACGCCGCCGTATCATGCGCTGGTGTTGGAACGATTGGCGCGGGCGGGCGCATGGGAACGGTATGCGCAATGGATGCGGACGATGAGTGAGATCGCGGCGGAAGGGCACGCGGAGTTGTGGGATTGGGCGGGGTGCGAGGGAGCGCATGCGGAAGTGGTGCCTGTTCCTGTTCCGGGGGCGGGGCCTGTTCCTGGGGCGGGGATGCGGTGGTATTGGGAGACGGCGCATTTCACGAAGGAACTGGGGGACGCGAAGCTGGAGGCGACATTGACCGGTCGGGGCGATGGGAATGTGGTGCGATTGACGCCGGGGAATGTGGAGTTGCGATTGATCGAGTTGCGACAGCAGTTGAAGATTTACGAGACGGAACAGGGGGAACAGGTGCGGCGATTTTTCGGTTCCGCGATAGGGGGGATTGACGAATGACCCACGACCGCGAAGCCGCGAGCGGCCCCCGGAAGTTACGGATACCGTCCCGCGGCGCGAAGCGCCTTCACATATGGCGAGTTGGAACTGTGCCCTTCATGCAGGGGCCAATTGTTGTAGGGTGTAATGCAAGGCCATTGCTGAACGGGTTGGCGCAGCGACAGCGGATTGCGTTCAATGTAGGTGATGGTGCGATGGAGTTCATCGGGGTGATCGAGAAAGACTTTCCAGCCGGGGCCGGCCCAGACGGGGTGATCCGGCGGAAAATTCGCGGGGAAGAAACTTCCGGCATCGCGAAGCCGCAAGCGGCCGGCGTTTTGAAGTTTCGCAATCATCTGTTCCGCCTGATCGCGGTGTTTGCGGATGAGGACGTGGACGTGATCGGGCATGATGCACATCGCGTAGCAGGTGTATTTCTCGGCGGCGATGACCTGCGCAAAGACGCTCGCGGTTTCGCGGACGTGTGTTTGATTCAATGTCAGCAATTCATGCGTCAAACGAGATTGGGCGGTTTCGTAAAACGCGCGGATATCAGCCGACGCCGGTTGGATGCGTTTGCGGCCGTGATGCAATGCGCCCAGATCGTCAAGTACGTCACAGCGGATCGTGTGCGAGGAACTGCCGCGCGGATCATTGGGTAACCACCAGCCGTACAACGTCCAGATGAGGTGGTACGCGATCACGATGGGGCGCGACATGGTTGATTCCCGGATTTTGCCGCTTGCGGCTTCGCGATGCCGGGAGTTGACGAACAACCCACGACCGCGAAGCCGCAAGCGGCGGAAAACTATTTCGCCCAGGGTTTGCCTTTGGCGTTGGTGCCGCAGAGGTTGACCTTCATGCCCATCGTCTCGGCCATCGCGGCTTTGACGAACATGGCCTTGTCGGCGTCGGCGGCGCTGTTGGCGTACACCACCTGGATGTGGTTCGACTTGTGTTGCGCCATCATCTGATCGCGGGACACGCCGTAGGTCACAGCATGCATGATCGGCCACTGACTGGTCGTCAGCTTCCAACGCCGCTCGCTTTCTTCGAGGGGCAGGTCGATCGCCTTGCCGCGACCGAGGTCCATATGGAGGCAGTTGTCTTCGACATAGATGCGGGACCAGATGATCTCGCCGGCCTTGCTGATGCCCTTGATCGTCGAACCGCCGAGGCGGAAGAACATCGTCGGCTGGCGTTCGCCGATCGCCCCGGCCCAGCCCTGTGCGAAATGCGCGGGCGGAATGGAGCCGGAGATTTCAAAGACCCATACGTATTCATCGGTCGTTCCGGAGGCGTCGGCGTCGCCCCAGCGCAGATCGTGCAGTGTGTTTTCGACGGGTTGGCCCATCGCCTTGTGAACGCGGTAGGTCATCAGGCCGTCGAGGCCGGCACATTCATCAACTTCATTGAAGCACGGCAGCGGTTCGCCGGCGTACAACTCGCGCGATCCGTCATGCGACCAGACCGGCGGACGATCGGTGTTGTTCAGCGTACCCTCGACCAGATCGCTGGCCGGGAGCAGGTCTTTCAACCCCTGCTGATACTGGATGCCGATGGTGTGGCAACCGAATGTATCGGCGATGCGCAGCGCCGCGGCGTACATGCGGCATTGCGCCAGCACCTGCGATTCGGTCAGGTCGGTCGCGTCATTCGGGCCGAACTGGAAGGTCATGCCCTTGTCGAGATACCACTGGAAAATGCGTCGTGCGTCGGCGTCATGGACCTGCGTGGATTCGTAGTAGAGCGAGGACTGGCTGAGGCGTTCCTTGTAAACGCCGGTGGGATTGAGCAGGTGATCGGGGATGATGGCGTTGAACATGCCCATGCAGCCCTCATCGAAGACGCCGAGAATGGCCTTGTTGTGCTGGAGTTGTTTGGCGAGGGCTTCGCCGAGTTTGCGTTCCTTGGCGCCGATGGCGACGTTTTTGATGTGATGGACGTGATCGGTTTTGTGTTTGACCTTGCCGGTGTCGAGCCACGTCTGAAGATTTTTGAGGAACTCGGGGGAGTTGAAGGTTTCGCCCCAGAGGGATGAATACTTCACGCCGGCTTTGGTGAGCGAGCCGTTGAGGTTGAGCATGCCGACCAGACCGGGCCAGGTGCCGGACCAGTTGGCGACGGTGCAGATGGGACCGCGGTGGCTGACCAAGCCGTGCAACAGGTGATGGGAGTATTGCCACACGGCCTCGGCGACGATGAGTTTGGCGTCGGGGTCGATGCCGGCGAAGACGCACATGCCTTCTTTCTGGGAGCCGATGAAGCCGTGCTTTTCGGATTCCTTGTAGGGATGGGCGCGGACCAGTTCGTAGCCGCACTGTGCGACGGCGGCGGCGAGCTGGGTTTCCATTTCCTGCTGGGTGGCCCAGCAGTTCTGGTTGGCGGTGATTCGCAGATCGCCGTTGGCGACGAGCAGCACCTGCTTTTTGGAGACCTTGGCGGGTTTGTGCAACGCGGGCAGTGTGTAGTTGGACATGATGAATCCCTGTTAGGAAGGAGTTTCTGAAAACACTACATATAAATCGGATGAGGCGGAAGGTAAAGCCCCGGACACGAAAAAAACCAAAAACACCAATGGTCATTGCCTGCGTCATTCTTCATTGGATTTGCGGTATCATGGCCGGCAAAGGAGCCAATCATGTTGAAGGGCACGTTGATTCACCCCGATATTTTGCGAGTGCTGGGCCGGTGCGGCCACGGATCGCGGATATTGATCGCGGATGGGAATTATCCGTTTGCGACGACGCTGGGGCCGAACACGGAAATGGTGAGTTTGAATCTTTCGCCGGGACTGGTCAGCGGCACGGACGTGCTGAAGGCGCTGGTGACGGCGATACCGGTCGAAGCGGCGGCGGTGATGCAAACGCTCAAGAGCGGGCCATATGCGATGAAGGGCGACCCGGACATCTGGGCGGATTACCTGGCGATATTGCGAGGCGCGGGATATGCCGGGGAACTGGAACAGATCGAACGCTTCAAGTTTTACGAAACGGCGGCGCAGCCGAACGTGGCGATGACCGTCGCCACCGGCGAGCAGCGGATTTACGCGAACCTGCTGCTGACGGTGGGCGTGGTGACCCCCGGAAGTTGAAGGCGTTGAAGCAAGTCCGAATGATGTTGCGCCGGGAAATCAGCGGCGGTTGAGGGACATCAGCAAACGCAGGACGTACCAGAACAGCAGCGCGACCGAGGCGAAAAGGGCGAGGGACGCGGCGACGTGTTGGTCGGTGCGGTAGTGGTGGAGGACGTTGGAGGTGTCGTAAAGGATGTAGCCGCCGGCGAAGACGATCATCAGGGAGGTGAAGAGGATGCCGAGGGTGAAGCCGAAGATCGCGGCGGCGACGATGGTGCCGATCGCGGCGAATCCGGCGATCATGAGGATGCCGCGCAGGAAGGAAAAGTCGGCGCGTGTGACAAAGGCGACGGCGGTCAGTCCGAGGAAGACCATCATCGTCAGCAGCGCGGCGGTGGGGATGATGTCGGGGTCGCTCAGCCGGGAAGCGATGAAGAGCATGGGAACGAAGATGATGGCTTGGGCGACGACGTAGAGCGACAGGCCGAGGTATTGCATGGGCTTGCTGGTGTCGCTGGAGGCCCACTGGTTGGCGACCCAGGAGACGCCCATGAACAGGCCGAGCACGACCAGCCAGCCCAGACGACCGGTGAGCATGGTGCTGGTGAGGCGTTCGACATCGACGAATTGGAACACCGCGGCCTCGACCAGGACGAAGGCGAGAATCGCGCCGGCGAGATGAAAATAGGTTTTACGGATGAACTCGGCCCGACTGGCGACCGGGGCCTGCGCGGCGGGGCCTCGGTAGGCGTAAGGATTGTTGTCGGGATGCTGGTTGAATTGCGACATGGCGGGAACCCCGTTAAACGAGTGAAAAAATCGACCGGAACACGGATCAGAACGCGGGTCATATTATATCCGCGCCGACCGTCGGGGCAACATCGGTCGCGTTGACCGCCCCGACCGATCAGGGCAAACGCATCTAAATTTTTATCCGCGTTTTTTGGCCAGCAGGACCGGTGAACGAAATTCACTCCGTGGCCGTTCCGCGATCCGATCCTTGTTTTCTGAACGCTATGGCTGATCGACCGATTTAGATGCGTTTGCCCTGCCCGATCGATGCGTCTAACGTGAGCGGCATGGCATACCCGACCCCGCTGCTGTCGCAACTGGAACAAGATGACGCCCAGATGATGGGCTTCGGCGAACACATCGCCATCGCGGCGGTGCATGAATCGGTCGAAGTGGAATACGGGGCGTTACGAAAAAAAGCCGCGATCATGGATTGCCCGCACCGGGGACTGATCGAACTGCGCGGAGCGGATCGCACGGACTTTCTGCACCGGCTGCTGACGCACGATGTGCGCGGCATGAAACCCGGACAGACGCAACGACAATTCATGCTGACCGCCAAGGGACGCATCATGGCCGACCTGCTGGTCAGGCAGGAAGCCGACCGCACGTTGATCGAAACCGATTCGACGGATGCCGCGTCGATTGTCGCCGAGCTGGAGAAAATGCTGTTCGGCGAGGATGTGCGAATCACGGATATGACACAGACGCATCACGGGTTCGCGGTGCATGGCCCGAAGGCGCATGAGGTGATCGCGCAGTTGGGGTTGAATGATGCGATCAGGATCGAGCAGGATGTGTGCGGGGCTTCGGGGATTCCGGGGGGGGCGGGGATTCCGGGGGTTTCGGGGGTGGGAGTTTGGGTGGAGCGCGAAGCCGCGGGCGGCGTGTGGACGAGGGCGCGGGAGTCGGGTGTGATGCCGTTGGGTTGGCTGGCGTTCAACATGGCGCGGATCGAGGGGGGGATGGTGTTGTTTCATGTGGATTTCGGGCCGGATTCACTGCCGCATGAGACGGGGAGGGTGAAGGCGTTTTGTTCGTTCACGAAGGGTTGTTACCGGGGGCAGGAGATTGTGGCGCGGATGGAATCGCTGGGTCATCCGTCGAAGATATTGGTGGGATTCACGGGGCGGACCGATGCGTTACCGGTGTCGGGCGCGGAGGTGTTGGACAATCGCCCGCCGGATGGGAAAGTGGTGGGGGTGGTGACGAGTTCGACGCTATCGCCGCTGCGGTCGGCCAAGCCGATCGGATTCGTGATGGTGAAATGGGGCCGGCACGCGGCGGATACGGAGTTGTTCACCGCGGCGGAAGGATCGACGGTTGCGATCACGATACAGGCGTTGAAGGTGGGGTAATTGGAAGGATCACGCTCATGTCGATGAAACTTTATCTGGCGAGCGGTTCGCCGCGTCGGGCGGCGTTGTTGCGGGATCGGGGTTGGGGGTTCGAGCAGATGACGCCGCCGTTCGATGATTCGCTGGTGACGCTGGGCAGGGTGAACCCGCGACGGGCGGCGGAGGCGCTGGCGTATTTGAAGGCGGCGAGCGTGGCGGATCATCTGTCGTCCGGCATTGTGATCGGATGCGACACGGTGCTGGCGGTGGGGGAGCATCGGCTGGGCAAGCCGGCGGATCGGAAGGACGCGGCGCGGATGTTGTCACTGGTGATCGGACAGGAGCATCGTGCGATCAGCGCGGTGGCGTTGTATGACGCGATGACGCATCGCCGCGATATTTTCACCGATGAGGCGGTGGTGCATATCGAACCGCTGATCGCCGATGAAATCGGGTCGTATCTGGACAGCGAACAGTGGCGTGGGAAGGCGGGGGGGTATAATCTGGCGGAATTGTCGGATCGCTGGCGTTTCACGGTGCGGGGCGACCCGACGACGGTGGTGGGCCTGCCGATGAAGATGCTGATTGAACATCTGACGAGCTTCGCACCCCAGGCGATTATCGCGTGAGTCAAAGCGACCCGACCAACCTTCATGCGATGATGAGCGGCCTGGACCGTTCGTCCCGTGCGGCGTTGTTTCGATCGGCGGCGGGCGCGGCGGAGCCGGTGTACGACCTGGTGGTGCGATGTCGCAATGCGATGTTTGATCGGGGCTGGCGGAAACAGCATCGGGCGCATGTTCCGGTGGTGAGCGTGGGAAACATCACGACGGGGGGCACGGGCAAGACGCCGATGGTGATGGAGGTGGTGAGCAGGTTGCAAAAGCTGGGCGCGACGCCGGCGGTGCTGACGCGGGGATACAAGGCGGATAGCGAGGGGTTCAGCGACGAAGCGATGCTGATGAAGTTGAAGTTGCCGGGCGTGCCGGTGATCGTGAATGGAGATCGCGTGGCGGGGGCGAAGGCGATGGGGATGAGGTTCGTGGCACCGAAAAAACCCGAGGCGGCGCTCGCCCCCGGAACGGACTCGTTCTGCCCCGGCTTGCCTGTCACACAAGAAGAAAAACTTCCGGGGGCGGGGGTGAATGTGATCGTGCTGGACGATGGATTTCAGCATCGGCGGATCGCGCGGGACATTGACATTGTGCTGGTGGATGCGACGTGTCCGTTTGGTTACGACCATTTGCTGCCGCGCGGCCTGTTGCGTGAACCCCCGGAAGTTTTGAAACGGGCATCGGCGGTGATCGTGACCAAGTGCGATGCGGGTGACGCGGCACTGGATGAGCGGATCGCGCGGTATCACGGGAAGTTGCCGCTGGGGCATGTGTCGCATCGTTGGGCGGCGGTGGTGGATGAACGCGATCAACCGGTGCGGGCGGAAACGTCGCGGCGGGTGATCGCATTCGCGGGGATCGGCCGGCCTGATGCGTTTTTTACCGAGGCGGGGAAACGATTGAATGTGGTGGAGACGATCGCGCTGGCGGATCATATGGTTTATGACGATGCGACGTTGCAACGGCTCCGCGAAGCCGGCAAGCGGCTGAACCCCGATGCGTTCGTGACCACCGAGAAGGATTGGGTGAAACTGCGACAATGGATACAATCGTCACCGATGGATCAACCGATCTGGCGCGCGGTGCTCGAACTGCAATGGCGCGACGGCGATGAGGCACTGAACGCCCTGCTCCGACAGGTGGTGCGATGAACGAACTGATTCGACTGATCGACGGCTGGCGGACCCGACATGTGATGGTCGTGGGCGACTATATGCTGGACCGCTATCTGTACGGCAACGCCGAGCGGCTCAGCCCCGATGCGCCGGTGCCGGTGCT
>Ga0172380_10006448_pt1 | contig 13638 bp, 14 predicted proteins | sample Leawe162metaG_FD_119747 | JGI IMG/M metagenome (GOLD analysis project Ga0172380, IMG submission 119747) | Leachate microbial communities from a municipal landfill in Southern Ontario, Canada - Leachate well 162 metaG | ecosystem: Engineered > Solid waste > Landfill > Unclassified | place... | reverse complement strand
GCCTGGAGCGGCGCGACCTGGCGTCTTTGCTCGACTATCGCCAATCCGGCAATGGCGCCGCAGCGCATCCCAGCGAGGAACATATCCTGCCGCTCTTTGTCGCCCTGGGCGCGGCACAGGGGGCTGCACCGCACCGCTACCAGCCGCGCTTCACCTATGGCGCCTTGGCCATGGACGCCTATCTCTGGGATTAGGCGCAGCGGGCGCAGGGTCTACCCGAGTCTGGCGCAATCTTAGGCATGGAGTCGCTGCGCGGCGAACCACCTCCCCCTTTCCGGGACACGGGGCCGGGGGCAAGCCAAGCTCACCGCGATTGACCAGCCGCAAGGAAATGCCATCGGCTCGGCGCTAGAATACGTCATCGCGGCAGTGTCGCCAGCGGGTAGACAGGGAAAGGGCAGCATGACGGTAGGCATGTTTGATCCAGTTCACGGCGCATCACGGTCGGCCGCCACCCTGCTCACGGCCTGTGCTCTGGTGCTGGCTTTCTGTATTTCCGCGTGTTCTCCCCGGGCTCCGTATTTTCACTCGACCGATATCACCGGCGCTGACTTCGGGCGCGAATTCAGCCTGCTCGACCCCGAAGGCAAGGCCCATACCCTGGCCGATTATCGTGGCAAGCTGGTGATGATCTTCTTCGGCTTCACCCAGTGCCCGGCGGTGTGTCCGACCGCCCTGCTCAACGCCGCCGAGGTCAGGCGCGCACTCGGCGCCGACGCTTCCCGGGTGCAGGTGTTGTTCATCACCCTCGATCCCGAGCGCGACACGCCGCCGCTGCTGCGCCAGTACACGACAGCCTTCGATCCCAGCTTCGTCGGCCTCTACGCCGACCTCGAGGGCACCAAACGGGTGGCCCAGGAGTTTCACGTTTTCTACCAGAAGGTCCCTACCGGAGGCTCCTACACCATCGACCACAGCGCTCTGACCTACGTCTATGATGCCCAGGGTCACCTGCGTCTGGCGGTGCGTCACGATCAGCCAATACAGGAGACGGCGGCGGACCTGCGCGTCCTGCTGGGCTCCTGAGCGCTGCCGGCGCAGCCGCCGCTGTCATAAAGATGATGATTGACAAATGGAACTCGGTTAGAATAAAAATGCAGTGGGTATGCATTTTTCTATAATCACTCAGGGAATAACAATGAACAAGTCCGACCTCATCGAAGCCGTAGCCAAGGATGCCGCTGTCTCCAAAGTTGCCGCCGGCAATGTTCTCGACGCCGTTATCGGTGCCATCACCAAGGCTGTGTCCAAGGGTGATTCGGTTGCCTTGATCGGCTTTGGCACGTTCAAGGCGTCGAAGCGCGCCGCCAGAACCGGCAGGAACCCGCAAACGGGCAAGGAATTGAAGATTGCAGCGACGACGGTGCCGCGTTTCACCGCGGGCTCCGCGTTCAAGGCGGCAGTTGCCGGCAAGAAAGTCGCCAAGAAGAAATAAGCACCCGACTCCTCGGAGACGGACCGGCGCGTCCGGACCGAGCCCCGGCTATTGCAGCAGTCGCACTGACCGACTGCTGCAATAGCCGGGGCTCGTTATTGTGAGATCACTCGAGTATCCGATGCCATGACCAGCGCACGATTTCCTACCCCCATCGACGACCGTTACTTCGAGGACTATGTTCCGGGCGCCGTTCATGAGTTCGGTGAAGTCAGCGTCAGCGCCGAGGAAATCGTAGACTTCGGCAAGCGCTTCGATCCACAAGACTTTCATACCGATCCCGTCGCGGCGGCGAAGACGCGTTTCGGCGGCCTCATCGCCAGCGGCTGGCATACCGGCTCCATGGTGATGCGCCTGTTCTGCGAGCACTACCTTTCGAACAACGCCAGCCTCTCCTCGCCCGGCATGGATGAATTGCGCTGGATCCTCCCGGTGCGCCCCGGTGATCGCCTGAGCCTGCGCGTGACCGTCGTCGAGGCGAGAAGGTCGGCCACCAAGCCAGACCGCGGTTTGGTCCGTTCGGCCATGGAGGTTCTGAACCAGAACGGGCAGGTGGTGATGAGCATGACAGCGATGAATCTCATCGCTTGCCGCAATTTGCCGTCATGACGGACGCCACGCGCTTGCCTCGATAGCGAGCGTTATTCCCGCGCCGGGTGGCGGCTGTAAGCAAACCGCCAGAAATGTAGACTAGAATCGGCGAAAACCAATTCCCACCCGTCAAGGCGCGGCGAAGGCAGTGCTTTCGCTACCGGCTTGGGAAGATTAGGAGGATAGCCGTATGTCAGAGACGCGTTCGATCGAACCCGTTCCGGGTCGACTCGACACGTTTCCGCGCCTCCTGATGCAGCACGCTCGTCTGCGCGGCGGGCGTCCGGCGACGCGCGAAAAGGATCTCGGCATCTGGCAGACCTGGACCTGGGCGCAGGTCTACAGCGAAGCGCGCGCCCTGGCCTGCGCCCTGGCGCAAATGGGCTTCAAGCGCGGCGAGAACCTGGCCATCATCGGCGACAACCGGCCCCGCCTCTACTGGTCCTTCGCCGCGGCGCAGATCCTCGGCGGCGTACCAGTGCCGCTGTACCAGGATGCGGTGGCGACGGAAATGGCCTTCGTGCTGCAGGATGCGGAGATCCGTTTCGCCGTCGTCGAGGACCAGGAGCAGGTAGACAAGATGCTGGAGATAATGGATCAGTGTCCGGCGCTCAAGCACATCTTCTACGACGACCCACGCGGCCTGCGCCATTACCACCAGACCGAGCTCGCGAGCCTCGATGAGGTGATGGAGATGGGCCGCGCCCACGACCGCCAACACCCCGAACTGATCGACGCCGAGATCGCTTCGGGCGTGACCGAGGAGGTCGCCGTGATGGCGTACACCTCCGGCACCACGGGCAAGCCCAAGGGGGTGTGCCAGACCCACGCTTCATTCATCAGCGCGGCGAACAGCGGCGTAATGCTCGACAAGCTGGGTCCCGAGGATTCGGTGCTGTCCTACCTGCCCATGGCCTGGGTCGGTGACCACCTGTTCTCCTATGCCCAGGCGATCGTCGCCGGCTTCACCATCAATTGTCCGGAGTCGGGAGACACCGTGCTCACCGACCTGCGCGAGATCGGTCCGACCTATTATTTCGCGCCGCCGCGGGTATTCGAGAACGTCCTCACCACGGTGCAGATCCGCATGGAGGATGCGGGCGTCGTCAAGCGCTCGATGTTCACCTATTTCATGGGCGTAGCGCGCCGGTGCGGCGCCGAGATCCTCGACCGCAAGGGTGGGGTTTCGCTTATCGATCGCCTGCTCTACGCTCTGGGTGACATCCTGGTCTATGGGCCGCTGCGCAACGTTCTCGGCTTGAGCCGCGTCCGCGTCGCCTACACCGCTGGAGCAGCCATCGGCCCCGACCTGTTCCGCTTCTACCGCTCCATCGGCGTCAACCTGAAGCAGCTTTATGGCTCCACCGAGACCTGCGCCGCCGTCTGCCTGCAGCCCGACGGCGAAGTCAAGTTCGACAGCGTGGGCAAACCTGCTCCCGGCGTCGAAGTGAGGATCGCCGACAGCGGCGAGGTGCTGGTGCGCGGCGGCTGTCTGATGAAGGAATACTACAAGCGGCCTGATTCGACGGCCGAGGCCATCGATAGCGAGGGCTATCTGCACACCGGTGACGCCGGCTTTTTCGACGAGGATGGCCATCTCAAGATCATCGACCGCGCCAAGGACGTGGGCAAGCTGGCCAACGGCGCCCTGTTCGCGCCCAACTACATCGAGAACAAGCTGAAATTCTTCTCCTACATCAAGGAGGCTGTGGCGTTCGGACACGGGCGCGAGCGGGTCTGCGCCTTTATCAACATCGATATGGACGCGATCGGCAATTGGGCCGAGCGGCGCAACATCGCCTACTCTGGCTATACCGACCTGGCGCAGAAGGCCGAGGTGTACGATCTGATCCGCGACTGCCTGGAAAAGGCCAATGCCGATTTGGCCCAGGATCCCTTGCTCGCCGATTCGCAGGTGGATCGCTTTCTGGTGCTGCACAAGGAACTCGACCCCGACGACGACGAGCTGACGCGCACGCGCAAAGTCAGGCGCCGTTTCGTCGCCGAGAAATATGCGGTGCTGATCGATGCGCTATATTCCGACCAGCCCTCGCAGTACATCGAGACCCAGGTCAAGTTCGAAGATGGGCGCAGCGGCCTGGTCAGCGCCGACTTGGCGATCATGACGGCGAAGAGATATCCTCCGGCAGCGGCGAAGAGAGTGGCATAGATGAAACCACCCCCACACCTACTCCGTTCGTTGCGCCCCGATGGGCCCCAGGCTCCCTTTGCGACGGCGCGGCAGGAGGCCTGACATGGCGAAGACCATCGGCGACGTCATCCTCAGCTTCGACAACATCTCGCTCTCCTTCGGCGGCGTCAGGGCGCTGACCGGCATCGGCTTCGACGTGCGCGAGCACGAGATCCGCGCCATCATCGGCCCCAACGGTGCCGGCAAGAGTTCGATGCTCAACGTGATCAACGGCGTCTACCATCCACAGCAGGGCGAAATCATCTTCCGCGGCCAGAAGCGGCGCGGCATGAATACCTATGAGTCGGCGAAGAGCGGCATCGCCCGCACCTTCCAGAACATCGCCCTGTTCAAGGGCATGAGCGTGCTCGACAACATCATGACCGGGCGCAACCTGAAGATGCGCTCCAATTTCCTGCTCGACGCCATCTACTGGGGACCGGCGCAGCGGGAAGAGATCGCGCACCGGCGCCGCGTCGAGGAGATCATCGATTTCCTGGAGATTCAGCATATCCGCAAGACCCCGGTGGGGCGCCTGGCCTACGGCCTGCAGAAGCGCGTCGAACTGGGCCGCGCTCTGGCTGCGGAACCGTCCATCCTCCTGCTCGACGAACCGATGGCGGGGATGAACGTCGAAGAGAAGCAGGACATGTGCCGCTTCATACTCGACGTCAACGACCAGCTCGGCACGACCATCGTCCTGATCGAGCACGACATGGGCGTGGTCATGGACATCTCCGACCGAGTGGTGGTGCTCGACTACGGCAAGAAGATCGCCGATGGCACGCCAGATGAAGTGCGCTCCAACCAGAACGTCATCGACGCCTATCTCGGCGTCGCTCACTAAAGGGCCGGCCCGCAATGCAATTCTTTTTCGAAGTCCTCATCGCCGGCCTGCTCTCGGGGGTCATGTACTCGCTGGTGGCATTGGGCTACGTGCTCATCTACAAGGCTTCGGGCGTGTTCAACTTCGCCCAGGGCGCGATGGTGTTCTTCGCGGCACTGACGGCTGTCGGTCTGCACGACCTCGGCCTGTCGTTGTGGCTGGCGGTGCCGCTGACCGTGGCGGCCATGATAGTCCTCGGCCTGGTGACGGAAAAGTTCGTGTTGCGGCCATTGGTGGCACAACCGGAGATCACTCTGTTCATGGCTACCATCGGCCTCTCCTTCTTCATCGAGGGTCTGGCCCAGGCCATCTGGGGCGCCAACGTGCGTTCCCTGGAAATGGGCATAGAGGACGTGCCGCTGGAGTGGCTGATGGATGTTTCAGGAATGGCCATCTCCCAGTTCGACCTGATCGCTGCCGGCATCGCCGCCATGCTGGTGGCTGCCCTGGCCCTGTTCTTTTCGCGCACCAAGGTTGGTCGCGCCCTGCGCGCCGTCGCCGATGACCATCAGGCGGCGCTGTCCGTGGGCATTCCGCTGCAGCACATCTGGGGCGTGGTCTGGGCTGTGGCCGGATTTGTCGCCCTGGTCGCGGGCTTGCTCTGGGGGGCGCGCAACGGCGTCCAGTTCGCTCTCACCTTCGTCGTCCTGAAGGCGCTGCCGGTGCTGATCCTGGGCGGCTTCACCAGCGTCCCCGGTGCCATCGTCGGCGGCTTGATCATCGGCGCCACGGAGAAACTCGCCGAAGTCTTCGTTCCGCCGCTGTTGCAACGATTGTTCGACACCCAGATGAACCTGGGCGGCATCGAGGGCTGGTTCCCCTACGTGCTGGCCTTGCTCTTCCTGCTCGTCAGGCCTGAAGGCCTGTTCGGCGAGAGAATCATCCGTCGCATCTGATTAGGCGAACCAGACATGTTCTACAGGGAAGCGGGGCAGTTCAAGGCGAGCTACGCGGAAGACAACCAGATCTTCCCGATACGCCAGGATCGCTTCGTCATCGCGTTCATCATCGCTTTCGCCTTCCTTGGCGTTCCGTTGCTGGCCCAGTTGGGCCTCGTTTCCAACTACATGTTCACCGCCATCCTCACCCCCTTCCTGATCTTCGCCCTGGCGGCGCTCGGTCTGAACATCCTCACCGGTTATGCCGGACAACTGTCCCTGGGTACCGCTGCCTTCATGGCCGTCGGCGCCTTCGCCTCCTACAACTTCATGCTGCGCATCGACGGCATGCCCATCCTCCTGGCCTTCATCCTCGGGGGATTGTGCGCGGCGGCGGTCGGCATCGTCTTCGGCCTGCCCAGCCTGCGCATCCGCGGCTTCTATCTCGCTGCGGCGACATTGGCCACGCAGTTCTTTATCGTCTGGTGCCTGACCAAGGTGGGCTGGTTCACCAACTACAGTTCTTCCGGCGTCATCACCGCCCAGCAGATCGCCGTGCTCGGTTACGCTTTCGACAGCTCGATGAGCAAGTATCTGTTCGTGCTGGGCGTCGTCTCGGTCATGGCGCTGCTGGCGAAGAACATGGTGCGCACCAACATCGGCCGCTCCTGGATGGCGATTCGCGACATGGACATGGCGGCGGAAGTGATCGGTTTTCGGCCGATGCGCACCAAGCTCATGGCTTTCGCCGTCAGCTCCTTCTACTGCGGCGTGGCCGGCGCCCTGTTTGCCTACGCCTACCTAGGGACGGTGGAGCCGGATGGCTTCAATCTCGAGCTGTCCTTCCGCATCCTGTTCATGGTGATCATCGGCGGTCTGGGCAGCGTGCTCGGCTCCTTCCTCGGTTCGGCCTTCATCGTACTGCTGCCTATCGTGCTCAACGTCGGCATGCAATCCCTGGAGAGTGCCGGTCTGCCCCTGCCCTCCGGCATCGGATCGAGCATAGAGTTGATGGCCTTTGGCGCCCTGATCATCTTCTTCCTCATCGTCGAGCCGCACGGTTTGGCCCGGCTGTGGCAGATCGCCAAGGAGAAACTTCGCCTTTGGCCCTTCCCGCATTAGCGTTTATGTGGTGCAATGAGCATACGCAGCAAGATATGTGAGCAGCATTCGATCTTATCCATGGGAGGCGACAAAATGAGAGCATTCGCACGAATTCTGGCGCTGCTGGCGCTGGCTGCAGCGGCTTGTGCAGCCTACGCGCAGGAGCAGTACATTCCGCTTATCAGCTACCGAGTCGGCCCGTACGCTGCGGGTGGTTCGGGATTTTTCGGCGGTGTCATCGACTACATGACCCTGACCAATCTGAAGGGTGGCATCAACGGCGTCAAGCTGGTGTGGGAAGAGTGCGAGAGTGAATACAATGCCACGCGCGGCGTCGAATGCTATGAGCGGCTAAAGAAGAACCACGGCGGCGCTTCGATGGTGGACCCGCTGTCTACCGGCATCGCCTATGGCCTGCTTGACCGAGTTGCAGTGGACAAGATTCCCCTGACGACACTCGGTTACGGCCGCTCCGACGCCGCAGACGGCCGCGTCTTTCCCTACGTCTACCCGCTGATCACCAGCTACTGGAGCCAGGCGGCGGCAATGATCAAATACCTGGGCGAGAAGGCCGGCGGGCTGGACAAGCTGAAGGGCAAGAAGATCGTGCATCTGTATCACGACTCGGCCTTCGGCAAAGAGCCCTTCCCGGTGTTCGAAGCCTACGCCAAGCAACTCGGTTTCGAACTGATCAAGCTGCCGGTGCCGCACCCAGGCAACGAGCAGCAGTCGCAGTGGCTGCAGATCCGCCAGGCGAAACCGGATTACGTCATCCTCTGGGGTTGGGGTGTGATGAACCCGACCGCGCTGAAGACGGCGCAGCGCAACGGCTTCCCGCGCGAGAAGATACTCGGCGTCTGGTGGTCGGGCTCCGAGGAAGACGTTCTGCCGGCAGGTGATGCCGCCAAAGGCTATTCCTCCATGACCTTCAACACGCCGGGCAACTATCCATTGCTCGACGAATTGAAGAAGAAGCTATACGCGGCAGGCAAGGGCAACCTCGAGGACAAGTCGCGCATCGGTTCGGTCTACCACATGCGTGGCATCACCGCGGCCATCCTCTGGGTCGAGGCGATCCGCAAGGCGCAGGAGAAATTCGGCAAAGGTAAGGTGATGACCGGCGAGCAGGTGCGCTGGGGCTTCGAGCATCTCAACTTGGATGAGGCCGCGCTGAAGGCCCTTGGTGCCAACGGCATGATGCCGACAATTAACACCACCTGCTTCGACCACGAAGGCTCTAGCGCCACCAAGGTGCAGCAATGGGATGGCAAGAAATGGAAGCCGATCACGCCCAACTGGCTGGTGGGTGACAAGGCGATGATCCGCACCATGGTCGAAGAGTCGGCCGCCAAGTACGCAGCGGAAAAGAAGCTCACGCTGCGCGATTGCGCCAAGGAGGGCTGAGCTGGGCGGGCGACATCATGATGGTCCAAACGACTGCCGCGACGAGTGCCGAGACCGGCGGGCCCAAGCCCTGCCTGTCGGTCAACAATGTCGAGGTCATCTACGATCACGTCATCCTGGTGTTGAAGGGGGTGTCGCTGTCTGTGCCCGAGGGTAAGATCGTCGCCTTGCTCGGCGCCAACGGCGCCGGCAAGAGCACGACCCTGAAAGCGATCTCCACGCTGTTGCACGGCGAACGCGGCGAGATCACCAAGGGGTCGATAGAGTTTCGCGAAGAGCGCGTCGACCAGTTGACGCCCAACGCCCTGGTCAAGCGCGGCATGGTGCAGGTGATGGAGGGGCGACACTGCTTCGGCCACCTGACGGTGGAGGAGAACCTGCTCACCGGTGCGTACACGCGCAGCCTCGACCGCGCCGAATTGCAGGACAGCCTCGATCGCGTCTATCAATATTTTCCACGCCTGAAGACGCGGCGCGAGAGCATGGCCGGCTACACCTCGGGCGGCGAACAGCAGATGTGCGCCATCGGCCGGGCCTTGATGGCCAAGCCGACCATGATCTTGCTCGACGAACCGTCGATGGGGCTGGCGCCGCAGATCGTCGAGGAGATCTTCGAAATCGTGCGTGACCTCAACCTGCGGGAGAAGGTGAGCTTCCTCCTCGCCGAACAGAACACCATGGTCGCGCTGCGCTATGCCGACCAGGGCTACATTCTGGAGAACGGTCGCGTCGTCATGGAAGGCGCAGCGGCCGAACTCTCCTCCAACGAGGACGTCAAGGAGTTCTACCTCGGCCTGTCCTCGACCGGGCGCAAGAGCTTCCGCGACGTCAAGCACTACCGGCGGCGCAAGCGCTGGCTGGCCTGAACAAAGGCATTTCCCGCAGCCCCCTTACGTACACTGCCCTCGCCTTGGGGCGGCCCGGCGGCGAGGCTAGAAGCGCTCGTCTTGGCGCAGGTAGCGCCACTTGCCTTCTGGCAGATCGCCCAGGATAACGCTGCCGATGCGTACGCGTTTCAGGCCCAGCACCTCCAGGCCGACCTGTTCGCACATGCGCCGGATCTGGCGCTTCTTCCCCTGGCGCAGCACGAAGCGCAACTGGTCTTCGTTGGCCCAACTCACCTTGGCCGGCCGCAGCGCTTCGCCGTCCAGGCTCAGTCCGTGCCTAAGCAGTCCCAGGTCCTTCTCGGACAGGGTCCCCTTGACCCGCACCAGATATTCTTTTTCGATCGCCGAGTTGTCGCCGATCAGCAGCTTGGCGATGCGTCCGTCCTGGGTGAATACCAGCAGGCCCTGCGAGTCGATATCGAGCCGGCCCGCAGGCGCCATGCCCTTCAACTGGCGTGTGGCGAAGTTGTGCGGCGAGCGGTCGCCGCTGTAGCGCGAACTGGCGTTGATCAGGCTGAGCGCCGGCCGGTAGCCTTGCTCGGCCTGGCCTGAAACGTAGCCGATCGGCTTGTTGAGCAACAGGGTGACCAGGCCCAACTGCTCCTTCTTGGCCGCCGGATTAAGAGTGATCTTCTGGTTGGGGAAGATGCGCGTTCCCAGTTCGCTGACCACGACACCATCAACCAGCACCCAACCGCGCTCGATGTAGGCGTCGGCTTCGCGGCGCGAACACAACCCCTGTTCCGACATCAGTTTCGACACCCTCACCTTTTCCATCACCAAAATCCCGCCAGACTTCAGCCGGGCCCGGGCTTCTTGCGCCTGCGCGGAGGCGCTTTCTCGGTCGGGACTTTGTTGTCCGTTTCCGCCCGGGACTCCAGGTTCCAGGGCCATAACCCGGATGCTGCGAAGGGGTTGGCGGGAGACTCGGCAGCGGCGGCGGCCTGACCCATGGACTTCCAGGCGGCCAGCGTGGCGCGCTGCATCTCCAGCCCTTGTATGGTCATCTGCAGCATGCCCAGGTTCATCTTCAGCCATCCTTCGACCGCTTTGAGGTCGGCGACGCGTTTGTCCAGTTCGTCGAGGTCCACTGTTGGCGTAACGATGCCGGGCAAGGGAAAACCAAGCTTTCCCCACATCGACTTGAGGAAATCGAGCGGGTCCTGGGCTGCATCGGACATGTGAATCTCCTGGTGACTTCGGACAGAATAATAGCTTATAGTACAAATGCCATAAGAATTGCGTTACACTTGCATATGTCATTGTGGTTATGGGAGAGGGAACCGTGATGAAGATCCTTGTTGTCGACGACCATGCGCTGGTGCGTGAGGGCCTGATGCAGACCCTGCAGCAACTAGAGGGCAAGGTCAGCTGCGTCGGCGCCCAGGACGCCGACGCGGCGATGGAGGAGTTGCAGGCCCAGGACTACGATCTGGTTCTGCTCGACCTGATGTTGCCCGGCATCAACGGCATGGCCTTTCTCGGTGTGCTGCGCAAGCGTTTTCCTTCTCTCCCGGTGGTGATCCTGTCTGCGCTCGACGACGCGGAAACGGTGGCCCGGGCCATGCGCCAGGGCGCTGCCGGCTTTGTGCCCAAGTACAGCTCGAGCGAGGATCTGCTCGAGGCCCTGAGGCAGGTGCTCGCTGGCGTGGTCTTCCTGCCACAGCGGCTACAGGAAGCGCACGGCGGCCGCTCCCTGGCGGAACGCTACGGCATCACGGCCGGGCAGATGCGCGTGCTGGAATTGCTCGGTCAGGGCAAGACCAATCGCGAAATCGCCGATCTGCTCGGGCTTACCGAAGGCACGGTAAAGATCCACGTCTCGGCCATTTTCAAGGCGCTCAAGGTTAGCAATCGCGGCCAGGCGCTGCTGGTGGTGAACAAGAAGAAGCCCGCCAGACTCTGAGTTCCGCGGCGACGGTCAGGCCGTCACCACCGACGCCGCGCCCGCAGCCCGTTGCTGCGCAGCGCCAGGCTCGGTGCCGAGTTCATCGATGGGTATCTGCAACAGATCCAGGACTTGGTGGGCCATGCCGCGACAGGCATTGGCGAGCGGCGAGGGAAGCGGTGCGGGGATCTGCGCCTGGAGCAGCTGTTTGCTCGCTGACAGCGCCCATACCGGTTCGAGGATGCGATCGCGGAAAGGCGAGAGAAACTCTTCGACCGTCCTCTCCGCGGCCTCGCGCTGCCAGGCATTGGTCGGCCACTGCGTCGGCACGGCGTAGGCGCGGGGAAACAGTTCGAGGTCGCGGATCACCGTGCGGATATCCTCATGCGAGTCGCGGAAGGGCAGCAGCACCAGGTCAGCGAGGCCATAGAGCCGGCGGTCCATCTCGCTGCGATTGCCTCCACCGTCGATGATGCCCAGCCATTCCTTGAGCGAGCGTATCTTGTCGACCACCTTGGCCAGCGCTTCCCGGGTGCGCGCGTCTGCGGTCAGGTAACGCCGGCCGGCCGGATCGAGGGGCTCTCGGTAGGTGTCAGTGAGCACGCAAACCGAGCGTTTGCCGAGCAGGCCCAGTCCCTGGGCGAGCATGTGCGACAGGGTCGTCTTACCCGTGCCGCCCTTGTTGCCGATAACGCAGATGATGTCCGCCATGATGTCTCCTGTGCCATGCGCCGGTAAGCCGCGCAAGCAGCGTCAGGCTGGATTATTGGCGATGGCCGGGCGCCGCGATGCGGTGAAATGCAACGCAATCGGGCCCTATTTCGGATCGGCGGCGGCGCTAGCGGCGATAGCAGTACAAGCACGTCTTGCGCCGGTCTTCGACTTCGACGACTTGCTCGGCGACCGCCTCGGGAACCGCGAAGCTGTTGCTGATGAGCAAGCTGCCGGGGCGCATTTCGGCGACTGCCTTGGCCATCAGGCGGCGCATGGGAACGGGCGAGAGGAAGGCATAGACGAGGTCGAATTCGCCGAGGTTCCGGCTCCAGAAATCGCCGTATTTGATGCGGACGTTACCCCGCGCCAGGTTGCTCAGGCTGGCCCAGAGCCAGGGCAATGGCGCGTGTTCGACGCCAAGGAATTGGCAGTCCGGCCGCGCGGCAGCCAGGCGGCGCAGCAGACCACCGTCACCGCAGCCGAGATCGACGACGCGGGCCGGCTGGGGCGGCAACAATTCTGTGACGGCTACGGCTGTTGCGGCGTTGGACAGATAGAGAGGCACCTGGCTGCGGTCGGTGCGCCAGTAGATGGCGAGGATCAGGGCGAAGCCGAGCAGGTACCAATGCGGCGCAAGTCCGGCCTGGTTCAACCAGAGCGCGGCGGGGAGAAAGCCGAGGTGGATCGGCAGCCACCACCTTGGCGCTCCCAGCTTGAAGCTGGAAAGCGCGGCGCAGGCTCCCTGCACCGCCGCCGCCGCCAGCGGCAGCGCGAGCAGCTTGGGATAGGCCAGTTGGATCAGGGCATAGGCGACGGCCGCCCCGAACAGTTGGGCGAGCAGAGCGGTGCGCAGCGGCGAGGCGGGGGGCGCTTCCATGCGCGGCTTGGCTCTCTTTCGCTCAATACGGTCAGAAGCTATTTTACGCCGCTTGGACCCGGGCGCCGGAGGGGCATGGGCGGCGCCTCGGCGTCCTAATCCAGACTCCGCCTTGACTTCCCGCCGGAAAAGGCTCAAAATCAGCCGTTTCGCTGGAGGGGTTCCCGAGCGGTCAAAGGGAGCAGACTGTAAATCTGCCGGCTCTGCCTTCGAAGGTTCGAATCCTTCCCCCTCCACCAGGAATGATACAGGTTGTGCCGGCGGGGACTGGGAAGCAAAGAGCAGAATGCAGGGTAGATGCGGTCAGATGCGAATAGCGTTTAGGGCGGGGGTTTTGGGCAGTTTTCGGACTTTGGCAAGAAGTTTGGCAATTGAGCGGGTGTAGCTCAATGGTAGAGCAGAAGCCTTCCAAGCTTATGACGAGGGTTCGATTCCCTTCACCCGCTCCAGGATTGCAGCAATGGTTTTTAGGGCCCATGTAGCTCAGTGGTAGAGCACTCCCTTGGTAAGGGAGAGGCCACGTGTTCAATCCACGTCATGGGCACCACGGGTAAACGGGCAACATCGGGCAACAATTGGTACTACGGGCAGGATGTCGTGCCTCGCAACAGCAATAAGCGGCGAGAGCGCTGGGTTCATCGGCTTTTTCTTTTGGGGTAGACGATCATGGCAAAAGGCAAATTTGAGCGGACGAAGCCGCACGTAAATGTGGGGACGATCGGGCACGTAGACCACGGCAAGACGACGTTGACGGCGGCGATCACGATGGTGATGGCATCGAAG
>Ga0172380_10006447_pt1 | contig 13642 bp, 11 predicted proteins | sample Leawe162metaG_FD_119747 | JGI IMG/M metagenome (GOLD analysis project Ga0172380, IMG submission 119747) | Leachate microbial communities from a municipal landfill in Southern Ontario, Canada - Leachate well 162 metaG | ecosystem: Engineered > Solid waste > Landfill > Unclassified | place... | reverse complement strand
CCAGCATGACTACCGCTCCTCGACCACGGCCTACACGGCCCAGGGCTACAAGAACGGCATGTTCGGCAGCGACTACCCGCACTGGGAGGGCACCTTCGGCCATACCCAGAAGACCCTGCACGAGCTCTGTGACAGCCTCGATCCTGCCGTCAGCCACCGGATCCGCATCGGTGCGTTCGCCGAGCTCTTCCCGCACGTGCCAACCCCACCGGCCGACGAGGCATAGCCTCCCGGTCCTTCAGACCTCCCATCAGGGTGGAATCAGCATCTGGCCCCTCGCGTCAAGCGGGGGGCCAGATGCTTTGGATTTGCGGAAAACCCGCACGAGAACCTGCCTATACGCCGTAAGGTTCCGGTGAGCACGCACGCTGATTCCATCTCTCGCAGCCAGGTGAAGTGCACCGGCTGACTTCTTGGAGGCCGATATGAGCAAGTTATGGGCGAACTCAGGTGATTCACACCTGGTTGAGCCGGATGATCTTTTCCAGACGCGACTGCCAAGTGACTTGGCTGAGCGCATGCCGCGCAGTGTCAAGGATGAGGACGGTCTTTGGGAGACCGTCTATGTCGATGGTCAGGAGTTCCGCCGTCGCATGCCGAAGCCAGGCACCCAGGCCCGGTCCTTCGGTGATGAGGACGGACTCACCGAACGCCGCATGGTAGGTGGACGCGATGTCGTCAGCCGCCTGAAGGACCTCGATGAAGAGGGCATCTGGGCCGAGCTGACCTACCCGTCGCTGGGCATCTGGTCGTTCAATATTCGTGACCCCAAGTTGGCTCTTGCTGGTTCGATGGCCCTGAATGACTGGGCCCTGGAGATGCAGCAGGCCTCACCGCGGTTCGTCTGCACGGCAGCCATTCCGTTGATTGACATCGATGATGCGGTGAGGGAGGCCAAGCGCTGCCGCGAATTGGGCTTCCACGCCGTATCGCTGCCCACTCGACCAGGTCTTGCCGGTGAGGTTCAGCACAACTACGTGGATCCGTTCTTCGATCCATTGTGGGATGTGCTGAATGACATGGAGATGCGCCTGTGCTTCCACATCGGCACCGAGCCGCACACTCCCGACCAGCGCACCGGCGTGGTGCATCGCGGTCGTGGTGGCGCCATCCTGAACTACAACGAGACGACCTTCGGCGGCCAGCGTGCCGCAGCGCAGATGGTTGCTTCGGGTGCCTTGGACATCCGTCCGAACCTTAAGGTGATCATCTCCGAGGGTGGTTCGGGCTGGGTGCCGTTCGTGGCAGATCGTCTCGACGAGGCCTTCCGCCAGCATTCGGCAGCAGTGAGTCCCAAGCTCAGCTGCCTTCCAGGTGAGATCCTCTATGACCAGGTCTACGCGTCGTTCCAGCATGACTACCGTTCCTCGGTCATGGCCCTGACATCCGCTGGTTACCAGAACTCGATGTTCGGCAGCGACTATCCGCACTGGGAGGGCACCTTCGGACACACCCAGAAGACGCTCCACGAGCTCTTCGACAATGTCGACCCGGTGGCGAGCCGCAGGATTCGGATCGGCGCCTTCCAGGAACTGTTCCCGCATGTTCCTCAGCCACCGGCTGACGAGGCATAGGCAGGCCCAATCGAACAGACACGGGTGCGGCTATCCCCTAGGGGATAGCCGCACCCGTGTCAGAGACCTAGAGCACTCATCGGTGCGATATCTAATCGACCGGCCCGTGCCCAACGAGCTTGGGATGCGCTTCAAGGTCGGCTTCAAGAGGAGTTGCGAGGACTTCCTCGGACGGAACTTCCGCTTCGACATCGGCTGCGTGGATGGTGTGCATCATCGCCCAGATGGCCCATGAGCCGAACGCGATCAGGAGGGGGCCGATGAACAGCCACGCGAGCATGGTTGGCAACTTCGTCAGGTTCAGCATGATGAAGGCGACGGATGCTGCTGCGGGAATCGTCAGGGCCCACGCAACGATCATGCGACCGACAACTCTCCAGTTGACACCCTTGCCGGAGCCGACACCGGCACCGATGATCGAGGTGGCAGCCGCATGTGTCGTGGAGATGGGCATGCCGATAGCGGTTGCTCCGAACATCGCGGTCGTGGCGCCGATGTTCGCTGCCGTGCCCGAGGTTGCATGCAGGGTCGTGATCTTCAGTCCCATCGTCTCGATGATCTTCCAGCCGCCCCACAGGGTGCCGAGCGCTATGGCCGAGTACGCGCTGAGTGCCACCCACTCGGGTACCAGGATTGTCTTGCCGTCCTCGGCGAGCGAGGTGTAGCCAGCACCAAGCAGCAGGGCGGCTATCACACCCATGGTCTTCTGCGCATCATTCGCGCCATGACCGAAGGAGACAGCCCCGGCTGAGATCAACTGCAGGCCCTTGAAGATCGGGTGGTTGTCGTGAAGTTTGAAGAGCCGTTGCACGGCGAAGACCAAGTACATCGCGAGGAACGCGATGGTGAATGCGACTGCCGGAGACAGCACGATGCCGATGCCGGCCTTCTCCACACTCGCCCAGTCGATGGCGTCGAGACCGCCTACCGCGAGCCCGGCACCGACAAGGCCGCCGATGATCGCGTGACTCGATGACGACGGCAAGCCAAGACGCCAGGTGATGAAGTTCCAGGCAATGGCGGCAAACAGCGCCGCGAAGGTGACCGCGATTCCCTCATCGACAGTCTTCACAGTCTTGGCGATGGTGTTGGCGACAGCTGTCCCGACCACGAAGTAGGCCAGGAAGTTGAAGGCTGCAGAGAAGGCAGGAGCCCATTTCACTGGCAGCGCACGCGTGGCCACCACCGTGGCGACGGAGTTCGCCGCGTCGTGGAAACCATTGGTGAAATCGAATACGAGTGCGAGAAGACAGAGGGCAATAACCGCGATCAGCAGCATGTCCATAGCGAGGGAGTCTCCTTGAGGAGCAGTGGGCGGGCCTTATTGCTGACTCAAGTGAACATGAGGTGAACAACTGAAGAGGGATGAGTCGGTTAACAGATGGTGAACGACCGGCAAACATCTGATCCCGGGACTCCGGACCCGCCGGCGGGAAGGAGGGTCAGCCCTCACGCATCACGGCGAGGAGGGTCCCAACCTCGGCCCGGAGCATCTCTGCCATCTGTGCCAGTCCATGTGCCTGATCCACCGAGTCGAGCCCTGAACCGGACTGGCCCGGGATGCCGCCATCGACCGCTGTGCGCAGATCGTCAACCATCGAGGACATATTGCGCACGGTCCCGCCGATGGAGCTCATGGCGGACATGCTCTGACCAGCGACACCTTGGATCGACTCAACCTGGGCGGTGATGTGGTCGGTGGAGCGAGCTGTCGTATTGGCCAATTCCTTGACCTCATTGGCGACGACGCTGAATCCCAGTCCTGCGTCACCGGCCCGGGCCGCCTCGATCTGTGCGTTCAGTGCGAGCAACTTGGTCTGGGCGGCGACCGAGGAGATCAAGGCGACCACATCGGCGATCTCGCGCGAAGCGCTGTCCAGGAGCGTGACGGTCTCGCCTGCGGCGTCGGCAACGCCAACGGCATCAAGCGCCGATTGACTGAGCCCGGCGGCCGTCGCGCTGAGTTCGGTTGATGCGGCGGCCACCGTCTCGGCAACAGACATGACCGTGGCCTCAAGCCGATCGGCCAGGTCACGACGAGTCTGCTCGGCCTTCTCCGCACGTTCATGCGATTCGACCATCGCCTCGCGGGCCTGGTTGATCGTGATTGCAGCATCGCGGAATGGGCCGTTCATTCCGGCAAGCAGAACGCGGCGATAGAAGCGCTTCTCGCTGATGGATTCCAAGGCCGCCACTGCCTCGCGAACGAAGGCGTCAGTGCGGTCCAAGGTCGCGTTGAACGCATGGCGCAGAGCAATGATGTCCGGGTGCTCCTCGCTTCCAGGAACATGCTGGACGCGGGCCTCTGAGTCTCCCGCGGCAGATGCCTCGGCAACTCTGCGGAGCTCTTGAATGCAGGACCAGAGCATTTCGACTTCCGAAGCCTCGGCCTGCTCAGGGGAGACCAGATCCTCCATCGATGCCTCATCAATGAATTCGTCCAGGACTATGGCTTGAAGATGTCTGGTCACGCTGCTGCCTCCGTTGTCACTGACCATACGAACTCGTCATAGGTCATCCCTGCTTCTGTCAGCGTTTGCCGGAGCGCTGCAGCTCCACGGTCTGCCGCCTCTGAGGCCTTGGGGTACTTCCGTTCCTCGGCGAGCAGCTCTCGATAGATGGGCTGGATCGCACGAACCCCAGCGGCGCTTGGCGCACGTCGATTCGAGTGATAGCCGACGACTTCGCCATTCGGGCCGATGGACGGCGTTACATGTGCGTAGACCCAGTAGTGCGTTCCATCTCCAGCGAGGTTCACCACGTAGGCGAAGATCTCCCTGCGCTCCTTGAGCGCACTCCACAGTTCACGAAAGACGGCTCGGGGCATCTCAGGGTGACGGACAAGACTGTGCGGTTGGCCGAGGATATCGGCCTCGGGATAGGCCGCCATGCGGCAGAAGACATCGTTGGCATATGTGATGCGACCCTGCAGGTCGGTCTTTGACACGATGATCTCGTCATCGCGGAATGTTCGCTCCACTCCATTGGGCGACACATGTGCGAGAGCCATTGCTTCCTCCTCGATGGAGGGATCCCCTCCGACGGATCTATCGACTCACCGCCGATCGAACTGAGGAGAAAGGCTTGAGGCAACTGCTCCCAAAGCCCGCGAAGGGGTGTGGACGAAGCAGGCGATCAGGCGAGAACACCAGACGTCGCAAGCAGGATCCACAGCGATGCCGGGATGCCGAGGTCGCTGATGAGGATCAGCGTGTTGCCCGGAGCAAGGTTGCGGCTACGGATGATCTCGATGACGTGGTTGACAGCTGCTCCACCGAGAAAGGCCGTTCCCGCGATAGTGGCAATGACCCAGGCATCGGATTGCATCATCGAGGCCGTGATGGCTGCTGCGCCAATGGCCAGGTTCGCGAACCCGACCTCTTTCTGGAAGCCATTGGATACCCAGCCGATGGATGCAGCGACCTGCTTGCTCATGAACACATGCATGACGAACCCGCCGATCCCGCCCCAGCCCAGGGCAAGGAACAGGATCCACCGAATTGCGGTGATCGAGAAGGTATCCGTCGGCTCAGCGCCCCAGGGTGCAAGCCCCGTCAGTGCGAAGACCCAGGACAGTGCAAGCAGGAATGGGACCGACAGGACGCCGAGGATCTTCACATTCGCAATCTAGCGTCGCGCTTGTACGGAATCGGAGATTGATGCGGTGGAGTCCTCGCGCCGTTCCATGCCTGGCCGTGCCTGGCGGTGCGAAACAGGTAAGGAGGGACATCGTGCAGCCGATGAGATCGTGACGGCACCGACGGATCGGTGGCCTCGGCATTTGCCGTGACCGTCTCCACGGAGGGAGACCCTTGTGTCTGCTCAATTGGCCGTTGTGCGATCCCTCCTTCTGGGATTCGTGATCGCAACCGCCGTACTTGTGGTGCTTGTGGTCGTCTCGAAGTTGCGTCGGGATCGCGCCGAGCAGTCCAGCGGCCGCAGCAAGGCCAGGATCCTGCAGGCGTGGCAGTCCAATGACTACCCGGAGATGCTGGCCACCTGCCGGCGGGCGGCGCGCGGGTCGGTGCAGCGGCAATCCGATTACCTCATGTGCTGCATTGCTGCGGATCCAGCGCTGTGGTGGACAGCTGCCAGTCAGGCCCGATTGCTCCAGGCGGCCCAAGAGTCAGGGCTGCGCAATCGACTTGAGAGGCAACTGCATTCGCGGCGTGCCGTGCGTCGTGGACTGGCAGCGGCGATAGGCGGCTACGCAGGCACAGCACTTGCACCCAGCCAGATAGCCCAGCTGTTCGCGGACCAGGACTCCACAGTGCGCACCGCCGCAGCAGCGGCACTCGAGCATCTGGGCACGCCTGAGGCTGCGCGGGAGCTCATCCGAGGATTGGCCGAGGAACGGCTGCCCGCCCCTCGGTTGATCGAGCGGCTTGGGCATGGATGGGCCGTGCCATCGCTGCTGTACTTCCTGAATGGCGCCAGCGACACCCTGGTCTGCGGATTGCTGCGAGCCCTGGGCCTTGCTGAGGATCCACGCTGCATAGCGGAGCTGCGCAGGCTGGCTTCCACCACGGGCAATGACGAAGTGCGGATCCAGGCCATTCGAGCGATCGGTCGCTGCAGCCGTCACGCATCTCATCCGGTGCGCAAGGAGATCGAGCAATTCGCTCGTCGGCAGCTCACCGATTCCAATGCGGTCATCCGCAGCAGTGCAATTCAGGTATTGGCCAAGGCCGGTTTCGCTGAGGACATCCCCATTATCAGTGCTTGTGCGTATGACCCCGACTGGTTCGTCCGTCGCGATGCTGCCCGAGCACTCGCGTCATTCGGCGAAGCGGGTCGCGAGGAGCTGCGTGTCATTGCCTTGGGTGATGACGAGTATGCGGCCCACCGTGCAACTCAGCAGCTCGCTCTCGAAAGCCTCAATGCCGTGAGCAGACCGGCATGAATCCCGACTCGGCATTGGCCATCGGGCGATCCTTCTTCATGTGGTTCGACCCGGCACTGCTCGTCTACCTGCTGAGCCTGAACCTGATCTACTGCATCCTGATGATCTCAGGATGGCAGCTCATCTATCGATACGTGTCCATGCGCGCCCTGCGTGACTACCGATATGTGGGACAGTCCGAGATGTCGATGCCGGTGAGCATCCTGGTTCCCGCCTACAACGAGGAACCCATCATCGCTGACTCGATTCGTTCGCTTCGCAATTCGCAATTCAGCCAACTCGAAATCGTGGTGGTCAACGACGGCTCCAAGGACGGCACGCTGGAGCGTCTCAAGGAGGAATTCGCGCTTGTTCCCATCGATGTGGTGCCGCGATCTGGGCTGCCGACTCAACCGGTGACCCAGGTGTATCTGTCGTCTCGTGACCAGCGGATAGTGGTGGTCGACAAGGTCAATGGCGGCAAGGCAGACTCATTGAACACCGGGCTCAACTATGCCCAGTACCCGCTTGTCTGCGCGATAGATGCGGACACCATCCTCGATCCTGGCGCACTTTCGAGGCTCGTCTGGGAGTTCCAGTCCGATCCCGACACTGTCGCGACGGGAGGCATTGTTCGTGTGGTCAATGGCAGCCGCGTTCGCGCAGGCCAGATCGAGCGGATTCAGACCCCCAGCACGCTCCTGGGAAATATCCAGATCCTGGAATACCTGCGGGCCTTCCTCGGAGGACGCATCGGCTGGTCTCGGTGGAATCTTCTCCTGGTCATCTCAGGCGCCTTCGGACTGTTCCGACGTGATGTCCTCATCGAGGCCGGGGGATACGACGTCAACACGATCACCGAGGACGCCGAGCTCATCGTGCGCATCAGGCGCCTGCGGGCCGATCAAGGCAAGCCGTGCCGCATCTCGTTCTTCCCGGATCCCATCTGCTGGACTGAGGCCCCCACCAGCGCCAAGCAGCTCGTGAGTCAACGTGATCGCTGGCAGCGTGGCCTGGGGGAGCTGCTGATAACGCACCGGGCAATGCTCTTCAATCCGAAGTACGGACGCATCGGACTCATCGCCATTCCCTATTACTGGCTCTTCGAACTGCTGGAGCCGGTGGTGACGGTCGTCGGGCTTGCACTCGTCACCGTGGGCCTGTTCCTGGGCATGGTGAACCCCGTCAGCTACGCACTCATGGTTGGTCTTGCGACTGCCTTCGGACTGCTCCTGAGCCTCACCGTGATCCTGCTCGAGGAGCGCGCATATCGCCGCTATCCCAACTGGCGCGATCTGAGTCGCCTAGGAGTCGCGGCGATCCTCGAGAACTTCGGCTATCGCCAATGGCAGGCTCTCATTCGCATGCGGGCACTGTGGCGCATCCGTGGCAAGGCCCATCACTGGGGCGAGATGACTCGCACGGGCTTCTCGGAAGCCTCCGTGACAGGTTGACCCCGAAGCCATCCCTCCACCAGCGGCGCAGAAAGGCAGAGCAATGTTCGTTCATCAGCAGCACCTGGCCGGAATGCGCGGACTGCTGCGCGGCCACCAGTCAATTGATCCGCCGCAGGAGGTCGTGAGCGCTGTCACCGCATTGGCGACGGGAAACACGGTGACGCATGTCCTGTGCACCTCGAGCTCAGGCGAGGTGCACACCACGTGGACGGTGGTCGGCCTCCTGGCATCAGGACATCTCATGCACGTTGCCGCGACTGCCGATATTCCCGGCTGGCACGCGCACACCGGCAGTTCGGCAGGACAGCTCGACATCAAGATCGAGGCCACCTGCCATGTGATCGGAGACGTGACGTCCATCCGACTGACCCACGTGCAGGCAATTCCCACCAGTGCGAGCGACGAGTGGACTGCGATCAATACGCGATGGCGAGTTCACTTCAATGATGGGGACGCCTTCAGCATTCCGGCGAACAGGTATCCGACGGATGAGGAATTGACGGCCGCCGAGGCAATCATTGCTGCACTCATCGGAGTGGCACCCGTGGCGCCAACTCCCTCAGTCTCGTAGGGAGTCTTGACGACGGTGCTCTCCCAGGCTCATCCCCGGGAAACCTCGAGATTGCCGACTGACACCGCGACGACCAGGTCGATGGTTGGAACCCCCGGGACTACCACGCCTGGAACCTGCTCGCTCACCGTTGCGCGGGGTCCACTCTGCTCAGGCAAGCCATCGACTGCGACGCGACCAAGGCCGACGGTGGCATGGACACGGATGCTCTCGCCGACTGGAGCGATCACTTTGAGCTGACCGAAGCCGACAGTCGAGCGCACCCGGTAGGGCGAGCCGGAAGGTGGGAGGTGGAGGCTGCGCAGGTCCAGAGTGGCTGCTCCTGCATCAAAGCGGAACTGGTGCGCGATCTGACCGACGGAGGTTGGAGTCCACGTTCGCAGACCGACATGGGTCCCCAACCGAAGGCCCGTAGGGCCTTTCGTCACCAGGACCGCGCCAACGACCAGCAGCAGGGCGAAGGCGAAGAGCAACCGAGCGCGGCGCATCAGCAAGCGCAGGAACAAGGCCGTGACGAGTATGCCGACTGCGACGGCGATAGCAATGGAGGGGCTCAGATGCGCCATGGGCCCACCCGTCGCCAGGCGAGCATCCACACCGGCCCGGGGATCTGGCCGGTCCTGTACCGCGAGGGTGAATCCACCACCTTGTTCACATTCCTGCCGTGACTGGTGCACCGGAGCTGCCGAACGCGATTCTTCATTCGCTGTCTGGATGTCATCGGCAGCCTGGGAGCAAAGCGGAGAAGAACGCTCGGTCCAATGCTCGATGTTCCGGCTCCGTGGCCGCACCTGACTCGCGTGCTGAGAATCCCTCAGCCCCGAACCTGCTCCGCCGATGGAGGGGTGCAACCAGAACAGGCCGGTCGCCAGGTCCGCCGTACCACGTCAGAGAGGGAGTGAGCCCGTGAGCGCAATGGAACCCCCCTTCACCGACGGCCTGGATGAGATCGCCCAGGAGTTCCTCATCGAGAGCTACGAGAACCTGGACGAACTGGATCGTGCACTGGTTGCGTTGGAGCGGGAACCGGGCTCACGCGACCTGCTTGCCTCGGTGTTTCGCACCATCCACACGATCAAGGGCACGAGTGGCTTCCTGGCGTTCAATCGTCTCGAGACCGTCACGCATGTCGGTGAGAATGTCCTCAGTCGCCTGCGAGACGGCCAGCTCGAACTCACACCGGCGATTGCCGGCTGCCTGCTGCAGATGGTCGATGTCGTGCGTGCACTGCTGGCCAGTATCGAGCGAACGGGTGTCGAGGACGCGATCGACACGACCGCTGTCGAGGCGGCCCTTGCTGCATGCCTGCTGCCGCCTGCGGCGCCCGTGCCCACGCCGTCATCGAACGACCCCCAGGCGATAGGCGCGGTTGCGGAAGTGATTGAAGAACTTGCTGTACCCGAAGCTGTCTCGACAATCGTTGAGCCGACCCAGGCGCAGCCTGCATCGGGTGAGCCTGAGGTCCATGCTGAGTCGGTCCCGATGCTTGAGACCATGCCTGCAGTCGAGGTCACTCCGGTAGCCGAGGACGAGGGAACAGGAAAGCGCAGCGCAGCGGACAGCACCATTCGCGTTGATGTCGGCCTTCTGGATCAGCTCATGCGCATGGTCGGCGAACTCGTCCTGACCAGGAATCAAGTGGTGCAGTACGTGGGATCGCTGCAGCATGCAGACCTGCATCGCGCTTCGCAGCGGCTGAACCTGATCGCCACCGAGCTGCAAGAAGGAGTCATGAAGACTCGCATGCAGCCCATCGAGCAAGTCTGGGCGAAGCTTCCGCGCATCGTGCGAGACCTCGGCACGCAATGCGGCAAGCAGGTCCGCCTCGTCATGGAGGGTCGCGAGACCGAACTCGACCGCACTCTGCTCGAAGCGGTCAAGGATCCATTGACCCACCTCGTTCGCAATGCAATCGACCATGGCCTGGAGTCGCCCGCAGCCCGGGTGGCAGCAGGCAAGCCAGCAGAGGGAACCCTCGCCCTGCGGGCCTATCACGAAGGCGGACAGGTCGTCGTGGAGGTCACGGACGACGGCGCGGGGATCAACGGCGACAAGGTGCGGGCGAAGGCGCTCGAGCGCGGCATTGTCACGGTGGACCAGTTGGCGAAGATGACCCAGCGGGAGATCCACGACCTCATCTTCCGTCCTGGGTTCTCCACCGCCGACGCAGTCACGAACGTTTCCGGGCGCGGGGTGGGCATGGATGTGGTGCGCACCAACATCGAGAAGATCGGCGGAGCCGTCGATGTCACGAGCGAACTCGGCAGCGGTACCACGGTTCGCGTCCGCATCCCACTGACTCTGGCGATCATTCCCGCACTCGTAGTCGGTCAGGCTGAGGCACGGTATGCGATTCCCCAGGCCAATCTGCTCGAACTCGTTCGTCTTGAGGGTGAGGCGATGACGACGGGCATCGAATATGTCGCTGGTGCGCCGGTGTATCGCCTGCGCGGCAAGCTCCTACCCCTCGTGTTCCTGGCTGATCAGCTCAAGCTCGAGCAGACGGGGGAGCACGAGGCGTTGAACATCGTCGTTCTCGCTGCAGATGGCACCCACTTCGGTCTTGTCGTCGAGGAGATCAGTGACACGCAGGAGATCGTGGTGCGGCCGTTGTCGCGCCAGATCAAGCATGTCGATGTCTTCGCCGGTGCAACGATCACGGGCGATGGCAAGGTCGCGCTCATCCTTGACGTCTCCGGGATCGCCCGTCGGGCTATTACTCACGCCGGAGGAGCGACTGCAGCAGTCACTCGTGATCGTCAGCAGCGCGACGAGGATGCTCGAGCGGGCAGCACGGCGCAGCGACTGCTCGTGTGCGAGGTGGGTGACGAGCGCAGGCTGGCACTGCCCATGGAGGATGTGGCCCGGCTTGAGGAGTTCGCAGTGAGTGCGATCGAGCATGCAGGCGACTCCAAGGTCATCCAGTATCGAGGCGATCTGCTGCGACTGGTCGACGTTGGCAAGGTGCTCGGCTTTGCGGCACCCAAGCACGATTCGTTGGACATGTTCTCGGTCGTAGTGCACCGCCATCTCGATGAGGCACCCGTTGGACTCGTCGTCGACCGCATCCTGGATGTCGTCGAGGAGGAATTCACGTGCAGTGACGTAGGCAGTCGCATCGGGCTACGCGGATCTGCGGTCCTGCAAACCAGGGTTACTGACATCGTCGACATTCCCGCTCTCGTGCTTGCAGCAGCTGGAGGACATCATGGCTGATCGCCAGTTGTGCACCTTCTACGTGGATGATCTCTATCTCGGCGTTGATGTGATGGAGGTCCAGGAGGTCATTCGATACCAGGAGATGACGGCAGTTCCACTCGCGCCGAACGTGGTCCGCGGCCTCATCAATCTGCGCGGACAGATCGTCACTGCACTCGACCTGCGCACCATGCTCGGCCTTGGCCCGCGGCCAGTTGACGATCTTCCCGCAAATGTCGTCGTGGGTTCGGGAGGAGACGAGGCGGTCAGCCTGCTGGTCGACCAGATCGGCGATGTCGTCGACACCATCGAGGACGACTTCGAACCCGTACCCCCGACCCTCTCCGGTCCAGCACGCGAATTCGTGCTCGGCGCCTACAAATTGAGCGACCGGTTGCTTCTCGTACTCGACACCCGTCGTGTGCACAGCATCGACCGACTCGTCGAAGCCAACGCCTGAACGACCACTCACGCACTCGCTCGACGCCTAACAACTTCCGGCTACGCCGGTGGAAAACGAAGGAGACCGACATGACCATCGCCCCTGAGCAGAACGGCAGCATCGTTCTTCAGCAAAGCGTGCCCAGCGCTTCTGGCCTGCCGACGCGTACGAGTCGCTCCTCGCGACCCAAGGTCGAGCCGCAGTCAGTCGACCTGGCGGGGCTGCGATCGATCTTCGAGGACGCTCCCATCCGAATGATGCTCTGCGATCGCAACCTGATCATCCGCCATGTGAACAAGGCGTCGATGGAGGGCCTGGCGGCGCTCATCGAGCATCTCCCCGTCGGTCTTGACAAGATCGTCGGCTCGGACATCAGCATCTTCCACAAGAACCCGAGCTATCAGCACGGCATCCTGGCGAGTGCCGAGAACCTTCCTCGTCGGGTGGAGATCAATGTCGGACCGGAGATCCTGGACCTGACGGTCAATGCCCTCTTCGACGACCGTGGCTCGTATGTCGGCGCTATGGCCTCATGGGAGAACATCACCAAGCGCATCCAGATGGAGAAGCAGCGAGAGGAGGCCGAGGTCGACAGCCGTGCGACGAGCCGGGTCCTGCAGGATCTGTCGGCAGCCACGACCGCTGAAGAGGTATGCCGTGTAGCACTCGACACCGTGCGTGACGCCTTCGACTGGGCCTATGGCTCGTACTGGCAGATCAGCGATGCAGACGGACTGCTGCACTTCCAATCGGAGTCAGGAGACGCCGGTGAAGAGTTCCGCAGCGTCACCATGAGCGCGACCTTCGCCGAAGGGGTCGGCCTGTCCGGACGGGCATGGAAAAGCCGTGAGCTCTTCTCCACCCAGGACATCGGCGAGATGACCGACTGCCTGCGTGCGCCCGTTGCGCAGCGTGCTGGCGTGAAGTCGGGCGTGTGCTTCCCGATCATCGTGCAGGGCCAGGTGGTCGGCACCATGGACTTCTTCACAACAGAGACACTCGAGCTCAGCTCGCAGCGACTTGAGGTCTTGCGCAACGTGGGCCGTCTGGTGTCTCAGTCTATCGAGCGCATCAAGGTCGAGGCTGATATCGCCATTCAGACCGAGGCCGAGCTTGTCGCCAAGGTCGACCAGATGCTGAGTGTCGTGAGTGCAGCAGCGGGCGGCGATCTGACCAACGAAGTCACTGTCCACGGAGACGACGAGATCGGTCGGATGGGCGAGGGCCTCAATGGCTTCTTCGCGACATTGCGTGCGAGCATGGGCGAGATCGCCCAGACTGCCCAGGCCCTTGCAGCCGCAGCAGAGGAACTCTCAGCCGTCAGTGAGCAGATGATCGGCAATGCAGCCGAGACCTCGACTCAGGCGGGTTCAGCGACGGGAACATCGAACGACGTGTCAGCCAATATCCAGTCGGTGGCAACTGCCGCTGAGGAGATGACAGCGAGCATCTCCGAGATCGCCCGCAATGCAACTGCCGCCGCGCAAGTGGCTCAGCAGGCAGTGGAGGGTGCCGCTT
>Ga0172380_10006446_pt1 | contig 13643 bp, 12 predicted proteins | sample Leawe162metaG_FD_119747 | JGI IMG/M metagenome (GOLD analysis project Ga0172380, IMG submission 119747) | Leachate microbial communities from a municipal landfill in Southern Ontario, Canada - Leachate well 162 metaG | ecosystem: Engineered > Solid waste > Landfill > Unclassified | place... | reverse complement strand
GGGTGGTCCGGGGGTGGTCCGGGGGTGGTCCGGTCAATCACAACATTTTCACACCCACAACGCTCGCGGAAGCCCGAAGAAAAGGACAACATTTAGAGCACCTAAAGGAACCCTTGATTCAGTCTTCGCCCGCAGATGACGCTGCCGGCCAGATCAAGGAACGATTCATGATCCCCGTGGAGCACGCCATCGGCGGGATCAAACGCTACGGCGTGATGACCCGGTCGCCACGCAACCGCATCGGCGAGTTCGACGACCAGGCCGCCCTCCTGACCGCCGGGCTGTGGAACTACCTGATCGCTTCCTGAACCACACGGCCAGAACGCCCGCTGGAACAAAACACTACCGTTGCACACAACATTGAACATCACTTGCCGGTCGGCTCGCGGCGGCGTAAACTGATCGTTCTTCCCTGGGGCGGTAGCTCAGTTGGGAGAGCGCGGCAATCGCACTGCCGAGGTCGTGAGTTCGACTCTCATCCGCTCCATTTGATCTTGCGAGGTTTCCTGACAGAAACCTCGCTTTTTCATTGCCCCCCGGAAGTGTCCCCGGAAGTGTCCCCGAACCACCTTCCGATGGGGGTGCCAACCGACGATGGCGGCGCGGCGAGCCGGGCCGGGCCCGACCCCGGCTGCCCTTGAACGCTGTCACGGATTTGCCCCGGCGGCGCATTCGGGTATTGTTGAGAACCAATTATCAACAACGGGCGTAGCATCGTTATGAACATACTTCGATCTTTAGCGTGGACCGGACTGATGGTTGCCGCTTGCGTCGGGCCGGCGGGTTGCGGGCATGATGACGCGAAACCGAATCAGCCGACGGTCGCGGCGACGATCTGGCCGATGGCGAGTCTGACACGACAACTGGTGGGCGATGATGTGACGGTGGCGTGTTTGTTGCCGCCGGGCCTCAGCCCGCACAGTTTCGAGCCCACGGCTCAACAGATGCGGAATCTGGCGGAGGCGAAGTTGCTGGTGGCGGTGGGGTTGGGGCTGGACCACTGGGCGTGGAACGCGGCGAAGGCGACGGGGCGCAAGGATTTGCCGATGTTCGTATTCGCCGACGCGGCGGGCATCGCCGGGGATCACGCGGCGACCCATGATGAAGATGAACATGAAACGCACACGGCAGAGGCGGCTGTGCAGATCGGCGTCAATTCCCATCTGTGGATGGACCCGGTGCTGGTGGAACAAATGCTGCCGAAACTCGCGGCGGAACTGGAAAAAGCACTGCCCGATCACAAAGCGATCATCGAAGCGAATCTGACGAAGCTGCTGGCGGACATCAGGCAACTGGATGCCGATTTCCGCGATCAGTTGACGAAGATTCCGACGAAACAGCTTGTGACGTTTCACGATGCGTTCAACCGCATGGCGCAGCGCTATGGGTTGACGGTGGCGGCGACGCTGATGCCGATCCAAACGCCCGGCGGGGTGTCGTCCGACCGGATCGAACAAGTGGTGAACGCGGTGAATCGGTATCAGTTGAAGGTGGTGTTCGCCGAGCCGCAGTTTTCACCCGACGCGGCCAACACCCTGGCCGACGAAACGCACATCCGGGTCATGACGCTCGACCCGCTGGGCGACCCGCATCTGGCCGAACGCGACACCTATCAGAAAATGATGCGGTACAATCTGCGGACGCTGGTGGAAGGACTCAGTTCAAAATGACGAATGACGAATGTCGAATGACGAATGAATGCCCAATGACGAATGACGAATGTCGTCAGGCGCGCGTCGGACGTCATCTTGTTTCGTCATTGGACATTCGTCATTCTTTCGTCATTCGTCATTCGACATTCGTCATTGGGGAGGCCAGCCCCGCATGACCTCCCACGACCACACGCACACCCCCGGCCAGCACGTCTGTCACCATGGACCGCTCGGCGAACACCGCGCGTCCACCGATGCCATCTGCCTGGATACCGTGGCCTACCGCTACGGCAACGTCGAGGCGCTGCGCGATGTCACCCTGCACGTCGAACGCGGTTGCAACCTCGGCATCATCGGACCCAACGGCGGGGGCAAAACCACGCTCCTCAAAATCATTCTCGGCCTGCTCACCGACTTCACCGGCAACGTCCACATCATGGGGCTGCCCCCGCGCGAAGTGTGCCGGCGGGGCGACATCGTGGGCTATGTCGCGCAAAAAGCCACCTTCGAGCCGCGATTTCCGTTCAGCGTGCGACAGGTCGTCCGCATGGGGTTGATCGGCAAAACGGGCCTGTTTCGCCGCTACTCGAAAGACGACAAGGATCACGTCGAACAACTGCTCGAACAGTTGGACCTGACGGAACTGGCCGACCGCCCGATCGCGCAATTGTCCGGCGGGCAACAACAGCGTGCGCTGATCGCCCGCGCGCTGGCGCCGCGCCCGTCGATCCTGCTGCTGGATGAACCGACGGTCGGCGTCGATGTCGCCGGCCAGCGCCGCTTCGCCGAGCTGATTCACAAACTGCACGAATCACTGGCGCTGACGGTGCTGGTGGTGAGCCACGATCTGCGGGCGGTGGCCGGAACGTGCGGCAAAGTCGCGGTGCTCAGCCGCACGATCCATTACCATGATTCGCCGGACGGCCTGACCAGCGACCTGCTGCAAGAGATTTTCCAACACGATGTGATGCCGATGCTGGGGTAGGTGAAATGACGAATGACGAAGCTCGAATGATGGCTTAGAACTCCAGCAGCACTTTCAGCACGTCGGGCTGCCGGGCGAGCGACAGGGCTTCAACGCCTTGCTCGATTTTGATGCGGCGGCTGATGAGCGAGGTGACATCGACGCGGCCCTCGGCGAGCATGGACAGGGCGTGCGGGAAGGGGCCGCAGCGGCTGCCGATCAGTTCGATTTCGTTGATGACCAGCGGCGACAGATCGACGCCCGCCTGGTCGACGACGGTGGTTTTGAGGACGATCTTGCCGCGGGGCCGGACCATTTGCATGGCCAGTTTCAGGCCCGACGCGCTGCCGGTGCAATCGACGACGATGTCCTGGTCGGCGCGGGGCGTGTTGTCGGCCAGCAGACGATGTTTGATGCCCCATTTGTCGCAGCGTGCGAGTTTTTCGGGATGCTTGCCGACGACGCGCACGTTGGCGTTCAGCGTGGTCAGCACCTGCGCGACCAGCAGTCCGAGTCGTCCGTCGCCGAGTACGGTGATGAAAGGCCGGCCTTCGACGTGCAGTTGTTGAAGCAACTGACACGCGGCGGCGAGCGGCTCAACGAACACGGCCTGTTCGTTTTCAATCGCATCGGGCACGCCGATCAGATTCCTCACGGGCAGTGTGAAATGATCGGCGAAGCAGCCGTCGCGTCCGGCGATGCCGAGCACGGTGCGATGGCGGCAATGCGAGGACAGGCCGCGTTTGCATAAGTCGCACCGGCCGCAGACGCAGTTGATGGAGCCGACGACGCGGGAGCCGACGAGTTTTTTGGATTTGTCATCGCAGTCGGCGTGAACCTGCTCGACGACGCCGACGAATTCGTGACCGAGTACGCCGGTGTGGTTCATGTAGCCGCGACAGATTTCGATGTCGGTGGAACAGATGCCGGCCAGCAGGGGGCGGATGACGGCTTCGCCCGGCGCGAGTTGGGGGTCGTCGCGTCGTGGATTGAATTGAAGTTGCTTGCCGTCGAAGAGCAGGGCGCGCATGACGACTCCGATATTGGTGATTTTGGATTTTGGATTTGTGATTTTGGAAGAGGCGGATCGTGACGTGTGTTGAATCACAAATCGCCAATCCGAAATCACACATCCCCCATCGTGTTATCCGCCAGCCCCCAATCTGTGCTGGTAGGGGGGCTTGGGTTGCGGAGGCGGGGGCAGATGGGGTGCGTCGGGATTGGCGGGCGGCTGAGCGGCTTCGGGGGGATTCACGGCTTCCGGGGCTTCCGCGGCTTCCGGGGCTTCCGGGGGTTGGGCGGGTTGCTCGGTGGCGGTCGCAGGGGCCGGGGGTTGCGGCTCGGCGGGTTTTTCAGCGGCGGCAGACGATTGCGCCGGCGCGGGCTGTTCGGCAGTGGCGGGGGGCTGGGCCGGCGCGGGCTGTTCGAGAGGTTTCGCCGATTCGGCGGGTTTTTCGGCGGGCGGCTGCACCGGCGTGGGAGTCGGAACCGGGATTGTCGCAGGCGGCGGTGGGGGGGGGACGGAGGTTTCGTTGACAGGCGCGGTGGATGCCGGCGTCGGCGCGGGACTCCCCGCCCGCTCAAGCGGGGGGGCCGATGGTGTCGGGGTGACCGTGGTGTGTGTGATCGTCGCCGGCGCATCGACCGTGACGCGCGGCTGTTCCGGCGTCACCTCTTTTTTGTCCGGTGCCCAGAACGCCAGTCGGTTCCATGTCGAAGTCGGCCCGTCATATTGCGGGTAGTAGTAAGTCTGCTGATCGGCGAAAAGATTCTGGGTGTCCTTGGCCCAGTACCACCATTTGCCGCCGTCCTGTCCGAAATCACGTCCGGTCAGCGTGTGCAGGGCACCGGCGGCTTCGACGGTCACGGCGTAACTTTCATCATTCAACGCCGCCACCAGCGCATCGAACGACCGGCGATCCGCATATTGCCCCAGCGCGTTGGCGCATGCGATCCGCACATCGACTTCATTGTCGTTGCCCATCGCCTGAGTCAGCGGCAAAATCGCCTCGTCGCTGTGCAACCGCTGGAGGGCCTTGCCGGCTTCCCATCTCACGACTTTGGAATCGTCTTTCACGAGCAGACGGGTCAGCGTCGGCACATCGTTGACCGTGCCGTGCCGCCCCAGCGCCGCCACGGCCGCGCCGCGCACCGTCGGATCGGGGTCATCAACCAACAGGCGATAGGTTTTCAGGTAGGGGGCCTCGCCGCCCCACGAAGCATTGCTCAGCAGCGTGACGGCCCGCCGGCGTTTGTCCGCATCATACAGATTGAACGCATCACGCGCCGCTTCCGACGGCGTGGGCGGCGACATGTCGCCGAACCATCCGCTGATCGTCTCGCCTGGCGATTGATTGCCGGAGCATCCGGTCATGCCGATGCCGCCTGTCAGTGTTCCACCAGCCAACAGCAGGCACGCCAAGGTCTGTCTCATATCCGTCATTCGCGGTTCTCCATCACCGGACCAATCAGACTTTTCCCATTGTACGGGGATGGCACGGGAAGTGGAATAGCAAAGGCGTGCTAAGCCGCAAGCGGCATGGCGCATCAGTGGGGTTTGGTCAGCAGGGGGATGACGGTGAGATACAAGCCGCAGATGATGGCGCTGGTGATGACACCGGAGATATTGGCGCCGAGCGCTTCGGCGAGAATGATCTGACCGGGGTTTTCGGCCTGGACGATTTTCTGCGCGACTTTGGCGGTGGTGGGGACGCAGGAGACGCCGGCGATTCCGATGACGGGGTTGTACTGGCGTTTGTACCAGAAGTAGAGAACGTATCCGCCGAGGATGCCGCCGATGCCGGATAGCAGCAGGGCGAAGATGCCCAGGCCGAGGAGCAGGAGGACGGTGGGATCGAGGATGATGTGGGCTTCGCAAAGGACGCCGAGCATCAGGCCGAGGAAGAAGGTGGAGCCGTAGAGGATCGGGCCGGTGAGGAGATTGACGAAGGGGATGATGTTGGCCTCGCGGACGGCCACGCCGAGGAAGAGTGAGAGGAACAGGGGAGCGGCGATGGGGAACAGGAGGCAGAGTCCGGCGCAGGCGGCGAGTGCGAAGATGATTTTGTGTCGTGCGGGGACTTCGGGGTGTTTGCGCTGGACGGTGGGGGTGCCGCGGAGTTTTTTGGGGACCATGAGTTTGATGAGATAAGGGTAGCCGCCGTAGGTCAGGCCGAGATAGAGGTAGGCGACGACGGTGATGGGCACGAAGGCGTCTTTGGCCAGTACGAGGGAGGTGAACATGACCATGGGGCCGTCGGCGCCGCCGACCATCGAGATGGCCGCCGATTCACCGACCGGGAGTTTGCACAACAGTGCGATGGGAAACGTGAGGATCGTACCCAGTTCGGCACACAGGGCGAGGAACATGCTTTCAAACGGGCGGGCCAGCAGGTAGCTGGTGTCGAGCAGGGCACCGATGCCCATGAAGACGAGGCAGGCGATCAGGCCGTTGGAAAAGGTGAGGGTGTAAACCGGCTGAAGGAAATCGACCTGGAGCATATACATCAGGTCGTCGGTGCGTTCGACCAGCGGCGCGACGAACAGCGTACCCTGCTGGGCGGCGGGGGCCTGTGTGGACGCGGCGGCCTGCGCGATGTGGCTGGTGGTGACCGGATCGAGGATGAGCACCCCGGCGTTCGCGGCGATCATGCCGAAGCCCATCGGGATCATCAGCAGCGGTTCCAGCGTGCCCTTGCATGCGAGGAACACCAGCACGATGCCGAGGACGATCAACCCCAGACGGGCCGCGATGATGATCGGATCGGAGTCGAGGAAAGTTTGAAGCCCCTGGAACACATTGAGCAGATCGTGAAAGTGCATGGGGAAAATCTCGCGGGCGCATCACGCGGATGCAGCGCAATCGAAGCATCGTGGACAAGACGAATTGGATGAAATGGAATGGGGAAGAGGGGGGCGGACGCTTTACAGGCGGTGAAGCGTCATCGCCATGAGCTTGATGAGCATCGCGACGAGAAAAGCGATGACAGCGGCCAGCCCGTAGATGAAGGCGATGGTCTTGAGACTGGTGAACAGGGAAACGCCCGGGACCACAGCCGCCAGGACCGAAGCGTGGGGAAGGGCGTCGGTGCAGACCGAGACGCTGCCGTCGGAAGGCAGGGCGTGTTGCGCCGGTGCGCTGTCAGACGACATCGCCAGGCAGACCGAAGAAACCGAGGGAAAGGAAACTGATGTGCTTGCGACAGCGGACGGCGTGTCGGAGAAAACCAATGCCAGACACGCCATCACCAGAACCACGATCAACCGGCAAATGCGAAACATGGGACACCTTCTGGCGCGGAGTCAATATACCGACAGCGCCCTTGCCGCAGACGAACCGACAATAACATCAGAAAATGGGACCAGGCGGGCAAATCGGGGAGGGCGGTGCGGTATGGAGCCGCATCTTGTTCACTAACCCAGATAATTTTATCCTGAAATTTTCAAAAAAGCAACACCAAACCGAAAATCAACAACGCGGCAGGCCCTTGGCGATGGACCGCATTCTGGCGTATCCTCTGCCTCCATGAATCCGATCGTCTATTTGAACGGCCAGTATAAACCCCTGGATCAGGCGTGCATCAGCCCGCTCGATCGCGGCTTCCTCTTCGCCGACGGCATCTACGAAGTCGTCCGTTACTACGCCGGTCGCCCCGTCGCCATGCCCGATCATCTGGATCGCCTGCGCTATTCCCTCAAAGAACTGCGCATCGACTTCGATGAATCGGCGCACCATCTTCCGGGGGTCACCGATGAACTGATCCGTCGCAACGCCATGCCCGATTGTTACTGCTACTGGCAGATCACCCGCGGCGCGGCCGAACGCGATCACGCCTTCCCCCAACCCGCGCCTTCACCCACCGTCTTCGCTTACATCAAACCGCAACCCCCGCTGGCCGCTCGCCCGGTTGCCTCGCCGATGACCGCGATCACCCACGATGAAATCCGCTGGACACGATGTGCGATCAAATCCGTCGCGCTGTTGCCGAATGTGTTGGCGCGACAGGCCGCCGCCGAGGCCGGTTGCGATGAAGCCATCTTCGTCCGCCCCCATAACCAGATTGTCACCGAAGGCACCGCACGCAGCATCTTCATCGTCCGCGGCGGCGAACTGTGTACCCATCCGCTCGATGGCACCATCCTCGGCTCCGTCACCCGCAAACTCGTCATCGAATTCGCCCGGAAGGGGGGTGGCACCGGGGGTGTCGCCGTTCACCAGACCCCTTTCACGCAAGCCGAAATGCTCGCCGCCGATGAATGTTTCGCCGTCGGCACCACCACCGAAATCCGCCCCGTCACTCACATCAACCATCAACCCGTCGCCGACGCCCAACCCGGCCCGATCACAACGAAACTCGCCGCGATGTATCACGATTATGTGAGGCAATCCGTCCTTCCCCCCGGATAACCCCGCGCCGCCGATCCCGCTTGCCTCTATGCCTTCGCTCCGAACACCACATGCCGCTCCGTCAATCCGTGATCCGCCAGATACGTCGCCAGCATCGCCACATAACTCGAATGAATCAGAGGCCGATCCGACAAACCCAGCTTCTCCCGCACCGACAAAATCGTCGCGTCGTCAGGCCCCTCGATCTCCAGAAAATGCCCCAGATAAGGCATCTCGTCCAACTCAATCGTGCAACCCTCCAACAGATAACGCTTCCGTCGTTTCTCAAATCGAATCGACTCGTGATACCCCAGCTCCGCCAGCAAATTCAACGCGCCTTCCTCCGAATCCACATTCACCTCGATCTCACGCCGGCTCTTCAACCGTCCGACCGACCGAGGCCCCTTGAACGTGATCGTCACACCCGCCGCCGCGCCCGCCGCCTGCGGCTTAACAATCGTCCCATCATCCACCTTCGTCCCATCATCCATCGTCTCCACCAGCCGCACACGCAATCCCCGATCCGTCGCCTTCAGCTGGTTCTCCCGCGTATCCACAAAAATGTTGACCTCCCGCATCGTCGCAACCAGACGACCAGCCAACTTCACCAATCGCTGTTCCACCGCGGCCGCATCCGTCTCGCCGTCCAGCCGCAACTTCGCTTCAATTTCAATCTTCACGTCAACCACTCACATCCGCCGCCGGCGGCTTTTACAGTCTGTTTCAAAATCGAAACAGTCTTTCTTTTGGCTTATTGAGGCCTTTGAATAACCTCGCTTCAAGCACGGAATGACGCCGTCTTCGGTGGCAGGCCGTGGTGGACCGCGGGTTTTTCAAAGTTCTCCATGTGGGCGAACAATGATCCGCCAGCAAATTCCGTGACGCCACATGTCCCAATGGCACACAATCACCTGACCCTAAGGCCGCCAATTCCCCACGTCAAGCCGACGCCATCTCCCTACCTGACTGAAAGTAACATAATAGCTATTATCGGACGTTGGGTATGGTGTTGGAATCTCGCCGGGTTCTGTCGCGGCCACGCCGTTGCGAGTCGCAGGCGATACAATGGCCTCCACGATGAAGATGAACCCTTCCACAAACGCCGATGATCCGTCCATTCTCCTGCCGATCTGCGCGATCTTTCGCCGCTTCCTCAAAAAACGCGGGCTGAAGTTCACCACCGAGCGGGCGGTCATCCTCGATACCGTTCTCTCCAAAGACTCCGTCTTTGAAGCCGACCAACTGCTGGCCGAGGTTCAGCAACTCGGCCACCGCGTTTCCCGCGCCACCGTTTATCGCACGATCAAGCACCTGGTCGAAGCCGGGATCATTCAGGAAGTTCTCCTCGACAGCCGCCAGTCCCATTACCAACTCATCTATGGCCGCAAGCCCACCGATCATCTCGTCGTCGCCGACTCAGGTGAAATGATCGAGTTTTACAGCCCCGAACTGGTCGCCATCCGCGATCGCATCTGCCGCGAACACGGCCTCCAGCCCGTCGGACATCGCTTCCTCATCTACGGCATCCGCCCGCCGGGGACCGGTCAATCCCCCGACTGATCCGATCCCCCGGAATCGCCCTCCAACTGCCCCAAATCGTCATTCACCCAATCCGCCGACCGCTCAATCCGATACGCCCCGGTGAACCATCGCCCCAAATCCACCTGTTTGCAACGTGCCGAACAGAACGGAAACGTCGCAACCCCCTGCCGCACTTCCTTGCCACAAATTGGACATTTACATCCACTTTTTAGACTCCGCTCCCGCCACTCCGAAACAGCCGTCAGCAAACCCGCGCGATATTCAAAGTTTCCCATCGCGCGCATCACGATGCGTCGCTGGTGATCGTCGATGTGTTCAAAGTCGATGTCCAGCCGATCCACCGGTAATTCCGACGCGATGCGATCTGCCCATTCAATGACGCTCACCGATTGGGCCGCGACTTCCGGGGTCCAACCCGTCGTTTCCAGATCATTCAGCGAATGAATGCGATACGCATCCATATGCAAAACCCCCGGAATCCCCGAAACCCCCGCCCCCGGAATCGGCAAACAAGCCGTCGCGTATTCCTGCATCACCACGAACGTCGGACTCGACACCTTCCGCGGGTCGGCCCCCAATCCTTCGGCCAACCCGCGCACCCATTGCGTCTTGCCCGCGCCCAACTCGCCTCGCAAGGCGATCACATCGCCCGGCTGAACAATCCGCGCCACCGCCCTACCCAAAGCCACGGTGTGCTCGACCGACGTGCTGACCAGTTCAATTTCCATGTTCCCATCCGCTGTTTTGTAATTTCTGCGGTTCACCTTTCGCGTTCAGCCATTGTATGCGTGGTTCGCCGGCTTGACGCGGTGTGACGATGCGTCCGATGCGTGTGATTTTCACGCCTTCCAGCTCGCCGGGTACGTCCCCAATAGCCGTGAAACACAATTCGTAATCTTCCCCGTCGCAGGCCGCATGTTCCCACGCGGGCCGGCCGTCGTCCGCTATCGTTGATCGCAGCGGCAAACTTTCGATCCACACCTCCGCATCGACGTGCGACATTTCACAGATATGTTTCAGGTCGCCCGCCAAGCCGTCCGACAGGTCGATCATCGCCCCCGGAAGCGGCACTCCTGGACGTGTCACCAGCGCCAGCGCCAATTGCAATCGCGGCTCGGCGGTCAGGTGGGGTCCGCCCCCCTGCTGGTTCCATGCCCCCCCTACCGCTCCCGTGACATAGATATTGTCGCCGACTTTCGCGCCGCTTCGTTTAACCGGCTCGATGCCGCGCGGCTCGGCGAACACGGTGACGGTCAGATGCAGCGGCCCGTCCCACACGCTCACGTCTCCGCCGATCAACGGGCAATCATATTGTTCAGCATATGTTCGCAATGCGTCAAAAAGTGCCAAAGTACGAGATTCGCCAAAGTTGCGATTAAGGGCCGCCGTGGCGACGGCGGCGACGGGCACGGCGGCCATCGCGGCGACATCGGACAGGTTTCGCACCATCGCCTTGCGTGCCACCTGTTCCAGCGTGGCCGTGGCGAGATTGAAGTGAACGCCTTCGATGAGTTGATCGACAGTAACCAGCAGATCGCGGCCATCCAGCCGCACGGCCCCCATATCATCGCCGGGCGGGATCGTGACGCGCGCGGGTAACGCCGGGTTGGATTGGAAGATGTGTTGGAGCAGTTCAAATTCGCGCATGATGACATTTTACCCGCGATGACCTCTTCCCGCGTTTAGCGGGTGGCACAAAGTGCCCCGCCCACAGTTTTGACTTGTTCCCCCGCAACGCGCGATCTACAATGGGCTATAATCATCACCATTGGGTCACAGCATGTCGGGCAAATCAAATCACGATATCGGTTGCGCCAAGATAAGATGGCTTTTGATCAGTATCTTCACCGCGGGGCTTTTCGCTTGTTCCGATCGCTCGGAAAAGCCGAAGGCGAGTGAAACGGCCATCCAACGTCACATACAGATTTCGCAACGCGGCATTCTGGCGGATTTCGTGCAAGCCGTCAGCTCTGATGATGTGACCCCGGCGTTTGAATTGCTGCACCCCAAACTTCGTGAGGCGTGGACCGCGCAGCGATTCGAGGCGGATTGGACGGCGATCAAGAAATCGGTCGGTTCCGCCTGGCGACCGCAAGCGATGGAAACATTCTCCGGTTCCTCTCCACAGGGTTTCTATGAAAAAGCGACGTATCATCTGGACTCGGACTTCAGATCAATTGATTCCGTCGAACTTACCGGACTCCAGCAAGGTGATTCGCAGCAAATCGTTCAAATCTATGTGCGCATTGCTCAAACTGATCCGCCTTCGCAAGCGATCCGGGATTGGGTTGGTCGTTTCATGGACGATCTTTTGGCTGAAAAATATGATGCTGCATCCACTGCTATCGCCGAGGGGCATCGAAAGCAATACCCGCCGCAAGTCCTGCGGATGGTTGGATCGATCTTCCGTGATTCATCGAAGCCGCCGCCGCGCCTGTACTATCGTCTGTGCGCCAATAGCGTATGGTATCAGGCCGTCCGTATCTCCGCGACGAATGACCCGGCCGTCTTTCTGGAAATCATCCTCTCAACGCAACCGGACAAATTACAAATCGGGGCACTGACCTTTAAAGCCCGTGGGGCGCCTCCCTGATTCGCCGGAGGATTCCGCCGCCCCTGCCGGGGCGGGAATGATCTGCGATATCGTTTCCACGGGTTGCGTCTTTCGACTCGCTGCGCTCGCTCAAGACTTCACCCGTGGCTACATTCCAGCACCCCTTCGGGGTAAATAGGCGATTTGATGTGTGTCCACAGCCACAATGTAGGTCGGAACTCGGCCCGCCCGCTTCAGCGGGCGGGGAGTAGGGAAATCGCATTTCTGTCATTCCGGGGTTGAATGAATGACGAACGTCGCACGACTGCCCACCCGCTGAAGCGGGCGGGCCGAGTTTGCGCGCCGCATTCCGCATACCGCACCCCGCATCGCTATTCCGGCTGCGGCAGTTCGTCGCAGAAGTCGGCGAGTTGGGCGAAGGTCGGACTTCCGGCGTTGCGGACGTAGTAGCCGCTGGTGGCGGTGCCGGTGCAGAGGGCTTGATCGACGGGCAGACCGGCGAGGACGCCGAGGCAGAAACCGGCGTTGAAGTTGTCGCCGGCACCGGTGGAAAGTTTGGGTTTGGCCACGAACGGCCCCCGGAAGGAAGCGGAGACGGGGTTGCCGGCGTTGAGGATACACGCGGCGGCACCGGCGCGGGGGTGGACGACGACGCCGTGGATGTTGAGTTTGGCGCGGATTTGCGTGGCGAGTTTTTCGATGGCGGCTTCGGGATTGGAGGTCGGGTCGATGCCGAGCACTTCGGCGATCTGGACGGCTTCCTTGAGGTTCAGCCCCAGCATGACATCAGCGGGTTTCTGCATTTTCGTGAGGATGTTCAGGACATCGCGTTTGTCATCGGCGGTGCGTTTTTCGGGATCGGCCAGGTCAACGAAGATGAGTTTGCGTTGTTTGCAGGCGGGGAGGACTTCATCGGCGAGACGGGTGAAGATATCGTTCATGTAAACGAGCATGGTCCAGTTGACCATGCCGAGGAAGCGGGATTGATCGACGATTTGTGCAAAAGTTGCATGGCCGATGGTTTGGTCGATGTGGGCGGGGTTGATGGCGTTGATGGATTCGTATTTGCCGAGCATGAGTTTGCCGTCGTCGAACTCAACGGCGTCGGTGTAGCCGGGTTCGCAGACGGAGAGGCATTTGGCGATTTTGGCGAAGGGATGGAAGACGGGATGGATTTCGGGATAGCCGAGCGCGCCGATGTAGGTGACGGGGAAGCCGGCGGTGGCGAGGGCGTTGGCCATAATGGGGCCGTTGCCGCCGAGTTTTTGGAGTTTGACGGACAGTTCGTAATTGGCGGAGTGACCGGCGGCGGCGAGGATTTTCTGGCCGAACTGCGCGATGGTGTGGACGGGATCGAAGGAATCGACGGCATGACGTTTATCGACGACGGCGATGATGGAATCGACGAATCCGTCAAAGCCGATGAGTGCCGGGGATTGGGGGAGTTTGGGGGCGAAGTTACGGAGGCCGGTCGCGGCGAGTTTGGCGATGGTGGCACGGTCGGTGACCGGCAGCCGCTCGGCGCCCTCGCCGTAGAACTCGACG
>Ga0172380_10006444_pt1 | contig 13644 bp, 22 predicted proteins | sample Leawe162metaG_FD_119747 | JGI IMG/M metagenome (GOLD analysis project Ga0172380, IMG submission 119747) | Leachate microbial communities from a municipal landfill in Southern Ontario, Canada - Leachate well 162 metaG | ecosystem: Engineered > Solid waste > Landfill > Unclassified | place... | reverse complement strand
TAGTTCTTCACGGTCCTTAGCTATTTCTGAATTAAATGATTGAATCCTATCATTGATTTTACTCCTCACATCTGACTTGAAATTTTCAAGTCGCTTTTTTAACACTTCAATTTTATCATAAATCTCTTCTTCAAATGCAGCTATTGCCGTAATCTTCTGGTTTGTCAAATCCTTCTCATTATCGTATATCTTTTCAGTTAGCTTTTCTTTATTAGCTACTAAAGTTTCATACTCAGATTTCAATTCTTCAGCATCAGTTTTGTCCATACTTTTTAATGTTTCTGATAACTCAACTGCATGGCTTTGTGACTGCTTCAGCATTCTATTTATGACTGTCCTTTCAGTAAATATCTGCTCATAAACATTATCAATTAATGGCAATCCATTTAGTTGAGGGTGGAACTTTACTTTTTCTGCGGATCCGTTTAATTTTGACTTGATTTCATCTACTGGAATATCAATATTCAATGCGGACAATAAGGTTTCCGTTCTGTCCTTGCTTTTTTGATGCATGAACTCAACAGGATTAATCGCTATTTTATCAAATAATTGATTTAATTCTGATTGTGGAGATGGGATATTAATTCCGTTTGCATCAGTATATTTAACCTTTGCTGTTTTCCCTCTTTCTAAGCTTCTCTTTAATTGATAACTATTATCAAATACTAAGACAATTTCGCCTGAATCCGAGTCATTATTTATTAAAGTTGCATCGTTACCTCCTTCAATTGCCGTTTTTATAGCTTCGAACACTGAAGTTTTACCTGCTGCATTGTGACCAGAAATTATATTAATTTTTCCTGGCTCTATTTCTAGTTCTTTGATTCCTAGAATATTTCTAATTTCTATGTGCATTAAGTTCATTTTTTCTCTCTCTCTTATAAATTTTTAATAATTTCGCTTCGTATAAATCTGAGCATGTAACCGCTCCTGATTCATAATATCCTATCGTCTTTATAGGAACTCCAGTCAGTTTTGACACTTCTGATTGATACATACCTAAATCTTGTCTCAACTTCTTTACCTTCTCAGACCGTGTCAATTCTCAATAGCCTCTTGACTTGTTTTCTTCATTTTAAGAGGGTATGCTGAAAAATGAGTCAAAGGTGAGTAAGGGATATAATTATTCTTACTTTGATACTCATCAATCTGTGTGCAGATTATTGTCTTCTTCTTTTCTATCTGCTTATTCTGTGCTATAATCAACGCTGCTGCCATCATATAAGAATAAACAACATATTGATGACCATCTTGAAAATGCACTCTGTATTTAGTCTGTTCCATAGTCTTTTAATCCTTTTTAGTTATAAAAATCCCTTGCCCTAGTTTTTCAAAAAGGGCATAAAATACGGCATAAAGGTACTAGAGCAAGGGAGGGGGATTGTTAATTAAAATGGTACGTCATCGTCATATTCGTCGTCATCGGCACCTGCAGTTACAGGTTTATTATTGAAGTTCTTTTTTGCTTGTTCATTGAGTTTAGACTCTGGTTTTTCAATACCTTGATAGTAAGCTTTAACTTTATCAACCGAACGGAATTGTAATTTTGTCATTACTTGGTCTAAAACACCTTCAAAGAACTTATTGTTCTCTTCATCATCTTTGATTTTTGTACCTTTGTATTCTTCCCACTTAACTTTAGGGATCTCTTCATATGGGTATTTTCCCTTAACCTTTGAGAATACATTATGAGATGTTTCTTCTTGTATCGACCCTCTAGTATAATGCTTGTCCTTTTCTTTGTCTTCACTATCCCATAGTAGTATTTTAATCTTCTTGATGCTTCCATCGAAGTTGGCTAATCTGTTTAGCCAATCTTTGTTATAGAATGTCGGCCATCCTCCACTAAGACTTACTACTTCTGTTCCTTCATCATCGGTAAAGAAATAATTTATTTTTTGATGTTCCACTCCTTCATGAGTATAAGTAGAACGCTCAATGTTGAATAAATTTGCAATGATAAAATTACATGTTTCCGGCTCTTCTCCTTCTCTTACACTCTTTTGAAAACAAGGTCTCTCCTTGTTAACATTCTTTGGTTTGTAATATAGCTTTGGAGTATCGCTATAGTTTCCAGTCTGTACACCCATCGTACTATCTCCTTTAAAATAATTAAATTGTTTCTTCTAATTGTCTATTTACTTTACCTAGATTCAACACAAATTCATCTGCATCTTGATATCTAAATAAACTACTTATGTCACCTGTAGGAGTTAAGGCTCCATCGAATACAGCTATCGTATCTGGTTTCTCATAATTCATTGCAAAAACATCTAAGTATAAATCAACTGTTTTGTCTTCTATTTTATCTGTCCAATCCTTAACACTATATCCAGGTGTATTTCCATTCATAAACTTCGTAGGTCCTACATTAAGTATACAGTCAACTTTTATCCCTGTCATCTGATAAAGCGCTCTTGCATACATTTTTAACTGAATACCGTACTCATCAAAGAATCCTGATGTTCCACTCTTGAAGTCTATCAAAGCAATCTTTCTTACTCTTTGCTTAGTTTCTTTTGGCATTCCTTTCTGTTTTCCAGATTTATAGACTTCTCCAAAAAAGCCTTTTTCTTCTATAGTGATATTTGCTAGTAAATCACAAGCTCCAGCATATTGAATCTTGCTGTTTCGATATCCAACTATCATCTCAATAGCCAAAGGTTCTACTTCATAATCAAGAACAAACTTTATTAAACTCACTACTTTTGGTCTTAATTCTATGTCCCATTTCTTGACATCATAATTCAACCTTTTCTCTTCGAAATATTCTTTTATTTTCTCTTCGAAGTAAGTGAGACTATATAAGATATGATTGTCAGACTCTTCGTATTGAGTTGCTAGTTCTCTATTGTGTATATATGTACTTACTTCCGTATGTATGAATGTCCCTTGATGTGCTAACTCTGCCATCCAAATATTAAATTCTTTGCCTTTTTCCATCATCAATAATTGCATTCCAACTGATGGAGGAATCACTTGCTTAATTATCGAGGTTACTGAAGGATACCATTCTACAATGCCATTCTCTACTGTTACATAGTATCTAGAATGATTATGGTTCATTCTGAAATATGTAGGATGGTCAGCTATTTGATTTTCTAACTGCTTTGCCATAAAATCATAGGATACTTTTTCTAATTCTGAAATCATCTTATTTTCCATTTATTATTATTAATATTAATATTGTTATAGCCACAGGGCTTATTTTCACTATTGCATTTACTAATTCCTTTCTTCTACAATAGAACCTTCTGTACCTCAAATATGGGCTTTGTGGGTTTACTACTGTTCGTTTTGGTATGTAGCTGTTATCTAGTTGTAAATTAATCTTGGTCATTCTATACCTCCTCAGTTTCCTTCAGCTTGTATTTTTTTAGAAGTAAATCAAAGTTTCTTTTAAAGTCAGAATACCTTGCATTACTACATATAATTTTTCCATTCAATAGGACTTTAAAAGTGTTTGTTTTTGAACTTAAAAAAGAACTTGAATACACCACTTCAACTAAATCCTCACCGTTTTCAGATTGATAACTAAACCACTCACCTGCTAATAATAATTCTTTAGTCATTTCTCTTACCTTTAAATACTATATCAATCGCATCTTTGAAACCTTTCTCTTTACCTACCTTGCTACCGTGCTTATGTCCTAATTGATAACCAATCAATAACGCTTGTTCTACATCAGAAATTATACTAGCTAATACTGATGATGCTATCTCTTGGTCGTCATAAGAATTCCAAATTGTTTGTTTAACTTGGTAGATGAATTTTTCTTGAGAGTGTTGATTCTGACCCTTTAGCTTTTCAATATAGCTTCTCTTAATCTTGGTAGTTTGGGTCTGATTCTCTATTTTTGTAGCGTTATTCATTAGGGTTCTCCTCTAATAAGTGATTACTCTGCGGTTGACTACTCTCAAATAATGAGTCAGCCGCTTTTTTTATCTCATCTAGTTTCTTTTCTAAAATTGATAAATATGTGGTTTTCATTTCTTCTTCTAATTCTTCCTTCAACTCTAACTCATTTATTTCGAGTAGTTGGATTCCGTGTGGGTTGTGTATGCCGTTCAATTGAACGTCTTTTTGTATTTCCCGAAGCTCGTTAATTTTCTTTAACGCTTCAATTTGTTGCTCTTCAAGTTTGGACATAATTGCCAAGCTCCATATATTTGTGATACATTATTTTTAATGGATCGCCTTTGCATATTAGTTTCCTGACTTCGTGCATTGGCGATTTTTTTTTGTTAAATACCTACTAGTGTAATTCCATGTTTATTTTCTAGCATTGGTCTTTTAACATAAACCTGCTTACTCGTTTTCTTTTCTTTTTTTGTTACTTTAGAATTTTTTAAATATTCTGTGAAATCCTGTCTTTCTACTCTATATTGGTTACCTATCTTGTATGCTGGTATCTCATTATTCTTTACAAGTTTGTTAACCTTGTTATAAGAGAATCCTAACATTGTTGCAATGTCATCAATTGAATAATATTTTTTATATGTTGTAGGGTTTTCCACAATAATGTTTGTTAGTTATTTATATAATTACTAAATTAGTTTTTGAGTACATTGTCAAAAAGATTAGGGATTCCTTTCTCATCACAGTGGTCATGCACTATTTTTTCTAGTGCTACCGCATGAGTAGCTGAATCGATATTGTATGCCTTAGCATATAATTCAATTCTATCCCACGTACCTTTTCGCAATGCAGGGTTTAATCTCAGCTTTGTTTCTGGTGTAATATCTTTTGTTTTGCTCATTGTTTGTTTGCTCGTTATGGTAACAAATGGTAACAATTATTATTAATGTTGTTACATCTTGTTACAATGTTACCAAAAGGGATTTTAATATCCAAACATTTTTTTAAATAAAGTGAAAAAAATATATTGAAAGCTGAGTTTGAAAGGTTGAAAGAGATTGCTAATGACTACTTTGGTGGGTTTAGTGGTTTGTGTAAAAAAATTGATAAACCACGATCATTTTTCTATAAATATCAAAGTGAGATTTCAATTGGTAGAAAAGTTCTTAGTGATTTAGAAAACATTGGTATTAATCCAGAGTATATAAGTAATGGACAAACACCTATGTTTCTCAACACCTTTAACCTTGATATTAAAGCTAAGGAGAAATATCTCAAACTTGGTATGAAGGAAAAGGATTATATTAACAACGCTAATGAAATTCCAAGTACTAATGAACCACAGAGTGATTACGGTGATGTAAAGAGAGTTGACCCTAAAGAACTAGCCAAGACTATGGAGTTCCTAACTTCTATGCCTTTGTATAAGCAGCTTGCTTATGCTAATACCAGCACTATTATTCCAGATATTAACCAATTCCAAGTGGGTGAGGTTATTGAACAGACTTCTATGCGGGTTAGAAATCCTTTAGATTTCGGAGCTATTGATGTTTCTGGCAACTCTATGAAAGAGTTTAATATTGCTGATGGATCTAGAGTTATTTTCAATAAGGCTCTTCAACCTAAAAATGGGAGTATCGTTGTTGTTATTATATTTGGTAACCTTATGGTTAAACAGCTAATTATTAAAAATGGAAAATATGAGTTTCACTCTGGGGATGGAACTACTAAACCGATTACTGAATGTATGGATGATGACTGCCTTATTATTGGGGTGGTTACGGATGTGCATTATAAATTTATATAGAGTAGACTATGCGATTCATAATAAGTTTAATAATTGGTTTTATAATCTCTACATCTCTGAATTTGAATTCTAAAGACTGTACTTTTGAGACTAGAATTATAAGTGGAATAAAGAAAACTAAGTCTGGGGTAATCATGTTATTTGATAAAGAACAAAAACTTGGACTTCTAATTTCAAAAGAGAATACGAAGATTAGTGTCTCTGCACTTTCGAATGATTTAAATCTTAGTAATTCAAATATGATTGTTAAAATTGACGACGACACAAACTTTATAATAAAATTTACAGAAGTGGATGATTCTGATAGTAAAACATTCTTTTCTATAGTCAACAATTCTACAGTTCAAAAGGATGGATACAAGTTTGCTTTTGCAACTAAAAAGATTAGTGAAATAAGCTTTTATGATACTAAAAGAAAAGAAGTAATATTTAGTTCAGTATTAGATTCTAATAAGACTGAAGAGGTTTCCAAAGCTTTTAATTGTATATTCAAAATAGAAGAAGAAAATTAAATTGTAGTGAAGAGGAATAAGTGATGTTTAATACAGGGGTTAAGCATGTTTAATAGTGAAAAAAGAATAATACTGCTTCTTTGGATAGCAGTAGTGATTTCGTCTTGCTCTGATACAACTAACCCATCAGAGGATAATAGCCATCCTATAAAAGTAGCTACTTGGAACATTCAGGTGTTCGGTCAGAGCAAACTCAATGATACCAATGCTATGAGTATTATTACCAAAGTTTGTAAGAACTTCGATATTATAGCTATTCAAGAAATTAGAAGCATAGACCAAAATGTAATCCCCACTTTATTAGATAGTTTAGGGGCTGATTGGAGCTATGTTATAAGCACTAGATTAGGCCGTACAAGTTCTAAAGAACAATATGCTTTCATATATAAAAACAATGTAAAGCTAATCGACACATTCCAAACTCTTGACCCATTAGACCAGATACATCGTGAGCCATTCGGTGCTACTTTTGAGATAGGTAAAATTCAATATACTTTCTTGAATATCCATACTGACCCGGATGAGGAAGAGACTGAAAGCTACTATCTTGATACTCTGCTTAGAATGTATAATAAAAGTATATTACTTGGGGACCTTAACAGGCACCCGAACGACTTTGATAATGATTACTTCTTCGAAGACTATAACTACTCACTAGAAGTAAATCAATTTACTAATTTACTAAAGACTAAATCTTACGATAATTTCATATATACTAAACCTACATTTTTTAAAGGTACTGTATATAGCTTTCAAGATACGTTTCAATTGTCAGATGAGCTGGCTAAGGATGTGTCCGATCATAATCCTGTTTATATAACTATTAATTAAGAGGTACACTATGGAAGCAACAATGTTAAGCACTGGATTTACAATAGTCCTTGCTATTAGTATTGTATTAACTTGTTTGTATAATTTAAGGGATAAAGAATGAAAAGAATATTATTAACCTTTCTCATATTGAGTTTATTCTCATGTGCTGAAGATAAGACCACTGAACCGATAACCACAAATATAAGTAAGTATATAACAGATATGCCAGAAGGTAATCCAAACACTTATGTTAGGATTGTTGCTGTTCTTCCTAACCCATCTGGAGAAGATGACTATAATGAAAAATTCAGGATTAGAACTTATGATAATTTAATCACTGATTTTGATAGCTACTACATTAAAGATGATGAAGGTACTCGTTGGAATCTAGCTACTCTTGAGAAAGTAAGACCTGCAGAAGCACAAGAGGATGGGTTCTTAGAGTATATATATACTTCTGATAAGATTGCTCAGCTGCTTAATTCGGGTGATGTAGTTTATTTGTACAATCCTGAAGGTGTTTTGATTCAGACTGTAAGTTACGGGCAGTCTAAGGATGGGGAGTGGGTGTATGTGGATTAAATCTTTAAATATTTTAGCTTTACTTTTGAATGAGAATACAAATCCAATTGGACAACTAATCGATAACTTTTTAGAGAATACATTAGGTTGGATGATAAAACATCTTGGTATTCAAAACGTTACAATAATTATAATTGCATTTTTTATATTAATCACTATATTGTACTGGCTGAAGAACAGAGGTAAGAAAAACAGTTACGATTTATTGATAGCTGAAAAAGACACTGCGCTTCAAAGAATAGCACAAGAAAACAGAGAATGTAAAATTATGTTATTTCATAAAACATTAAAAATACCACTTGAAGATGCAGAAAGACTTATTTCAAAGAATCAGTACACTTCACCTGATGAAGCAAGAAAAGATTTAGAAAAGGGGAATTAAATTATGGAGACTCTATTTATATTTAACCTAATTTTGATATTCTCATCGTTATTATTATTGTTTGCAACAATAGGAGCTGCGAGGGAAACCAAAAAAGCTAAACATAAGATTCGATTAACTAAGACCGTTTCAATGTTTGCATCCGCTAGAAATAACTTGTTGAAATTGGTGTATGAAAATAAAATCGACCCAAATTCAGTTTTTTTTAAAAGTGTTTATCATATGAATACAGCGTTCATGAGAAGACCAGAACAATATTTGCAAATATCTAAGGAACTACTGTCTTCTTTTGGGACTCAAAATAACAATCCAAATGTAGAGAAGTCATCCATTTTAGTTGATTTCGATAAAAATAGTGAAAATTATGAAGCCGTATTAAGAGTTTATGCTGAATTTATGAATGCTGTAAGCCACATTGCAATTGAGTACTCTTTACCACTTAGGATTTTAATGAAAATTTCAATTGGGAAAGATGATGAGTTAAAGCATCTAAACTTTCTATATAATTCTATTAAAGGGTTAGACTTTTTAAAAAAGATAGCTAAAGAATATGAAGAGAAGAAACAGTTTGAAAAATATCAAACTGAATTAAAGAGTAGCCTAAATTCCAATTTCAAATTAGCATAATTAATAAATAAAGACACTCCACATAGCCAACCTAACCGTTGGCTTTTTTTATACCCGAAACAGCACATTAACAATGCAATCTATTTGACATAATTTAGATTTTGTGTATATTGCAAATACACACTTTATATTAATAAGATATTAAAATAAATTAATTATTATGGTCGAATAATGAAGCTTTTTTTTATTGAAAACCTATCTGGAAAGAATTATTACTTTAGAACGAAAACCGATCTAAGAAACTATTTTATAAATGATGGTGACTTACTATATGAGGTACTCGAAAGATATAAAATCATAGAGCTTGAAGATTATGAATTCGATAACCTTCAAGATAATCGGGATAATTTAATCTATGGTGTTAATCTGATTTCAGAAATTAACCTAAGACAATTATATAATTTTAATTACTTGCTCAAAAGTGCCAACTTTAAAGCAGTCATTAAAAAATTTATTGATGATACAGGTATTACAGATGAACAAATCAATCAATCAGTAATCTTTGCACTAAAGAAAAGGTTACTTGTCAGGTCAAGATCCCTTCCTAATCTCTTAAGAGCGTTAGAAGTAGATGATTCAATTTTAAAGTATTTCCTTCTAAAAAGATTAAGAAAAAATAAGAATAATTAAAACATATCTAAGCCAACCTAACCGTTGGCTTTTTTTTATACGTCACATATTTAATATACGATTATAGTATTTATTTCCATCCGATATCAACAATAATGTTTAAAACTAAATAGTAACAACTTCTAACAAATTATTGCATTACTTCTAACAATTTCTTACAATAGCATAATCAAAGTGAACAAACTTTGAAAAACTATTTTTTAGCTTCCTTGAAAATGGACATGAAACCCCCAAATGAAGCATTAACTAAGAAAACGAATGCAATATGAAAGAATTAGCCATAAAGTATCTAAAATCTGGAATATCCATTATTCCTACAGATATTAAAACTAAACAGCCGTACTTTAGCTTACTTCCTAAAGATGCACAAACTAATAAGGCTTCTTGGAAGATATTCCAAAATGAACTAGCTCAAGAATCTCAAGCTTCCGTATGGTTCTCTAAAGATTCAGTTGGTCTTGCTATCATTCTAGGTCCTGTCTCTGATAATATGGAACTCCTAGATTTTGATAACCACCTTAATAATGCATCTCAAATATTCGAAGAATTCTCTTCCAATGTAAAATCATATAACCTAGAACTTTTTAGGAAATTGGTTATTCAAACTACTCAATCGGGTGGTTTTCATGTGATTTATCGTTGCGAAATTATTGAAGGGAATCAAAAGCTTGCTACTCAAGAGAATGCCCTAGGTCATAAAAAAACTGTTATTGAAACAAGAGGGGAGGGTGGTTATGCCCTCGCTTTCCCTACACCCGGATATAATGTCATTCAGAATTCTATTGATAATGTTCCTCTTATATCTATTGATGAGAGAGACTATATTATTGGTGTATGTAAATCATTCAACACTGTAGATATCGAAGATTTCGAAGCTCCCTATTCCGTACCTAAGAATGGTAAAGCTCGACCTGGTGATGATTTTAATGAGCGTGGAGATATAAAGTCAATTCTTATCTCTCACGGTTGGCAGCTTATTTCTACTGAAGCTAATAAACAGTTTTGGAGAAGACCTGGTAAAAATGCTGGAGGGATTTCTGCTACTTTCAATTATGAAGGTATTGATAAGCTTTATGTATTCTCTTCAAATGCACACCCTTTTAGAGCTGGTACTTCCTACGATAAATTTGCTATTTATACTCTTCTTGAACATCAAGGGGATTTCGCTGGTGCTGCTAAAAAGCTTCTTAAAGATGGATACGGTGAGATTGACGCTCATTTCAAATCTCAATCTGATAAATCAGTATCTCAAACTACCATTGATGAGAATGGGAATATTTCAGAAGAGAAAGTATATAAAGGCCGTAACAAAGAAGAAAAAGTAAAGAACTTTCTTGAAGACAATTATGAAGTCCGTGTAAATCTAGTTACTACCGATCTTGAAATTAAAGAGAAGGATTCAAAAGATGGCTTCCGTTCTATTACAGATGAGATTCTAAGTGATATTTGGTTTAAAGCTAATCTTGTCAAAGGTGTGAATAATTTCGGAATTGGTAAAGTATCCCAAATTCTTGGTATGAAGAGCTTCGTTACTGAATACCATCCATTTAAAGAGTATTTTAATAATCTACCTAAATGGGATAAATCTGACCATATTGGTAAGGTTATAGCTTTAGTGACTCCAAAGAAAGGACAAGAAGAAAGGCTCAATACTCTGTTTACTAAGTGGATTGTTGCAGTCGTTGCTTCTGCAATTGAGGTTAAAGAGAATCATACTGCTATGATATTTGCTGGAGATCAAGGGATTGGAAAAACCTCATTTTTCGCAAATTTAGTGCCTAAGGAATTAAAACCCTACTACAAAGAAGAACAAATTGACCCTACTAATAAAGACCATAAAATTATGATTACTAACTCGTTCATTCTTAATCTAGATGAGCTTGATGGTATTACTCGTGGTGAGTCGCATAAATTAAAACAGTTTATGACTTCATCTAATCATGACATTCGTAAACCGTATGGTCGATATTCTGTTATGCTTAAGCGTAGGGCCTCTTTTTGTGGGTCTGTGAACCGTTTGAACTTCCTTAATGATGCAACTGGTTCTAGGCGTTTCTTTGTAGTTGAGGCCGAGAATATTGATTACTTGTCTGTGATTAATCATAATCAATTATATGCTCAAGCTCTTGAACTTCTTAATAATGGATTTCAATATTGGCTTAATCTAGAAGAGATTGAAATTATTAATAAACAGAATGAAGAATATCAAAAGGAATCTGCAGAAAGCGATTTATTGGACTATTATTTTGAAGTCATTGATACTTCAAATATGACCAACGATGAGATTCGAAGTAAAGTCACAAATTTTTATAAACAGTATAAATTTTTATCCAATACTGAGCTACTTGATTTCTTTAAAAAGAAGCATCCTCATCTTAATGTTTTCGGTACCAATTTAGGAATTGAACTCAAAAAGCGTGGTGGAGAAAGAAGAGATATGAGGGTTGAAGGTAGATATATTCGTGGATATTTGCTAGAAAATATCAAAGAAGATAGCGATTTCTAAGGTTTAAGTTCTTTGTATTACAATACTATACGGTTAATAGTTAAAGTGAAAGGGGGGTGAGCGGGGGTGTGCGTTGAGATGAGCGGGGATAAATGTTAAAGTTTACAAAGGGTTACGTTTTACTGCTCACCCGCACACCCTATATTATAATTTAAGAATATATATATAATATATATTATATATAGGTTTTAAAAGTCTCATTTTCACGTTTTAGGGGTGTGCAGGGTGTGCAGAGCTTGTAAATGTAAACTAAATAAACAACTTAGACCGCTCACCCCCTCCGCACACCCCCCTCTTTTAGGGGTGTGCGGGGTGTGCAGCAAAAACATTGGAAAATTCATTGAAATACTTCCGTGCTAAACGGATTATTGCGTGAGCAAATGCTCTCGTTTTCGGATACCCTCCTATGGTTTCAAATTATATGGTAGGAGGGTATTTTTTTAATTAAGAGAATAAATATGAAAAATTATGAATTAGATAAGGCAAAATTAGAAATTGAAGAGCTACTGCTAGTTGTCGACTGTAGCGAGTTGACTCCAAGGGCAATTAAAGCTACTCTAAAGAAAGATGAACATCTCCATGCTTTAACAGCTAGGGAAATTCAGTCTCATTTAAAAGAGAAATACAGCATTATGACTATAGGCAAAGTTATGAAGCAAAAGGGCTTCTACTTGTTTAGAGCAAAGTTCAATGGCATACAATCAAGACGATTTATATTAAGATTTAACAACCGCAAAGGCGGTGTTGTTGCTAACTCGCCACTCAAGGGTGGTGGGTTTTATTAAGAGGCTATTATGGATAGAATGAATTTAAGACTTACAGCTGATAAACCAGTTCAAAAACCTAAAGAGAAAACTCTTGAAGAATACAGAGTGGAAATCGAGCATTATAAATCTCTTTATACACGAACGAAACAAGATGGGATATTAGATTTAATAAATTCACTTGAACTTGAGTGTTTGAATTTAGAGATCAAACAACGTCCAGATAATTGGAAAACATATAACTCTCCGATGCTAGGTATCAAGTTAAATGTGAACTATACCAAAGAAGAGATTCACGGATCAGATGGCACATTCTACTCTTTCGCTGAATTCCTAAATATACCTAGTGGATTAGGTGATGATAAAATAAAACTAATTCATCAAGTAAAAGCATTCGGTTGTAAAAAATCAAGCGAATATGAGGAGCCAGTTGAATAAAAAAGATTATACAAAAAACCTAAAAAACTATTTTGAAATAGAAGATTACTATGGACTCCTCCGCAAGTATAAATTGCTTTATGAAAATGAGGGATTAACTGCAGAAGAGCCAGAAAGAAAAATATATGAGTTAATCGAAACTTTGCGAGCGGCAGCACAAGGTCAACACTTCAAAACAATTAATGAGTTTTTTGAAAAAGAAGATGAAGTAATAGATAAAATTCTGGATAGAGAGGTCCAGGATTTACCTTTTTAAATTTATTAGGAGAAACGGATGGGATTAGCAGAATCAATGTCGAAGAGTATCGGCAAATATCAGAGGAAAGATGCTCTGAAAAAGAAGCAGAAAGGTAGGAAAACTACCAAGAGTCCAGAGTCGATTTTGCAAGATGCAATAATAAGGCACTTTTTAGACAAGGGATTTATGGTAATACGGCATAACTCATTTATGCAGTTTTCAGAGCAATCTGGAACACCAATGAGAGCTTATATATTATCAAATACAGGTGGCAGTGCTGGACTTGCTGATGTTTCAGTAGGCAAGGATGGAAAGTTAGTTTATATCGAGGTTAAGACTGGCTATAACAAACAATCGGAACCTCAAAAGAAGTTCGAAGGTGTATGTAATAAATTCAATATGCCTTATTGTGTTGCTTACTCAGTGGAGCAGGCAGAAGAAAAAGTAAATCAAATATTTAATAATTAGGAGTATATCATGGAATTA
>Ga0172380_10006443_pt1 | contig 13649 bp, 7 predicted proteins | sample Leawe162metaG_FD_119747 | JGI IMG/M metagenome (GOLD analysis project Ga0172380, IMG submission 119747) | Leachate microbial communities from a municipal landfill in Southern Ontario, Canada - Leachate well 162 metaG | ecosystem: Engineered > Solid waste > Landfill > Unclassified | place... | reverse complement strand
TCCGTGCCGCCATGATGGAACCTCCTTGCTCGTTGGCTGCCGTCGGATCGCCGTCCGGGGCGACCCACCACTACATCTTGTCGGCTATCCCCCCGCGAAAACTGTCATGCACCCTGAGTTCCTACACGATGGGGCTCGCGCTTGCAAAGGAGGGGGATTTTTGGGATGCTGGAGGATTGTGTCGCCGGTTGGCGACGGGACTTTCATACGGCCTCGAACAGGAACGTGATTGCATGGCGATTCGGATCAAAGCGCGAGCGGGCGAGTCGGCTGAGCAGATGCTTCGCCGGTTCAAGAAATTGTGCGAAAAAGAAGGACTGACCAAGGACGTGAAGAAGCACGCCTATTACGAGAAGCCCTCCGAGCGTCGCCGTCGCGCCATGCGAAAGAGCGTCAAGCGAGTGGTCAATCCGCGTGACATCGCGGCGGGCGCGGGCGGGCCGCCGAACGGGCGCAATGCCGGTCCCGGTGGTCCCGGCGGCGGTCGATCAGGCCCCGGCGGTCGCAGTGGCGGTCCCGGCGGCGGGCGATCCGGTCCCGGCGGTCGATCCGGCGGTCCGGGCGGACGGAACTCCAGCCGCTCCTGAGAAAGCGTGTGAGAAGGAGACAGGAGTAAGACCATCGGGCCGTACTCCGGTATTCTGTCTCCTGACTCTGGTATTCCGACTTCCCACACGCTTTCGGTGTTTATTCAGGTTGAGATGACCAAGCCATCCCCCATCAGCATGGCCGAACGTCAGGCCGACGCCGAGCGATTTGCGTGTTGCGCGGCCCGGTTGTTGTCTGACAATCGCTGCGAACAGGTGTTGGTTCTGGATGTGCGCAAAGTCAGCCCGCTCACCGATTATCTGGTGTTGGCGACGGGCACGTCGGATCGGCAGATCAACAGCAACATTCAGGATTTGGAGGAGTTGGCCGGGGAAATGGACCGGAGCATTTTCCGCAGCGACGGCATCAAGGGCGCGTCGCAGTGGGCGATCATCGACTGCCTGGACGTGATGGCGCATCTGTTCACCGCGGAGACGCGGAGTTATTACGATCTGGAATCGCTGTGGGGCGATGCGCCGCACATCAACTGGCACTCGCACACCAAGCCGGGCCAGTTCGCGCATATGGGGAAGAAGCCGGCGAGGTGAGGGGGCGCTGTGCCGCGTGCGGAGAGCGGGATGCGGGAAGCGGGGGAAAAGTATAACATCAAGGGGATTGGGTGATGTGAGAAGGCATTGAGGCAAGCCCGATCGTTGGCGCGACGTGGATGACGTGGCATTCGTCGAAGTGAGTTCACCCTTTTACCCCTTGGAACCATTTATGAGCAAGAATCATTGGGATCGTTACCGCCAGTATGTTTGTGAGTGTGAAAAGATCGGGTTGACGCTGGATGTCAGCCGGATGGATTTTGAGGAGGAGTTTTTGCGGAAGATGAAGCCCGCGATGGATCGGGCGTTCGCGGCGATGGATGAGTTGGAAAAGGGCGCGATCGCCAACCCGGATGAGAAGCGGATGGTGGGACATTACTGGCTGCGGTCGGCGAGTCATGCGCCGACGGCGGAGTTGCGAACGGAGATCGAGGAGACGTTGGCGAAGGTGAAGGCGTTCGCGGCGGATGTGTTGGGGGGGAAGATCAAGACGCAGAAGGGGGGGAAGTTCACGCAGGTGTTGGTGATCGGGATTGGGGGATCGGCGTTGGGGCCTCAGTTCGTGGCCGAGGCGTTGAGTGCCCCCGGAAGTGAAAAGGCGTTGAGGCAAGCGGATTCGGAAGGTGGATCGCATTCCGCACCCCGCATTCCGCACCCCGCGTTGAAGTCGTGGTTTTTGGATAACACGGACCCGGTGGGGATGAGTCGGGTGCTGGCGGGGATCGGGGGGAGGTTGGGGGAGACGTTGAGTGTGGTGATTAGCAAGAGCGGCAGTACGCCGGAGACGCGGAACGGGATGCTGGTGGCGCGGCAGGCGTATTCGGATGCGGGGTTGAGTTTTGCGAAACACGCGGTGGCGGTGACGGGCGTGGGATCGAAGCTGGACCAGGCGGCGGAGAGCGAAGGATGGCTGGGGCGATTTGCGATGTGGGATTGGGTGGGTGGACGGACGAGCGAGACGAGCGCGGTGGGGCTGCTGCCGGCGGCGCTGGCGGGGGTGGATATTGACGCGATGCTGGCCGGCGCGGGGGCGTGCGATGCGATCACGCGGAAGCATGAGATGATGGGCAACCCGGCGGCGCTGCTGGCGATGATGTGGTTTTATGCGACGGGCGGCAGGGGGGAGAAGGACATGGTGGTGCTGCCGTATCGGGATTCGCTGCTGCTGTTCAGCAGATATTTGCAGCAGTTGGTGATGGAATCGCTGGGGAAGGAAAAGGATTTGGAGGGCAGGACGGTCTATCAGGGGATCAGCGTTTACGGGAACAAGGGATCGACGGACCAGCACGCCTACGTGCAGCAGTTGCGTGAGGGCGTGCGGAACTTTTTCGTGACGTTCATCGAGGTGCTGGAGGACGGGGCGAGCGAAGCGGCGAAGCTGGAGGTGGAGCCGGGCGTGCGGTGCGGGGATTACCTGCGCGGGTTTTACATGGGAACGCGGTCGGCGTTGCACGATGTGGGGCGGGAGTCGATGACGATCACGGTGAAGCGTGTGGATGCGTTCACGGTGGGGGTGTTGATCGCGTTGTACGAAAGGGCCGTGGGGTTGTATGCGGTATTGGTGAACATCAATGCGTATCACCAGCCGGGCGTGGAGGCGGGGAAGAAAGCGGCGGCGGCGGTGCTGTCGTTGCAACAGAAGGTGGTATCGGAAGTTTGCAAGAGTGCGAAGCCGCAAGCGGCCCCCGGAAGTGGCAATGGCAGAACGGCGGAGGAGATCGCTATGGCGATTGGGGCGGGGGATCAGGCGGAAGCGGTGTATTTATTGTTGCGGGGGTTGGCGGCGAACGGGCGGGTGAAACAGGTCGAGGTTGGGACGGGGGCGATATTTTTGAAGGCGTAGAGGCAAGCCAGAACGGCGTCGCGGCGATGATCGGGGTGAGATGGCGAAGTGGAGCGGATAGAATCGTGGGACGGATCGGGTTTGTGACCGCATGAATGAACAAGCCAGTCAACCCGTGGTTGAGGCGCGGCGTCGCAGGCGATGGCGGCATCGTTTGCGGATGGCGGGGTTGTATGCGTCGATCTTTTTGATCGTGGGGGCGGGGGTTGTGTATTTCGTGCTGTTGTCGCCGGCGAGGGTGGCGGCGGTGTGTCGGAATGTGCTGGAGCAGATGACGGGAGCGGAGGTTTCGATCCGGTCGGCGCATTTGTCGTGGCGGGGCACACTGGATCTGGCGGATGTGACGATGCGTGCGAAGGGGATGAGCGGGGAAGGGGCGGAGTTTTTCCGGGCGCATCGTGTTCGGATGAGTTGCGAGCGGGGGCAGTTGTGGCGGGGGCGGCTGGTGTTGAAGGAACTGACGGTGGATTCGCCGGTGCTGACGTTGTCGGAGGATGTGAAGGGCGGGGTATTGAATTGGGACAAGCTGGCGGTGGGGCGTTTGCCGAGCGGGAAGGAGGAGATGCGTTTGCCGGAGGTGCGGGTGAGGGGGGGCGAGTTTCGATATGGGGTGATGGAGGGTGAGAAGTTGCGTGTGGTGGGGACGATGGGGATATCGGGGGAGATTCAGCCGGAGATGGGGCGCCCGGAGCGGTTGGATGTGGAGGTATGGGAGGAGGGGGGTGGGGAGAACGCGAAGGTCGAAAGGGCGGCGAGACACTTGGGAGCGAGGTTGGTGGGATGGATAGATGCGCGTCATCGGCAGGGGCAGTTGGTGTTGAGCGGGTTGTCGTTCAGCGAGCGGTATCGGCGGTTGCTGCCGGGCGTGGCGGGCCATGTGTGGGACGACATGGAGCCGGCGGGGCCGTTTCCTTCGGTGCGTGTGACGCTGGACCCGAAGAAGGGATGGATCGCGACGGTGGGATTTGAGCACGTGGCGATGACACTGCCGCAGTTGACGGATCGGGGGGACTATCGGATACGGATGACGGATGTGAGCGGGGAGTTGGTGTTCGAGCAGGAGCGGGTGAAGATTGAGAAGGAGTTGGTGGGGAAGATTGAGGGGCTGGAGTATCGGATCGCGGGGACGATCGAGGGATACACGGCGGATGCGGCGTTTAGGGTGGGGATGACGACGGAACCGTTCGTGATACCGGACGAGCCGCGGGTGATCTATGCGATGCCGGAGCCGGTGCAGAAGGTGTTTCGGATATTGACGCCAGCGGGCCGGGTGCGGGTGTCGATGCGTGTGGGGCGTGAGCAGGAGGGACAGACGATAGATTACGAAGGCACGGCGACGCTATTGTCGGCGAAGATACGGTATGCGAAGTTTCCATATGAGTGGACGAATTGCCGGGGGATACTGAAGTTCAACCGGCAAGAAGTGAAGGTGCTGAGCGTGACGGGTCAGGGGACCGACGGGGCGACGGCGACGGCGACGGGAGTGATCGCGCCGCTGAGCGAAGACCCCGGGGTGGATTTGCTGGTGACGGCGGTGAACGTGCCGATGGACGAGATGTTGCGTCAGGCGATGCCCGCGAGGCACCGGCCGGCGCTGGATTTGTTTTTCAACCAACCGGCATATGACAAATTGTTGAAGGCGGGTCACTTCATCACGGCGGCGCAATACAACGCGGAGGAACTGGCGGCCAGCGCGGTTCGGCGACAAATGCGGGATGTGGATGAGAAGAAGGACGCGGAACGGTATGGGGAGCTAAGCAGGCAATTGTCGCAGATCATGAAGCGGCTGGACGTGAAGGAGTTTGATTTGGGAGGGCGTGCGAATGTGTTGGTGCATGTGATGCGTGAGGAGGGGCCGGGCGACAAGACGAATGCGGAAGCGGATGTGGATTTGCAGGAAGCGAGCATCGTGTTCAGGCATTTTCCGTATCCGATGCGGATCACGAGCGGAAAGTTGCTGATTCGGTCGGGTCGATTGGAGTTTGTGGATTGGCAGTTGACGGGGTTGCACGGGGGGCAGGGGGGATTGAGCGGAACGGTGCGGCTGGCGAAAGGGGACATGGAGGATGTGGAGCCGGACTTGAACGTGCATATGGTGGGTTTGCCGTTGGACGGGTTGTTGATGGACGTGCTGCCGCGACCGCAGGATCGGTGGGTGCGGATATTGAACCCATCGGGGACGATCGACGTGGTGGGGCGGATATGCAGCGATGCGAGGCACAAGCCGGACGTGGATTTACTGATCGAGATGAATCACGCGACATTGAATCCGGGCGGGCCGGCGGGATCGGCGACGGGCGGAAATTATGCGTTGAACGATGTGGGGGGGCGGATACGCTTGTCGCTGCATCATGTGGAGTTGGATCACCTGACGGGCAGGCACGGCGAATCGGCGCTGGAAATCAGCGGGCTGGCGGACTGGACGGACGCGGAACATTTGAAGGTGTCGGTGGACGCGGAGGCGAAGCGGTTGAAGTTTGAGGAACCGGTGTGGGAGTTGTTTGAGCCATATGTGAAAGGAATGACCCCTGGAAGCAAGACGAGTGGTGAGGAGGACAAGACGAAGCCCGATGCGTGGACGGCGCAGTTGAAGAAGCATGAGGTGAAGGGGACATATGACGCGGGGCTGCATTATGAGAACGGTGCGATGGATGGCGGGAGTGTGCTGCGGTTGAAGGTGGAACCGGCGTCGCTGTCGTTGAAGATGAATGAGCGGCTGCTGGCGATGAAGCGGATGCACGGAAGTGTGACGACGGACGGGAAGGCGATCACGCTGGACCGGTTGGGTGGGGTGTTGGACGAGGATGGGGGACGGGTGGAGGTGAGCGGGGATTTGAGATTCGGGGAGGGAACGGACGGCGCGAAGTCGCAAGCGGCGGAAGGGGAGAAGGCGTTGAAGCAAGCGTCGCATGGGGATGCGCAGGGGGATGGGGGGAGTGCTAAGCCGCAAGCGGCCCCCGGAATGTCGGCGGGGGTGAGCGGGGATTTGACGCTGGAGGCGAGCGGGGAGCGATTGACGGCGGGGATGCGGAGTTTGTTGCCGAGCGCTGTGGCGGGGTTGGCGGAGGGGTTGAAAATCAACGGGAAATATGAGGTGAAACTGGATCGGCTGCACTTGGACGGCGCGGCGAAGCCGGGCGAGCCGCGGATGTCGGTGAACGGGACGGTGCGGCTGACCGGGGGCGAATGCGATGTGGGTGTGGGGATCAAACAGATCGACGGAAAGGTGACGGTGGACGCGAAGCAGATCGTCGGGCAGGAGTGGCCGGCGATGCGGGTGGAGGTGGATGCCGAACGCATGGTGATCGCGGATCGGCCGGTGGAGAAGTTGCACACGGTATTGAGCAGCGCGGAGCAGGGACGGTTGTTGGTGATGCCGTCGCTGCGGGGGGTGTTGTATGACGGCGCGGTGGGCGGGAACGGACGACTGGGGCTGGATGACAAGACGTATCAGTTTCACCTGGCGCTGTCGGATGTGGATTTGACAACGTTCATCGACAAGCCGGCCCCCGGAAGTAATGCCCCCGCCCCCGGAAGTAATGCCCCCGGAACCGAGAAGGCGGCGGAAGGCAACCCAACGCAAGAGCGATCGAAGGCGGCGGACAAGATGAAAGGGAAACTATCGGCGGCGTTCGATGTGGAGGGCAAATGGTCGCAGCCCGGTTCGATGCGGGGGCGCGGGGACATCATGATTCGGGAAGGAGAGATGTACGATTTGCCGCTGGCGCTGGGGTTGTTGCAGATCACGCATTTGTCGTTGCCGATGGATCGGAGTTTCGAGCGGGCGGCGATCAGTTATTACTTGCAGAACGGGGTGATGCATTTTGAGCGGATCGTGCTGGAGTCGCCCCATATGCGACTGGCCGGCGGGGGGACGATGGGCCTGGAGGATCGGAAGCTGGATTTGTCGCTGACCAGCGACAACCCGGACGGATTGAAGTTGGGGCCGGTGACGGATTTGATCGATGGCTTGCGGGATCAGTTCATCACGATTCGCGTGACGGGGACGCTGGACAAGCCCGACACGCGGGTCAGACAGTTCACGGGATTCACCGACGCGTGGAAGGACGTGTTCGGCTCACGGGAAGAACAGAACAAGTGAGAGAGGGAAAGCAGGACAGCAGGACAACAGAACATGGGGGAGGCGAACAAGGATCGTGGCGGTCTGATCGGCATGTTTTGCTGTTTTGATTTTCCGCTGTTCTGTTGTTCTGACACGGTTCTCCGCTACACTGTTCGACATGACGACGAATACCACGGACATCGCGGGATATTGCCGGTCGCTGGCCGAACGCGCGGCGGCGGCGGGGCGGTCGCTGGTGCGATTGAGCGGCGGGCAACGCGCGTCGATTTTGCACGGCGTGGCGCAGCGACTGGAACGCGATACCCAACAACTCATCGACGCCAATCAAAAAGATTTGGCGGCGGCGAAACAGGCGGGACTGAGCGACGCGATGATCGACCGGCTCACGCTCACCCACGGAAGTATCGCAAAAATGGCAGGGAGCGTTCGGCAGATCGCTGAACAGACCGATCCGGTGGGGCAGGTGATCGAGGGCTGCGTTCGGCCCAACGGTTTACGCATTGAAAAGCGGCGGTGCCCGATCGGCGTGGTGCTGATTATTTTCGAGAGCCGGCCCAACGTCACCAGCGATGCCGCGGCGCTGTGCATCAAAAGCGGCAACGCGACGATTCTGCGGGGCGGTAAGGAGTCGATGCACTCCAATGCCGCGATCGCGGACATCGTGCGACAGGCGATCACCGAACACGGCGGGGACGCTGACTGCGTGCAACTGGTCGATACCCCCGATCGCGCGGCCGTCGGACACCTGCTCAAAATGGAAGGGCTGATCGACCTGGCGATACCGCGCGGCGGCGAATCACTCATCCGCGCTGTCGTCGAACAGGCACGCATTCCCGTCATCAAACATTACACCGGCAACTGCCACGTTTACGTTGATGCCGCGGCGAATCAACTTCCGGGGGGCATGACGCGCGGCATTTGCGTGAATGCCAAAACGCAGCGCCCGGGCGTGTGCAACGCGGCGGAAACGCTGCTGTTTCACACCGACGCCGGGGCCTTGCAGGTCGAAACGTGCAGGGCGCTGGCGGCGGCGGGCGTCGAGTTGCGCGTCGATGAACGCAGTAAGAAACTGCTGAAGTCGCACGTCGCCGATTCGCAGCTTGTCGATGCGACCGACGCCGATTGGGACGCGGAATACCTCGATCTGATCTGCGCGATCAAAGTCGTCGATTCACTCGACGAAGCGATCACGCACATCAACCGTCACGGCTCGCATCACACCGATGCGATTGTGACGGCGGATATCGCGGCGGCGGATCGGTTCGTCAACGAAGTCGATTCGGCGGACGTGATGGTCAACTGTTCAACGCGATTCAGCGACGGCGGCGAATACGGACTGGGCGCGGAAATCGGCATCAGCACCGACAAACTGCACGCGCGCGGGCCGATGGGGGCCGGCGACCTGACGACCTACAAGTGGGTGGTGAGCGGCTATGGGCAAGTGCGACAATGACGTATGTCAAACCGGGGAGGGGCACAATTCCGGGGGCGTGCCACCCGCTAAACCGGTGATATGGACGATGCGCGTGCTGATCGTCGCGGGATTGGCGCTGACGGGATTTTTGACGTGGGGGCGCTATGCCGCTGGCGATAACTTCCGGGGGTTTCCGTTGTGCGGCGATTGCCGATCATTGTTCGACAGCAAGTGGGCGACGGTTGGGGGCAAGTCCGTCGCGACGCTGGGGTTTTCCGCCTATTTGTTGTTGTGGGTTTCGACGATTCGCTTTCCACGCTGCCCGTGGTCGCGGGTGAGCGGTTCGTTTTTCGTCGCAACACTGGCCGGCGGGGGGCTGTGGTTCATCGGCGTACAAGCGTTCGACCTGCATCAATGGTGTTGGTGGTGTACGGCGACGCACATCATCAGCATCGCGCTGGCGGCGATCATTTGGCCGATCGCGATGCGAAACACGCGACCGGCGATCATCGTGCCGCTGATCGTCGCGGGCCTGGCCTGCGCCGCGGCGATGGCGGCGACCCAACACCGTGAAGCCGCCGATTGGGCGACCGGCGAAGGCCCCGGCGAATTGCTCGCCGATTCGCCGAAACTTTCGTTGAGCGAGCAGATCGTCATCGGTTCGCCGAACGCGAAAAAGTTCGTGATCGAGGCGATGGATTTTCGGTGTTCCCGTTGTGCCGCCGGCTGGCCGGTGGTGGAACGGGCGAAACAGTTGGTCGGTGATGATGTGGCGGTGGTGGTGTTGATCGCGCCGTTGTGCGCCGAGTGCAATCATTACATCGCCAACACGCCCGATGGCTTTGAAGCATCGTGCGAACTGGCGAAACTGGCGTGGGCGGTGTGGCTGGCGGATTCGGGCGAGTACCTCGAATATCATCGCTGGCTGCTGACGCATCAGCAATGCACCGTGGAAGAGGCGCAATCCAAAGCCCGCGAACTGGTGGGCGAGGGGTTGGATCGCGCGCTGGCCGATCCGATCATCGCCCAGCGCATCGCCCGTGACGTGGAAACCGCGGCGTCGCTGAATCTCGAACGGTTGCCGGCGATGACGGCCGGGCGTTTACGCATCAGTGCGATCCCCGATGATGCGCAAACCCTGGCGATGCTGTGGACGACGGGGCTGGCCCCTCGGAAGGGGAATGACGAATGACGAAATCCGAATGACGAATCAAGCCCGAAACTCGAAATCCGAAACAGAACGGGGCTGTTTCGAGTCTCGGACTTCGGATTTGATTCGTCATTCGGATTTCGTCATTCGTCATTTGCCCGATTGCCCCCGACCCCCGCGCCGTTTATCATCGTGTGATTGCCGGAACGTATTCAACCGTCGGAGCGCAAGGATGCCAATGAAACCCCACCTCATGTTCATCGTCGCCGCGATCGCGGCCTGTGCCGGCGCGACCTTCGCGCAGGAAACCTTTGAACTGGGCAAGGAGGGCTTCACCCGGACCTCCGCGCCGGACGCGGCGACGCCGGGCGGCGAACTGGCGGGGATCGCCAAGGCGCTGGCCGACGGTCGCGCCGACGATGCCGAGGACATGGCCGACGCATGGATCGAGTCGCATCACAATCACCGTCTGTTGCCGCAGGCGTACCTGTTGCGCGCCGACGCGAAGATCGCGCAGAACAATGAGTTCAAGGCGTTGTACGACTACGAATATCTGATCCGCACGTTTCCCGGTTCGCCGCAGTTCCAGACGGCGTTGCACCGCGAGTACGAGATCGCGCAGATGTATGCCGGCGGTCGTCGGCGGAAAATCTGGGGCATGCGCATCGTGCCGACCGGCGGCGAGGCGGAGGAACTGCTGATCCGCATCCAGGAGCGCGACCCCGGCAGCAAACTCGCCGAGCAGGCCGGCAAATCGCTGGGCGATTTCTACTATCGCCGGGGCGAAATGTATATGGCGTCCGATGCGTACAGCATCTTTGTCGATAACTATCCGCGCAGCCAGTGGTCGGCCTACGCCATGCAGCGTCAGGTGGACGCCAACCTCGCCACGTTCAAAGGGCCTGCGTTCGACGGCACGGGGTTGTACGAAGCCCGCGCCCGGCTTTACACCTTCAAGGAGCGTTTCCCCGGTCCCGCCGAGCAGCACGGTTCCGATGAACTGCTGGTCCGCATCGACGAATCGCTGGCCGAAAAAGACCTGCTCGTCGCCCGCTGGTATCACACCCGGGGCAACGTTGTCAGCGCCGCCTACATGCTGGGGCGGGTCGTGACCGATCACCCCAGTTCCGCCGCGGCGCAGGCCGCCCTGGCCGATCTGCGCCAGATCAACCCCGAACAGGCTGCCGCGTTCACCGATGAAAAGGTCGCCGAGTTGCTCAGGCAACATGCCCGTCAGAGACCGACCGAACAGCAGGCCGTCAACCAGCCCGCCGTGGAAAGCAAAGAGCCGGTCGAAACCAATGCCCCCATCGTCGCCCCGCCGAATCTCACGGCCCCGGAGTAACCATGTCCCATCCCGCACGTTTCGTGATGCGAAAACCCGCGCCGTCCGCCGCCGCGTTACTGGTCGCGGTGATCGCGCTGATGATCGGTTGTCAGGGCGACGGTCAGGCCGGCTATCACATCGCCGATCTTTTCCCTGCCAACATTCGCACGGTCAAACTCGACATCTTCGCCAATCGCACTTTCTACCAGGGCGTGGAAATGGAACTGTCCGAAGCGCTGGTCAAGGAGATTGAACTCCGCTCGCCTTACAAGGTGACCAACGCCGCCGGGGCCGATACGCTGCTGACCGGCACCATTGTCGCCATCCAACAGACCACGCTCAGCCGCACTTTCGACGCGGGCGTGCCGCAGGAGATGCAGGCCCAAATCACCGTCAGCTTTGAATGGAAAGACCTGCGCAGCGGGCAGGTGATCCGCCGGCGCGACCGCATCATCGGCAGCGGCGAATATGTGCCCCTCCGCGCCGTCGGCGAACCGATGCAGATCGCCCAGCACCAGGCCGTCGCCGAACTGGCGCGCGACATCGTGTCGGTGATGAGAAGCGACTGGTAGCCAGCGCGGCAATGACCAAACTCCAATGACGAATGACCCAATAATCACCAATGTTCAATGTTCAAAGAAGAACGTCGATTCGGTTGGTTCTTGGTAATGGGTCATTATTGGGTCATTCGTCATTGGTGTTGGGTGATTAATCCTGTGTGACGTTCCCCCCTTTTCCGCCTATGATGCACTCCATGAGCGAGCAACCCAACGAACCCAATAACGACAACCCCGGTCCAGATCCCGGCCCCGGAAACTCCAACCAGGGTCCGGGCGGCCCTTCGGGGGGCGGTCAGTCGCCGCTGCGCATGAACCGCAATCTGCTGGGCTGGATGATGGTGCTGGGTCTGATCGCCGCGTTCGTGCTGGTGGTCACCAATTCGCAGAACCAGGCCAAGGAAGTCACGCTCGGCGAAATCGTCAATTACATCCAAACCGGCGCGGCGAAAAAAATCATCCTCAAGGATGACCGCATCGTCGTCGATATCGACACCGCCAAGGCCCCGAACATCCCCCCGCAGGTGATGATTAAACTGCCCGCCAACGAAAGCGCCAGGGTCATCACCGACATCATCGTTCGCGCCGCCAAGGGCCGCGATCTGGTCACCGAACCAACCAGCCAGTTCTTCATGCTGCTGGTCAGCTTCCTGCCCTGGCTGTTGCTGTTCGGGTTGATCTATTTCTTCCTCTTCCGCGCCGCGCGGGGCGGGGGAGGCGGCATGGGCATGCTCGGAAACTTCGGACGGTCCAAACACAAAATCGTCTCCAAGGAAATGACCCACGTCACCCTCAACGACGTGGCCGGCGTCGATGAAGCCAAGGACGAAGTCCAGGAAATCATCGAGTTCCTCAAACACCCCAAAAAGTTCCAGCGACTCGGCGGACGCATCCCCCGCGGCGTGCTGCTCATCGGTCCGCCCGGTTGCGGCAAAACCCTGCTCGCCAAGGCCGTCGCCGGCGAAGCGGAAGTGCCCTTCTTCTCCATCAGCGGTTCGGACTTCGTGGAAATGTTCGTCGGCGTGGGCGCGTCCCGCGTCCGTGATCTGTTCAAACAGGCCAAGGATAGTTCGCCGTGCATTATTTTTCTCGATGAAATCGACGCGGTAGGCCGACGGCGCGGATCGGGCTTTTCCTCCGGCGGGCATGATGAACGTGAGCAAACCCTCAACGCGATCCTTGTCGAAATGGACGGCTTCGAGACCAACGACCAGGTCATCGTCATGGCGGCGACCAATCGCTCCGATGTGCTTGATCCGGCGCTGACCCGCCCCGGCCGCTTTGATCGGCAGATCACCGTGTCGCTGCCCGACCTCAAGGGCCGGCTGGAGATTTTGCGAGTTCACGCCAAACGCGTGAAGATGAGTCCGTCGATTGACATTGAGCGATTGGCGCGGCAGACGCCGATGTTCAGCGGCGCGGACCTGGCGGCGATCATTAATGAGGCGGCGATCATCGCCACGATGGGCAACAAGGATTTCGTGGAGATGGCGGATTTGGAGGAAGCGCGTGATAAGGTGAAGTTCGGCCGCGCCCGCAAGAGCCGCAAGATCGAGGAGGAGGAACGCATCGGCACGGCCTATCACGAGGCGGGGCACGCGGTGGTGCAGAAACTGCTGCCGCACGCCGACCCCGTGCATAAAGTCACGATCATTCCGCGCGGGCCTTATCTCGGCGCGACGATGAGTCTGCCCGAAAAGGACCGCTACGGTTACGGCCTGGCCTACCTGCATGACCAGTTGCGCGTGTTGTGCGCCGGTCGCATCGCGGAAAACCGCAAAACCGGCGACGTGACCAGCGGAGCGTCGGGCGACATCCGCATGGCGACCGCTTACGCCCGGCAGATGGTGCTGGAATGGGGCATGAGTTCGCGGTTGGGCTTCGTCGATTACACGCCGGAGGACAATCCCAATTCGCTGATGCCCGAACGCAGTTACTCCGACAACACCGCCAATACGATTGACGAGGAAGTCAAGCGGCTGATCGACGAGGGGTATGCCGACGCTCAGAAGATCGTCGATGAAAACTGGGACAAGATCGTCGCGGTGGCCGAGGCGCTGCTGAAGTACGAAACGCTCAGCGCGGATGAAGTGGACGACATCATGGGCGGCAAGCCGCTGCACAAACCGTCGGTCAGC
>Ga0172380_10006442_pt1 | contig 13650 bp, 13 predicted proteins | sample Leawe162metaG_FD_119747 | JGI IMG/M metagenome (GOLD analysis project Ga0172380, IMG submission 119747) | Leachate microbial communities from a municipal landfill in Southern Ontario, Canada - Leachate well 162 metaG | ecosystem: Engineered > Solid waste > Landfill > Unclassified | place... | reverse complement strand
CGTAGGGGTCGATCGAGCCCTCGGACGTCGTGCGGATCGGGAACTTGAAGCGCTTCAGGGTGCCGTTGCGGAACTTGATGGTCCACATGATGGAGTCGGAACCGCGCAAGGGCTGCACCGAGCCGCCCAGCGGCACGATGTCGGCGTAGTGGCGCACTTCGATGGCATTCTGCGGGCAGATCTTCACGCAGGAGTAGCACTCCCAGCACTGCTCGGGCTCCTGGTTGAAGGCCTTCATGGCATGGCCGGTATCCGAACCGTCCTTGTCCAGCTTCATCAGGTTGTGCGGGCAGATGTACATGCAAGCCGTCTTGTCCTGGCCCTTGCAGCCATCGCATTTCTCGGTACGTACGAAAGTTGGCATTTTTCCTTCTCCTAAAAAAACAACGCCGGCGCTGGTGCGCCGGCGTAATCCAAAAACCTATCTGGCCGAGTGGCCGACCAGCTTGACCTCGACCTTTTCGGTCAGCCCCGCGTAGTACGCGCGCAGGATTTCCAGCACTTCCGGCCGGGAAAACTCCGCCGGCACGTCGTCTCCTTCCGAGAGCATCTTGCGCAGCTTGGTGCCGGAGAGCAGCAAACGATCCGCGTCGCCGTGCGGGCAGGTGCGCGCGGAGGCCATGCCGCCGCACTTGTAGCACCAGAACGTCCAGTCGATCTTCAGCGGCTGGGTTTCCAGCGCGCCCTTGGGGATCTCGTCGAAGATGTGGTGGGCGTCGAACGGGCCGTAGTAGCTGCCGACGCCGGCATGGTCGCGGCCGACGATGAGGTGCGAGCAGCCGTAGTTCTGGCGGAACAGGGCGTGCAGCAGCGCTTCGCGCGGACCGGCGTAGCGCATGTCGAGCGGATAGCCTGCCTGCACAACGGTCTTCCTGACGAAATAGTGTTCGGCCAGCGTCGCGATCGCATCGGAACGCACGTCGGCGGGAATGTCGCCGGGCTTGAGGTTGCCGAGCAGCGAATGGATCAGCACGCCGTCGCAGGTCTCGATGGCCACCTTGGCCAGGTACTCGTGCGAGCGATGCATCGGGTTGCGCGTCTGGAAGGCGGCGACCTTGGACCAGCCGTAGGAATCGAAGAGGGCGCGGGTCTGCGCCGGGGTCATGAACAGCTCGCCGTACTTGGAGGGAAACTCGGCCTGCGAGAGCACTTTCACGGAGCCGGCGAGGTTCACGTCGCCCTGCTCCATCACCATCTTGACGCCGGGATGCTCCAGGTCGGTGGTCTTGAAGACCATCGCGCATTCGTGCGCCTTGTCGATCTTGAATTTTTCGGTGACCTTGATGGTGGCGAGAATCTCGCCGCTGTCCGGATCGACCAGGGCCACGTCGCCGCCGGTCTTGATGGAATCGGCCACCACTTCGTCCACCGACAGGGTAATGGGGATCGGCCAGAACAGGCCGCTGGCCGTCTTCATGCCATCGCACACGCCTTCCCAGTCGGCGCGGGTCATGAAGCCATCGAGCGGCGTGAAGCCGCCGATGCCCAGCATGATGATGTCGCCCTTCTCGCGAGAACTGACCTTGATTTTCGGCAGCGTCTGGGCGCGCGCCAGTTCCGCCTTGAGCGCCTCGCCCTGCAGCAACAGGGGTTTCAGTGCGCCCCCGCCGTGCGGATTGACCAGTGCCATGTGCTGCTCCTCCCTTTGTGGTGTGCCTTTTAGTCCGTGCGAAGGCTAGCACTTCCGGGAAGGGGCAATAATCGTTTTATTTTATTGTGAAATAGGGGGGGTCGATTTTTTGACTTGAATCAACATAAGCGGATTGATGCGGCCATCAAAAGGGGAGTTTCTGCTTCATTTCCTCCACGTGGCGGGCACGCAGCTCGCGCAGGCGCGCATCGACCTGGGAATGCTCGAAGTAGTCGCCGTCGCCGGCCTTCTGCGCCAGTTCCAGCTGCTGGATCGACGCCACCAGCTGTCCCTGCAAAACATACAGTTCGGCCTGGGCGCGGTGCTGCTGCAAGCGCTTGCCGAGCGCGGCATAGCTCTTGGCCTGCAGGCCGTGCAAGGCGGCGTCCGAAGGCGTCAGTTGCAACTCGGCCGTAGCCGTCTTCAGCGCTTCCTGCGCCTGGCCATCCGCCAGCAGGGCATCGATCTGGCCGTAAAGCAGGGCCCGGTTGCGCGGATGACGGGTCCGCGCCTCGCGATACAGCCTGAGCGCACCGGCAAGGTCTCCCCGTGCCTTCTTGACGTCCGTAGCCAGCGTGTCGAGCATGGGCGAAGACGCCTTGAGCCGGCGCAGTTCGGCGATCTCACGGTCAACGGCGGCGTAATTCTTCGCCCGCATCTGCGCCACGGCGAGGCCGTAGCGGGCCGAAGCCTCGGACAGGTACTTGCGCTCGCGCAACTGGGTCTCGAAATCGACGATCGCATCGTTCGCGTTGCCCTGGCTGGCGCGCAGCTTGGCCCGCACCAGCTGGAATTCGGGCGAGTCCGCCACCTGTCTGTACTGCGCCTGCAGGATGCGGTGTTCCATGTCGCTGATGCGCTCAGTGGTCAGCGGGTGGGTACGCAGGTAGCCGGGCGCATTGTTTTCGTAGAGCCGGCCGAACTTCTGCATGCGCTCGAAGAAGCTGGCCATGCCGCGCACGTCGAAGCCCGCCCGCTCTAGCGTCTGGATGCCGATGCGGTCGGCCTCGCGTTCGAAGTCGCGCGTGTAATTCAGCATGGTCTGCACGCCGGCGGCCGTGCCGGCGACGATCGCCGCCTGGCTGACGTCGGAATTCGAGCGTGCCGCCAGGATCGCTACGGCCATCGCCAGCCATTGGGTGACCTGGGCCTGATTCTGCTTGCCCATCAATCGGGCCAGGTGCTTCTGCGTAACGTGGGCGATTTCGTGCGACAGGACGCCGGCCAGCTCGGATTCGGACTGCGCCGCCAGGATGAGGCCGCTGTGCACCCCGATATAGCCGCCGGGCAGGGCAAAGGCATTCAGGGTGGCATCGCGCAGGGCGAAGAACTCGAAATTCTGGCCCGCCTCGGGGGTGGCCGCGGACAGGCGGGTGCCGAGCGAATTCAGATAGGCGGCAACCTCGACGTCGTCGATGTAGGACGGCTCGCGCTGACGGATGTCGCGCACGATCGACTCGCCGATGCGACGCTCCATCTGTGGCGGGAGATCGGATCGCGAGGCTTCGCCAAGATCGGGCAGGCCTTCTGCCGAAACGCCGGGTGCCAGCGCAGCGAGGAAAACCAGGGTTGCCAAGGTTCGGAATCGCATTGTTTATATGATACCTTGAGCGCGTCGGGTCATTTTTCCTTGGATTCGGCTAAAATTGTCAAAAAACCTAGATGTAGATCGCTCCAAACCGAGAAGGTTCTCTTGAGCACACATGCCCTGCTGCTGGCCGAGGATTCGCCCGAGGACACCCGGCTGATCCTGAGCGCCCTGCGCCCCGTCATCCTGGAAGACATGGTCGCGCTTTGCGGCGATGGCGTGGAGGCATTGGACTATCTCCTTGCACGCAACGCCTACGCCCACCGCAGCGGCGACGACCTGCCTGGGGTGGCACTCATCGACCTCAACCTGCCCAAGATCAACGGCCTGGAAGTCCTGCGCGAGCTGCGCGAAAATCCCCGAACGCGAATGCTGCCGGTGGTGATCCTGTCGGCCTCTTCCGAACAGCGCGACGTGCGCGCCGCATCGCTGCTGGGCGCCAACAGCTATGTGCGCAAGCCCCTCGACTACGGCCGCCTGCGCGAGACCGTCGAGCTGCTCGGCCACTACTGGCTTGACCTGAACATTCCGCCACCGTCCGCGCCGCCCGCCTGATTCCATCCCGGCCATGTCTGAACCCCTTACGCATTTCGATGCCCGCGGACAGGCGCATATGGTCGATGTGGCGGAAAAGGGCGAGACGCAGCGCATCGCCCGCGCCGCCGGCACCGTCTTCATGCAGCCGGCCACCCTGGCCCTGATCGAATCCGGCGATGCCAGGAAGGGCGACGTGCTTGGCGTGGCACGCATCGCCGCCATCCAGGCCGCCAAGCGCGCCCCGGAACTGATTCCCCTCTGCCATCCGATCGCCCTGACCCGGGTCGGCGTCGAATTCACCATCGACCGGGAACGCGCCTGCATCACGTGCGAGGTGACGGCCGAGACGGTCGGCCGCACCGGCGTGGAAATGGAGGCGCTGACCGCCGTCAGTGTCGGCCTGCTGACCATCTACGACATGTGCAAGGCTGTCGATCGCGGAATATTTTTCGAGAATATCCGTCTACTGGAAAAAGCCGGCGGCAAAAGCGGCCACTGGCAGGCCACCTGAACGCCTGCTGCCAAAGCCGCCTGGAATATTAGCCGGCACTAAAATTGGGAGGGCTTATTTTTCGATCAATACCAATGAGTTGTTCAGCTGCGTTTTCCAAGCTAGAGTCGATGCAAGTCCTTGGCAAGCCAAGCTCCGCAACCAGAAGTGTTGACCGGGAACCTGTCAGCTCCGGACTGAATCACCGCGTTTCATCGCCTTGTCCCTCGATGGACGAGTGTATTCACAGACCAAAGGAGTCACACGGATGGATGCATTGCGCAGAACCCTGCTGAAAGGAGCGGGCGCCACCGGGGCGATCGCGGCGGCCATCGCGGCCGGCGTGCTCAAGCCCTCTCAGGTGCTGGCCGCAGAATGGAACCGGGCCGCCTTCGACGCCAAGGACGTGGCCGGCGCCGTCAAGGGCCTCGGCGGCGCCGGCGCCGCCGACCATGCCGGTATCGTCATCAAAGCGCCCGACATCGCCGAGAACGGCGCCGTCGTGCCGGTCGATGTCAGCAGCAGCATACCGAACACCGTTTCCCTCGCCGTACTGGTCGACAAGAATCCGCTGCCGCTGTCGGCCGCGTTCGACTTCGCCAACGGCGCCCTGCCAGAAATGGCGCTGCGCCTGAAGCTGGGCCAGACCTCGCTGGTCGAGGTCGTGGCCAGGACGGCGGACGGCAAGTTCTACAAGGCCAAGAAGGAAGTCAAGGTCACGGTCGGCGGCTGCGGCGGCTGAACGGCACCCACGAATATACGGGAAGGAAACAAAATGGCAGATCCGATGAAAATCCGCGCCCAGATGAAGGGCGATACCGCGGAAATCCGCGTTCTCATGAGCCACGCGATGGAAACCGGCCAGCGCAAGGACAATACCGGCGCCACCGTGCCGTCGCACTTCATCCAGTCGATCACGGTCGACGTCGGCGGCAAGCGCGTCATCCAGGGACAGACCGGTACCTCGGTCTCGCGCAATCCGGTGTTCGGCTTCAAGGTCAAGGGCGCCAAGGCCGGCGACAAGGTCATCATCAACTGGGTCGACAACAAGGGCGACAAAAGGACTGACGAAGCAACCATCGCCGCGTAAGCAGGGCGGACAACAACCGGGGCGGCGACGACCGCTCCGGAAGGAATCAGCACCACCCACGAGGAGGAGGAATCATGAAGCAGCGCCTGAGCACGCTCCTGGTTGCCGCGATGATGTCGGCGGCCTTCGCCGTGCATGCACAGCAGCCCGCAAGAAAAGCCGCCCCCCCTGCCAAGAAGGACGGCATCACTGCCGAGTTCGAAAAGTTCCGCGAAGTCCTCGAAGAGGACAATCCCGCCGAACTGTTCGAGGCGCGCGGCGAGGACATCTGGAAGAACAGGAAGGGTCCGGCCGGCGCCTCCATGGCGCAGTGCGACCTCGGCCTCGGCGCCGGCGTGGTGAAGGGCGCCTATGTGCAGATGCCGCGCTACTTCGCCGATGTCGCCCAGGTCATGGATGCCGAGCGGCGCATCGTGCATTGCATGGTGAAATACCTCGGCTACAATGAGGCGGACATCCGCAAGCAGCCCTTCAGCAACGTCAACAAGACGCCGGACCACGTCTCGGTCATCACCTACGTCGCCGCCCAGTCGCGCAACATGAAGATTGCCGCGCCGCAGAAGCACCCGAAGGAGAAGGAGGCCTACAACATCGGCAAGGAGATCTTCGCCTACCGCGCCGGCCCCTACGACTTCTCCTGCGCCTCCTGCCATGGCGCCGACGGCATGCGCATCCGCACCCAGGATCTGCCGAACCTGCGTAAGCCGGCCGAAGCCATCCGCGCCTACCAGGGCTGGCCTGGCTACCGCATGACCGGCGGCTTCATGCTCACCCAGCAGTGGCGCATGAACGACTGCTTCCGCCAGCAGCGCTTCCCCGAGCCGAGCTATCTCTCGGATTCCATCACCGCCCTGCTCGCCTACATGACCGTCACCGCCAACGGTCAGGTGTACAAGGGCCCGGGCATCAAGCGCTAAGGGGAGACAAACATGAAAAACATGAAAAAAACCGTCGTTTTTGCCGCCGCGGCGCTCGCCTGCTCGGCCGTGCTTGCCGATGAGGTCCGCAACTACCGCGCCGAGGCCGTCGCCATGATGAAACGCGACTTCAAGGCGAAAGGCATCGCCACCACCGACCGCCTGCATGAAGATGGCGTGCAGGCCGTCTGCAACCGCAGCGGCGACAATCCGCCCAAGGACATCGCCGTCCGCCTCGAGCGCGACCAGCTGGATGCCGTCAAGTATCCTGCCGACGGCAAGCTGATGGGCGACTGGAAGGCCGGCGAAAAGCTGGCGCAGAGCGGCCGCGGCATGACCTGGAGCGACAAGGCCGGCGTGCCCGGCGGCGGCAACTGCTACAACTGCCACCAGATATCGCCCACCGAGACATCCTTCGGCACCATCGGCCCGAGCCTCTACCAGTTCGGCAAGACGCGCGGCAGCGGCCCGGACATGCAGAAATACGTGTACGGCAAGATCTGGAACGCCAAGGCTTTCAATCTCTGTTCGGCCATGCCGCGCTTCGGCCACGCCAATGCGCTGAACGAGCAGCAGATCAAGAACCTCGTCGCCCTGCTGCTCGACCCGCAGTCGCCCGTCAACAAATAACAAAGACCAAACTCAAGGAGGCTTGGCATTGCCAAGCCTCTTTTTTGAGGCCCCCCAGCATGTCCATGAACCGCCGAGAATTCCTGCAAATCCTCGCCGCTGCCTCAGCCGCCGGCTTCGCCCTCGACTCGCGCTCGCTGCTCGCCGCCCAAAGCGGGGAAAAGCTCTACGACCTGCCGCGCTTCGGCAACGTGCATTTCCTGCACTTCACCGATTGCCACGCGCAATTGATGCCCATCCATTTCCGCGAGCCGAACGTCAACCTCGGCCTGGGCGGGGCGCGGGGCAAGGCGCCGCACTTGGTCGGCGAGCACCTGCTCAAGGCCTTCGGGATCAAGCCGAAGAGCATCGAGGCGCACGCCTTCACCTATCTCGATTTCGCCGCAGCGGCGCAGACCTACGGCAAGGTCGGCGGCTTCGCCCACCTTGCCACGCTGGTGAAGCGCCTGCGCACCTCGCGCCCCGGCGCCCTGCTGCTCGACGGCGGCGACACCTGGCAGGGCTCGGCCACGGCACTATGGACGAAGGGCCAGGACATGGTCGACGCCGGCAAGCTGCTCGGCGTGGACATCATGACCGGGCATTGGGAATTCACGCTGGGCGCCGCGCGAGTCAAGGAGATCGTCGAGAAGGATTTCGCCGGCAAGGTCGAATTCCTCGCCCAGAACGTCAAGACGACCGACTTCGGCGACCCGGTGTTCAAGCCCTATGTCCTGCGCGAGATTTACGGCGTGCCGGTCGCCATCCTCGGCCAGGCCTTTCCCTACACGCCCATCGCCAACCCGCGCTACATGGTTCCCGACTGGACCATGGGCATCCAGGACGAGGACATGCAGAAGGTCGTGAACGAGGCGCGCGGCAAGGGCGCCCAGGTCGTCGTGCTGCTCTCGCACAACGGCATGGACGTCGACCTCAAGATGGCCAGCCGCGTCAGCGGAATCGACGCCATCCTCGGCGGCCACACCCACGACGGCGTGCCGGCGCCCTCCGTCGTGAAGAACGCCGGCGGCCGGACGCTGGTGATGAACTCCGGCTCCAACGGCAAGTTCCTCTCCGTGCTCGACTTCGATGTGCGCAACGGGAAGATCCAGGGCTTCCGCTACAAGCTGCTGCCGGTGTTCGCCAACCTGCTGCCGGCCGATAAGGCGATGGCCACCCACATCGACAAGGTGCGCACGCCGCACCAGGCGAAGCTGGAAGAGAAGCTCGCCGTCTCCGAAGGACTGCTCTACCGGCGCGGCAACTTCAACGGCAGCTGGGACCAACTCATCCTCGACGCCATGCTGGAAGTGAAGGGCGCGCAGATCGGCTTCTCGCCCGGCTTCCGCTGGGGTACCACGATCCTGCCCGGCCAGGCCATCACCTTCGAGCATGTCATGGACCAGACGGCGATCACCTACCCCTACTCGACGCTCAGCGACATGAGCGGCGCCATGATCAAGGACATCCTCGAGGATGTCTGCGACAACCTGTTCAACGCCGACCCCTACAAGCAGCAGGGCGGCGACATGGTGCGCGTCGGCGGCATGAGCTACGCCTGCGACCCCAACGCCGCGATGGGCAGCCGCATCCGGGACATGCGCCTCGACGGCAAGCCGATCGAGGCCAACAAGACCTACAAGGTAGCCGGCTGGGCGCCGGTGGCGGAAGGCGCCACCGGCGAACCGATCTGGGACGTCGTCACGAAATGGCTGCGCGACAAGAAGGTCGTCGCGCCGCGCAAGCTCAACGAGCCGAAGCTGCTCGGCATGGCCGGCAACCCCGGCATCGACTGAAACAATCCATTACATTGCGCTGCGGCATGGCACGGTAGAATTCGCCGTACCATGGAGACTGACTTTTTCTCCGCCCTGCGCTGCGTGCCCCTGATTGCAGCGCTTGCAACGACAACGGCACTGGCGGCCGATCCCTTCGGTGCGCTGGACACCGTGCCGCCCATCGCCGGCCTGCAGTCCATGCCGGCACCCTGCCAGCAAGTCGACTTCGGCAAGCCGCTCGACCTGGCCATGGTGGTGGACCTCGCCTTGTGCAACAACCCGCAGACGCGCCAGGCCTGGGGCAGCGCCCGCGTCCAGGCGGCCCAGGTCGGCGTGGCGCAGGCGGCCTTCCTGCCTTCCGTCTCTGCCGATGCCGCCGTCACGCGCATCCGCAACGAAGCTTCCAGCGGCGGCGATCCCCACACGCAGCGCGCCTTCGGCGCCGACCTGTCCTGGGTGCTGTTCGATTTCGGCGCCCGCGCCGCCAGCCTGGAAAACGCACGCCATCTGTTCGCCGCCGCCGCCTACACACGCGACGCCACCGTGCAGGGCATCTTCCTCGCTGCCGTACAGGCCTTCTTCCAGCGCCAGGCCGCCTCGGCAGTACTCGAAGCCAGCCAGATCTCGGAAAAGGCGGCCCTGGAATCGCTGAACGCCGCCGAGGCTCGCTACCGGGTCGGCGTCGCCACCCCGGCCGACCGTCTTCAGGCGCGTACGGCGCACGCCCAGGCCGTACTCAACCGCATCGGCGCCGAGGGCGCCGTCAAGAATGCGCAGGGCACGCTCGCCAACGTCGTCGGCATCGACCCGACGCGCCCGCTCGCACTGGCGCCGCTGCCGCCCGCCGCGCCGGACGCCGGCTTCGAGGCCGACATCGCGCGGCTGATCGAGGAAGCGCGCACGCGACGGCCAGACCTGGCCGCGGCGGAAGCGCAGTTCCGCGCCGCGCAGGCGAACATCGACGCAACCAGGGCCGCGCACCTGCCGACACTTTCGCTCGGCGTCGGCGCCGGCCGCAGCCAGATCGCCGGCCAGCCCGCCTACGACAGCTCCACCATCGGACTGACGCTGCGCATTCCGCTGTTCAGCGGCTTTTCCACCACCTACAAGGTGTACGCGGCCGAGGCCCAGGCCGACATACAGGCGGCGCGGCGCGAGCAGGTACGCCTGCAGGTGGCGCTCGACGTGTGGAACGCCCATGCCAGCCTTGCCACCGCCACCCAGTCGGTGAAGACCGCCGAGGAGCTGCTGGAGAGCGCCACGCAATCGGAGCGCGTCGCCGCCGGACGCTACCGCGCCGGCGTCGGCAGCATCCTCGATCTCCTCACCGCCCAGGCGGCACTGGCCAGCGCGCGTCAGAGCCGCATCCAGGCCGGCACCAACTGGTACGTCTCGCGCGCCACCCTGGCCCAGGCGATGGGCGCGCTCGATTCGGGATTGCTGTCTGCCCTCTCCCCCACCCCCTCTCCCGCCAGCGGGCGAGGGGAGCTTCGTGAGTCGCTTCGCGACTCCAATCGGATGGACCGTCCATGATGCAGACAAAAAAAATCGCCGTGATCGCCGCAGCCGCCACCCTGCTTGCAGCGGCGGGCTACTACATTTTCCTGAAACAGGCCGCAGCCAGCCCGGAGCAGCGCTACAAGACCCAGGTGCTGGCCAGGGGCGATGTCACCCAGACCGTCTCCGCCAACGGCACGCTCAACCCGGTGACGCTGGTCAGCGTCGGCACCCAGGTGTCGGGCACCGTGAAGAAGCTGCATGTCGACTTCAACGACCAGGTCAAGGCCGGACAGGTGCTGGCAGAACTGGACGACGCCATCTACTCGGCGCAGGTGCGGCAGAGCGATGCCAGCGTCGCCAGCGCACAGGCCTCGCTGCAGCTCGCGCGCGCGAATGAGACCCGGATGAAATCGCTCTTCCAGCAGGAATACGTCTCGCGCCAGGAACTCGAACAGGCGGTGCAGGCGCGCGAGGCGGCGGAAGCGCAGGCCCGGCTCACCCGCGCGCAGAACGACCGCGACCGCGCCAACCTCGGCTACTCGGTGATCCGCTCGCCGGTATCCGGCGTGGTGGTCGACCGCTCGATCGACGTCGGCCAGACCGTCGCCGCCAGCTTCCAGACGCCGACGCTGTTCAAGATCGCCCAGGACCTCACGCAGATGCAGATCTACACCACTTTCGCCGAGGCCGACATCGGTGCGATCCGCGTCGACCAGCCGGTGCGTTTCAACGTCGACGCCTTCCCCAACCGCAGCTTCAGCGGCAAGGTCAAACAGATCCGCCTCAACCCGACGACGCAGCAGAACGTCGTCACCTACAACGTCGTCGTCGCCGTGGAAAACCCGGAGCAGGTCCTGCTGCCCGGCATGACGGCCTATGTCAGCATTGCCGTGGCACAGAAAAGGGATGTGCTGCTGTTGCCGAACACGGCGCTGCGCTTCAAGCCGGCCGAGGCGGACAAGGTCGACAAGGCCGGCGAGAAAGCCAACGGCGAGCCCGCGAAGTCCGCGAACGGCAGTCGCCCCGGCGGCACGCCGGGAGCAGTCGGCGAGAAGCGCCGACGCGATAGCGGCAGCGGCACGGTCTATGTGCTCGATGGCGGCAAAGTCAAGCCGGTCAAGGTCGGCACCGGCATCACCGATTCGCGCGTCACCGAGGCGACCGGCGGCGAACTGAAGGAAGGCGATCGGGTCATCGTGGGCGAAAACCTGCCCAATGCCGCCACGCCCGCCTCGTCGAACACCTTCCGCATGAGGCTGTTCTGATGGACGGCGAAGTGATCCTTGTCGAGTCCCTCTGCAAGGATTACGACACGGCGGCCGGCCCCTTTCCCGCCCTGAAGGAGGTAAGCCTTCGCATCGGCAGCGGCGAGTTCGTCGCCATCATGGGCCCCTCCGGCTCGGGCAAGTCGACCTTCATGAACATCCTCGGCTGCCTCGACCGCCCCAGCGAGGGGCGCTACTTCCTCGCCGGCAGCAACGTCGCCGAGCTCGGCAAGGACGAGACCGCGGCGTTGCGCAACCGCACCATCGGCTTCGTCTTCCAGGGCTTCAACCTGCTGCCGCGCATGAGCCTGGCCGACAACGTCGCGCTGCCGCTTGTCTATTCCGGCATCGGCCACGCGGAGCGCCGCGCGCGCGCGCAGGAAGTACTCGACAAGGTCGGGCTGGGCCGCTACGCCGACTCGTTGCCGAGCCGCATCTCCGGCGGCCAGCAGCAGCGCGTGGCCATCGCCCGGGCGCTGGTGAACCGGCCCCGGCTGATCCTCGCCGACGAGCCGACCGGCAACCTCGACAGCCATACCAGCCATGAAATCATGGAGGTGTTCCGCGAGCTCAACGAGGAGGGCATTACCGTCGTCCTGATCACCCATGAGAGCGATATTGCCGCCTTTGCCAAGCGCCAGGTGCGCTTTCTCGACGGCGAGATCGTGGAAGATCGGCCCACCCTCTCTCACGATCTCTCTCCCGCAAGCGGGAGAGAGACACAACCAGCCTCCCCTCTCCCGCTTGCGCGAGAGGGGTCGGGGGAGAGGGCGACCCCATGCTAGGCGCCATGCTCCACGAAGCCTGGCGCGCCATGGGCGCCAACCGCCTGCGCACGCTGCTGACCATGCTCGGCATGGTGATCGGCGTCGGCGCCGTGGTGCTGATGATGGCCATCGGCCAGGGCGCGCAATACGCCGTGGCGCAGACCATCAGCTCGATGGGCAGCAACATTTTCGTGGTTCTCTCCGGCTACACGTCGACAGGCGGCGTGCGCAGCGGCAGCGGCAATGCGCCCACGCTCAACGTCGCCGACGCCAACGCCATCGCAGAACTGGATGGCGTCGACACCGTGGCACCGGTGCACTGGGGCTCGGTGCAGATGGTGCATGGCTCGAACAACTGGAACGCCTGGGTGCAGGGCACCACGCCCGCCTACCTCGATGCGCGTTCCTGGCCGCTGGCGGAGGGCGCCGTCTTCACCGATTCCGACGTGCGCGCCGCCACCCGCGTGGCGCTGATCGGCCGCACCGTCGCGCAGAACCTGTTCGGCGACGAGAACCCGGTCGACAAGACCTTCCGCATCGGCCAGGCCCCGTTCGTCGTCCTCGGCGTGCTCGCGCCCAAGGGCCAGAACCTGGAGGGACGCGACCAGGACGACCTGGTGATCATGCCCATCACTACCGCCCAGCGCAGGGTATTCGGCACGCCGTTCCAGGGCTCGGTGCGCCAGATCCTCGTGAAGGCCAGTTCGGCCGAAGCCATGCCGACGGTGGAAAAGACCATGGAGGCGCTGCTGCGCCAGCGCCACCGGCTGCGCGAGGGCGCCGACAACGACTTCACCCTGCGCAACCTCACCGCCGTGGCCGACACGGCGGCGGAGACGACGCGCGTGATGTCGCTGCTGCTCGGCGCCATCGCCTCGGTGTCGCTGCTGGTGGGCGGCATCGGCATCATGAACATCATGCTGGTCTCGGTCACCGAGCGCACGCGCGAGATCGGCATCCGCATGGCGATCGGCGCGCGCGAGCGCGACATCCTCGCCCAGTTCCTGCTCGAGGCCATCATCATTTCGGTGATCGGCTGCGCCATCGGCCTCTTCCTCGGCGTCGGCGGCGCGCTGCTGGCGAATCAGCTCGCGAAAATGACTGTGGTCGTCTCCGGCAGCTCCATTCTCACGGCCTTCGGCGTGGCGGCCGGCGTCGGCATCTTCTTCGGCTTCTATCCGGCGAAAAAGGCGGCGCGGCTCGACCCGATCGAGGCGCTGCGCTATCAGTAGGTCGGGCTGAAGCCCGACCTACGACCCCGTGGGATTCGGCGATAATGTGTCCATCATGGCGGAAGAAGTCGAGATCAAGCTGTCCCTGCCGGAATCGGCGCACCGCGCCTTCCTGCGTCATCCGCTGCTGAAGTCCGCTGAGAAGCTCCCCGCGCGCAAGCTCGTCAACATCTATTACGACACGCCCGACCTGGCCCTGCACCGCCAGGGCATCGCCCTGCGCACGCGCCGGATGGGGCGTGGCTGG
>Ga0172380_10006441_pt1 | contig 13652 bp, 33 predicted proteins | sample Leawe162metaG_FD_119747 | JGI IMG/M metagenome (GOLD analysis project Ga0172380, IMG submission 119747) | Leachate microbial communities from a municipal landfill in Southern Ontario, Canada - Leachate well 162 metaG | ecosystem: Engineered > Solid waste > Landfill > Unclassified | place... | reverse complement strand
GATAGGTACTTCAGAGAATTATGTAAAAGGGTTGATTGAAACATACATGCAATGCTTGTGGTATTGGTGAAGTGAGAGGCTGATTAATATGGAGTCGTTCTGCAACACCTACATGGCCCTCCAGGGAACCGAGATCCTCAAACAAAATAGCAGAGATAGCAAAGATAGCAAACCGTCAAGCGCGATTAAGGAAAGGAGAATGGATGGAGAGAGGATTGTGATTAACCAGTATGAGCGGGGTGATATATGCTAGAGCATTTTACCATCTGCTGATAGCACGTCTTACCTCAGACAAACCAATACAATACTTTCTGCAAAAAATCGGCTGGCTTAACAGGTTCGAGTCCCTGGATGCAGAGTCCCGAGATGGGAGGAAGGTAAAATGAAATGGAAATCTTTGTTAAATTAAGCACGAGAGAAAATCCAGATATCGATGATATGAAAGTAAAAGATATTCTGGATATGGCAAAGCATGTTGTTGAAACCGGATTGGATCATACACTGAGCGATTCGTGTTTCAAGATCGAAGAAGTATCTGCGGTTCCGTTGAGGTGAAATTATGACACAGAAAGAAATTCCAACAGAGAAACGATGGGCCAACGATCTGAAAGTAGGAGATGTTGTGTTCGTATCGTCATTTGTATTAAGTCGGCAAGAACTTTCAAAGGTAGAGGTAACTAAACTAACAGAGATCTGGATCTATGTTGGTAAATCAAACCGAGAGTTTAAACGTCACGATCTCACTCGAAAAATCGGATCTTATAGTTGGGAGCACCTTCTCCCAGTTACACCAGAAAACGAGAAGACATACAAACACAATCAACTCTCCGATGCCGTTTACAACCTAGCGCACGCTATAGATGTAGTTCACGCACGGAAGTCCACCATTGAAGAAATGACAATCGATGAACTCGCTATGGTGAAGATTGCAATGGAAAGTGTTTGCAGTCTGTTTACTGCGGTTGAAAAGAGGTTAATGAAATGACCCCACCAACCCGTCGTGATAATCTGCAAAAACTATTCCAATCTAAAACCGGCAAAACAACCATCACTCCTAAAGCAGAAGTGCAGAATCCGTTTGGATATCAGGTGAGTAGAGTTAGGGATTATAACAGGTTTGGGAGATTGCCATGACCTGCAAAGGCTGTAACCTAATAGGTTGCCAACTCAAAGACAATCCACCAAAATCCTGTATGATCACCGGACCCGTTCTATCAGGGCCGTGGAGGAAGGCGAGAGGGGTTGTTACGGTAGAGCAGAGGATGAGGGATAGTGCAATTGAAAATAAGGGAGATTGGTGCGTATGATCGAGTTAACCGAACTTGAATGGGCAATCTGTATGATGGCTGTAACCAAATGTCAACTTCTCAAATCATATGTTGCTGAACTTCCAGTAACATTAACCTCAAAGACATTTGGTTTTGCATCGATAACCCCGTATGAAGAAGAAACGCTCGTGCAAAAATTGTATAACAATGCACAGATCACGTGGTTGAAGGAGAATAGATGATGGCACGGGATGTTTTTGCAGAACACAAGAACACATATTCCACAGTCTCCGCCCGCACCACAATCTCCCAAACCGACACCATGAACCGTTACTACGGAGACATCTGCCGTAACATCGACTCGGCCTTCATCCTCTGTGGTATCGAGCAGGAAGATGGGTTGTGTCTGGGGAAGATTGAAGGGTGTCCGTTCAGGCGCGAGTTGTTTGGGAGGAAGATTTGTAGGTTGACTACCTTAATGGCGTTGGTGGAGAAGAAAGATTAAATCATATCTAAACCCATTACTATTATCGGCGATGATACAATCAAAGTCCATCAAGATTGTTGAGTTGATTCCCCACCTTGGGGAATGATGGCTTACCTCATCTCATATCTCAGAATGTTCACCGATGTTACCGAAGCAAAGCCAGAGCACACAAGTACACCTTTGTTCTAAGGAAACCAATGCCAATGCTCCCACCGCACACGGGGGCAAAACCTTTTTTTCTTGATTAAGAATTTAATTAAGTTAATATTAAATATCTAAACATCATATCATATGATATGAAAACTAAAGTAGAGAGTTTATTACTGCTTGATGTGCCTAGAACCGTAGCGAATGTTATTGCCGTCCTGTCTGATGGCAAGGAACATTCGTTACGCGATATCGAAAGGAAAGCGGATCTGAGACAACCGGAAGTGAGCATCGCGATAGGTCTGTTGTCTTCGTACGTGACGGTTGAAGAGAAGCGTGGAGATGGAGGTAGGGGCAGGCCACAGAAGTTTATCACGATGAGAAGGGGGAAATATGTAGAGTATATCGACGAGTGTGTTGCATGTTACGAAGTCGCTTGCAATGCCGCGAAGGGTGCAAGGAAGGAGTTGCTGAAGGAATGACGGCAGATAGCAAATATGCGCACTATTATCTGACTGTAGAGAACATCAGAGGTGTGCAAGGTAATATTTCCGACGTGTCAAGCGTTCCTGGAGAGACGCTTTCAGAAGCAGTACAGAAATTCCTTCGCAATATTTTGAAAGATGACAGCATTACCGTTACTGTAGAGATCCACGAAACAGAAGTGAGGAAGTTATGAGCGACACCGATTTAGGAACCCTCGTCTCAGAGCGCCCAACCTTCACAGGTTTTATGTTTGCCATGCTTGACATCTTCCTTATGGGCTGCTACCTTACTGGAGCCTTGGTTTGCATCCAACTGTTCGGAACATATCAGCATGTTACAATAGAATCCATTGCTGTGATCGCTGTGGGTTTACTCTTGCTTGAACACTGGGTTAGAGATTGGATGCGAGTTACACACCCAAACGGAAATTACAAATATGAAAGGAAGTTTGTGAAGGATGGCGTGACTACGATTCGGACTGGTGTAAATTTGTGGGATGATGAATGATGACATCTGAAATAACCCACCTCTCCCGCAGAACTGTAAAGACCAAATCCGGAGATCTCGACATTTCTGTTCTATCAAACGGAGATATGTTCATCGGGATATACGGTGGCGATATGCTCGTAACCAAACATATCACGAAAGACCAGGCAAAACAATTCGCTCAGAATATCCTTGATGTAATTACGGAGAGTGAGGAAACAAGCGATGATTGTTTCGGGTTGAGGTAATTGCTATGGGTTGGAAACAAGTCTCACATAAGAAGCATCATGACAAACGAGAGAGTGATAGACACCCACCTTCAATGATGCGAAGTCCGGAAGAGGGTGTATATGTGAAAATGTGTGGGTCTGATGGAGATATAATTGATTGTACAGTGTTGGTGAAGGAATGAATCCGATCTGTATTACTCCATCGTGGTTTAGATGGTGGATGCCCCCACTGGCATTTATAATTATATGTATTTCACTAACCTATCTGATTATGTGGGCGTTCCATATCTTCGGTGTAAACTGTCCGGGGTCCTGGGATTATATTAATGGTATGGCCTGTGACCAATGTTCAAGGACTTGTAGACCCATTAACTTTGTCGAGTGAACCGTTCGATCGTTTGATGGAGTAATCTTTTTTAAAGATAACATCATAATACTATAACATGCCAAAACGAGTTCCAGAATCCGAAAAGAAACTAAATCGATCTTTCACAATCTCACCATCACTACTTAAAAAAATAGAGTTATACCAACGCAATCCTGCAAACTACATAACCAGGAAAGATGGGTCTAAACGCGAAGCGACATTTACGGAAGTTGTCGAGATTGCATTGGGTGGGTTACTGGGAGAACCTGAAAATATCTGATAATATTAACAACAACCTTTCTTTTTTAATGGAAGTTATGGTAAGTTTTGGTAGTTGTTGGTAGCCATTGGTAATGTATTGTAATATTACATTCGCGTCATAAATTCGAAATGTTTATTTCTTTCCCCATCCCATATCATCACGGCGCATTCCCGCGCAATCTCCGAACGGTCACTGGTGGGTCGGACCACCTTTGATCCTTACTTCTCTGGTGCGGGTTGCGTGGGAATGATATTAATGCCACACACTCATGATAATCACAATCCACAAGATTCCTTTTATGATGAAGATGAAGTAATGCCATTGGCGGAATTCGACTACCGTTCTATCCAGGCTGTTGTTCTCGAACCAGAACGTAAACACTCGATGTACGGTCACACATATTCCGAATATAGGCAGTATCGTTCCAGGACCGTAGATCCGGATATAGATAAGAAATCTACTCAGATCACTTTCTATTGTGACCCGATCATCAAGGCGTTGGTTCCTACATTGGCACGTAGAAGAAATATCTCTACCTATGCGTACATCGCTGATATGCTCGAAGAAGGCCAGATCCATTTTCACCCGGATCACCATGAAACCTACGAGGCTGTAAATAATATCCTCGACGACCTACAGATGAGGATACGCAACCATGCTCAATCCAGAGCAGTACAACGCATCGTTAACCTGAAGATATCACTAGGGGTTGTCAGTAAGCAATCCAAACGATTCGCTCCAAGAATACCATCGTGGTTGTCTGACGATATCAACAGTGTTGCCACAGACCTCCATTCAACTCAATCGGATATCGCTTATGTGTATTTGTTAACCGGTATTATCTTTGCCGATGCAATTGAAATGCCATTGATCGGATTCCATGATGAAGTGATCGCATCAACACTTTCTATTTTTGATCAGGATCTTGAAGCAATGAAAGATACATGTGAGTTTATTGCATCCAGTTTTGAAAACTTAATATAACATTTTTAGATTTCTTAGAACAGATTAAGTATTATGATATTATTTAATAAATGAAAAAATGTTATTGTATGATCGTATAACAGCAGTTTTCCAGTGGAAACACCACCATGTTAAGAAATGTTAGCACGTTACATACATAAAAGTAAGATAGTTCCAGTGGAAATACCAGGGGTCTGTTGTTATGTTGCACGGTGCCTATATTGTATAGATATGGAAAATGGGGTTTGGTACAATAATATGGTATGATTCGATCTTGTGGTTTGTGAAAGATAATATCATAACATTTATCTATTTTTAAAACCAATGATATCCTATGGAAACAAAGGATGCTTGCAAAAATGGTTACGAGCCACTTATGTACATCGGCACTTACAGGATCCGTAAGATCGGAAAGTCCGAACAAGGTATTCACATGCCCGCTGGTGTAACCGGGGATTATAAGATTGAGGTAGGCGCAGATGGGGTATTTGTGGTGAGCCCGGTTGGTGAGAAGAGATGAAGGAAGAGAAACCGAAAGCATATGTAATCACCTGCGACGAACTGGAGGAGGCACTTCGTTTGTTCAGATTATATCGGATATGCCCGGTAACCGCAGATCAACTTGAAGTTAATGTTCGTTCTCGCCCGTTATCAGAAGAGATCCTGAAGGCACGTAAAGATGTGCTGGATGAACTCATCGAGCACTATGAACGGGTAATCAAAGATGGTTCTGGGATTACATATAATCACCCGATTACTTACAAATGGATGTATCGTGGAATTGTGGTAGATTATCTCAAACTCCTTCGTGAAGGTGCACTATGACCGAAGAGAATTTACCCGGGGGAACAATGTCAAACCCGAACCTATATCACTGTCCAGGAACCGGTATCATTTCCATCGATGCGGGTTATGAATCTGTAGCATTGAATAAGACAGGGATTGGAAAGCTTCTGGAATATCTTGGCAAACATAAAGAAGAATTTGGACTGGAGAATGTGCTGAAATGAAAGACCAATCTATCAGGAAACTCACGCTTGAAGAATGCCGGAAACTCGCCATAGTAATGGGTTTTTGCAGGCATAGCCTTGATGATTACTCAGGGAGGTACGTGAAGATCAAACTGATATCCCCGAAGCGAATCAGCGGATTGTTAGGCTGTACCATATATGAGAACAAGAATGGGGGCAAACAATCATGACAGCACAACCGGAACCGGAATACATCATTACAGAAAGCGAACTATGTAAGGCAATTCATGGAATCGATGACGCACTTAAATGTCATCATCTAGTGAAACGCATCCGTTCCCGCCCACACAACACGGCACCGGAACGTACCCTCAAATGTAATTGTGAGCCAAAAGCAAAAGGGGGTGATACCGATCCGGAAATGTGCAAATCGTGTCTCCCCGAGTATCAGCGTGTGGGATGTTCGTGCTTGGATATGCATGATGAGTATGTGAAGAAGCAGGCACGACACTCTGCAATCTACGAGATCCTTAAAGATTTCAAGTTCGCATGTCCCGGTGGAGAAATCACTCCCATATGTGATCTCTGTGGAGCGAATCTGTATTGCAACGAACTGCGTTCTGAGGTGAAGAAGGAATGAGTATAATGGATAATAATTTTGAAGACTGGTGTAAGGCAGGATACAAACGCGGGTATGAAGAGGGCGAGAAAAAGGGCGTGAGCGGATGACTGAGAAAACAACAATCCCTGAAAAGGAATGGAATGGGGTTCAAACCCTCGCAAGAAAAATAGATAACCAGATGTATGATCTTAGAAAAGATGTGCGCAATCTGAATAATCTCTTGCACGCGTTGCATGGCGAGGGAGTCCGTGATAGAGAGTACACAGAGAGTGGAAGACCCGAAGTTTTCCAAGATGGCAAATGGGTGCGCAGATGACCCCCTCCGATTGCACCGACTTCTTCCCGCTCGCAGACGGCACCCGGGTATGCACGGCCCGACCGCATGACAGCCCGCACGTATTCTGCGAGAACCTGGTGAAGACGGGGATGTGCCCGAAGGATTGTAAGGAGTGAGATAAAATGGGATTGGATTTTGCAAAAAGAGTTGTAAAACGTCTTGAAAACAAACCCCGCTGGTCGTATGGGGGATTCATGCGTTTTCGGGAGCGCGTCGCAAAAGCCGTGGGAATAAATCTACAGGAGATGGAGGGGTATTCAGAGATGGAGAAACCATTTGGAACCGGTACAAAAGGGAAAGAGTGGCCCGGAACAAACCCTATCGAAGATCTCTTAAACCATTCAGATTGCGAGGGAGATCTAGATTGGGAATCGTGCGGAAAAATAGCGCCAATTCTCGAAGGGATTGTAGGGGCATGGAACGATCCGAATAACTACGACACGACAATGGGGTTGACTTTGGTTGCTGCGATGAGAGAATGCGAGAAAGAAGAGGCGGATCTGGTGTTCACATGACCGACCCGAAGCCAAGCAACGGAAGCCTGATCCGTACGTTTGCGGATTGCCCGAGATGGATTGGAAGATTCAACGGACATCTTGATGGGCGCGATCATTGTCTCGATCATTTCATGGAGTGCCATAATACCCGTGCTCGTGGAGAATGTAGGAGGGGGTTTGCACCATGAAGCGCCCACTCACGCAACCGGAGCCCGGAGATCCGAATCACGGCAAATTCTGTGCGCAACCAGGATCTCTGCATACTACGGATCTCCCTATGCAGCCGTCTCTCGGCGAGTTGCTGCGTGAACCAAAATCGGAAGAGGTTGTCAGGAAACATGATGATGGTATGTCACCAAGTGCGATCTATTGGAGACGCGAGGCTGTGAGGCTTGCCAACGAACATGTAGATCCGATCGTTGAAAATCCGCCAGCTGCCGTATTCGACCACAAAGCCTGCATCCTCTGCGATCATGTGATCGTGCAAAAGATCCTCGGCAACAAGTGCGGGCAGTCAGGATCGTTGTGCTGCAATCTGAAGGAGTGCCCGATTGAGGCCCGAAAGAGGCGGGATGCGGAACCAGTGAAACAGCTCACCATTGAATCATATGGTGATGGTGCAATCTCAATCGCTCACGATCCATTTGAGACGCATTTCAACAAGCAAGAAGTGGCGGAGATCCGGGCATACCTCAATAAGGATGTGATTGCAGAGCTGGAACGCAGGAGAGCGGCACCACAAAAAGAAATTGATGGTGGATCTACAGTCAGTGCTTACAAATGCGGATTGTACGAGGCAATCGCGCTGCTGCGAGGTGATGTGAAATGAAGTACAAATACGAATGCGGGAAATGTAATATGTTTGCCTGCCCGGTCTTCATGAAAGATCCGAAAACGATTGGGTGTGACTACGGGCCCGATGTTCTGAATCAGATCAAGAAGTCAAAGAGAGGCAACAGCCGGGATTTTGAAGAAGTTTGTAAGGAGTTGGGAATATGACCTACCCGCTCGATACCGTCTATAAAAAATACAAGCACCTGGACGGCCCATTGTCAGATCCGGAATGGTGCAAGGTCGGATCGGGTCCTGCGTGGGCGATTGCCGGGGAACTGTGGCGAGCGGTGAAGGCGGCTCGGGACAAGCCACGGCCACCATGTGAGGAGTGCCAGATCAATTCTATCATTGAGCATAAACGTGGGTGTTTAATTTGCAGAAACCCGGAATGCCCCATCTGGCAAGCAGCAGATCAGAACTGCTGGAAATCGCAGGAAGGGTACGACGCCAGCATAGCAGCACAGGCCACGGCAGCGGAGAGAGCACGATTAACGCATGGAAGGAAAGTCATCACTCTTTGCGGCAGCGTGAAGTTCTGGGATGAATATATCCGCCAGAACGCGATCCTCACTTTGCAAGGAAACATCATTCTCTCATGCGGGCTCTCGCTGAAAGAGGGGTACGAAGATATCCTTGTGGATCTTCCAATCGATGACGCGAAAAGAGATTTGGACTTCATCCACCTGCGGAAAATAGATCTCTCAGATGAGATTTTTGTTCTCAATGTTGGGGGATATATTGGAAATTCGACAAAGAGGGAAATTGAATACGCTCTTTCGACCGGGAAGAAAGTAAAGTATTTAGAATCCCTCCGTCTCGCACAGCCAGAGCCAAAGGGGCGGGATCCTGAATGAGGAAGTTTCAGATAACCGACGATCTCTCGTCTGCCAAACAAGGAGATTGGGTTGCAGGTGTTGGTGATATCTCAACAAAATATGAGGAGGATTTCGTGAGGAGATTTGCTGAAGCAATCCAAGCCACCAAGGCTGGAGATAATCCCGAATGACGACCCGCCCCCGCATCGTAGCTGGCAAACGCTCATCAACCTCATCAGTACCAGCAAAGCAGAGCCGGGACCGGTATGTTGCCAGGGTTCGCGGAGAGATGCCGGGTGTGCCGCTCGTGAGTGTCGATGAGGCTGTGAACGGTGGTGGAAATAATGATTGACATTATAACGCTTATTAAAGATCTCATTCGCTGCAAATATGACCTACCCACTTGGATTAATCGTAGGTATAGATCCGACGGAATGATCCCAATCGATTACACCGAGTTTAATCTGATCTCTAAACGCGATGGGATCGTTTTTGTTCTTGATGAGCACACACCGGAAATGGTTCTATCTACGCACGATTATGATTATACTGGAATTACGAAAGATTCGGTTGTATTGGATATCGGAGCGAATTGCGGAGCATTTGCATTGCATGCTGCCAAATTATGCAAACTGGTTGTTGCAGTGGAACCGCTACTGTTTGATCAGATGCGCGAGAATGTCAGAGCGTCGGATCTCAGTAATGTTGCTGTAATCCGCGGAGCGCTTGGAAACGGATCGGTATCTAAAGTGAGCTGGGGTGATCAGACATCCGAGGTGAGTACATATTCGTTATCATATTTTAAATCGTTATGTTTAGGTTACGTTAACTTTCTCAAATGTGACTGCGAAGGATTTGAATGGTATATTCAGCCGGATGAACTCGAAGGTATCAATAGACTTGAGATGGAACTGCATTACTTCAAAGAAGATGGGTATCCGAAGAGCAATCCGAAATTAGTAGAATATATCATGACGCATTATGACGTTGTAATAGATCCACAAGATAATCTAGAGGCTGTAGTTATACACGCTACACGTAAGGGGATCTACACCGAACAAAAGAATACTGTGAATAATGCAAAAACAATCGAGATCTTACGCTAATATGCGTGTATTTTGCCAGGTGACCTAAATGAAAATATCCTATTATTCCGAATGCGATACCGAGTACATAAATGCCGTATGCTCGTGCAAGATCTTGGAGAATTAAAGGAGCCCCATAAATGAGAAATATTTCTTATTCCAAAACAATTCCCCAATTTAGAGCCCATATAAAACATGTCTCTCGTAGAGACAATGCCCAAGGACCAACATGGAAAAATCTCAAACCCGGGGAAATGCTGATGGGATGCGAGAAATGCCAAGGACTTGGGAAAGGCTGGAAGATCGTACGGATGGGGCCGATCGTGAGTGTCGATGAGGCCATAAGGGTGCTGCTATGATCATCGAACGTTACCCGGCCGGTCGTATTCAACTCAGCAAAACAATGTTGACTGAAGACGAACAGAGAGAATTGATTGCGAATATCTGGAAGTTTACTCCAGATTTGGTAAGGGATGTTGTGTGTGAGGATTGTCCGGAACACACGGGATAAATTATTATGAGCAAGACTTGGTTAATAACTGGAATATCACGAGAGAAACCTCGTATCGGAAGGTTGCAGGAATATAACGGTGAAGATGTGTATCACCCAAACCAACCATCGCGCGGACAGATAGATGAATGTCTAATGCAGTTTTCTAACAAACCCGTTCTTGTAATCGTTATAGACCCCACAGGTTGTCAAACAATAGAAGATGCTGCCCATGAAGTAAAAGAATCGGTGGTGTGGGCATTAACAGACAGAAGCAAAACCGACCCCATTGTAAAGTTAATACGCGGTGAGGAATGACACGCTACTCCGCACTCTACGATGCGATATCCAAACTGGAACAGAACTCGCAGGAACCAATCCTAATCCCAAAAGGAGATATCGAATTTCCTTTTGACAAGATGTATCCAGGACAGAAGGAAATTATAGAATCTGTAGGAGAACAATCCTGCTGCATAACTTCTCACACCGGATTTGGAAAATCCGCCTGCTTTGCCTCACTAACCAGAGGCCGCCCGTCTCTAATCATAGAACCCAGAAAGTTCCTTCAATCCCAACTTTCTGATGCCACATATCACGATTTCCAGATATATGGAAGATCTGGTTATCCGTGTCCATTATCTCCAACAGGAACAGCCAACGTAGCCCCTTGCTTGACCAAAGAAGACTGTGCTGACACAAACTACCGCGACATATGCGAAGAGGCTGGAAACAAGTGTGGTACGGCTTCCTGCAAGGTCTTTGAGGTAAAGGGGAGGTATCATAAGTATCCGTGTGAGGTGTGTGAATACAATAATGCTGTACGAGAATCGATACGACAAATCAAATGTGGTAACACTGTTATCTGTAACTTCGGTAACTTTTGGCGATTGCTTCCGATGGTGGATACAGTTGTGATCGATGAAGCGGATTTATTCTTTAAAGAGATTAGTAACCCAGTTGTCCTGAAGTATACGAAACCAAAGGATGAGATCTCGGATATTCTGGTTTTGATGGATAGAGAAGTTCGTGGACTTCAAGCAGCAGCGAAAGATCCAGATCCGAAATTCCGCTACACCGCAACCAACCTCCTCTACAACGCACAGTTCCTAAAGAACAATGCCGAACTCTGTTTCACGTATCAGAGAAAGGATAAGATCTATGTTGAGATCGATCCACGGAATACTAATATCTTAAAGAATAAATTGTTCAAGGACAAGAGGGTTATTATTGTCAGTGCCACAGCGAGTAAGTTTGATCTACCTTCTTACTCTGCAAGTATCCATCAGAGATGTGGAATCTTCTTTGCACCTGTTGGAAACTTGACCAGCAGGAATCTCAAAGCAAATCCCTATCTGATGTCACAGGCTGCGAAAACAATAGCTGAAATATCAGAACATTTTGAACTGGTGTATGATAATAAACGGGTTGTCATTCACGCAGCAAACCTATCTACCCACTCGGTTGCAATTTACAACATTCTTGGCAAAGATGATTGCACGATGCACACTGCTGGTAAACTTGCAGAGACTATAGAAACATATCTGAAATCCAATAAGAGATATCTGATTGTTGCATCTGCGGAATATGGGGCTGATTTCTGGTTCTCGAAGTTGCAGTTTGGATTAAAGTATCCATATCCGAATTTGGACGAGAGGATGAATACGCTTCGACGCAACATGGGGCCAGAGTTTTCTGCGTATTACTCAGGCGAAGCCAGAACTCGCACAATCCAGATGGCTGGTAGAGTTTCACGAGGTCATAACGACTTTGGGTGCACTGTTCTTTTGGATTCGAAATATCACGAGGATTATATACGTAATTTCAACTCCTACCCCCAATGGTATAGTGATCGCGTTAATACAAAGGTGTATTAATTTTTTTTAGAAAGGCTTAAATTTGCTGTAGGCGTATATACACCTATGTCAGTTAACGATAGACGGATGGAATGTGATCTTTTAATTCAACCAACCGACAGAATGAGCGTGTCGTGTAGTTGTAGTTGCCCATGCGACTGCCCAAAATCTAGATCCAAAATGATGATTACCTCTGCGTGTTGGAGAGTGCATAATAAATGAAATGTATTCCACTTACACAAGGGAAATTTTCTATGGTTGATGACGAAGATTATGATACACTGAGTGCTTATAAATGGTTTGCATTAAAGCGTAGAAACACTTTCTACGCCATGAGAAATATTAAAGTTCGTGTGGGTGTGGGTGGGCAGACTCAACTCGCAATGCACCAGGTAATACTTGGAGGAACCTCCAGAAAGATCCAGTGCGATCATATTGACGGGAATGGATTAAACAATTGTCGATCAAACTTAAGATTTGTCACTCCTAGACAAAACTGCCAGAACAAGCACATTGAAAAAACAAGTAAATATTACGGGGTTGATTTGAAAACAGGAAGAGGTGTGTGGAGGGCAAGGATATTGGTTGGGGATAAACGAATATACCTAGGACACTTCAAAACTGAAGAAGAGGCATACGCAGCATATTGCAATGCCGTCGTTGCAGCAGGAGATACGCCGCTATAATATAAGTGGGGATTGAGTGTATTGATCATGAAAGTCATAATAGCAGGTTCGAGAAACTTCCCAACAGAACATTCAGATATAATTTGGTGTTCCATTGCAACATCTCACTTCGAAATAACGGAAGTGGTGTCTGGCGGGGCAATTGGTGCAGATCGGTTTGGTGAAGTCTACGCACAACAGAATAACATCCCTGTTACGAAGTTCTTGCCAGATTGGAATCGTTATGGAAAATCTGCCGGATTTCTTAGGAACGAGCAAATGGCTAATTACGCAGATGCTCTGATTGCAATCTGGGATGGGAAGAGCAACGGGACGAGGAATATGATTGGGCATATGAAAAGGTTGGGAAAGCCGTTGGAGGTTATAAGGACATGACATGTGACATCTTTGAAGGATTTGCAGAAGACATCCTACCTTTATTGGAATCCAATTCTATCCACCAAATAGTAACCTCCCCTCCTTATGACAATGCCAGAACATACGATACAGAAAACCTAGAGTGGGATTTCAAACGTATCGCAAAAGAACTTTATCGTGTTCTAGTTCCTGGCGGAGTGTTATGCTGGAACGTAAACGATATGGTTATTGATGGTTCCGAATCTTTGACTCACGCGAGACAAGCAATTTATTTTGTTGATGTATGTGGATTCAAACTCCATGACACTATGATCTATAAGAAGTCGAATTTCTCCCACCCAGAGAAGGTAAGGTATCATCAAGCGTTCGAATATATTCTCGTTCTCTCAAAAGGGTCTCCAAGAATATT
>Ga0172380_10006440_pt1 | contig 13656 bp, 20 predicted proteins | sample Leawe162metaG_FD_119747 | JGI IMG/M metagenome (GOLD analysis project Ga0172380, IMG submission 119747) | Leachate microbial communities from a municipal landfill in Southern Ontario, Canada - Leachate well 162 metaG | ecosystem: Engineered > Solid waste > Landfill > Unclassified | place... | reverse complement strand
TACCTTACAAAGTGTGTCTCCAGATAACTTCAGAACTAAGGGAAAATTATTCTATAATCGTGCAACACATCAATGACTATGAAAAAGAACTCTCTGGACAACAGTAACAATCACAAGCATCCGACATATTCTAACAATTACAATAGCAATAGTGACTTGAAAGCTTTTGCCGATGCTACATGGGATTACATTGTTGAGCATTGCGACATTACTGATAGTGGAGCTTTGTTTGTAAAATTCCATACTCACGGAAGAGCACAGTTCGAAAGAAGAATCATGTCTAGAATCAAAGGCTACCATCGAGAAGACGTAGAATTGAAACAAGAAAAAGCAGAACTCACTAAAGAGCAGCATATTGAAAATAAGAAAAAGAGACATGCTAGATATGAGTGGAATAAGAAAAAAGGTCGTATTCTATTACGACTAAGCAAGTTTGTCAAATTATTCACTAAGCTATTTACAAGACATCATGAAACTACACGATAAATTAGAATACTTACAAGAGAATTACTTCGAAGAGTGGTTGACGATGAGAAGAATTGTCGACCAGGAGATATCAGACATCCATCACATGTTCTGTGTCTGCGGAGCATTATGCACAGGCTTACATGAAAGTCATTGCAAGAGATTCAAGAATAAAGTCAACTCTTGCACAGTCGCAAGGCTCAGCTATTTATTGCCTAAGAAAATAAAAGCATGATATTGCATTGCGACCATTGTGAAAAGAAGTGCCCTCCTCTGTCCGTTGCAATAGAGCAAGGCTGGTATTTATCAATGAACAGCTTGAGTGTCTCAGGCATTCCCAACACGATGCTGTGCCCAGCTTGCTCTAGACGTTCGCATTTCAAAGAGTGCGAAGAGTGCAGCAAGAAAGCAGGGAGTTACAGACTGTGCGATTCTTGTCTAATCAGACGAGACGGGCTGTGCAAGCATGGACACATTACAGGCAACTGTATCAAGTGCTATTATAAAGAAAGATAATAATATAATCATATGACAAGAATTCAATTAGCTATAGTGACAGAGACATATGATGGAGAAATTAAAACGTTTGAAGATGTGCTTCACATGAAGTATTGGAGAAATGGTTTTTCGGAAGGAGCTGATGCTTACGGTGGTGATGGTGCAAATACATACACTCTAGAAGAGGCAGAAGAAGCATTGAACTCGTATAATGTTTATCAGGGCGCATGGACAATGTCTAATAGACAATCAGTAGACATGCTCAAAGAAATAATAAAAGACTTATCAAATGACAAAAGGCAGACCGATAACTAAACAACATCCACCGTACAATGAATTCCTTGCACAGGCTAGGGAGAAGATGCTGGAAATGAAAGAGCAGAAGGTCCCTCTAGAAGAGATTGCAAAGAAGTTCAAATGCACAGTAGGACAAGTCAATAAATTATTAAGAACAGCGTCATTAAGACACCAGCACAAATACTACTAACATGCACACACGTAAATACATCACAATCTTTATTCTCACTGTACTAATATTCGTACTTATGATAGTATTGAATCAACCTCACTAATATGTCAACTTATCGAAAGTGGCGGACTAATTTTATATACCTTGCAATTTGTCAAATCTTCAAACACAAGAAGACTCAAGAAAGTGTAGATGAGCTAATGTATGCTGTCGAAAATGAAGCATATCGAAAAGCTCAGAAAGCACTTGACACATACAGAAAACAGTGGGTAGCATTCCCGGGAGTCACCATACACATCGACAAGCTACATGACGAAATCAATAAACTAATCAACAAATAATATGCAAACAATCACATCAATATTTTTAACAGCAACTTTAGCAATTATAAACAAGAACGTTGAGTTCCCTATTGCAATAGGAAAGTTCGTAGTTCTCGTCCTCATGGCAGGATGTTGCATTAGCCTTGCACAAGACATTAAAAATCTAACTAAGAAAAACTAATGAAAAACAAACTTTGCGTAATCATCGGTGGAGCAGGATTCATCGGACATCACCTCGTACAGAAATTAAGAATAGACGGAGCTAAAGTAATCATTGTAGATGACTTGTCTTCTGGGCACATGAAGAGAGTTCCTGACGCTGTGGCGTTTTACAAGCTCGACATCAGTCTTCCTCAGTCTGTCACGGCCCTTCACGCTATCTTCCAGGATGCAGACTATGTATTTCACTTGGCAGCTAAGTTGAGTGTCCCAGAGTCTATCGCAGACCCTCTGAGCTACCATAAGACTAATATCGATGGTACGCAAAACGTATTAGAAGCAGCTCGACTGGCAAAAGTAAAGAAAGTCGTGTTCAGCTCGTCTAGCGCAATTTATGGAGATGCTGACAAGTATCCCACTCAAGAAGAAGACCCAGCAAATCCAAAGAGTCCGTACGCTTTGCACAAATACTACGGAGAACAACTTTGTCAGCTGTACTGGAAGATGTATCAGACACCTTCTGTCTGCTTGAGATATTTCAACGTTTACGGAATCGGAAACAGACATTCAGGTGCATATGCTCCTGTGATTGCTCTATTCATAAAACAATACTACGACCAGCTTCCTCTGACTATTTGCGGAGACGGAAAACAGACTAGAGACTTCATCCACGTGAGTGACGTTGTAAGTGCTAACATCAAGGCTGCTTTATCTGAAGACGTCAATGAAGGAGAGGTATTTAACATCGGCTCTGGAGTCGATACTTCTGTTCTCAGACTTGCAGAGATGTTCGCTTGTGAAGTTACTCATCTTCCAGCTCGTCTAGAGCCGAAGTTCTCAAAAGCAGACAACTCAAAGGCTAGAGAAAAACTTGGCTGGGCTCCGAAGGTGACTGTTGAAGAAGGAGTAGGAGAATTCCTCAAGTATCCCAAAGCTATCAATATGTAAGTGCATCAATGCAGACTTAGGCCCCACAGTCCTAACAGAGGCAAGTAAAAAGACTAGATGATATTTCTATCGTCTAGTCTCTTTAGTATTGATGACTGCTAGTTGCAAAGCCCTCTTTCGAACGGCTTCTTTGACCAACCTCCACCAACTCCATCGTTCTTGCTAGCGTTCCAGTCACGAGTACCAGTATCTGCAAGCATTAGCATTGCTAATTCGATGTTGTCATCAGCGTCTAGTTTAGCTCTTCCTTTCAGAGAACCCCAGTACTGTTTTCCCCTTCCGGAGAAAGTACCGTCCAGAAACTGATATACACCTCCTGCTGTCGAAGTCTTATTTCTCGCTTTTGGGTTGAAATGAGATTCTGCACAAGCGATGTTGAGAGCCAAGCTCTCGTCGACTCCGTGCTTGATAGCTGAGAGTCTGATTTTGCCTGCAACGCTCAACTCCACTTTCATCTCGTCTAGGAGTGTCGTTAGAGTTTGAGCTTTGTCCTTCAGAGTATCAAGCTCTGTAGCTTTGTCGATGTTCTGCGAATCTAACTGTTGAGCAGTAAGAGTCGTTGAGAAACAAGCTAGAATTACTAAGGACGTAATTGCGGCACATTTTGTGAGTGTGCGTAAAATATGTTTATATTAGGCGAATACACTCGTCAATTTAATTGACCTGCACTTTTGAACCAATAGTTTTAGCAACTTTCGGCAAGACGAGGGGCTGGAATACGAGCTTGTAAGAAGCTACGGAGTATACTGCAGCCCGGAAAAGTGTCTCTCCGAACACTTGCCACGAATCGAAAGATGCCTTGTCACTTATAATGACAGCGACGATCAGAGCAGCAATTGCAGTTAGTGCTCTTCGAGCAGATGTCTTACCCAGTGCAGGGATAAAAGACAACAGTCCAGCGACAAAAGATGCCACTGCTCCTATAACTTCAACTGATAGTAAATTTGAATCAAACATAATGTTTAGTTAAATTAGTTTCTGATAATTCTTCCGTGGTATGACTATTATATCATACTTGGGAAGAGATGTTAAACCCATCAAGGGAACTAGAGGTAGAAAACAAACAAAGACTCTAGTCCCGTTGATAGGCTCAACGCCTATGCACCATACAGAGCATTCAATTTCTTGAGTGTCGCTGCTCCAACGAAGCCTGTTCCTTTCTTAAGTCCGTTAGGAGTAAGAATTTCAGACTTGTATTTTTCCTGGAACTTGATGACTCCCTTGAAAGTAACGTCTCCGAAAGTTCCTGTGAAAGTCGGATAGTCGAAGCATCCTTCAAGCTTTAGAGCATGCTGAAGTGCGACTACGTCTCCTCCTTTCTGTCCTTTCTTCAGAGTGTTCTTGAAGTTGTACTTGAACGTATCAACTGCTGGAACTTCAGCAACTACTACTCGTAGTTCTCCGATCAAGTGAATCCACTCGTCTAGATACTCCCAAGCTCGTCCGTTGTCTGCCCACTCTGTAGACCAGCTGTTCAGCCAGTACAGTCTGATTCGTCCTGTGCCAGGCTCCTCGTCGTATCCGTAAAGGAACTCCTCGTGACCGCTTGAAACTATTTGAGGTGCTCTGATAGGAAGTATTCTGTTCTTGTCCCATGTTGAATTGCCGTTCTTGTCTTTCCAATAAGTGTCTCCAACTCTTCTCAAAATCATTACGATTCCGTTGTTGTCTTTTGCATAGTTGATAGCTTGCTTGATTCCGTCTACTGAGACTGGAACTGCAAAGTCAGCACCTGACTTTCTCTTTGCTGCATCTTCTATAGCTGCCGCTGGGATGTTGCTTAGCTTTCTTCCGTAGCAGAAATCCTCTGACGAAAGCTTCGTGTCGTTAGGACAGAATTTCGCTAGACATGTTCCGTATTTTCTCATCACTTGAGCCATCAGAGCTGGGTAAGTTCCGTCGTTTGGTCCTAGAGTTCGAGGGAATTGCTCGTAGCCTTTTGTTCCTTCGAGACATTTTGCCATTGCGTATAAAAATCTGAATGAGAGTTCCTCTTGAACTCCAGTCTTGACATAGAACATTTTTCTCAATCCTTCTTCTCCTGTACATCCGACGCAGCAACCATGAGTGTCTTGCATAGTTACGAACATGAATGACTGGTCGATGAATGCTTCCTTCGGATACGTCGTTGACGCTCCTGCGGCAGCTAATGGCCAGTCTCTTGGGTCTATTGGAGATGCTAATGCACCTGTGTTTGGTTGTTTTATGTTTTTCATAGAGTCCTATTTCTTCTTAAATATATTTTTAATGATTGAAATTATAGATAGCCACGTTGATTCTTGCTGTGGGACACGCAGAGGCTCAGGAGTAGGCTTTGGCTCAGGCTGAGGGGTTGGCTTTGGTACTTCTGGAACTTTATCCCACTCTGGTACAGAAACATTGTAAAGTTCACAGATTCCGTTAAGAATTCCGATTGCTGCTTTTCTATGTCCGTTGTTCAGAAGAACCTCTAAGTCAAATGCATTTGTCATGAAGCAAACTTCTACTAGAGAAGCCCACATCTTAGTCTGTCTAATCCAGCCGAGAGAACCAACGAATGTCTCAGTGTCTGGCTTGCAGCCTCTGTTCTTTAGCTTAAGAGCAGATGCTACGTTTCTAGACATGACTGTCGCTATCTTCTTTGAAGTGTCTGAAGTTCCGTAATACGCTTCAGTCCCTTGAACTGTAGAACGATTGTTCGCATTCAAGTGAATATCAATTGCAAAGCCGCCGTCTATTTTAGACGTTATCTTATTTGCAAATTGAATCGACTTAGTCAATGACAAGTTGTCTGGAACAAAGTGAAACGTGAAGTCTTTCATCTTGGGAGCAAGCTCTTTGATAAAGTCACGTATCTTAAGTACTTCTTTCTCTTCAGAAAAAGAAATATTGTTCGACTTGACTACTTTACCTGGGTCCAGGTCGTAGTGTCCAGCGTTTATGATAATTGTTTTGTTTGTTTTCGATAGAATCATTATCTTGTTGAATTTTTATACTTGTTGAGCTCTCTAGTGAGTTCATCAACTCGTCTTGTAAGTGTGTCGATCTTTGTATTTTGCTCTCTAATAGTTTTGTCTTTGTCTCGTAGAGCCTGAGCATGAGCTTTATCTTTCTCTTCAAGCTGGAGTTCAAATGCTTTTACTCTAGCATCGTACTTGTCCTCCATCGCTTTCATTCTGTTGTTGGTCTCAGTATAAAGTTTCTGCCACTCTTCAGCAATCGTGACACCCACTTCTGCATTGACTTTCTTTACGTCAGCTGCAGTCTTGGGTCTATTTAATAGCCAGTAGAAGAGTCCTGTTGCACCACCAGCTGTTGTGACGATGGCGATAATAATAGGCGCTCCTACTTTCAATAGTTCTAAGAGTGTCTCTTTTGGCATGTGATTATTTTTTAATTGTAAATTTGATAGCTGCGTACTGTCGTATGAAAGCAAAGAACGGAAGAGCATACACTGCAGCTGAAAGAATCTGAGTGATTAGCACTGATGTAGTGCTGTAGCCTCTAAGAAACTGACTGATTGAGCTAGCGTTGAATAAATTGAATATCTGGAGTCCGACAGCAATAGAGAATGCTATGCTAAACAGCATGTACGTCAAAGTCGGCGTCATCGTGTTTAGTTTTGCGATCTTATAAGCTATGATTGCGCATCCTAGCGTCGCGGTGATTTTGATTGATAAGAAGAATAAGAATATTGTAAGCATGATGTTTGTTATGCGATTAACCGTCTGTCAGACCAACCTGATGCACCTGCTCCGCCCGTACCTCCGACTCCACCAGTGTTTGCAACACCAGCTCCTCCAGCACCTCCTGACACTGTGTAAGTTCCTGAGTCTACTGTGAGAGTACCATATCGTGCAATGATGCTTCCTCCTCCACCTCCGCCACCTCCTCCGTGACCAGCACCTGAACCTACAGCACCAACTAGTCCTGCAACAGAGATAATTCCTGTTACGTTATAAGCACCTGCACATTCAAGATACAATGCACCTCCTCCGTTTCCACCAGTACCTCCTCCTCCTGGGTTTGCAGAACCTGACCCTGCAGTTCCTCCGCCTCCAGCAGTACCTGCTGTCGTAAGAGTTGCTCCACCACCTCCTCCACCCGATGCTCCGAAACCTGCTGTTGAACCAGCTGTTCCTCCTCCTGCTCCGCAAGCAAGAACAAATGTCTTACCGTTGTGTACACCGACAGTTGCAGCTGCTCCAGTTCCTCCTGCTCCAGCTCCACCTCCACCAGAACCTGCTCCACCCGCTGTACCTGCATTAGAATCAATTGAAACGTTGCTTCGTCCTTTGTTAGTTGAAGATGCTCCCATTCCAGATGCGTCGATTGCTGGAGTAGCTGAAGACGTAACTGTTATTCCCGTTTGAGAATACAACTCGATGATTGTTCCGTTTGCGTGAGGGTTGATGAATGCTAGCTTTCCTGTTCCTGTAATTGAGATGCTAGTGTAGTTCTTTACGAAAGAAGCTGCTCCTGCACAGTCTAATGTAGTAGTTCCAGAAGAAATCGTCAATGCACCGTCTGCACCAGAACCTCCTCTAAAGAAAGTTTTATCTAGGTGGCCACTTGCATCAAGCAGCGGCGCCTTCCACGCGTCAGCGGCACCTACAGAGAATTCTGCAAAGTCGCCTTCGTGTATTGTTTGATTTGCTGTGAAACGTGTTCTTACCATATTAGTTGTTTAGTGTTATTTCGTGAACGACTGTAGTGTCTTGATTAGTTGCTTTCGCGTATGTCGGAGAGATGAGTGCTCTGGCAAACATCTTTTCGTCTACTCCTTCAGTGCCTACGAATAGAGCCCATTCAGAATATGTTCCGTTCGCAAGGTCTGCATCAGAGATAAAGAATTCAAGATGAGCAATGTTTATAGAAACTATAGACTCGTCTCCTCTTGCAATAGAATGCAACGGACCTCCTGCAATAACAGTAGGTGTCTGCAAATCAGTATCTGATTCAGTCACGGGATTCGTACCAGTTCCGATCTTTGCGTGAGTTATTTCAACCCCGTAAGTAGTGTCACCGATAATAGCTCTGACTACTAGATTCACTCCTCGAGTGTCTGTCTTCATAATCATATTTTTAATCCACTCTGACTCCTCAATCAACTGACCTTGCCATGATTTTACAAACTTAAAGCGACCTGTCGTAGCTGATATAGAATCACCCACTTTCATCTTTTTATGCGATTTCGGAAGCTTTAAAGTATGCATGATTTAATTATAACACAAGGATTACGCGGACACCGTAGAGAAGTTTATTTTTGCTGGAGCACCTGTACCACTTCCAACGTCAGGCCACACTTGATACGGTCCTGAGCCAGATGTCAACGAAGGTACGCCGTCTACAAAATTAGCAGTCTCAGAGAACTCGATGTATGACAATAGAGCTTCTGAAGAAAGTTCATCAATCTCTTCAACACCAAGAAGGTCAGAAAGAATATCGACTAGGGTTATCTGGCGAGTCGTAGACAGCTCCACTTCCCAGTAAGCTTTGTTCTGAGCAATCTTTTTGAATGTCACTCTCTGAACTATGAAGTCTTCGTTTACTCCAAACTTCGTAGAGTTGACATTGATAAGCTGACCGCTTCTCAACCCACTCTCGTATGTTGCAAATTTGCATGACCACTCTGGGTCTTTATATAAATCTTTTTGAGCATTTGCATATTGCAAAGCTTCTGCTTGACTCTTGATACCTGGAACTGAGATAACTGCATCCCATCGTCCATATTGAGCGATAGATACAGAGTCTTGAACTCTAACTTGAAGAGTCTCCAATGGAATTCCTGTGATAGAAACATCGTCTGCTGGGTCTACGTAAATAACAAACGTAATATACTTCTGAGTAAAAGACCACATTGCATCAAAGTTTGCTTCATCGTCAAAGCCTACTACTCCCACAAGCACAGGCGAACCGTTCAGAAGAACAGTCGGCTTTTTAGAGAATTTGTATGATGTATCAAATGTAGTATTTCCGTTGTCTTGCACTTTTCCTTGAGCACCAGTCACTTCGAAAGTAACTTCGTTCACTTCAACTTCTCCTCCTTTGACAGTGATTCTGTTCTTTATCTGAGTCAAGTCTTTTGCAACTGACATCGTGTCTGGAATATAATTGCCATCTCCGTCTGTAATATCAAAAGGTGCGGTCTCTGAAGTCTTCTCAAAGAAGTGCACATGCTTGTCATAGTCAACATACCAAGAATAGTTTGTAAGCTTGCTTAGTTTTTCCAGAGCTGCTTGGACTGATATGTTGTTGAATGTGATTGAAGTCACTGGGATAGCAGCGTCTACATATAAGTCATCATAGTCAGGATAATACTTAGTCAACAAATACGCTATCACGTCGTTAACCGTAGAGTTTTCAATTCTTTCGATGATAAGCATTCTATTCAATGCTTGCCCGTAATCTGTAGCAGTGACGTGGTTGGTAACAATGTTCAATGCAAGATCGATGTCCTTGTCGATGTTCATGATGTACCCTCCGAACACTTTATCTCCGTTGTCATTGATTATCACCTCGTCGTTCACTTCTGGAGTGTAAGACTGACCGTTGTACGTCAAGATGTCAAACTTCAAAACGTCAGCTGCTTGATATAAGCTATCTGACTTTACGAATGTTTCTTCTGTTACGAGAGTACTTTTATCTACTCCGTTGATGAGTACTTCTAGGTCGTACATATGTTATGCGAACCGCTGATTAAGTTTGATGTCATCTACAATTGCTTTTCCGATTTCTCTTGCTACGTCTGCTTTGCCTAGGAAGTGCGCTCCCTCAAAGTTGATGTTGATGATTTGAGTCTTGCCACCTGACTTTGAAGATGCAATAGTTTCTGCTAATGCTCCCGGATTCTTTGTAGCAATTAGATAATCTTCTGGAGATGTAGATACGACTCGACCGTTCGGACTAATAACTCCGTCGTTGATTGCTTTTACTGATGCTTGTGCTCTGTTTACAGTTGCTACGTCACCAGATCGAGCTGCCTTGATTGCCTCAGCCAAAGCTTTGTACATTTCAATTTCTTTTTCAATACCTGCCTTCGTAGTGTATAGTCCTTTCTTCATTGCATCATCATGAGCTTGCTGAATATCAGCCAAAGTCTGCTCAATGAATTTCTTTCTCATTGAGTAAAGCTCGTTCTCTGCTTCAACTTTCTTGTTTAGCGCATTAAGCTCAATCTGCTCTCTAGCTAATTTCTCTTGAAGTTCTTGGTTAGCTAATGCTATTTTAGCATTGTATTCGTTCTGAGCAAGTTGCTGTTTCTGATTGAACTCCTCGATTGCTCTCTGGAGATCAGAAAGACCTGCGATCCGCCGCTGTTCAGCTACCTCTGCTTCTAGACCGGTGATGAATCCAGCATTGTCTGTTACTGCTTTCTTTCTGTCTTCAAGTTCTTTAAGAAGCTCTTGTCTTTTTGTAGCGCCTACGCTTCCAGCCAGCTCCTTCTGAATCTCAGCCATTCTCTGCTCGTTCTTGATAACTTCACCAGCAACGTCTGTTCTGTTGTTCTGAGTCTTAGCAGACAAGTCAACAGCTGCTGCTGCCGCTGTCTTCGTGTAGTCCTTTCTAAGCTCCAACATGTTCTCTCGAACTTTGTCAATATCTGCTGAAAGATCGTTTAGAGTCTTCTTATGATTCTGGTCTAACTCAAATAGTTCTTGACTTGCATCTTTTTGCAATTGCTTGTATGCTTTTGCAAGGTCTTCAAGCGCTTTCTTCATCTCCTTGCTCATGCCTGCTGCTGAATCACCTGCTGCAACAAAGTCTTTGTTTACTTTTGCAAGGTTGTCGGAGATAGGAGTAAAGCCAGCACCTGTAAATGCTGCTTGAGATGTCTTCATTGCTCCAGCCAACAGACCATCTAATTTCTTCTGACCTGCTTCGTTTACGCTGATGATTGAGTCAATTCCTTCTGACGTAACGTCTTTTAGAGTAGCCCAGGCTTCTTTAAAGTTTCCGTACTTAGCTTGGTCTAGTGCAAGGAAGAAACTACCAACAAATTTAGCTGCTAGCTTCGTAACCTCCCACAGAACCTTTGCAAGCTCAACGAAAGTCTGGATTCCTAAGTTCACACCCTTTACTAACAGTATCACAAAGTTTACTGCTTGGTAGATTGCTTTTGCCCACTTAGTGATTGCTGCATCATTGATATTTACTCCATCTGAGAAGTCAAACATCTGAGTAATAATAGACTGAAGTGCGGGCATCAAAGCTTTACCTATTGACTCCTTCATGTTTTCTATTCTATGCTGAGCAATAATCAAAGAACCAGCAAATGTCTCACCTGCTGTCTTTGCGGCTCCTGCGTATGTAGAATCAAGAATCGCTGTAAGAGCAGTAACTCTTTCCATCTCATCTCCAGTCTTAAGAAGATGCAATTGTGCTTCCGTGAATTTGAATCCACCTTTTGTCAATACGTCTGTCTGTCCTTGTAGAGCTTTTCCAAGTCCGTTAGCTGCTGCTGCCGCTTGGTCTGCTGAAATTGCTGCTCCGTTCTCACCTACGACATAGTCAAGCAAAGACGGAATCAATCGTTCGATAGATTCTGCCTGGAGGTCGAATGTTGCAAGCTTAGCATCGGCTGCTAGAATAGAATCTGCAGATGCTGTTGTTGTCAATTCTAGCGCATTAGCCTGCCGCACCAACGCGTCCACCTGAGCTTCTGTTGCTCCAGTTGCTGTGTAAAGAGTCTGAGCAAGTCTGGTTGTAACTTCTTGTGCATTTGCTGCTTCTGTTACTGAGCTTCTAAGGAAATCAACGACAGTGCTAACTGCAACAAGACCCGCTGCTGCTGTAGCGAGTGATTTGAAGCCTTTTGACAAACCGTCAGCAGCTTTTTGAGTTTGTTCTAACTTCTTAGTTTGCTCTTGAAGTGCTTTTAGACTGTCTGTAACTGTCTTAAAGCTCTGCTTTGTCTCGTCAACGGCTGAGAGTATGATTTCTAGTCTCTTGTCGTTGTTCATGATGTTGTATTATCTTTTTTTGCTACGAGCAGCTTCCTTTTTCATTTTAGCATGCTGTTGTTTGTAATACAACTTAATGCTTTCAATGAACCAAGTAGGCTGAGCCATGTACGTAAAGTAATCCCACTTGAGCTCAATGCAGAGAGCCGTCATGTCCGAAACTTCTATTTTTTTTTAGATATTTCGTCAATTGCTGTCTTCACGAACTGGTAGTCTTCTTGCCGCATGTCTAGAACTGCGTCGTATACGTTTTCTGTAGCACCGTCTACTGACACTAGCCATGTTTCCAGAGCTATTCTGTTCATCTCAGTCATTACTTCTCCGCTGACAGTCGGTTCGTCTATTACTCCTTTGTTAGTATTTACTTTGTAAAGCTTAAGCAAAGGTGCTGATAGGGCTTCAAATTCTCGTCCTGAAATCCAATCTTTTAGCGTAACTTTGTGTCCGTTTGGAGTTACTATGTCTGTTGTTGTTCTTGTTTGCATATGTTTTCTTTTATATGATTAAGATTGATTATGATGTATAGTTTGCTTTTGTGTTTTGCAGAACTACAGTGATTGCTGATGAGTTAGTCTCATCAAAATGTGCTGTGAAGTCAACTGACTCTCCTACGATATCATCGATAGGTCGGTCTGGTGTGTACTTGTCGAATGACACTCGGTCTAGAGTGATTACCATCTTAGGATACTTTGTAGATGTTCCTAGAACAGGCATATCGTCTCGTTCCATGCTAATCTCCATAGCTTTGTAACCTCCTGCTTTGTAAACATCGTAGAATGTTTCAGCTGATGCTAGGTCTGCTGCAAATGAACCTGTGATTTCTGAAGCAACTGAAAGAATGTCAGTCGGGTATTGCTCTCCGATGCACATTTTAGTCTTTGCATTGTTTGCAATGTTCAAAGTAAACTCTTTCAAACAGATTGGGTCTGCTGCTGCTAATCCAGATACTGTGTCAGCGAACTTGATTGTAACATCATGGTTTCTAAACAAAGCGTCTGTTGCGTCTGATACGAATGCTGGAGTGTAATCAGCATGCTCATTTTCCTTTTGTCCGATTAGAGTTGCTGTTGCATTTACTACATCGTCGATTGGAACGTTAAGTTCTAGAGAATCAACTACGACCATTGGGTATTCATAGTCTTGTCCTCCTGCTTGTGCAAGTGCCAATGCTAATGAAGGGTTTTGAGGGCCTGTCAACTGTCTAGTAAATGTGTGAGTATAAGCTCCAAGAGTAACTCCTGTGCTGATTGAACCTAAAAGACTCAACCAGATGTATCCGATTGATGAGTTTCTTACGTTGAATTCTAGGTCCCCTTCAACGTGGATACTTGAAATCTCTGAACCTTGTCCAGCAATTCCACTTCCTCTAGTTTCTTTGATTTCTGCTTTCTCGACTACAGCTACGATTCCTGTTGGAGTTCGTGCTGGAATCCAAGTAGTCGGAGCAACAACTGTTCCTCTAACTGACTCTCGTGCTAGTCCTAGCTGCACTTGTTCTCCCATTACATATGTCATATAAATTATTTATTCTTATTAGTGTTTTGTTTTAGTAATTCGTTCAGCTTCTCCGTTGCTTCTGCTAAAGAAGTAGCTTCAATTTGTTTCTTTTGAAGTGGGAAGTAGTATTTTTGCAAAGGTAGGGCCGCTTTTGTATGAAGAGCCGAGTCTCCCTTGAAATCATCATTTCCGACTTGTTTGTTGTTGTAGTTTCCTTCAATCATGTCTTTGTGTTGTATTTAATGTGTTTATAAAAGCAAAAGAGCCACGCTACTTTCGTAGAATGGCCCTCACTTAAGCGGTCACCTTCTGCTAATATGTATATTGTATCATACTTTTCGTCTTATGCTGCTGC